>Ga0272441_10012789_pt1 | contig 12184 bp, 10 predicted proteins | sample SSMProp6N_FD_193582 | JGI IMG/M metagenome (GOLD analysis project Ga0272441, IMG submission 193582) | Marine sediment archaeal communities from Little Sippewissett salt marsh, Falmouth, MA, United States - SSM-Prop-6N | ecosystem: Environmental > Aquatic > Marine > Wetlands > Sediment ...
CTCGACACAAACATCCAATGATTTGCATCACTCACAATACTCATGAAAAAAGGTCTCATGGCACTGCTGTTGGAAATCTTGTAATAATTCTCATTATCGAATTTGACGAATTTTCCGGTGATTTCACTTTGCTCAAATGAAGCCTTGTTGTTTCCTATGTACAAATCACTTTTGCTCATCATTTAATGTTTTAGACAGTCTTATATGTTTACTTTCAGTTGATCAGGATCTCTTCCACTTCTTCGAGGGTCTTTCCCTTGGTCTCGATTACAAACTTCAAGACAAATAACAAGGAAAGTCCTGCGAGAATCGCATAGATGGCGAAGGTCCAGGTAGGCCCCAGATTTGTCAGTTCCCATGGGAAAAACTGGGTTACGGTATAACTAACCAGGGAATTGAAGAAACCGACGATGGATATGGCAATTCCTTTGATATGTCCCGGAAAGATCTCAGACAGCAAGGTCCACATAACCGGACCCAGGGAGATGGCGAATGCCGCGACATAGAGCAAAATAGCCACCAGAACCAACGTCGCGTTGATGCTGATGAAATTCTTGATTTCATTGCGTTTGAAACTGAACAACTGTTCTGAATCCAACACCTCTGCAGCGGCAGTGAAAATCACTTCCTGTGAGTCATAGGAATTCCCGGACAGAGGCTCAAGAGCTAAACGCATCTCCTCGTTATCAATTTTGGAAAGGGTTTCCGAGTTTACATCGTACGTCGCGTTGTTGAAGGCCAAAGTGGCCATGGTCAAAGCGATGGTCATCGCCGTGGTGCCAATGATGAGAAGCGGTTTTCTACCCAGTTTATCGATCAATCGAATGGCAACCAACGTAAAAACAAGGTTGGTCAACCCCACTACAATGGCCTGCAAGAAGGAGCTGTCTGTGCTTCCTCCAGCCTGTTCGAAGATGGTGGGAGCGTAGTAAAAGATCGCATTGATCCCTGTGATTTGTTGAAAAAAAGCAATTCCAAAAGCAATGATCATAATCGTCGACATACGACTGCTGAACAACTCTCGAACCGTTCCTGCCTTTTGCTTTTTGGCAATGCCCCTTTGAATTTCGTCAATTGTTATCTCTGCGTACTCTTTGCCCCCGATTTTTATCAGGATCTTTCTTGCTATTTCAACCAGGCTCAATCTTTGGATCAGCCATCTGGGACTTCTTGGAACCGTGAACAGGGCTAAAAAATAAATGAATGCCGGAATGGTCTCAACACCCAGCATCCATCTCCAGCTCTCACCCTCCAAATCCTTGAGAAAGTAATTTGAAAAATAAGCAACCGAGATGCCGATGACTATATTCAACTGATTTAGGGAAACGAGGCTTCCTCTGAGCTTTGGTGGCGCAATTTCAGCGATGTAAATCGGAGCGATCAGAATAGCTCCGCCAATTCCTATCCCACCAATAATTCTGGCACTTACAAAAGAAATATAGGAAGTTGCCAAAGCTGACCAAAGGGCTGATGTTGTAAAAAGAAGCGCTGTTACGATTAGGACATTTTTTCTTCCAAATCTATCGCTCATGGGTCCGGCAACAATATTGCCCGCCATCGCGCCAAAGATCACACAACCGACGGAAAAGCCCAATTCCCAGTCAGACATTTCAAAATAGGTCCGGATTCCGTTCACGGCTCCCGAAATTACCGCACTGTCAAAACCCAGAAGGAATCCGCCGAGAGCAACTACAAAACTGATGAAAAGGGTATAGTTTCTATTCATTTAAATTGATTTTACCTGGTAAAATTCCCCAGCCTCAGAACTACCTGAGAACTATGGTTTGAATTGCATGTGCCGGCATGCTGAGACTGGTCGTTTTACCATTCAGCGTGAGCATGTAGTTGATCTCTACGTCTTTTTCATTCATTGCGACTATGACTATGCTTCCATCTTCATTCTTAAATGAGGTAGCCATGAGATAATTCGCAGTTGATCCCGTGCTAAGTCTTTTAGCTCCGGGCCTGATGAATTTGGAAAAATGTCCAATGTAATAATAAGAGTCCGTAAAAATGAGCTCTCCCGTTTTCGTGTCACCATGAATGGGAGCAAAGCACAGGTTGCCGACATGGTTTGGCCCACCTGTTTCATCCAGGAGTATGTTCCAATCCGTCCAGGCCACCGTGCCATTATTAAAATCATTGATCATGGCCTTGCCGTATCTTTCGGCCAATTTGGGGTCACCGAATCGTTCCGGGTCAAATCCCTCATTGCAACCTTCCGTGAATATCAACTTCTTTTCCGGATAGGCTTGATTCACCTTACCCACGTTTTCAAACATGGGTTTGCCATCTTTCCAATCCTCATACCAATGAAAACCCGTACCCCAAACGTACTTGTTGGCCTCGGGATCGCTCAGGATCACATTGGCCCGCTCAAAAAGAAGATCCCGATTGTGATCCCAAACAATGATCTTCTTGTCTTCCATTCCCGCCTTTTCAAGAGTGGGTCCTAAAAAATTCTTAAGAAAGTCTCTTTCTTCCTCGGCACTATAGATGCAGGACTCCCAACGCTGAGTGGCCATGGGTTCATTTTGTATACTGAGTCCCCATAAAGGGATACCCTCCTTTTCGTAGGCTTCAATGAATTTCACGTAATAATTCGCCCAGGCCTGATAAAATTCAGGTTTCAGCTTGCCTCCTTGTAGCATATTGCCATTGGTCTTCATAAAAGCCGGCGGACTCCATGGGCTCGCGTACATAGGCAATATTCCACCAGCCGATTCAATGGCTTTCTTCGTAAAAGGAAGCCTGTATTTTCGATCATGCGCAATATCGAATGTGGTGAGCTCAGCGTCACCTTCTTCCACATACGTATAGCTTGCGGTTGAAAAATCACAACTGTGGATTATGGTTCTCGCCAGGGAGTACCCTATGCCTTTATCCTTGTCAAAATAGGCTTCCATGAAGAGCTTCTGCTGATCCGGCTTCAATTTGAAATATGTCTCTGCAGCTGCATCGGTAAGTGCCGCACCTATACCTAACAAAGTCTGATACTCTATGTCTGCATTGACCAAAATTGAAGCTTGATTTTCAAGAGGCTGAACAAATGTTCCAAACTCCGATCCATCAGATTCAGAAAGTTTCTTATTCGTTCCGTGGGCAGTTGTGTAGACTTCAATATCTCCTAGCGTATCCACCATGTAAGTTTTCATATTCGAATTCTTAACGAAACTTGAAAGCAATACCAGCACTATGAAGCCAGCAACAATTGACCCGTATACCCACTTTTTGTCCATGACATCATTTTTTTATTGATAAATTCTGACATAGTCAATCTCCATGGCCGAACTATCGAATGTAGGATCTATGTCACCTCCAAGCGTTCCTCCCATGGCTACATTGAGAATCAAGAACTGCGGTTTGTCATAAGGCCAGTTACTCGAACTTCTGTTTTCAGGACGATAGACATAAAATCTTTCGCCATCCAGATAGAAAGAGATTTGCTCTTCCGACCAGATCATGCTGTAGACGTGATAGGTATCCGACTCGTCTGTGATATCCGTACTTTTCTTATATCTTGTATTTCCGAAACTATCAGGGTTATGCAAGGCGCTTTGTATCGAACCCGGATCATTTCCAACGTACTCCATGATATCGATCTCTCCACAAGCGGGCCAGCCCACATCAGGGAAATTTGACCCCAGCATCCAGATAGCTGGCCAGGTTCCTCCACCTTTCGGCAATTTGGCTCTCACTTCGATCTTTCCATACGTAAAGTCAAATTTGTCCTGGGTCTTTAGCCTCGCTGAGGTATAAGAGGCTCCGGAGAAATTCTCTTTTTTGGCGATGATCTTTAAATTGTCGTTTTCAATGACCACATTGTCGGACCGGTCTGTGTAATACTGTGATTCTTGATTACCCCAGCCGTTGTTTCCAGTTCCGATGTCATACCCCCATTTGCTATCATCCGGAGCGCCATTGACCTTAAAATCATCCTCGAAAACCAAATTGTTGTACTCCGGATCTTCCGGTATCTCTCCGTCGCCCTCACTGCTTAGGATCAGGAACCAACCATTGTTGTCCCAGCCAACCGTTTTGAGGGTCATGGAGGATTCTTCCTGGTCTATGATCTCGTAGGTATTGTCGCCACCGACGTAAAACCCAAAGAATCCGTTACCACTGAGCTGAATTCTCGGTCTGCCATTCGATTCGGAATAACTCCAGGTCTCCGAGTAGTTTTCAAGCGGGTAGTTCTCGTATTCGTCATCTTCGTTCGGTGCCTCCGGTATCGAACCCAGATCGCTGCGCAGGGGATCGGCTTTGCCATAAACAAAAGAATTGGTCTCATGTGTGAACCCTAAATCAGCCTTCAAAATGAATCGATCATCATACATGGCGGTATAATCCTTTTCAAAAGGCTGGGCCTCATAGAATTCAGGAAAACGAGAGTCCGCAGGACCTACTCCTAGGTGTCCTGTGGTCTCGCTCTTGATCCTCCATTCCTTTTTGTCGTTTCCGGTCAGAAAAGTCAAGAGCGCCTCAGGAATTTCATATTCACGAAGTACCTGAACGCTTACTCCTTTGCTTATCGAGGCATTGGCGCTGTTAAAGGCCTTTATATCTACATCATACGTATTGGTGCCGGGATCCTCAAAGACCATCGTATACGACCCATTGGTCATTACTGATTCATTTCCGTCATATCTGATGGCATAGCGAACGGCATTTTCCGCCGTGGCCTGGAAGGTAACTTCCCCGCTTCCATCCCCTGCAGGGTTTTGCCCATCTGCTCCTTTGATCTCAGTCGTAACCTGGAGATTTTTGGGTGCGAGAGCCTGATCGGTGTCATCACCGTCGCTGTCGCCCGAGCAGCCTGACATCCACCCCAGAAATAGAAACACAATGAGAAAAGAAGCGTTTCGAAATTTGAAACTTAGTGAATTCATTTGTTTTGAAATTAGAATGAAGAAACGAAAATAGTGAATTTCGACCGATTTATATCTCAGCAATGCCTCAAAGGAATTTTAAAAGGATGAATATGAAAGTCACCTCATTTTTTCCTTTGCGTCGATGCTCTACGCTCTATCGTTGTCTTGATGACCTTTTTCGTGAAGGGCCCTTTGTCGGATTCTATGCGATCGAGCATGATTCGCGCTGCTTCGCGACCTATGGAAACCCCGTTTTGATTGACAGTTGTCAGTCCAGGGGCCACGTTGGTGGCCAGCTTCTCTCCGGCGTAACCAATCACCGACAACTCATCAGGAACCGCGATTCCTCTTTTCTTTGCCACTTTGCAAATCGCAAGCGAAGCATCCTCGTCAACAGCAAAGAACCCATCGACCGGGCGGCTCTCGAGAATCTGATTCAACCTCTCTTCCAGCTCATCGACGCTGCATCGAATGATCATCTCCGGATCCACATGCCCCAGGGTTTCTTCTACCTTCGAAACAAATCCTTTCACTCGATCCTTACCGACGCTCAAAAAGTCAATTGCCGAGACAAGAGCCACATTTTGACAGCCGCAATCCATCAAATGCTGTGTTGCCATTCGGGCGTCGTTGAAATCATCCACCACCACTTTGTCACAGTCGATGGCTTTTGTTACCCGATCGAACATGACCACAGGATTCCCTTCTTCCATGCAATTCTCAAAATGAGAGAAATCTTTTTTGATTTGGGTTTCCTCGGCAATAGCGACGATCAAGCCATCGATCGCTCCATTTGAGAGAATATCCACGTACGTGACCTCTCTGTCGAAGGACTCGTTGGAAAAACAAGTTATGATGCTGTAATCGGCCTCATTGGTGACTTGCTCGATCCCATAGAGAACCGCTGTGAAGAAATTACTGAGAATACTGGGAAGAATCACTCCAATGGTCCGGGTGTTCCCCGATTTGAGATTGACGGCTAACCGGTTGGGCTTGTAGTTGTATTTCTCCGCCAGGCGACGTACCCTTTTCTTGGTCTTGTCGCTTATTTCATAGCTGTCGTTGAGTGCCTTTGACACCGTCGAAATCGAAACGCCCAGCTTTTGCGCGAGCTCTTTTACCGTAATCTTTTTTTTTTCCATCCGAAGGACACTTTCCAGGGGTGTAAATATATCACTTTATTTTTCAGGCTGACTCCTCAAATAGGTTCGTATCCTTACCCAAAATCCCTTGAATGTCGACCAGAAAGTCAGTATCTTTATGTTTTATTTCACTCTATCCCTAAACCCCTGTAAAATGAGCTATTACATTGAAACGATACTCCGCGACATCAATTTTGAAGACGCTGTTGAAAAAGTAACAGAAGAATTAAAAAAAGAAGGCTTTGGCGTACTAACAGAAATTGACCTAAAAACCACATTGAAGAAAAAGCTCGATGTCGATTTTTACAATTACAAAATTCTCGGTGCATGCAACCCTCCCTATGCCCACAAAGCATTGATGGCTGAAAATAAGATTGGAACCATGCTGCCCTGCAATGTTATTGTCCAGGAGAGGAACCCAGGAGAGATTGAAGTTTCTGCCGTAGACCCTATTGCCTCGATGCAGGCTATAGAAAATCCCGATTTAGGGCAATTGGCACAAGAAATCAGGGATAAGCTAAAAACCGTTATCGAAGCCGTTCAATAACACCCTGATATTGAAAGCTGAAATCCTTGACCCCCTGGGAGACCCATTTGTCTCCCAGGAAGTCGTAGAATCCATAGTTCAGTTCAAAATCTTCGATTTTTAGTGTATAGACCGGCTCCCCGTTATCAGAACCGGCCCTGGTTATGGAGAGCGGACTGCCGAAGTTGCCGTTTGTGATCCATTCGAAGCTATTTTTATTTTCTATATCTCTAACATAGACAATATTATATGTTCTTATATCTCCAGTTTTACTGTAGATATAAGAACCCTCGAGATCACCACTTCCAAGAACGGGTATCAATACGATCATATCCTTCTCTCCATCTGTAGAAACCTCCTGAAGCAACCGAATCTGATCCTCTTCTCCAGCCTGCTCTGCTCGCTGCCAGTACATGTTGCCATCGATTTTGAATAGTGCACCATTCAACCGGAACTCGCTTTCCACAAAAGTGGGATCCACCTCTTCATCCGAGCAACCCCACAATGCCAAAAAAGTCATAAAGACCAGGCAAAACCTTACCATCCAAGTCCTCTTCATATATCTATAATTACATCCGAATGTTTATCTTGCGAAATGTATAACTTATTTTACAAATTTCAGTAGGGCCATGAAGTCATTTGAACAGCTCAAGTTGAACAAGCCCCAGCTGAAGGCGCTTGACGATCTGCAGATAAGCAATCCCACTCCCATTCAGGAAAGAGCGATACCCGGAGTGCTTTCTGGGCAGGACATTGTCGGGTTGGCCCAGACAGGTACAGGGAAAACACTGGCCTACCTGCTTCCGATTTTAAAATCACTGCCTTTTTCAGACCAAAAGCATCCCAGAATACTCATTATCGTGCCCACCCGTGAACTTGTCGAGCAAGTTGTCGGGGTGGCAGAGACCCTTGCAAAATATCAAACTGTCAGGATAGCCGGAGTTTATGGAGACTCAAACATCAATCGTCAAAAAGAACACATACATGAAGGCCTCGACATCGTTATAGCAACACCGGGCAGACTCTTTGACCTGGCAGCCTCTGGCGTGCTTCGCCTTTCCTCGATTCAAAAGGTAGTTGTCGACGAAGTTGACGAAATGCTGCTGATCGGCTTCAGGCCCCAACTGATGAATATTCTTGACATCCTGCCTTCACGAAGACAAAACATCATGTTTTCGGCCACCCTGCCGGAGGAAGTGGAAGAACTGATCAACACGTATTTTCTGCGCCCCAAAAAGATTGAGATCGTGCCTGCGGGGACACCCCTTGAAAAGATTGATCAATCAGCTATCCCGGTACCGAATTACAAGACCAAAGTAAACTACCTTTTGCAAGCCCTGAATGAGTCGCAAATGGAAAAAGTCCTTGTCTTTGTCAAAAACAAGAGAATTGCCGATCGTCTCTTTGAGGACCTGGCCAACTCTTTTGAGGATGAAATCGACGTTATTCATTCCAACAAGACGCAGAACTACAGATTTCAATCTGTAAGAAAGTTTGCTGACGGCTCCATTCGCATTCTTATTGCAACAGATGTGGTCTCGCGCGGCATGGACATCCCGGGGGTCTCTCATGTGATAAACTTTGATTTGCCTAAAAATGCCGAGCAGTACATACATCGCATCGGAAGAACCGGCAGAGCGAGGCAACACGGAAAAGCCATTTCCCTATTCACCTCAGCCGAGGAAGAAATGTTGCTCGAGATTGAAATCTTGATGCTAAAAGAAATTCCTCAGAAGGAGCTTCCCGGAAACATTGAAATCTCTAAGGTGTTGATGCCTGAAGAGAAGGATCGATCTATGGACAAAGAAATCAGTCAGCCCAACAAGGATCTTCATAAACCCGGCCCTGCTTTCCACGAGAAGAAGGATAAGAACAAGAAAGTCAACCTCGGTGGATCCTACAAAAGAGAGATCAAAAAGAAGTATAAAAAGCCCAAAAAACGGCCCCCTAAAAAAAGGTAGAAAACACGAATTGGGCAACTGCCTGTTTTTTTTTGATCCGTCCCGCAATATACTCCATGGATTACCGTTAAATAATCTCATTAGTTTTTTTTAAACTAGGGAAAATTGTTATTGTTAAAGAGAAAAACTCTCCGGGATACTGGAGAGTTTTTTTATGCCTCTAAATAAATTGTAAACCAGTTTTTAAATGAGTTTTACTTCAAGTTATAAATTAAATAAAAATTTGAAATATTTTTTTGGATCGAACAATATTAGGAAACAATGATCGTTCTAAATACTCATTAGTTTTTTTATTTTAAAACTAGGGAAAATTGTTATTGTTAAAGAAGAAAAACCCTTCGAAATCGAAGGGTTTTTTGATTCAAGAATCTCTTGATTTACGCCTACTCCAAAACACTTTCAATAACTCTCCCACTGCTTCCGTTTGGAAAACTGATCTTCAATAAAGAGCTGATGGTTGGAGCTATGTCAATGATCTCCACCGGTTCGCGTGTGATCCCTCGCTTGATTCCTTTTCCGTAGAAAATGACCGGAACATGCGTATCATAAGAATAGCCCGATCCATGTGTCGAACCCGTCCGCGAATAGGGAATGAGAGCCGGATCAGGAATCCAGAGCACATCACCTGACAACTTCTGATTATAGCCTTTCTGAAGCCTGGAAAGCATCCCTTCGGAAAACTCAGCCCGCTGCAACGTCAGGCCCGTCAAAGCCTTGCTCACGCCCTGGTAATTGATGATCAGGTCAACCAGGTCGTCGGACACCTCTTCTTTTAAAAGCTTCAACTCCTTTAATTTCTCGTGATTCAAAAAAATCTGGAAGTTCGATATGTACTCAATGATTTCTGAACTTCCCCATCGGGTGGCGCAATGCTCGCGAATGAAATTTTCAAAAGCTGCCTCGTTAAAATACCCCGCGGGTATTTTTTTAGACTTTAGATAAGCGGGAACCTGAACCGCGGCATGGTCAGCCGTCAGAAATACCGTGTATTGACCCTTGCCGACTTTCTGATCCAGGTAGTTGAGCAATTCAGCCAGATCCCGGTCCAATCTCAGATATGTGTCCTGAATCTCTTTGGAGTCCACACCAAAACGATGTCCTATATAATCCGGACTTGAAAAACTTATGGCCAGGAAATCGGTATACCCTCTCGCTCCCAATTTCTCTCCTTCGATCGCCGCCTTGGCAAACTCCATGACCAGGCTGTTCCCAAAAGGAGTGGTCTTGAGAAGGTCATATCCTCCATTGAGCTCCTTCAATTCAGGAAGATCATGCGGAAAAACTGGTTTAACTTCTCCTGTAAATGGCTCTTCATAAATATTCTCATCCTCAATACTTTCTGTATAGTCCTTTATTGGATACAGCGTCTCCCATTTCATACCGATATAGTTTTCTTTCAACCCGGATTGATTGAACTTGTTCACCCATTTGGGCAAAGCCTCCATATAATAGGCGCTGGTCACAAAATTGCCCTCATCAAGGCCGTGAAACCAGTAAGAGCCATTTGAACTGTGGCCTCCCGGAAGAACGGCAGAGCGATCCTTGAGGCCAACGGCGATCGTCTTTCCTTTCATGTTCTGAGACAATCGAAGCTCGTCGGTCACAGTTGTGGTCATCATCCGGTAAGGAGATTTCTGTTCCATTGTTGACGAGGTGCCCACCGCCGGATAATTGAAATCATCCACACAATAGATGGATTTTTTTTCAAATTTGTCGTACCAGTAATTACTGATGATTCCATGGGTGCTTCCTGTGGTTCCGGTATAGATCGAGGCATGTCCGACAGCGGTATAGGTGGGTATGTAATTGTAATGGGAATTCTCGCAGCTGAAACCCTCATTGAGCAGTCTCTTGAAACCTCCATCACCATATTTTGAGTAGAATCGGGTGAGATAATCGTATCGCATTTGGTCCACGACGATGCCGACTACCAGTTTGGGACGATCGAGTTTGTATTGCGACTGCATGGATGACGTGGCACCCATGATAAAAATCGAAAAGAGGAGGATCAATTTATTCATATCCGGTTTTTGTTTCAAATTTAAGGAATCGCCTGAGGTTATGTCGGTCAAATTTTAATATTTTAGCACAGTTCAACCACTATGAAATACTTTTCCAACATAGGCGTCTATTTTTTGATGCTCGGGCAGGTTTTCAAAAAGCCTCAGAAATTATCGGTCTTCAGGGAGAGTCTATTCAAGGAAGTCGAAGAGTTGGGTCTGAAATCGCTCGGAATCGTCGCTTTCATTTCATTTTTTGTTGGCGGTGTGGTCGCAATCCAGACCGCGCTCAATGTCGACAGCCCCTGGATCCCAAAGTACCTGATCGGATTTGCTACCAAAAGATCGATCATACTTGAGTTCGCGCCGACATTCATGTCAATTATTCTGGCCGGCAAAGTCGGATCTTACATTACGTCAAGCATTGGAACCATGCGTGTGACCGAGCAAATAGACGCCCTTGAGGTTATGGGGGTCAATGCGCTCAACTACCTGGTTCTTCCCAAGGTGGTCGCGGCCGTGTTCTTTTATCCTTTCATTGTGCTTCTGGCCATGTTTCTCGGTATTTTTGGGGGATGGGCAGCAGGTTTCATGACCGGACTTTTCTCATCGGATGACTTTATCACAGGAATCCGTATGGATTTTTATCCTTACCTGATTCGATACGCTCTAATCAAAACCATGGTATTTGCCTTTGTGATTGCTACCGTTCCCTCTTACTTCGGATTTTATGTAAAAGGAGGATCCCTTGAAGTGGGGCGCGCGAGCACCCAATCTGTCGTTTGGACGAGCATCGTGATCATTCTCCTGAACTATTTCTTAACTCAAATGCTGCTTGGATAGATGATAGAGGTAAACGACATATACAAGTCATTCGGTGAACAGGAGGTCCTCAAGGGGGTTTCAACCACCTTTGAGAAGGGTGAAACAAGTATGATCATCGGCTCAAGTGGCTCCGGAAAAACAGTCTTCTTAAAGTGTTTGCTGGGTCTCTTCGCCCCTGATTCCGGAGATATCTGCTACGACGGCAGACACTACAGGAAGATGAGCACGTCAGAAAAAAGGGACCTCAGAAAAGAAATGGGCATGGTTTTCCAGGGAGGCGCACTTTTCGATTCAGAGACCATTGAGGACAACATCAAGTTCCCTCTGAAAATGTTCACAGATCAAAGCGAGGACGAAATGCTCGATCGCGTCAACTTCGTGCTCAAAAGGGTAAAGCTTGAAAATGTCAATCATAAATTTCCCGCTGAATTGTCCGGGGGGATGCAAAAGCGGGTGGCCATTGCCAGGGCCATTGTGATGAACCCGAAATACCTCTTCTGCGATGAGCCCAACTCAGGGCTGGATCCGCAAACCGCCATCGTCATCGACAACCTGATCCAGGAAATTACGGATGAATATCAGATGATTACCGTGATCAATTCACACGACATGAATTCAGTCATGGAAATCGGCGAAAAAATCATCTTTCTCAAATCGGGAATCAAGGAATGGGAAGGGTCCTACAAGACCATATTCAAGACAGACAACCAGGCCGTGACCGACTTTGTGTACTCCTCCAACCTGTACAAAAAGGTTCGCGAGGTGTACAATAAATAAGAGATTTACAAGAAATAACCATTCGATTACTCCTTGCGCATTTCCAGCTCAAATTCTTCACCGGTCTCGGTGTCCATAAATC
>Ga0272441_10012790_pt1 | contig 12182 bp, 8 predicted proteins | sample SSMProp6N_FD_193582 | JGI IMG/M metagenome (GOLD analysis project Ga0272441, IMG submission 193582) | Marine sediment archaeal communities from Little Sippewissett salt marsh, Falmouth, MA, United States - SSM-Prop-6N | ecosystem: Environmental > Aquatic > Marine > Wetlands > Sediment ...
GAGCATAAGCGCAAGGCCCGGGTCATGGACAAGCATAAAATCGACCCTGGCAGCCCGATATGCTCCCTCCTGCCGACCGTCGCACCGGCTTGCTATGATGGCTCCGGTTAGTCCCTTACTCACGTCTGCCCAGCACCTCTTCTACGATTTCCCAAAACGCTGCTCCGGGGAAATTCAGGCTGTTTTCATAGTAGTGCTCCATGCGGTCGGCCATGTCGCGGATGGCGCCCTTGCCGGCAGCCGCCTTGTGTTCTTTTATCCTGCGCAGGATCGTATCAAGCTGGGCTCCGGTGGCCCCATAGCCCCGTTGCTGCATCATATGGCGCACCGCACTGGTACCCGTGTGTTTACCGAGCACGAATGACTGCGTGCAGTTTACCTCGGCAGGGTCAAGCCCGGTATAGGTCTGGCTGTTTTTCAACAGCCCGTCTATGTGTATCCCGGTTTCATGCCTGAAGGCGTTATAGCCGACGACCGGCGTGTTCGGCGGAAGAAACATGCCCGAGCATCGCTCGGCAAGACGCGAAAGAACATACAGCCGGTGCATGTCGATGCCATGCTCCATGCCGAGGAGCTTTTCAAGGGCGACAATAACCTCGTGCAGCGGGGCATTGCCGGCCCGCTCCCCGAGGCCGTTCACGGTAACCGACAGGCAGGTGGCGCCCGCCTGCGCCGCGGCAATGGTATTGGCGGTCGCAAGGCCGAGATCATCATGGCAGTGTACCCCGAGCGCCAGGGCTTCGGGCACGAAGGAGCGGATTTTTTCAATCAAGGTCTTCATGCCGAAAGGGTCCATGATACCGACGGTGTCGCAGATCATGGCACGGCAGGCGCCCCAGGCATGCGCCCGTTTGAGCACATCGCACACAAAGGCGGGTTCGGCGCGGGAGGCATCCTCGGCCACGAGATTGACGGCAAAGCCGAGGCCGGTCCCGTAGCGCAGTACGTCAGCGGCGAGTTCCAGCAGGCCGTCTGCATCAAGGCCGAGCCTCGAGCGGATATGCAGGGGGCTTACCGGGCAGATAAGAAAAAGCTCAGAGGCTCCGCAGGCAGCGGCCAGGTCGACTTCCTCGCGGCGCAGGCGCGCTGTTACGCCAACGGGCGCGGCAAGCCCCAGTGACGTAATTGCGGTGATGGAGTCCCGCTCCTCGGCCGAAACCGACGGCATGCCCGCATCAAGCAGGGCGACACCGGCGCGATCGAGCTCACGGGCAATGCTGATCTTTTCTTCCAGCGTAAAATGCACGCCCGGGGTCTGTTCGCCTTCGCGCAGCGTGCTGTCTACAATACAGGCCTTATCCAAGGTATCCTCGTGTTTTAAACCGCATATAGCGACAGTACATTCTTCCCCAGAAAGGACGTGCCGCCCTGGAGGCGCTGGGGTGCAGGCTGCAGTGATTGCGGCAGCGTTCCCGATTTACCAGGCGCGCAAACCCCTGTGCGTCCAGCCGCTGCCCTTCCATGTAGTCGGGGATATAATATCCGGGACCGCTGCCTCCGGGCGCGCTTGCCCGGTAGAAATCATCAAACGTTTTTCTTTCGGAGACAATGCCGAACGCTTCGGGATCGATCTGCCAGGGCGATGCCGGTTCAATTGAAATCGGTGATGTCCATACCCTGCCGATATTGTTGAATCGCCGCTGCATATCTTTGCGCAAAGCAGCCGTTTTTGCAAGCCCTGAATACGTTTCACCGGGAATCCCCATGGCGAAAAAAACATCAAGGGTGACCCCCAGGCCCTGTGCCGCTGCAGCGGTTTTCATCAGGGAGGTATTGGTGAACGAAAAACTTTTGTTGCGGGCCCGTACGGCTTCATCGCCGGTTTCGGGCGACAGCGCTACAGCCGAGCCCTGAGGAATAAACGTTCCGGAAAAGTCCTTTAAAAACCGCTCGGACGGCAGTGAAAAGCTCTCGAAGTAGCAGCGCATGCGCAGCTTGCGACGGCGGATGACCGCGAAGAGGTCCCGGTAGTATTCTTCGGCCTCAGGCCCCGGATCAAATGCGAGGTGAAGCATGTCATAGCCGCGTGCTGCCGCTTCAGATGCCGTGTCGGCCACGTTTTCCGGGGCGCGAAACAGAACGCCGTTTCTTCCGTTAAGCGCGCGCTGCGCCCGGCTGCCCCCGCCGCACCATGTGCAGTTTCCGCTGCAGCCCCTGCCCGCGTTAAGGAAAAAGATGGAGTAGCCCAGGTTGAGGTGTTTCCTGTTTTCCTCTTCGCTGAGGCCTTTTGACCAGAGCAGCGGCAGCCCCATGCTGCGCATATAGCGGGCGCCGTCCCTGAGCAGGGAGAGGTTCGCGTAGGATGCCCGTTCAAGGTCCTCTGCACCCGCCGTATAGGTCAGGGGATTTTCCCGGATGCCGTTCGTATCCCGCCAGGTGAGGTTCGGCACAGGGGCGAAACCTCCCCCCTGCGTGACGGCCTGCATCAGGGCACAGAGAGGCTGCTCGGCATCGCCGCGTATGACAGCGTCGACCTGAGGAAAGGACGCCATGATTTCCCGGTGGAAAAAGCTGGCTGTTGCGCCGCCGAGCACAACCCAGGTCTCGGGCGCTTCTTTTTTTATACACCGGGCCGCCTCGAGCACATCCCAGGACTGCTGGTGCCAGTGGAGCGGAAGCGCGGCAACCCGGACCTGTCTGCCTGCAAGATGGCCCGCGGGGGAAAAGGTGCCCGTCCTGATCCACTCCAGGCCCAGGTGCAGGATCTCGGTGCGGTAGCCCTGCCGGACGGCAAGGTCTGCGAGCGCAAGCGTGCCCATGGGAAGGAGGTTTATTGTCATGCACTCCCCAAAGGGTTTATAGCCGCCGGAAAAGCGGGGTACGTGAATAAAAAGCAGATCGATCATGCAATACCAGTGGTTTTGTCGGAAACAGCGTCATTATAGCACAGTATCATGCCCGGCCAAAACCAAACACGAGGCGGAAGCACGGCCGCAGGGGCCAGATTTACCGTGCAATGAATTGACGGCTGTGGTATAGTGCCTACACATTGCGATAGCGTTCCGTGCCCGGCCCGGTTTTCGCGGACCGGTACCACGACCACGAGAAGACTGCGCATTAGCATCGGTCGAGAATGAATTTCCTTCTGGTTGATCCCCCGCATAAAATATGGGAATTTCTGAGGTCATGGGTGCCGGGCCCGGGCTGCCTGCAGATCGCCGCCTATCTTGAACAGGACTTCGAACTTGAATTCCTTGACTGCACGATCCAGGACAATCCCTGGCAATGCCTTGAGGAAAAAGTCAGGACGCTCAAGCCCGACGTGGTCGGCCTCAGTACGATTTGCACGTATTTTCTCAACGACACCATGAATGCCGCCCGGCTGGTAAAAGAGGCGAACCCCGCAAGCATCGTTATCGTCGGCGGCGCCCAGCCCTCCCTGATTCCCGAGGAGGTCCTGCGCCAGTGCAGGGCCATCGATTATATCTGCGTCGGCGAGGGCGAGCTGACCCTGCACGAATTCCTGACGGCCGTTGCACAAAAAAACGATATCACTGCGGTTGCCGGCCTCGCCTTCCTCGATGAAGAAGACAGGTTCGTGTATACCGGACCCCGGCCCCTGATCGACGATCTTGACAGCCTGCCCATGCCCGCCTACCACCTGTATGACATGGAGCACCCCTATATCGGGCTTCCGTCCGAAGGAGAGCGGGGATTCGTGGTCAACTTCGCGCGCGGCTGCTCCTATCCCTGCAGCTTCTGCTCGGAGAGCGTGTTCTGGCAGCAGCGCTGGCGCTCCAGAAGCCCTGAAAAGATCGCCGAGGAATTCGAGCTCCTCAAGGAAAAATACAACCGCAACATTTTCTACGTCGGCGACAATATCTTTAACCTGACACGCGAAAAGGGCGAAGGCTTTATACGGGAAATGACCCGACGAAAAACAGGCCAGCATTTCTGGCTCCAGTCGCGCTCGAACCTTATCATCCGCGACCGGGACCTGATGGAAGGATTTCGCGATGCCGGGGTGTATCAGTTCATGCTGGGCATAGAGCACAGCAAGCAGTCGATCCTGGACGGGGTACAGAAGAACATTACCCGCGATGAGAATGTAGAGGCCATGCAGATCCTCAAACAACACGGTTTCATGGTCATGGCGACCGTGATCATCGGATTCTGGGATGAAACTGCAGCCGACCGCAGGGAACTCATGAAATTCCTGAAGCCCTACGTTGACCACCTTGGGCTCAATGTCCTGACCCCGTATCCGGGAACACCATTCTATGATGAGATGAAGAAGCTCGACAGGATCAAGGTAACGGATTATTCAAAATTCGACCAGATCCAGGCGACCATGCCCACACGCGAGGAACCCGAGCTGAACAACATCACCGAAGAGCATATAGCCTTGATCCGCAAATACTACTGGCAGCCCCAGGAGGTATGGAAGGCCTTCTTCTCGAAAAATAAAATCCTGCGGCATCACCACAGGCATTTCCTCAACATCGGCATCGCCGCCTTCAAGCACGAGGTTTTCGGCGCGCCCATGTGGCAGCAGGAAACCTACCAGACATTTGCGGACTACATCAAGGAGCGGGACTATCCCCCGCAGGACGGGTGCTGAACTCACCGGGCGCCGGCCACAGTTTTTCAGAGCATATCAGGCGGGTGCAGCGGTAAAAGCCGAGGTTCATGGGCAGATAGAAAAAGGGCCGCACTTTTTTCCCCGTCATGATCCTGTGCCATATCGAGCGCAGGGAATATACCCGCCTCCAGACCGAGCGCATGCCTTCGTGCAGCTGCAGGGGCGTCATGCGTTTCGGCATGAACGTTACCGTGCCATGGTCATAGTCAAGCCAGGAGGTGCTCAGGATGCGTCCTTCGGCCTGCATCCGGCGCTGGATTTCGGTTCCGGGCAAAGGTGTGAGGATGAGCACGAAGGCCGTCTCCAGCCGGTTCTCGAGGATAAAGTCCCCCAGTCGTTCGAACACATCAGGGCCGTCTTCATCAAAGCCGACAATAAACGTTCCCATGACGCCGATGCCGCGGTCATGCAGGCGCCTGATGCAGCCGGCGTATTCAGCCGTTGTGTTGCTGCGCTTGTGCATGGCATCGATGGTCGCCTGATCGAGGGATTCAAAGCCGATGTTCACGCCCATGCAGCCTGATTCAGCCAGCAGGTCGAGTATGGCCTCATCGCGCATGAGGTTAAGACTTGCATGTCCGTACCAGCGGATATCGCATTCCTTGAATACCTGCAGTACGTCGCGTGCGTGGCGTGGATCGGAAACAAAATTCGAATCCATGACATACAGCAAACGCTTTTCTATGAAATAGGGAATGTCGGGATGCCAGGTGCGCGCGAGCCAGTTCTTCCATTTAGCCTGGGCAGGTCGCGGTCCGAACAGGGACAAAAGTTCCTGCCGTATTGCCTCGGGGGGCCGCGCCCTGAACTGTGCGCCGAAATATTTTTGCACGCCGCAGAACAGGCACCCCACCGGGCAGCCGCGCGTTGTTTCGATGATCTCGCCGGGATAATAGAATTTTTTATTGAACAGGTCGCGCCGCATAACGGGCAGGGCGGCAAGATCGGCTGGCGGGGCATGGTAGCGCTGCCGGAGGGCCCCGGCTTCATAGTCACGCAGCACATCCTGCCATATGGATTCGCCCTCCCCGATGATGACCGCATCGGCATGTCCGAGGGCCTCTTCGGGCAGGGCGCTTGCATGCATGCCGCCGAGCACGACCGCCGTGCCTTCAGCGCGTAGCCGGTCGGCGATCCTGTAGGCATTGGGCATGGTATGGGTATGGCCGATGATCAGGGCAAGGCCGCAGCCCTGCCCGTAGGGCACCGGCTCATTGCCCTCGTCGACAAGCCGGACGCGGAAGCGCTCCGGCGTGAGCGCGGCAAGAACGGGCAGGCTCATGGACGGATAGCCCAGAAGCGGAAGCTTGATGCCGAAGGCCGCGTTGCGGGCCTGTGAGCCGGTAGCGGCGGCTATGAGGAAAACGAGGGGCGATTTCAGACGGACACCGTTGTGTCCGACATATCTTCCTGCCGGTGCTGTAAAGGCCGGACGCTTGCCTGCCATGCAGCCCGGCCTAAACACTCAGCTGAAACGATATGTCGACAGTTGTTCAGTTCATTTGTATTTCAGCACGCTTACTGCCCAGACACCTTTGGCCTTGATGCATTCCGCGGTGACCCTGTCGCCGATGACCGGGGCCTTGCGGGGGGCGTAGGCCGTTTTGTTGCCGCAGTAAAGTGTATGATCCTTTCCCCTGCTGTCCCGCACGCTTAGCACCACACGGCGCTGAAAGGGCGGGGGCAGCCACATACCGTAGTTTGCGCTCGTAATCTTGCCGCTAATGGTCGTGGTAGTGCTTTGCGCATGTGTTGCCGGCACTGGCGCAAGGCACAGCAGGGCCAGGGTACAGCAGAGTATGCCGGCAGCCAGGATTATTTTTTTCATGATAGGTTTCCTCCTGCAAGAAAGTGGGTGTATGACAGCATAAAAAATAGTAGAGCTTATTTTGCGGGCTGTCAATGAAATTACGGTAGTAGTTCACGGCGAGCCCGACAGGGCCGCTATCCACATGCGCAAGGCTGCCCGCCCCCGGGCCCGCCTGCAAAAGCAGCGCAACTCGATTTCGAGCCTGTGCAGCTCCCCGGCACTGTCGGCGTAGCCGAGCATCAAAAAATAGCCGGTTGTACTGTAGTATTTTTTTTCCTCCGAAGCGACCTCACGGATGCTGTCACGCGGTATGCTCAAGTCGATATCATAGCGCCCGTCAGGGTCCTTTGCGCTGAGAATCAGGCGGCTGCCGTCAAGACAGAGCGTGCCCTTCTGCAGGCGGCAGGGCACGGGCAGCGTACCGCCATGGTAGATGACCTTTGAGCGCAGGTTTTCCATGGGCGCCGGTTTTTTAAAAATCATACGGACTTATGCCCTCCAGTTGCGTACCATCTTGTAAAACTGCAAATTCATGGCCGTGTAGAACATCGGGTGTACGCGCGGGCCTTTCAGTATCCGGTGGTATATCGACGGTAATGAAAAAATTTTTTTCCAGGCATACCGGAGTCCCTTTTCAAGGGCCTGCGGCGTCATGCCCACGGGAAGGTACACACAGTTCAGGGTATCATATTTTTCCCAGTCGCGGGTGAGCAAACGGCCGGACTTTTCCAGGTCAGCAAAAAGGCTTGTGCCCGGATAGGGCGTACGGATAAATACCAGGGCCCAGTCGATCCGGTTACGCCGGACGAAGTCGCAGATCTCATCAAAAATCGATTCATCCTCGCCGTCAAATCCGACGACAAATGTTCCCATTATACCAATGCCGCAGTCATGTATTTTTTTCACAGCGTCTTCATAGTCATAATTGCTGGCAAACGGTTTGTGCATCACCTGAAGATTGGTCTTTGACAGGGATTCAAAACCGATGTTGACCGCGATGCATCCGCTCGCGCTCATCGCTCGCAAAAACGCGTCATCCCCCGCGATATCCACGGTCATGTGCGACCACCAGAGAAGATCAAGCTCTTCGAGCACCTGCATGAGCTGCATGGTATAGTCCCGGTTCGCAGCGAAATTGCTGTCGATAAAATAGATGAGCCTGCGTTCGATGAAATACGGCAGGTCAAGCCCCAGGCGGGCAAGCAGGCGGCTTGTGCCGTGGCGCAGCCCCGGACGAAAAAGCTGCCGCAGCTCCGCAGTGACCTCGTCAAGGGGGCGCATGCGGTAGCGATGGCCGAAAAAACGCGAAACGCCGCAGAAATCGCATTTGTAGGGGCAGCCCCTGGTTGTTTCCACCATTGTCAGCGGAAGGTAAAAAGGCATGTTCAGCAGGTCGCGCCGGGGGACAGGATGCTCGTGCAGGTCGTTCACCGGTTCACTGCGGTAGGTCTTCCTGAGTCTGCCTGCCTCCAGATCCTGAAGCACGCCCTGCCATACCGGCTCGCCCTCCCCGATAATAACCGCATCTACGTAGGCGAGCGCCTCGTCCGGCAGGGTTGATGCATGGATACCGCCCATGACCACGGTAATACCGCGTTTCTTGAATTCACGCGCAATCTCGTAGGCACGCGGTGCCACGGGCGTCTGGGCACTGAGCGCAACCAGCCATACGGGTTCATCAAAATCGATGGTTTCATGCTCTTCATCGACAATGCGCACATCATAGCCCGCCGGGGTCACGGCAGCGACATACGGCAGGTTCAAAAACGCCATGTCGAACACGAAGTCTTCGTTGGGAGCGCGGCGGCGCGCAGGGGATATGAAAAGTATTTTTTTTTGTTCCTGCATATGAACTATTCCCGTTCAGGTTAGCGGTTGCTGTTAATGATGGCCTGCGCGCACAGTTTTCCGGACGTGACGACTGCGTCTATCCCGCCGCCGGGCATGGTCCAGTGTCCGGCAAGGTACAGGCCCGCGAGCGGAGTTGTAAGAGCCAGGCGCTTTATGCCCGACTGCTCAGGCGTCAGAGCCCAGCCATAGGCGCAGCCGTCAGGATTGCCGCTTATGGCCGCGAGCTGCTCGGGGGCGAGCTCAAACAGCCAGGTCATACAGCCCGCCAGAGCGGGAAACCGGCGGACCACCGCCTGTTCAAGCATCGCACGGCAACGGAGCCGAGCTGCCCGGCCGAGGCGGAGGCCCGCAGGGCATGGAATGCTCAGGCACAGGCAGTGACGTCCGGGAGGTGCGGCACCCGGATCGACAAGCGAGGGCACCAGCATATAATACACGGAAGGCGCCCAGGAGCCTGTAATTGTTTCCAGTTGTTCTTCGATTTCACAGTTGGGCATCAGTCCTCCGGCAGCCCCGGCAGGCACGCTGTAATAGCCGACATAGTATGAACCGGTCTGCTCCATGCGGGCCAGTCTGTCGCTGTAGCGCGCGGGCAGCAGGCCGGGGCTGTCCAGCAGGGAGAAAAGCGCAGGCCTGACAGCTGCGGCCAGGATAACGATCGGTGCTGCATACATTCGGCCGTCCCGGGTCGCGGCGCCGCTCACCCGCCCCCGGTGTGTTGTAATAGCCGCGACCCGTGATCTGCAGACGACACTGCTGCCATGATCACCCAGATAGCGTGCAAGGGCGTCGGCCAATTTCAGGATGCCGCCCTCGACCAGCCATGCTCCCCTGCCGTAGCTCATCTCCGTGCAGGCAAAGCCGATAAGCGAAAGCCTCCCGGGCGGCAGCATACAGTAACCTGAACGGGCGGCAAGCAGCTTCTGAAGCTCGAACGGCAGAGCCTGTTCATCAAGAAACTGCTGCAGGGTATGCGAGCCATAGCGCGCAAGCAGGGGGAAATCACGGCTGAACCTGTAGGCGGCACCGGTCTCTGCCTGTGCGGCTATCGCCTGTAACTCCTCGAGCAGGCCCGCCCATGACCGGTAACAGGAGCCTATGGCCGGGGCAAAGGCAGGAAACCTGCGGCCCAGCATGTCTGCAGCTGCCTGCCAAGAGCCCGGCTGCTTCCAGGGCTCCGGATCATTGTGAAAATAGTAGGTCCGGGCAGGCTCGCACGCCAGAAAACCAACCTCGGTTTCCTGGCCGGTATCACGCACCAGTCCGTAGACTGCTCCGGCGCTGTCGCAGCCTCCGATTGCCTGGACGGCGATATCAAACCGGTGGCCGCGCACCGTATGGGTCACGCCATATCCGCCGGGACGGCTGTTCTTTTCAAGAACAGCAACCTTACACCCTGCGCGGGTAAGCCGGGCCGCACAACTCAGGCCCGCCAGCCCAGCGCCGATTACAACCGCATCACAGTGCGTGCGTGTACCCGTCACGTTATATCCTGTTGCCATCGGCCGGTAGTGCCGCGCTCGACAAAGGTTGCCGCCCAGACGCCGCCCCGTGCGCAGGTGAGTACCAGTGCCGGGGATTCAGGCTCGGCCTGCGGATCAAGAATGGCGCCGGCAAGCGCAAGTCCGCCGGCGATGCCCGATTCGCCTGTATGTGCTCGCGAGTTCCTGGACACCACGGTGCCGCCCCACAGGTTTTCGACGGCACGCAGCGCATCTGCACTGGCCGCATCGACCGAGGCAATACCGTTGTCCGCACCCGCAAACAGCAGCGGCGCCTGCACGGCGCCTGATCCCTGCAGACAGCCTGCGGCGGCCTGCACGGCAAGCTCTGAGCCGAAAGCAAACTGCGAGGGCGCGCACGCCGGGTTCTGAGCCAGCGCGCACGTCTTCAGTCTGCCGTATATGCGTGCCCCCCGGCGCACAGCGCGTTCCTGCGCTTCGACAATCATGCACAGGGCGCCTTCCCCCAGCACCAGTCCCGGTCGGGTATCGGACCTGAGCAGGCCAAGGGCTTCGTGGATTGCGAGGATGGACCCGCTTAATTCCTCGGCACCGCACACGAGTACCTGCTCTGCCCTGCCCTGGCGAATCAGCAGCATTGCCCAGCGCAGTGAAACCTCCCAGGAGGCCTCATCGGCGACGAAGACCCACAGCGGCCCTGTCAGGCCCAGTTCCTGTGCAAGCAATGCCGCGGGAGCATTCGTAACCGACATATTGAATTCAAGCGGGGACGTGTATTTCGGGCCTTCACGCAAAAGCTGGGTATAAAACCGGTGCACATTCCCCGAGCACCCGAACGCGGTGCCGTACGTCATTGCCGGCTGCCAGCCGGCTGCGGGCTGCAATCCCCCGTCATCAAAGGCTTCATGCAGTGCAAGCGAAAGAAAGGCCGCCTGGCGGTTCTGGAGACGGCGTATGGAGGCGGGAATGCTGTCACGCAGCGGAGCCGTATCGATATAGCCGCCCGCAAACCCGGCCCATTCCTCTTCCAGTGCCGCAAGCCGGCTCAGGCCGTTTGCACGCTCAGCAAGGGCCTGTATGAAAGCGGATTTGCCGATGCCGGTCGGAGCTGCCACACCGATGCCGGTTATTACCGGCATCGGCTGCTGAAGCGCGGTCCGGGGGGCGGAGGCGGACGGCCCGCTTTCTTTGGCAAAAACAAGGCTGATATTACTGCCCCCGAAGGCGAACGAGTTCGAAAGCGCATGCGCGCAACTGCCGGACCGGGCCCCGTCGCTGACATAATCAAGGCCGCAGGCCGGATCAGGGGTTTCAAGGTTCGCGGTTGGCGGGATGACCCCTGCCTGCATGCTCTTGACCGTAATAATGCCTTCAAGAATGCCTGCGGCGCCCATCTGGTGTCCTATCATGGACTTTATCGAAGAAACCGGAATGCTGCGCGCATAGGCACCGAATGCCTGCTGTATACCCCGTGTCTCGGCGGCATCGTTCAGCATGGTACCGGTGCCGTGTGCGTTGATATAGGCGATGTCCTGCGCGGCAAGCCCGGCACTGTCCAGGGCCGCGGAGATAGTTTGCGCAATGGCATGGCCGTCAGGCTGCGGGGCGGTAAAATGGTGCGAATCGGTCATCAGACCGTAGCCTGCAAGCCGTGCAAAAACCCGGGCCCCGCGCCGCTCGGCCGCTTGAGGGCGCTCAAGCAGCACGGCGCCCGCGCCTTCTCCCAGAATGAGGCCCTTGCGGTTCGCGTCAAACGGCTGACAGCGTTCCGGCGCGACCGAACGCAGGCTGTTGAACCCCGCATGGCTCACCTCGGAAAGGGTTTCAACACCGACCACAAGAACATGGTCAAGTTCTTCGGCGCTGAGCAGTTCCAGTGCGGCTGCCATGGCAAGGGCACTTGAGGAGCATACGGTGGCAATCGTCCTGCGCGGCCCCTGTATGCAGAACTCGCGTGCGATATTGACGCCCAGGGCAGCAAGACAGAACGATGAAAGCAGCCGGAGCGGAGCAGGGACCGGCAGGCCCGATTCCCGTTTCCTGAAAAATTCTTCAAGCCCGAGGATGGATCCTGCTGCGGTGCCGACAAGCACACCCATGCGCGCAGGATTGATCGCGCACCCGGTTGCGGGATCAAGAAGACGGGCATGCCCGAGAGCCTCTTCAGCCGCAGCAAGCCCCAGCATGTCGGCGCGCGACAGCAGGTCGGCCTCAACCCTGCGCAGGGCGGGCGTCGGCAGATCGATGATGCCTGCAGCAACGGCGGTCCTGTGCCCCTCGGTCGAAAACAGCCGTATGCGGTCAAAGGCGCTGCGCGATTGCATCACGGCGCCCCAGAACGCGTCAACTCCCTTGCCGAAGGGTGTTACAGCCCCCAGGCCCGTAATAACGGCTGCGGGGAACACGGGGCCGGCGGGTACAGTGGTCATGGCATGCCTATCCTGTTGACCGTTACGCCTTCCTGCAGGGTAAAGTG
>Ga0272441_10012791_pt1 | contig 12180 bp, 12 predicted proteins | sample SSMProp6N_FD_193582 | JGI IMG/M metagenome (GOLD analysis project Ga0272441, IMG submission 193582) | Marine sediment archaeal communities from Little Sippewissett salt marsh, Falmouth, MA, United States - SSM-Prop-6N | ecosystem: Environmental > Aquatic > Marine > Wetlands > Sediment ...
CTTTGCTCTGCCTAGTACAGCACTTGGCGGTCGGTGAACTCGCGGAATCAGGTTCCTTCGTTATCCTCTCGGCATGAAGATGCAGCCGGACTTCTCAAATCGAGTGAATGAGATCCTTCGAGCCCGAGCAGAACAAGATACGTTCTCGGGGGTCGTTCGGATCACGCAGGGTTCGCGCGAACTGTTCGCGGGCGCCTTTGGCTTCGCGAGTCGCGCGTGGCAGATCCCAAACCGGATGACCTCGCGGTTTGACACGGCATCATTGACGAAGCTGTTCACGGCCGTCGCGACGCTCCAGCTCGTCGTCGAGGGCGCCTTCGCCCTCGACACGACGGTGATCCCCTTCCTCGGCCTGCGTGACACGACGATCTCCGAGGAAGTCACCGTCTTCCATCTCCTGACCCACAGCTCGGGCATCGGTGACGATGCGGAGGAAGAGGCGGGCGAAGACTACGCCGACCTCTGGAAAGAGAAGCCCAACTACGCCGTCACCGAGACGGCCGACTTCCTGCCGCAGTTCATCCACAAGCCGCCCAACTTCCCACCCGGGGAAGGCTGCCGCTACAACAACTGCGGCTTCATCCTGCTCGGACTGATGATCGAACAGGCGACCGGGGAACCCTACCGGGACGTCGTCCGCGAGCGGATCTTCGAGCCCGCCGGCATGACCGACTCCGGCTTCTTCCGCATGGATCGGGTCACGCCGGATCTGGCGGAAGGATGCGACCCGCTACGAGACGACGACGGGAACATCGTCGGCTGGGAGAAGAACATCTACAGCTTCCCGCCGATCGGTTCGCCGGACAGCGGCGCCCACGTGACGGCGGCCGATCTCGACCGGTTTCTCCGCGCGGTGAAGGATGGGCAGCTTCTCTCTCCCGAGTCGACCGAAGCCTTCTTCACGCCCCACGTCGACTACCAGGTGAAGGATGGTTGGACGATGCGCTATGGCCTCGGGATGTGGTTCTATGTCGAGCCGGACGGCCACGTCGTCTGTTGCCAGAAGGAGGGCTACAACGCCGGCGTCAGCGCGGTGATGCGCTACTTCTTCGACTCGGACATCACTCTCGTCATCCTGTCGAACCTCGCCGACGGCGCCTGGGAACCCTCCTGGGAGATCCACAAGCTGATCATCGATTGAGGAGCGAAGAATTGGCCGACGCGGTAGCGCCGAAGGCTACGGCGTCTCTCGGGACCGTGCGGCGAAGAACGACCAGATCTCCGCCGGGCCGTCGATGTCGCGGTTCTTCGCGCCACCCAGCGTCCGTCGCAGGAGGGAAGGCGTCTCGAATCCGGGGACGGTGTGCCCCCCGCCCTGCACGTGGTAATACTCGACAGAAACAGCACCGTCGCGACCCCTGAACCGATAGACGGCCACGCGCGAGCCATCGAGCCACGACCGGTTTGGCAGGCGCTCGATCTCGGGCTCGGTCGATGCCCCGTTCACGCCGACCCAGAACGCGACGGTGTCGGCTGTCGACAGGACCCGCCCCCGCTCGCACGCGTCGTCCGCGACACAGCCGCCATCGAACGGAATCAGTGGATCGTCGGTCCCATTCATGATCAGGATCGGGATCGGCCCGGGCACTGCTTCGCACTCCGTCGGATCGGGCAGGTTGGCGATCACCGCGGCAACCGCGGCGAATCGATCCCCGGCCTCGATCGCCAGGCGGTAGGTCATCATCCCGCCGTTCGACGCGCCGGTGGCGTAGACACGATCTACATCGATCGAGACGAGCGCAGAGATCTCGTAGATCACGTCGAGGAGGAAGCCGACGTCGTCCTCGTTCGACCGGGCGGCCTCGCTGCCGATATCGGTCCGGCAGTCGTTCCAGTGATGGGCGTCCATGCTATCGGGATCCGCACGTCCCTGCGGTAGGACGAGAACGAATCCGTGCTCGTCGGCGAGCGCCCGCCACGACCGCCCGTGCTCCTGGTTCCACGTCTTCGGCGCGCTTCCGCCTCCGCCATGCAGCAGGAGAACAAGCGGCGCCGGGTCGAGCACCTCCTCGGGTACGAACAAGCCATAGGACCGCTCGGACCCATCCCAGTCGGCGGTGTGCCAGGCGATGTCCGCTGAGCCAACCGCAACCGTGGTCCATACAGCCACGCAGAGAAACGCCGCAATCCAGGGAAGAGCAACCACGCTACCCCACGGCCACTTCGAATTCATCGCGGGGATCGTCCTCCAACGGATGGATGACATCGCGACCTCCTAGGCCGTGTATGCCTGGCGACGCATCGAGAGAACGCTGAGCAGGAGCATGACGACGGCGAACGCGCCGAGGACGATGAGTTCGAAGCCGATGTCGCCGAACCCGCCCCCGGCGAGCATCACCTTTCGCAGTCCCGCATTGGCGTAGGTCAGCGGGCTGACGTAGGAGAGCGGGCGGATCGTCGCCGGCATCGTCTCCAGCGGCCAGAAGACGCCGGAAACCATGATCGACGGAATCAACAAGAAGAGGACGAATTGCATCGCCTGCGCTTCGTTCTTGGCGATCGTCGAGATCAGCGTCGCGATCCCCTGGAGCCCGATCGTGAACAGCACGATCACCAGCGCAACGACGCCCGGATTCCCGACGAAGCGAATGCCGAACAGCAAGACCGACGCGAGGAAGAGCTCGGCCGCCTGGAAGATGCCGACGAACGAGAAGGCGAGCGTATAGCCGAGGGTGACTTGCCACGCGCCGATCGGGGCGATCAGGATCCGCGTCAGCGTTCCGCTCGTGCGCTCGCGAACGACGGACATCGCCGTGAGCATCACGGTGATCAGAGTCATCGCGAAGCCGATGATTCCAGGCGCGGTGAAGTCGAGCATCCGGATCCCTCCCTCGTGCAGCGCGCGCACCTCGAGAAGCCCCTCAACGGTCAATGAGGACTGTTGCGACGCGAGGACTCGCGCGAACGCGTCGTCAAACGCCGCCTGGATCGCGCCGGCAATCAGCGGATTGCCATCGTCGATCACCAGGACCGTCTTCGGCCCATCCACCGGATCGCTCGGCAGCAATGTCACACTGTCGCCATCGATCTCCACCCGCCGCTCGCCGCTCGCCCGAACGGCTTCGTTGACGACAGCATTCGAGAACGATCGCGGGAAGACGAGGGCGGCCCAGACACCGTCGCGACCAACCTGAGCCTCCGCCGTGTCGGCCTCATCGGCGAGCGCGATGTCGAACATCTCCGGATCGAGGACATCGACGAAGGCCTGAGCCAAATGGACGTTCAGCGTGATCCGGCCAACTTCCGCCGTGCGAACGGACGCGAGGCCGTTGTCGTCGTTGACAATGACAATCGAGAGATCCTTGTACGAACCGGAGAAGGAGTTTCCGTACAGCAGGACGAAGAAGAGCGGCAGAACGACGATCAACACGAGGGTCCGAGGGTCGTTCAGAATCCGGCGAAGGACGTTCCGAGCGATCGCCAGGCTTTTCATGATCGCTCCCCTCCTGCCAAATCGCCCCGTTCTTGGAGCACGATGAACGCATCATCGAGGTTGGTCGCGCCGGTCTCCGTCAAAATCTCGTCCGGAGTCCCCTGCGTGAGCAGTCGTCCGGCGTTCAGGAAGCCGACGATGTGGCAGCGAAGCGCCTCTTCCACCAGGTGCGTCGTGACGAGGAGCGTGACGTCCTGGGAGGCGAGCCGATTGAAGTCATCCCACAACGCACGGCGAAGCTTCGGGTCGACACCGGCCGTCGGCTCATCGAGGAAGGCAAGACGCGGCTTGTGGAGCAGCGCAATCGCCAGGGAAACGCGGCGTCTCATGCCACCGGAGAGCGTACCCGCCCGCTGGCGTTTGCGGTCGGAGAGCTGAACCAAGGCAAGAAGCTCCTCGGCCCGCTCCCGGATCTGCGCCCGGCGGAGCTCGTAGAGCCCTCCGAAGAACTCGAGGTTCTCCAACACCGTGAGATCGTTGTAGACTGCAAAATCCTGCGGCATGTAGCCGAGCTGCGAGCGGACGCGGGCACTTGGCATCCGCCATCCGAGCAACCGGGCTTGCCCCTCGTCCGGCCGGAGGATTCCACAGAGCGTGCGGATGAGCGTCGTCTTCCCGGCGCCGTTCGGTCCGGCCAAGCCGTAGAGCTGGCCCTGCCGAACGGTGAGATCGAGGCCGTCGAGGGCCGTTCGACGTCCAAACGACTTGCGAAGCCCCTCTGCCCGAATGACGCGTTCGGCGTCTGAGACTGCAACTGCGATCTCCGGCATCAGAGGTCGGCCTCCAGATGGACGCCGAGGGAGAAGGTGATCTCCTCGTCGCCCGTTCGGTGCTCGGCATTCGCCACCAGACTCAGCCCAACGGATCCGAGAACCTGCGTCGTCAAGCTGGAGGAGAGTCCGTGCATGATCGTCGTCGCATCGGAGGTTGTCCACATGCGGTCGATGTCCAACCGATAGGCGGCACGCGCCGTCCACCCATCCGGGAGCCGCCGGACGTACGAGAGATCGCCTGTGATGCTCATCTGATCGGGCTCCGCGACACGGATCTTCGCTTGGGCGCTGGCCTCGACCTGGCTTACGGGATCCGGAACGAGGGCGTAGCGGCCGAGCAGAATGCCGGTCGCGGAGATACGAAGCTCGGGAATCAGCATCGCTGTGGCACCCAGGCGGATCTGTGCATCGCTCCCGCAGAGGCGGGAGATGCCAGGCTCGGCGAGGATCCGATCGATTTCGAGCAGGCCTCGCACATCAAGGCCTTCACTCCGGAGCAACTCGGTCTCCTCAAGCCGTTCGACCAGCGCGACGAATCGCTTGTCTGCGGTCGGGCCAACCTCACCGAGGATCCGCGCCAGATCGAGCAACGCGGCGTTCGAGACCGGGGCGAGGAGCTCGCCAAGATCCAGAAGCGCGTTCTGAATCCGAATCGCTTGGGCAAGCGGCGTGACATCCCGGAACCGGCCGGTCCCGACGCCTCCCGTGAGATCGACTTCGAGTCGAACGTCGTTCGAGGCGTCGATGCCGAAGACTCCAACTGCGAAGACGTCCTCATTCAGGAAAGAGAGAAGACTGCCAGCACCCTCGAGATCGGCTGTCCAGCCCCCTGTATTCGCGCGGAACTCGGCGTGTGCGTCGAGCCGCTGTGCATACGAGTTCGACGAGTAGAGACCGTTATAGTCGCTCGTCAATGTCGCTGCGAACGCACGGTTGCGGTCATCGGCGAAGGGCCCGTCGAACCAGCTGAAACTGCCTTGAAGACCGAGATCGGAAATCCGGCTCTCCGGCGGCTCGTAGTCGCAGACCGAGAGGATTCGCTGCTGCGCCCTAGCCGCGGCGGATAGGCCAATCACCAGCAGGGTAACCAGAAGAATCGTGTACTTGCTCATGGGCCTCGTTTTGACGTCCAGGATGCTTTCCAACGTACCGCCGCTCCGGCCTTTGGTCAAGCCAAAGCCCCGCCCGCTTTCCCTGACGAGCATCCTCCGCGCGGATACTCTTGACACCACTCAGACCCAAAGGAGGCAAGGATGGTCGATCGAAACCTCGAGGCGTACTGCGGGCTGTACTGCGGCGCCTGTCCGGTGCTTCTGAAGCGAGAAGACGACGCAATCCACCGCGCCGTCCGCGAGCATTTCGATGCAGAGCCGGAGGATCTGTTCTGTCGCGGCTGTCGATCCGACGTGCTCTCGGTCTCTTGTCGGGACTGCGCGAAGCGTGACTGCGCGCAGCAGAGGGGTCTCGATTCCTGCGCCACCTGCCCGGAGATGCCCTGTGACAAACTGACGTTCCGGCTGCCGCACGCTTCCGAAATCGTTCCGAATCTGGAAGCCCTTCGGGATCGGGGATCGCACGCCTGGCTCGCCGAGCAGGCCAAGCACTGGCAGTGTCCATCCTGCGGACACACCGGATCTTGGTACGAGCGGATCTGCGCCCAGTGCGGCACCGAGCTTCCGGCCGGTCACAGGGCGCCAGCAGGATGGCCGTCATGACAAGCCCGGACCTCCAGCCCGTGCTGGAAACGGCGCGGCTGCAGCTCTTCGCGCTCTCGTAGGAGCAACTCGCGCTCCTCGGCAGGAATACGGCAGTCTTCGAGCGGGATCTCGGGGTGACCGTGGCTCCCGGCGCCCTTCCAGGTCCCGCCACGCGAGCCCTTCGGGTCAAGCTCGCGAAGATGGCCGGAGCGCAGGAAGAGAATCATCCCTGGTTCGCCTGCTGACTTTTCCTGCTCCGCGATGTGCACGTCGTCATCCGTGCCGTTGGCTTCAAGAGCACCCCAGACGACAAGGGCGAGGTCGAGATCGGCTACGGAATCGCGGTATCCCACTGGAACCGAGGGTTCGGTACCAAAGCGGTGAAGGCTCTGATCGACTGGGCGCTCGACCGATCCGGCTGCCGTGCCGTCTGGGACGATCCGCTGAAGACGAACGAGGCTTCGAGCCGGTTGCTGGCGGCGTATGGAGCACAACTCGTCGATAGGACGCACGATGCCAACATCTGGCGCATCGAACGTAGCTAGAGGCTTCCGTTCACGAGATTCTCGATCGGCGCCCTCTCCATGCCCTGGCGACAGAGCTGCTCCAGATCGAGTCGGGCCGGGTAGTCAAAGTCTCCGCTGCAGTAGAGAAACGCTTCCCTCGCTGTGAGGTCACAGACAACGGAGTAACGCGTGCATGAGCCGTAGCCGAGTGTACAGGAGAACTGAGCCGCGTCAAGGATCTCGGCAACGCGCTCGACGGTCGGCGATGCATCGTTCTCCAGCATGTCGTGCGCGAGGCGGTAGCGCCAGCATGGCCAACCGCCGAGGGAAGGATTGCTCGGTCGGAAATTGGTGGTGACGAAGACTCCGTCCTCCATCCAGTGAACGTGATCGGCGTCCACGAGTGCAGCCGCGCCGGTGCGATCGGCAAGGAAGAAGGTCATGTTGCTTCGGAAGATCGTCTCGTCGTACGAGCGGTAGCGTGAGAGGTCCATGCTCTGAAGCAGATCAACCGCTTCGACAACCGTGCCACAAGTCTCCATCATCGTGATCTCGATGTGCTCGCTACAGGAAGGTTTTCCCTCCCAATTCGGATTGTCTAGTGTTGGCGCCCCGAACGTATCGAAGTAGAGGCCCTGGTCGTTTACACCCTGGAATTCGAACCAGTAGCGCCCACGCGGCCCGAATTCGCCTCGAATCTGATAGCCGAAGTAGACCGCGCCGAACGCCTCATCCGTCGCAGCCTCCGCCCAGACATGAGAGTCGAATCGGGTCCAATCCTCATTCCCGCCGACGACAACGGTATTCTCACCTGCAATGACGACACCGGTGCAGGCACCCGCGGGAATCGCAAGGCAACCGCAGAGACAGAGCAGAATCAGGAAAGCCGATGAGTAACAACGGAGCATGAGAACCCTCCTGGGGTCGAGTCTCTCAGCCTGTCGATTGGACTGTTGGATCGAGTGTACTACACGTCCGCAAGCTCCTGGATCTTCGCCCATGCGCGTTCGACATGCTCCTGTTCGGTGCGCGTCTGCCCAATGCAAATCCTGAGCGTGTACTTCCCATTGAGCACGGTGTGCGTCAGGTACAGGTCGCCGCTCTCATTGAGCTGATCGAGCAGGGCGCGGTTGGCCTCCTCTCCGGAGCGCAGCCGGAAGCAAACGAGGTTGAGCGGCGCCGGCGCGGCAAGCTCGAAGCGTGCATCGGCCTCGACCCACGTCTTGAACTCTTGTGCCAAGTCGATGTGGCGCCGCACGTGATGCCGCAGTCCCTCGACACCGTAGTGGCGGATTACGAACCATAGCTTGAGCGCGCGGAAGCGCCGCCCGAGCGGGATCTGCCAGTCGCGATAATCGATCACGGCCCCGGATGCTGTCGCCCGGTTCTTCAGGTACTCAGGAAGGATGCTCAGGGTCCGAATCAGGGACGCTCGGTCGGCGACGTACAGGCAGTCGCAATCGAAGTTCGTGAACATCCACTTGTGCGGATTGAAGCAGTAGGAGTCCGCCGTGTCGAGACCGTCGTGCAGCCATCGGTACTCCGGGCAGAGCGCGGCCGTGCCCGACATCGCCGCATCGACGTGAAGCCAGAGGCCGTGCTCGCGGCAGATCGCGCCAATCTCGGCGACGGGATCGACCGCGTTTGACGACGTCGTGCCGACGGTCGCGCAGACGAAGAAGGGGATGCGTCCGTCCGCCTGGTCGGAGGCGATCTGATCGCGAAGGGCGTCCGGCCTCATCGCGAACGTCTCATCGACGTCGATCAGCCGAAGGTTCCCCTTCCCGATCCCGGCGATCCCCACCGCCTTCTCCACCGACGAGTGCGCCTGGTTCGACGCGTAGGCAACGAGACGTCCATCAAGCCCCTCGGCATTCGACGCAAACCCCGTCGTGCGCTCGCGGGCTGTGAGTAGGGCGCAGAGCGCTGCGCTCGAAGCAGAGTCCTGTATCACACCACCCCCTGTCGATGCCGAATGAAACGCCTGAGGGAGATCGAGCATCTCGGCGACCCAGTCGAGCACATGGGTTTCGAGTTCGGTGCAGGCCGGACTCGTCGCCCAGAGCATTCCTTGCACGCCGAGACCGGCGGAGAGGAGTTCGCCGAGGATCGCGGGGTACGACGTGTTCGCTGGGAAGAAGGCGAAGAAATCGGGCGACTGCCAATGGGTGATCCCCGGTAGGAGAATCTCGTCGACATCCTGAAGCATCGCCTCGAAGGACTCTCCATCGCCCGGAGGAGACGGTGGGAGCTTCGCCCGAACGCTGCCCGGCGCGGCCTGAGAGAGCACGGGAAGCTCGCCGACTCTGTTCTCTTGGTAGTCGATGATCCAGTCAATCAACGCATGGGCGTGCCGCCGGAAGTGCTCGCTGCACATGTGGTAACTTTCGCTCATTTCGTTCCTCCCGGCGCCCATGGTAGCGCGATTGTCCTCCTCGCAGCCAAGTGAACTCGCCTGTCACGAGTGGCCTTTGCACGCGGGACGAGGCACCGATAATCTCATGACGCACGGGAGGTGTTGTGACGGACCTCTGGAGCGGAACGTACAAGGAGCCAGCCGTATGGGCGGATGTTGCAGAGGCCCTGATCTCGTCGGCCGGCCTCCACGCCGGAATGAGGGTTCTCGATCTCGGTTCGGCCAATGGGGAAACCCTGTTTCGCGCGCTCGACCGGGTCGGCGCATCGGGCAGCGTCGTCGGCATCGAGGTTGAGGCCGACTGGGCCGAATGGCTCCAGAAGGAGATCGCGAACCGCGAGATCCCAAACGCCGAGAACCATCGGATGGACGGCCGATCGATGACCTTCGCCGACGACTCGTTCGACGCCGTGATCCTGGGAATGGTCGGGCTCGACGACGACTACGATCCAGACGAGGAGACCATCATCGATGGGGCTCCGCTCCTGCGTGAGGTTCACCGCGTGCTGAAGCCCGGCGGTGCCGTCTGCTGCAGTGGATGGCTCCGACAACAGGACACCGAATGGATGGGCGAGCTCATCCGTCGTTATCTTCCTGGATGCGCCAAGCGCGGGTACTTCCCGATGACCGAGGCCGGCTACACCCGTCTCCTCGGGTTCGCCGGGTTCGAGACGATTCGCACCTCCGCGTTCGAGCGACGCTACACGTTCGACGACCCCACCGAGTGGATGGCATGTGTCGAGTACGTGTGGGAAGAGGAGCTCGCGCGGATCAAAGCGGATCCCGGTGTCCTTCGTGCCTTCGAGCGCGATGCCTTTGAGCTGCTGGCCGGGCACCGGGATGATGACGGGAAGATTGCTTACATGAGGCCGGCGATTCTCCTCTCGGCCCGGAAGCCACTTCCATAACCCAAGTCCGGTACTATGCCTCAAACCTCCGGTCGAAAGGACGCTCATGCGTATTGCATTGATCCAGCAGCATGCGTCGGAAGACAAGCGCGAGAACCTCGAGCGTGGACTCATCGCCGCGCGCTCGGCCGCAGCACAGGGAGCGGAACTGATCTGCTTCGCCGAATTGGCCTTCGAGCCCTTCTATCCGCAGACGCCGTCCGACGGGAAGCATCTCGACCTCGCCGAACCGGTTCCCGGACCGATCACCGATGCCTTCTCGACTCTCGCTGCGGAACTGGGCTGCGTCATCGTGCCGAACCTGTTCGAGAAGGATGGGGATCAGACGTTCGATACCTCGCCGGTGATCGATGCCGACGGTGCGCTTCTCGGAACCACGCGCATGATCCACGTCCCCGACTACGATGGATTCCATGAGAAGACGTACTACACGCCGGGCAACCGCGGCCTACCCGTCTACGAGACGCCGGTTGGGCGAATCGGGGTCGCCATCTGTTATGACCGGCATTATCCGGAGGCGATGCGCTCGCTTGGGCTCGGCGGTGCCCAACTCGTCATCGTTCCGCAGGCGGGCGCTGTCCGAGAATGGCCGGAAGGCCTGTTCGAGGCCGAGATGCGGGTCGCCGCGTTCCAGAACGGGTACACCGTCGCTCTGTGCAACCGCGTCGGTGCGGAGCCGAGCATCGAGTTCGCCGGGGAGTCGTTCGTCTGCGACCCGGGCGGCAACGTCATCGCCCGAGCGTCACAGGGCAGGGACGAGATCCTCCTCTGCGACATCGATCTCACCGCGTCCGAGTCGTCGCATGCGCGCAAGCTCTTCCTGCCCGATCGCCGGCCCGAGCTCTACGGCGCCTGGATGTGGCGTGTGCCGTCCGAGAAGGACGCTTCCGCCGTGCCGGACGGCCCAGGATCGGAAGCCACGGTGACGCTCCGCGAGATCACCCAGGAGAACCTCAACCCGGTTCTCAAACTGAGCCGGACGCTGAAGCCCGGCCAGGACCGCATGGTTGCGACAAACGCCGACTCGGTCGCCGAGGGGACCTATTCCGACAAGGCGTGGTACCGCGCGATCTACGCCGATGAGACGCCGGTCGGTTTCGTGATGCTCTGGGACAACCCCGAGAAAGCGGAATACTACCTCTGGAGATTCATGATCGGCGGGAACCACCAGGGCAAGGGTTTCGGCCGAAAGGCGATGGAACAGCTGATCGAGTACGTCAAGACGCGCCCGAATGCCAAGGAGATTCGCGCAAGCTACGTCCCAATCGAGGGAGGTCCTGAACCCTTCTACCGCGGTCTCGGATTCGTTCCGACCGGCGAGGTTCATGGCGGGGAGATCGAGATCCGCCTCGCGCTTTAGATCCTCACTCAGTACTCCATTGACGTCGGGCCCCAAATGGGGATGCTGACCCGCCGAAAGGACGCCATCTTCCATGGGAAAGGGACTCCTGCTCGCACTCGGCATGGCCGTCGGACTCGTTGGACTTGTCTGGATCTCGGCCCGTCAGTTCGACCGGACGATGGACGCGGAGATTGGTGAACTTCTGGCCTCGGCTCATTCCGGCGAACGCATCGTGACCGAACAGGACCTGGAGTCTCTCCCGAACCCCGTGCGGATCTGGCTACAGACATCGGGGATCGTCGGTCAGGCGATGCCGTCCACGGTTCGCCTGCGCCAGGTGGGGCGAATTCGTTCCGGTCCCGAAAGCTCGTGGATGTCCTTCCGCGCCGATCAGTACTACGTTCTGGAACCTGCGGCCTTCATCTGGCGCGTCTACGCGACGATGGGACCTGGGCTCTTCGTCCGTGGTTTCGATTCCTTCGTCGATGGCCTCGGCCGAATGCAGATGAAGCCGCTCGCACTGTTCTCGGTCGTCGACGCAAGCGGCTCGGCCCTCGATCAAGGAGCGGCACTTCGCTATCTCCAGGAGACGGTCTGGTTTCCCTACGCCGCGCTGCTGGAGAGCATCCGCTGGGAGCCGATCGACGAGTGCCATGCGCGAGCAATCCTCCACACTGAGACCGGAACCGTAGAAGGGACCTTCCAGTTTGACGAAGAGGGGCATGTCACCGCGTTCGAGGCCGACCGCTATCGTGACGAAGACCCGGAGCCCACTCTTCGACCATGGCGTGCCGTGACCTGTGACGAGACGGCCATCGCCGGGATGAGCATCCCGATTCGCGGGGAGGGCATCTGGGAGCTTCCGGACGGTCCGTTCACCTACGTCGAACTCGAGCTGGTCGATCTGGACCTCGACGTACCGAGGCTCTACCCGCGCTAGGTGCCCGGCCCCTAACCTGCTCTCGGAAAGCGACTTCCGAGGGTCCGGAATCTCTGCGGAGTGCACTTCTCTTTGCATCACCGAGATGGCTATACTGGATCAGGAGGCGATGACAATGCGCAAGTGTCGAAGACTTGCGGTGTTGCTCAGTCTTGCGCTGATCCT
>Ga0272441_10012792_pt1 | contig 12179 bp, 10 predicted proteins | sample SSMProp6N_FD_193582 | JGI IMG/M metagenome (GOLD analysis project Ga0272441, IMG submission 193582) | Marine sediment archaeal communities from Little Sippewissett salt marsh, Falmouth, MA, United States - SSM-Prop-6N | ecosystem: Environmental > Aquatic > Marine > Wetlands > Sediment ...
CGCGACGCCCCGGGCACCACCTTAAGGGCAATCCGGCACCCGTTTTCGTGGGCCTGGATGATTGGCATGCGTGCGCCCTCTGTTTCACAGCACGCGCGGCGCAAGTTGACCCGCCGTCTTTGGCGGGCGCCGCGGCGAACACGGGCGCCCTCGTGCGTGCGAGGGGCCTCGCGACGGTTCGAGCCGCGTCGCGTTCCTGCGACGAGGTTCGCGTTCGCCGCCCGGTTTACTCGGCGCGCCGTTCGTACTGCACGCCCCCGGGCAAGTTTACCCGCCTGTGGCGGGCCCGGCGGCTAAATGTGACGACTACCCGTACCCCAACCGCCTCAACTCCGCCTCGCCGAGGCCGAAATGGTGCCCGATTTCGTGGAGCACGGTCCGGCGGACCTGGTCGCGGACGGCCTCGTCCAGGTCGCCGCCGGCGTCCTCGGCCGCCTGCCGCGCCGCTGCCAGCACCGGCCGACGATAGATAACGATCTGGTCGGGCGCGACGGCCCCGTAGGCGTGGGTGCGGCGTGTCCGTGGCACGCCGCGGTAGGCGCCGAGGAGCGTCCCGCCGGGCGCCACGCCCATCTCGCGGAGCCGCCGCGCCGACGGGGCCTCCGCGACGACCACGTCGACGTTCTCCATGCGGCGGGCCAGATCCGTCGGCAGCGACGCCACCGCCTCGTCCACCAGGTCCTGGAACCGGTCCGGGTCCATCGGGCGCCTCCGCGCGAGGGTGCCACGGATGGCTTGTCAATCGGCGTTCTCCCGGCCGGGCAAGACCGGCCGGGCCACACAAGAAGCACGGTTTGACGAGCAAGCGGTGGCACCCGCGGATGCGATGGTACCGGCCGGCCGGGGCGGGAGCAAGGGCCGAGACGCCGCGCCGCCCGTTCGACGGGCGCGCCTCGCAAGCCGGCGCCAGCCCGATTTTCCGCTTGCAAGGCCGCGCCCCCGTCACTAGACTACGCGACTCGCCCCCGGGGCGAGACGGAGACCGTACGCCCCTGATGCTCGGAAGGAGCCGGACCGTGGCGTTAACCATTCGCATGAAACGGCTGGGTCGGCGGAACCGCGCGTTCTGGCGCATCTGCGCCACCGACCGGCGGGCCGCCCGCGACGGCCGCGTCGTCGAGGAACTCGGCCACTACGACCCGTATCTGGAAAACGAGGACAAGGTCAAGATCCACCGCGACCGCGTCGTCCACTGGCTCCGCCAGGGCGCCCAGCCGTCGAAGACGGTGACCGAACTCCTGGGCCACCTGGGCCTGGACGCCAAGGGCAACGAGATCACGCCCAAGCCCTGGCCGAAGAAGAAGCAGAAGGGACCGCCGCCCAAGGCCGCTGAACGCGTCGCGGCCGAGAAGGCCGCCGCCGACGCCGCTGAAGGCGCGGGCGCCGAGGCCCCCGAACCGCAGGCCGACACCGCCGAGGCCGAGACGCCCGCCGAGGCGGGCGAGACCGCAGACGCCCAGCCCGAGACCGACGCCGGTGACGACGCCGGCGACGAGGAGAACGCTTCAGCCTGACCCGCACCGGGCCGCGAGGCCGACCATGTCCCTCCGCGTCGACGTCATCACGCTGTTCCCGGAGGCGCTGGACGGCATCCTGGCCTCGAGCATCCTCGGCCGGGCCGTCGCCGACGGGCGCCTCGCAGTCGTCCGGACGAACCTGCGGGACTTTGCGATCGACGCGCGCGGCACGGTGGACGACAAGCCGTTCGGCGGCGGGCCGGGCATGGTCCTGCGGTGCGAGCCGGTCGTCGCCGCCATCGAGCACGTGCAGGGGCTGGACCCCCGGCCGGGCCGGGTCGTCCTGCTCTCGCCCCAGGGCCGGCGGCTCGACCAGCCCGCCGTCCGGGACCTGGCGGGGCGCGAGCGGCTGATCCTGGTCTGCGGCCATTACGAGGGGTTCGACGAACGGATCCGGCCGGAGGCCGATGAAGAGATTTCGATCGGCGACTACGTGCTGACGGGCGGCGAACTGCCCGCCCTGGTCGTCATCGACGCCGTGGCCCGGCTGTTGCCGGGCGTGTTGGGGGCCGAGGACGGGCCCGAGGAGGAGAGTTTCGCCCCCGGCGTGCCGGGCGGCGGGCTGGAGTATCCGCAGTACACGCGGCCGCGGGAGTTTCGCGGGCAGACGGTGCCGGAGGTCCTCCTCTCCGGGGACCACGCCGCCATCGCCCGCTGGCGCGCCGAGCAGGCCCGCGCGCGGACCCGCCGCCGCCGGCCCGATCTGCCGGACGAGGAGCCGCGAACGTGAATTTGCCGGGTGCCACTGGCGGCTTGCCCGCCAGTGGGCGGCGAGCTGCGGAAGACACTGGCTGACAAGCAGCCAGTGGCACCCCGCGCGACGGAACAACACACGAAGCCGAAGGATACAAGCCATGCGTAAACCTGCCATCGAACGGGTCGAGGCCGAGCATCTGCGGACCGACCATCCGACGTTCCACATCGGCGACACCGTGGACGTCGGCGTCCGCATCGTCGAGGGCGAGAAGGAACGGACGCAGGTCTTCCGGGGGGTAGTCATCGCCCGCCGGGGCGGCGGGTCGGCCGAGACGTTCACCGTCCGCCGGATCGTCGCCGGCGAGGGCGTCGAGCGGACGTTCCCCGTGCATTCGCCGTCCATCGCGTTCCTGAAACCGGTCCGCTCCGGCAAGGTGCACCGGGCAAAGTTGAACTACCTCCGGGACCGGGTCGGCAAGGCGACGCGGCTGGCGGAAATCCGCCGGGCGCCCGCCCCCGCCCCCGAGGCCCCGGCCAAGCCCGAACCCGAACCGGCCGACGAGGTCCCGCCCGAGGCCGAGGCCGAAACGCCCGAGACCGACGAGGCCCAAGGCTAGGCTGCCGCGCCCCGCGCCGGGCAAAAGGCACGCGCGGCGCACACGGGCGCCCTCGAGCAAGCGAAGCGCCCGCCGAACGTTCGAGGGGCGCTGCTTTCGCGCGACAAGGTTCGGGTTCGCCGCCCCGCTTGCGGGGCGCGGGCCGTGCCGCCACGAACCTCCGCCGATACGGGACGCGGCATGAACGCCTTCCGCGAGGCCCTCCGAACCTGCTGGCCCTACCGCCACCGCATCCTCTTCGGATGGCTGTGCGGGTGGCTGAGCGCGGTCCTCTGGACGGGCTCGGTCAGCGCCGTCCTGCCGATGTTCGATCTCCTTTTCGGCGAGCCGCCCTCGGCCGTCCGCTATGTGGAATCCCCCGCCGCCGAGGCCGAGCGCCCCACCGCCGCCCTCCTTTCGACCGAAGACGACGCCGCCCCCCGGGAGCCCGTCCTGGAGATCCCCCTCGGGTGGACCGCCGTGGCGGACCCGGCGGTCGGGGCGTTCGAGGTCCAGGGCCGGACGGTCCGCCACGCGCCGTCGCTGCGGGTGGTGCGGCGGGAAGGGGGCCTGTCGGAACTGGCCCGGGAGGCCCGGCGGAAGGGCAAACCGTACGCCCCGCTCGCCACCTGGCTGGCCGAGGCCCTTCCCGGCGACCGCTTCCACGCCCTGGCGTGGGTGATGGGGACGGTGGCCCTGATGGCGGTCGCCCGCGGCGGCCTGGTGTACGTCAGCCAGTACCTCGTCGGCCACGCCGTGGCCCGGGCCCTGCTGACGATCCGGCTGCGGGTCTTCGAGCACGTCCTGCGGGCCCGGCTGGCGTCGCTCGGCCGGCTGAAGCCGACCGACATCCTCAGCCGGTTCCAGAGCGATTGCCGCAACATCCTGGACGGCATGAAGACGGTCCTCGGGAAGGTGGTCATCGAGCCGCCCCGCGTCCTGCTGTGCCTGGTGGGGGCGGTGGTCATCGGCGTGGGGATCGATCCGCTCCTGCCGGTCATCGTCCTGGTGGCGACGCCGCTGCTGGCGTACCTGGTCCGGCGGTTCGCCACGCGGATGCGGCGGGCCAGCCGCAAGTCCCTCGAAGGCCAGGCCGGGCTCGTCGGCATCATCGAGGAGAGCCTCTTCGGCCTGCGGGTCGTCAAGAGTTACCGGCTGGAGGGGCACCAGCGTCGGCGGTTCTTCGGCACGGGCCGGCGGGTGCTGAAGCAGATGCTGCGGACGATCCGCATCGACGCCGCCACCGGGCCGGTCGTGGAGGCCCTGTTCACGATGTCGACGGCGGGGGCGATCATCTACGGGGGGTACCTCATCGCCCGTAGCGGCGCGGACCCGGCCGAACTGACCCTCTTCTTCGCCCTCCTCGTCGGGGCCGCCGACCCGGTCCGCAAACTCTCCAACGTCTCCAACCGCATCCAGATGGCCGCCAGCGGCGCCGACCGCGTCTGGGAACTCCTCGCGGCGGAACCGGAACCGCGGTACGGCGCCCGCGCCGCCGACCTGGCCCGCCACGCCGACCGCATCGATTACGAGGGCGTCTCGTTCGCCTACGTGCCCGGCAAACCCGTCCTCCGGGAGATCGACCTGGCGGTCCGTCACGGCGAGGTCCTCGCAATCATCGGCCGGACCGGGTGCGGCAAGACGACGCTCGTCAGCCTCCTGCCCCGGTTCTTCGAGCCGGACGCCGGCGTCCTGCGGATCGACGGCACCGACCTCTCGGACGTGACGCTGCGGAGCCTGCGGGACCAGATCGCCTACGTCCCGCAGGAAGACATCCTGCTGGCCGATACGGTGGCGGCGAACATCGCCATCGGGGCGTCCGGCAGCCATCGCCGGCCGCCGTCCCGCGAGGCCATCGAGGCGGCCGCCCGCGCCGCCCACGCCGACGCCTTCATCCGCGACCTGCCCCACGGGTACGATACGCTCCTCGGCGAGCGCGGCGCAACGCTCTCGGGCGGGGAACGGCAGCGGGTGTCCCTGGCCCGGGCCATCCTGCGGGACCCGGCCATCCTCATCCTCGACGAGGCCACCAGCGCCCTGGACGAAGAGACGCAGGCCCTCGTGCAGGACGCCCTGACGGAGTTCGTCCGCGGCCGGACGACGCTGCTCATCGCCCACCGCCTGTCGACACTCACGATGGCCGACCGCATCGTCGTGATGGACGCCGGGCGGATCGCGGGCGTCGGCACCCACGAGGACCTGCTGGCCTCGTGCCCGCCGTACCGGCGTCTGCGGGAGGTAGGGCTGGACGGAATGTAAAGAGCGCGCAAAGGGTTGACAGGCCGGGACTTAGGGCGTCTCGGGCGGTTGTGTAAATCCTGTGGAAAACTCGCCGAGCCGCACGTAACCCTTTGCGGGAGCGTCGCTTACGTTCCACACCGTCTCGCGGGCAATGTTAGCAGTCTCCATACGCCTGCGCCGCCACCGGCCGGCCCCGCCGGCGCGCCGGCCGCATATCCTAGAGGCGCGAATCATAGCCCCGAGCATCGCGCACGGGGAGGCAAGGCACACGCCGCATCGTCGCGGGGTGCCACTGGCGGCTCGTCCGCCAGTGTCCCGCGAATCATCACGCACTGGCTGGCAAGCAGCCAGTGGCACCCGGCGCAGCGCTGTCCGGGTGGCGCCGGGGGACGCGCCCCGCAACCGGGGCGGCGAACGCAGACCTTCTCGCGCGAAAGCAGCGCCCCTCGAACGTTCGTACGGCGCCACGCGCGCCGAAGAGCGCCCGTGTTCGCCGCGGCGCCCGCCAAAGACCGCGGGTGAACTTGCGCCGCGCGTGTCGGCCACAGAACACGGTTTGACCAGCGACCCGTGGCACCCGGCGCGCGCGGGCCGGGCGGCGGCGCCGGGCGCCGAAAACTTTCTCGCACGCCCGCCGACGGCGCGGTAGGTTTGCGTTGACCGTCGCGGCCCGTTGTGGTAGGGTGCGGACGTGCGGCCGATCGGCCGCCGTCCCGAACATGCAATCGGCCCCGGCGGCTGCGCCTTGGCGCCGCCCGTCGCGAAACATCTTCACAAAACATGAACAACCGAGCATGGGAGTCGCCTTCCATGGCGCCGGCCGACCGGAACGTCTGGCAGGAAGTGTTGCAGGATCTTGATGGTGCCAGCGTCCCGGTCCCGCCGTGGCTGGCCGAGGCGCGCCTGTCGGAGGTGGCCGGCGGCCGGGCCTCGCTGACGCTGCCCCCCGCGTGCGACCCGTCGCAGGTGGAGCGGGCGCTGCGGAGGGCGCTGGAGTCGGCCCTCGCGCGCACCGTCGGCCGGGAAGTGGAACTGCACCTGGAGGCCGCCGACGCGGGGGGCGAGGTCGAGATCACCGACCCGGCGGATATCCCTCGCGACGACGCGCACCCACCCACCCACGCCGCCAAAGCCGACACGCCCGCGTGGCCCGAGGCATTCCGGCAGAACGACCGGCCGCCGCTCAATCCCCAATACACCTTCGAGAACTTCGTGACGGGCCCGTGCAACCGGATGGCCCACGCGGCCGCCATGGCCATCAGCGACCTCCCGGGCCGGGCGTACAACCCGCTCTTTATCCACGCGAGCGTCGGCCTCGGCAAGAGCCACCTGATGCAGGCCATCTGCCACAAAATGGCCGCCGACCGCCCCGGCGTGCCCATGATGTACATCTCGTGCGAGGACTTCGTCAACCAGTTCATCATGGCCATCGAGCACGGCCAGTTGGAGGACTTCCGGTACCGGTACCGGTACCTGGAGGTCCTGGTCATCGACGACATCCATTTCCTGGCGGACAAGGACCGGACGCAGGAAGAGTTCTTCCACACGTTCAACACGCTGTACCAGGCCCAGAAGCAGGTGGTGCTCTCGAGCGACTCCCCGCCGCACGAGATTCCGAGCATCGAGGAACGGCTCGTCAGCCGGTTCAAATGGGGCCTGGTCGCCCGCATCGATCAGCCGAGTTACGAGACGCGTGTGGCGATCGTGCGGAAGAAGGCGCGCCTCCGCGGCCACGACCTGCCGGAACCCGTGGTCCAGTATATCGCCTCGGCGGTGGACACGAACAACCGGGAACTGGAGGGGGCGGTGGTCCGCGTCATGGGATTCGCCTCGCTCTCGAACCGCGAGGTCAGCATGGACCTGGCCCGGGAGGCCCTCCGCGACCTCGTCCACGAGCCGCGGCGCATCATCACCATCCAGAACATCTGCGACGCCGTCCTCCAACGGTACAACGCGCGCCTGTCGGACCTGCAGAGCAAACGGCGGGCCCAATCGGTGGCCATGCCTCGACAGGTCTCGATGTATCTTGCCCGCCGGCTCACCAACCACAGCCTCGAGGAAATCGGCGCGTTCTTCGGCGGCCGCGACCATACGACCGTCCTCCACGCCGAGCGCAAAATCAAACGGGCGATCGAAAAGGACGCCGCCTTCCGCGGCGTCGTCGAGACCATCGAACGCCAGATCCGGAAGGAATAGTTCCCGTGCAAAACCCGTGGCGCACCCGTGGCGCTCGCCGGCAAAGGTCACACCCGGCCTCCCCCCGAGCCGTGCGCCACACACAGCGCCGACAACGGCCACAGCGGAACTGACACATTTTCCACAAGGGCCAATGAAACCTGGAAAACGTAACCTACTGCAAGAAAGGCATTTACACGAACGCCGCAGGGCACAACACGTTCTTCACAGGCCCTATGATGATGATGAAGACGCTTTAACTTAATTCGTATAAAACAACCGTGCGTCAGGCACAGGAGGGATCCGTATGAAAGTCGCTTGCGACCGTGCAACCCTGACCCGTGGCGTGCAGGTGGCCTCGGGCGTCGTGGCCCCGCGAAGTCCGAAACCCGCCCTCGGGTGCATCAAGATGGAAGCCGGCGAAGGCGCGGTGACCTTGCTCGCAACCGACCTGGAGGTGGGCATTCGCATCGGCCTCCAGAAGATGGAGGTTACCGAACCCGGCGCGGGCCTCGTGCCGGCCGACCGGTTCCACGCCATCCTGCGGGAACTGGAGGAGGATACCGTCTCCATCACGTCGACCGAGCAGGAAACGACCATCGAGGCGCCGAACGCGCATTTCGCGGTCCTGGGCGACGACCCGGCCGACTTCCCGCCGGTGCCGGAGTTCCCGGACGAGGGGGCGTTCGAGATTGCGGCCGACGACCTCCTTGCCCTGACCGAACGTACCCTCTTCGCCACCGCCAAGGAGAACACGCGTTACGCCCTGAACGGCGTGCTGTGGGAGGTTGAGGGCAAGAGCGTCACGTTGGTCTCGACGGACGGCCGGCGCCTCAGCCTGGCGCGCGGCAAATGCAGCGGTGGGCCGGAGGAAAAGGTGTCGGCGATCGTCCCGTCGAAGGCGATGCTTCTCATCCAGCGGTGCCTGGGCGACGTGGCCGAAGCAAAGGAGGCCGCCCGGGTCGTTCTGGGCGAGAAGGAGATTCTCCTGGCCGCCCCACCCGCCGAGGGGGCCACGCGCGTTGTGTCGTCGCGGCTCGTGGACGGTCACTTCCCGAAGTACGAGGATGTGATTCCGAAAGATTTCGATAAGAAGGCGACCGTGTCGACGGCCAGGTTCCTTGCCGCGGTCCGCAAGGCGGCCCTGCTGACGAACGAGGAATCGCGCGGCGTGACGCTCAAGTTCGCCGCCGGCGAACTGGTTATCACCAGCCGCACCCCCGAAATGGGCGAGGCCGAAATTCGCATGGCCGTCCAGTACGAGGGGGAGGACCTCGAAATCGGCTTCAACCCCAATTACCTCATGGACGCCGTCAAGGTCGTCGACGCGGAGGAAGTGACCTTCTCCTTCAAGAGTTCGAGCAAACCGGGTGTCCTGAACGAGGGAAAAAACTTCACCCACGTCGTGATGCCGGTCAGCATCGTGTAAGGCAGTCCAAGGTCGCGAGTCCAGGGTCCAAAGTAGGCCGCGGCGTGCCGCGGCACAGCGTCTGTCCCCCTGAGCGAGTCCCGGCTCACCGGAACGAGTCGAATGGGTCTCGCCGTGGCCGTTACTGTTACCGTGTTTATTGCCGTTGCTGTTTTCTGCGCTCTCAGCGTGCTCCGCGGTGAACGCCGTTGCCGTTGTTGTTGCCTGATGCCCGTTGCCGGTTGCCTATTGCCTGGTGTACGACCATGCCGCTCGGCCCGAAAGAAGCCTCCGATTTCCGCCCCATCCGGGCCGAACTGATCGGCGAGGTCGCCCACCGCTGGGCCGCCCGCGCCGGCCTGCTCCGCATCTCCGAGCGCGAACGCCTCTGGGAGGCTTGGCAGGCGTACCTCGGCCCGGTGGCCCGGCACACGCGGCTGGTGTCGCTCCGGCAGAACGTCGCCACGTTCGTCATCGAGTCCAGCGCGCTGCTCGCCGAACTGAACAACTTCCGCAAACCGGAACTGCTGGCGATGCTTCAGCAGGAGGTCCGGTCGTACTTCGTCGCCGACCTCCGCTTTCGGCTTCAGAAGGACACGCCTCACCGCAGAGGTCGCTGAGCCTGCAGAGAAAGGCGGAGGGCGAATTAACGGCTGGAGCAGGCCGGCGTAGGCCGCGGCGCGCCGCGGCTTGCATCTGCGCGTTGTCACCCCGAGCGAGCGAAGCGAGCCGAGGGGTCTCGCCGTCGCGGTTCATTTGATGCCGTTGGCACAGAAGCGTTCAAGGCGAGATTCCTCCGCTCGGCCTCGCAGCGCGAGGCCTCGGTCGGAATGACATGCCGCGGCCGCCGTGTAGTGCGTTCTACGGATGGTCCAGCACCGCCTATCGGGCCTCCCGCAGTGTAGGCGATGCTAACCTATCTTCTTGAACGTCTGTTTCCAGGCAGCATAAACGCGCTCCTTTTCTTCCAGCCAGAACTTCTTCTCGCGCTTGGGGTCGTCGGAATCGAGCCTCCCCAATTCCCGGGCCCAGATAAAGAACCCAACCCCTGGACCGGGCGGATTGCCGCTGGAGTGGACCGCCACGGCGCTGAGCATGGGTCGTCCCCAATCAAGCTCGTCTTTGGAGATCTCGCCCAGCACTTGCCCAATCTCTCTGCTCATATGATTGCCGCTGAGGGGCAGGTTGATCTGCACTGCAAGTTGCTGATACGTTACGGTTCCCCGGTGCCTGGCAGCCCGAATCAGTTCCGCCATGACGACGAAATACTCGGGTTTCCCGCGGTACTTGGTTTGACTTGCCGTCATCGTGATACCCCCGATTCTTGTGTTCGATTGCCAGTATAGGTATGACGGCCCTTTTCCCAAGGAAAAATGACGGTGGCAAGCCCCCTCTGCCGCGGCGCGCCGCGGCCTACGTCCTTTGTTCCGATTTCCCTCCCGCCGTCTTGGCGGCCCGCCTGCGGCGGGTAAACTTGGCGGCGCCCCGCCTCTGGCGGGTAAACTTTGCGTGAGGCACCCTGTCGTTGTTCTCTGCGTCCTCGGCGTGCTCTGCGGTGAATGACGTTGCTGCCGGAGGCCTTTCCCCCTTTTCATTGACCGGCGGCCCCACCGCGCGCGAGAATCGCCGGTGTTCTGAGCGAGTGCGCGGCGGGTCTCCGTACCCGCCGCGATCGAGACACCGGACGCGCGGTGGGTGCGGAGACCCACCGCGCAGCGCCCGTTTAACTCTGCCAAAGGGGGTGCCGTATGGATCGCCGCAACTTTCTCCGTACCGCAGGGGCCGGCCTTGCCGCCGGCGCCGCCGCCGTTGCCGGATCCGCTAGTCGCACCGTCCGGGCCCAAGCCGGGAGCGGGCGGCCGGAGCCGGGCGAGCGGCCGAAGGGCGCGGAGGGCGTCCGCGTCGCCAACCCGCGCGGGCGGGTGCCCGTCAGTTTCATCATCGATGATTCCACATGCCTCGTGAACCTGGCGTACTACGGCATCCCGCAGTTCCACGAGGTCTTCCCGGACCGCTACCCGCAGGACTGGCGTCGCCTGCCGCGCGAAATCCCCGACGACTTCGTCCGCGAGTTCGGCCAGTGGTGCGGCGAGCGGGGCATCCGGGGCAAGTACAGCATCGTGCCGTATCCGGCGTGCGTCGGCTGGATGGACCGCGGCCTGCCGGGCTGGTCGCACCACGACCTGGAAGCCAGCCTCCGCCTCGTGCGCGAGTCGATGCTGCCCGCGTGGGACATCCATCCCGAGATGGTCAGCCACACCCGCGTCGTCGACATCAAGACCGGCCGGCCGTACCCGCAGGCGACGCCCGCCTTCATGGAGAACTGGGGCTGGTCGCAGGACAAGTCCGCCGAGGTCCTGGCGGAGTACATGGCCTACGCGCTCCAGGTCCTCAAGAATGTGGATTTGCCGTGCGAGGGGATCACGACGCCCGGCGGGTTCGGCCACCGGAACCGGGCCAGTCTGGCCCGCGGCACGCTCCTGGCCTGCCGCGAGGTCTTCGACGCCGAAATCCCGCACTACTTCCGCGACCTCTACGGCGAGGGCGACCGCAGCGTGGCCCCGCAGGTCTACCTGGCCGAGGGGCTCGGCTCCGGCGACCCGCGCTGCGTCGTCTCCATCATCGGGTGCACGGGCGACTGGTTCGGCGGATGGGACGGCCTGACGCCCGGCGCCGCCGACCGTTTCATCACCGAGGACCTCGCGCGCGGCCGCCTCGTCGAGGTCATCGACCGCGGCGAGCCGGCCATCCTCGTCTGTCACTGGCCGGGCATCTACTTCAATGGCGAGAAAATCGGATTCAACATATTCAAGAAAGTCGTCGGGCGGCTGCACAAGCGGTACGACCGCCTCCTGTGGATGAAACTCTCCGAGATCGCCCGCTACTGGGCGGCCCGGGAACTGACGGCCCTCCGCCGCGACGGGCCGCGCGTCGCGCTCCGGGCCCCGTTCGCCGCCCCCGCCTTCACGGTGGCCGTCGACGGCGAGGTCCGCGCCCCCGCCGTCGAAACGGGCGGCACGCGCACGCCGCTGAAGCCGGCGGCCTCCCGCAAGGCCCTCGCCGCGGGCACGTGGATCCGCGACGGCGGCGAGACGCTCCTCTGCTTCGACCTGCCGAAAGGCGCCTCGACCCTGCACCTGGGTTGACCCGCGGGGCCGGCCCCCGGTAGAATCGGTTCGTCACCCGCAAAGGGGTACCGACATGGAACGTCGCCAATTCCTTCGTGCCGCCGCCGGGCTGGGCGCCGCAGCGCTGGTCCCGTCACTGGCCCGCCCGTCGGCGGGGGCGGAGGCGGACCTCGAGCACCGCCTCGAGCGGCCGGGCATGGCCTACCGCCGCCTCGGCCGGACGAACCTCAACGTCTCGCGCATCGTCCACGGGAGCCTGTACACGAACCGCCAGCGGCTTCCGCTCCTGGCCCGACTCCTCCAGGGCGGCGTCAACTGGTTCGACACCGCCTGGAAGTACGGCGGCGGACGCAGCGAGGAGGCGTTCGGCGAGTTCTTCAGCACCGATGGCCGCCGCGACCGCGTCTGCATCTCCTCC
>Ga0272441_10012793_pt1 | contig 12178 bp, 24 predicted proteins | sample SSMProp6N_FD_193582 | JGI IMG/M metagenome (GOLD analysis project Ga0272441, IMG submission 193582) | Marine sediment archaeal communities from Little Sippewissett salt marsh, Falmouth, MA, United States - SSM-Prop-6N | ecosystem: Environmental > Aquatic > Marine > Wetlands > Sediment ...
TTAAAAGGGACGAGGATAAGGTTGAATATCTTCGACTCTTCAGGTCAAAGAGAGGTCACAATGACCTTCCAATACCTCCCGCAGAGGCTATTGATTATGACCCAAAGAAGAAAAAGAAAGTAGTAGAATGTTATTGGAGTCCTGAACTCGGATACGTCTATGTAAAAGATGTTGATGAAATCAAAGGATTTCAACCATTGACCACCAAACAAAGAGCTATGATGGTCAATCAAATAAGGAAAAAAGAAGCGAGGAAAAAATCAACTTGGAAAGAAAACTTACCAATGATAGTAGGATTAGGAGCTTTATTAGTTTTAGTTACTGTTATCCTTTTATTCTGGGGAGAGTTTATGCAACCATTTATGACTTCTGTGGACAGAGTAGAGGCTTTATTAGACAGAGCAAATCTATGTGGAACGACTGCAGGAACACAGGTGATTACAGGAGGTTAAGATGGATGGATTAGGAATGGTCACAGGGATTGCATTAGTAGTTTTCCTTTTATTTTATTTAGGTTTTAAGGTAGAAAAGGAACACACCTTCCTTAAAATCCTTTGTGTTTTCGCAGGATTGTTTATGTTGATATATATAGCTCAATCAACTATTTATATGGATAGAGATTGTTCTATAAACAACGCAGGGAACTATACTTGTTACTACACTAATGGAACAGAAATAAACAGTTATGAGAATAGTGAAGTTGGAAAGAACTTCTTTGATAGTTATTTGTGGTTCTTAAGAATCTTTGGAGTTTATGTTTTAGTCTTTTATAGTTGGAAAATGCTTGGTTATTTTGGATTTGTGGGCAATAGACCAAAGGTGAGGAGGTTGTCTAAAAAATGAATAAGGCAATCTTTCTTCCTTTGGCTATGTTATTACTTCCTCTTGTAAGAGCAGGGGATTATGGTTATGAGTATTTAGATGGAGGAGATGTGTTAAAAGCGTGGAATCCTAAATATGATTACTACTTTGACACAGATACAGCAATACAATTCACAAATCATTATGAAGAATATTGGAGTAAGAATTGGTTCTGTTTAGGTTATAAAGGAACAGATTGGGAATATAAATGCACTAACGATTTAAACAATTTTAATTGGAATATAGATTCAGATAATTCTACTTATTGGAGAGCAACAGGATGGAAAGATGTGAATTGGAAAGGGGTGGATTTAAGGATAGCAGTTAGATATACTTTGAATGAATCCCAAGATGATTTAATAATAGAACCTTATGTTGAGAATAGGGACACAGTTAATATAAATAAAGACATTGGGTTTGCTTGGCATGTTAGAAATATTCAAGTGGCTATGAATGAAACCGATAATGTGATTAATTTAGATTGGCAGAAATATTTTAATTTGAGTGATGATTTAAGTATTTTTTATAAAAATAAATCTGTTTTTGGAGAATATTTAATTTATAAAGATACTGAAACAGGTTATGATTGGATGAGATTAAAATGGAATCCTAATCTTTTAGATTATATAAATATCAGTTCTGTTCCTTCTCAATATAATGCTCCTGTAACTTTAATGATTGTTTCTAATGGACTAAATGCAGGACAAAATAAAACCACTAAACTTGAATGGATTGACGCAGGATGTAAGGGAGAATGGACAGCTTCAACAACAGGAAATATTGCGGATTATCAAAAGATTCATGATACAGATGAAGTAAGTGGAATATTTCAATGTGGAACAAATGGAGCGTGTGCATCTCCTGCATTAGTTGGCCTCTGCACACCCCCAAATGGACAAGGATTTGTAAGGTGTTCTATTGATAGAAGATTCTCAACTACTCTTGGTGCTGGAGATGGGGGGCAAAATCAAACACAAAATAATTGGGAAAATTCAGCTATTTGGAATGTTTACACTAAAAGCATTTCAGGACAAAATTGTGGCCCAGGTAATTACGCACAAACTAATGGCATTCCAATTCAACATAATAATTTAACAGATTTTAGATGTAAGGTTGATTTGTTTAGGTGGAGTGATATTGTTGAGATTTGCGTCCAAACTTCTTATGGAGCGGTAAAAACAGATAATATTTGGAACAATAATGCTACTCCAACAATAAGTAATGTTGAAATAATTAAAGATGAAGAAACAGGAATATCAAACTGCACATATACTTTTAATGATGGAAGTGGTGATTCTGAAAATACGACCAAGACCAATTATTCTTGGTATATAAGTGACCTTTTATATCCTGATTATGCTAATCAAAAAGCCATAAGTGAATTAAACACAAATATCTGTTGTGCAACTCCTTATGATACTGTGTTTGTAACAGGAAACGAGGCAGAGGTGTGTTCAGGTCAAATACTTAAACCACCTCTATTAACTTGGCAGGAAAGAAGACCAACTTGGATTGCAGGTATATTCGCTGTTATGGCTTTAATATTTTTAAGTGGGGGTAAAAAGAATGAAGAAGAGTAAAAAACAATTATGGTTGAAACCTGAAACTCACAAGAGTTTGAAGATTAGAGCAGTTCAAGAGGAAATGACTATGGAAGAGTTTCTGGATGAAATGTTGAAAAAAACTAAAAGAATGAAGGTGAAAGGTAATGATGAATTTTTCTTCTAATCGGAAGGGAAACATAATATTGGAGAGTTTATTAGTTTTAATAGTCTTAATGGTATTTGCATTGATAGCTATAAATGGAGCAAATATCCTCTCTGATTTGACCACAGAGATAACAGGAGATACAGATGTTGCACAAGAAGCAAAGGATGAGATTACAGATTTAGAATCAAGATATCCTGCAAACTTGGATGGAGCATTTGCACTTGCATTTGGATTATTATGGTTAGTCACTTTAATAACTTCATTTATGGTGGATTCCAAACCTGCGTTCTTTGTGGTTAGTTTAGTCTTATTTATAGGAGTCTTGATAGCAGGGGGGTTGTTGAGTAATGCCTATGATGAATGGTCAGGAGATAGTGAAATTTCTACATTTGCGGACGAGTTCCCAATGAGTAATTTCATTCTTCAGAACTTGATTATGGTTTTATTAGTATTGGGGGGTAGTATAGCGATAGTAATGTTCGCAAAAACAAGATGAAAAAGATAGATATATTTATACTGATGGCATTCTTTATGCTTGTATTAGTTTATGCAGCAGTTCCAACTATTCCAACTTATACTGCTCCTTCAAATGGAACTACAACCCAAGATACAAATATGACTTTATATTGCATTGGAAGTTCTGATGGAGATGGAGATGATGTAGTGATAGAGTTCGTTGAACCTTCTGACACATCTGACACTTATGCAGATTTCTTATTTGAATCTGGAACATTTCCATCTGCAACAGATAGTTCTGGAAATGGTAGAACTGCAACCATAACAACAGGAGTTTATAATATTACAAATTATAGATATGGAGTAAGGGCATTGACCCTTTATGAGGGTGGTTATTTCACTTTTGATGATTTAGGAACCAATTATAATATGACAACTTTAACAGATTGGAGTGTATCTTTTTGGATGAACACCAATTCTTACGAGGTAGAAACTAAAATATTGACAACAGGAGATACAAGTTCGAATTGGAGATTGGTAATTCAAGAGGATATATTAAAATTGATTCATTCCGACCAAGCTACTTATACCACAGGGGCTAATGTATCCAATGGAAGTTGGCAGAATATAGTGGTTACAATGGATGGTTCTGAAGATAACTTTACTGTTTGGGTGAATAATGTATCCAAAGCAAATCATATCTTTTCGGCAGAAGGAAATGAAATCGATAAATTCCAATTTGATTCTGGAACAGCTACATTTGACAATATTAAATTCTATGATGAAAAGATTAGTGATGAAACCATCTCTGATATTTTCGCAAATACCTTTTCAAATTGGACAATACTTCAAAATGATACAGGAACTTCTTATAATTGGTCGGGATTAAGTGCAGGAACAAAATATATCTGGAATTGTCGAGCCTGTGATGATAATAGTGGTTGTTCTGCTTATGCAGGGCCTTTCCACTTCAACGTTACCTCTTTGGACTTGAATGTGACTCTTTATGATGAAGAAACATTGGACGCATTGACAAATACCAATACTTCTCTGGATTTAATATCTGAAGAAGGGGATACTATCAAAAATTATTCTTCCACTAATGGAAATATCTCAATGACAAATCTTACCTCTGGAAGTTACACTTTGAGATACTCTTCTGATAATCACTATGAAAGAAGATATGAGTTTACTTTGGATGAAAGCACATCTGCTTATCAAAAGTTTTATCTTTTAAATAAATCCAATACAAACGCTGTAAATATAACTGCAACAGTTATAACCCAATTAAATGAGAAATTAGAGGGAGCGGTGATAGAGGTCAAAAGATTATCAATGGATAATCAAACATATTTAACTGTTGATAGGGCAAAGACTAATTTTGAGGGGGTTGCTAACTATATTGCGGTAGTAACTAATGATTATTATAAATTTAGTGTAGAATATCCTGTTGGAACAACATTATTAACCACTTCCCCAACTTATATTGAAGATACTGAAATGTCTTTTATAGTTGATACAGGAACCGACCCAACAGAACTCCACTATAATCTTGAGAATATTGAATCTAATCTAACTTATTTAAATGCTTCCCATTCTTTCCAATGGAAGTATATAGATAGTGATGGGATTGGAACTAAATATTGTCTAACTATATTCAATTCAACAGTTATAAAAGAATATGAAACCAACACCACTTGTCTAACCTCTAATTTTGGAACTATTGAGATAGCTGTTCCTGTGGTTAATGGAACAACTTATCGTGCAGAGGGAGTGGTAACAGTAAACAGTATTGATTATACTTTAGACACATTAGTTCATCAATTTCAAACTATTGCAGAGTCTTGGAAAGAATTAGGATTATTTATAGTGTTATTATTGACTATTGGATTGGTCTTGACAGTTGTTTGGAGTCCTGTGGTAGCATTGTTATTGACACCTTTACCACTTTTATTTGCTTCTGTGATTGGAATAGTTGCAATTCAAACAGGAATTGTTTTAGCAGTTACTCTTGCATTCTGGATATTAGCTATGTTAATTGGGAGGAGAGGATAATGCCTAAACTAACCACTTTTATAATCTCTATGTTGGCGTTTATTGTAGTGTTAGCAGGAGCGTTTACTCCTTTGATGGCAGAGATAAATGCAAACTATGATGTCTTACAATATAATAAGACCTCTTTGGAGGCTTATAATAAACTATCAGATTTGAGTGAGGATATTGCAGAAACCCAAAATAAAGCGTCCACATTAGAATCCAAATCTGGAGTCTTAGATGTCTTGGGTGGATTCTTTGAAGCGGGTTATGGAGCCATTATAGTGGCCGCAGGAAGTTTCCAAGTATTTGATGATATTGCAGAACAAGCATTTGAAGACATTAATCTTCCTGTAAGTTCGGATATATTTAAAGGAGCATTGATTGCAATGGCAATAATCACAATCTTCTTTGGAATAATAATAGGAGCGATATTAAAGAGGGATATATAATGGCATATAATATGAGTTTTGTGGATACTTCGGACACATTCCTTGACTTATGGAGTGGAGTTAATAATCTTTTAGATGGAAAATTCATTGCTATCCTTCTTTTAGTAACTTTTATTATAATGTTTGTTGCAATGAAGAGGTTCGAAACAAAAGTGGTTGCGATAACAGGTTCATCTATTATGACTTTACTTGCAATAATTGCTTGGAGTTTAGGTTGGATTACATTTAGTTATATTTTTGTTCCACTTGCATTATTCTTGGGAAGTTTAGCAGTTTGGGGACTTTCTGACTAACGACGTGGTAACCTCGTTAAAAAGTAATGGTATTATACCCCTTAACTCGTTAGAATCGATTTATCGAGGTCGTGTTTAGATTTAGTTACTAAAGAACTTCCAAAAGAGAAGATAACTGAAATTATGGGGAAAATCCTTTAAGAAGTTTAGGAAATTGTTTACCAAGTTTAGTTAAATTTAACCTTGCATATTTCCCCTCTTTTCTTTTTTTAACGAGGTTAAGTCCTATAAGGGTGTTTATATGTGGTTGAGTCCATCTAAAAGAGATATCAAGATACTTTGAGATTTCTGTAATTGTTACATCTTCGTTACTACCAAGATACTTTATTATTTTAATTCTTGTGGGACTATTTAATAGATTTTTATAGTCAGATAGGAAACTTAATGCAGGGCTATACATTTTATTAAAATCCTTATTCTTAATTTGGGTTTGAGATTTAATGGCCACTTTTCTTAAATTAAACGTCCGCTTGGTGTTTAACCCCCTTTTCTATGGGTGAATTGTTTAGGTTTTCCACAGGGGGTTTATTTGACAGGGGAGGTTTTTTCTTTAATACCCTCCAAGCAAGATGGATATTATAATGACAATCTCTACAAACCCCAATGATATCCCTACAATCTTCGTGTCCCACATTATCATAATTTTTATGGTGGATATTCAAATCTGTAACAATTTTCCCACATATCTCACATTCAAAATATCTAATATATCGAACCAATCTCCAATTATCATCATATACTCCTTTTTTATATCTTTCTTGTTTATCCAATATAATCTCTTTTTTTGAGTTCCACTCTGGAGAGTTTAAATACTCTTGATAAGTATCATACCCTAATGCCTTAAATCCATTCCTTTTTAATCCGACCCAATACATTATTCCTCCTTTACTTTTATCAACTTCAAACCATAATTGTTTATCCTGTTTGGTATCTTCAATCCTTTTTTTCTAATTAACTTATTTTTTTTAAAAGGTCTATAATCAACTTTATGGTGCCAACGATTATATCTCCAAACAATTTCAACCACATCTGGGTGTTGTTCTTTTAAAGATTTAGCAAACTTGAATCTATTATCTCCATCAATATAAACATAATCAGTATTGCCTCCTTTCATTTTTAGAGTCCCCATCTTGTCACATAAAAAGATATAAAACAACAAAGTGCAATGTCCATCTTTTAATATCCTCAAACTCAAATCAGTATCTTCATTATATTTTCCTCTCCATCTGTGGGGTAAATCATTCTTAAGGAGGATACAGGAATATATCCTTGTGTTTAACATATATGGATACATCCTTGAACCATCATCAGGACAAAAATAAGTATATTGAAACCCTGCCATCCCAATATTTTCATATCTGTCAACAAAATCCTCTGCAGCAACAAATATATTCCCTGAATCAACCCTTATCCTTCTATTATTATTGTAAATCCTAAACCCTTTAATATTATCATCAAGAATCCAATGTCTTTTGAATCCAAGTTTTTTTGAATGTTCCCATACCCAATTCCTTGCAGGAATTGAACCCTGCCCAAGATTACTAAATGGAAGAACAAGAATCTTATCCTTATCTATCACTTTAGCATATTCCTCATATTCTTGGGGTTCTATTACTATGTGATAAGGAACTTTTATTTTTTCAAGAGCTTTACTTGTCAATCTACTTTCCCATCTTCCTTTGGAAATAATATAAATTGGATATTTAGGTTTCATCTTCGATATACAAATACTCCTTTAATTTTACTTTTTCTTTTTCTGGAAAATAAATACTCTTTGTCCTCAATGTGAGTTTTTGATTTATCAATTTAGAGAACTCATCAAAATCTTTCTCATTATTGAAGTTCACTATTAATTGTTTAAATGGAGTTAATTCATCCTGTTTGAACTCTGGCATATCTTTCCACTCTCTTTTCCATTCTTCTTCCACAGGTTTTTCAAATAAATCTATTTGTTTACTTACCACTCTTCTTCGGCCTCCCTAATTTCTTCCCCAATGCCTTTGCCCTTGCTAATCCTGCCAAAGTTCTTTCCCTAATCAAATCCCTCTCAAACTCTGCCATAACTGCTATGACTCCAAAGAACATTTTTCCATAGGAAGTAGAGGGGTCTAAGTTCTCGGAATATGATATAAATTTAACTCCTTTCTCTTGAAAATCGTTTAAATGAATTATAAGCTCTGTTGCACTCCTTGCCCATCTGTCAAACTTATAGACCAATATCCCATCCCACAATCCCTTTAAGGCGTCTTGATAGAGTTTATATTGGATAGGTCGTGTTTTTCTGGTAGATTCCTCCTCTGTAAAAACCTCATACTTCCATCCATACCTTTTAGCATAAGCTACCAAAGGAAGAATCTGATTATCTAAATTCAAATCACTTCTACTAACCCTGCAATATATTGCAACTTTCATTATCATAAGATTATTAAACCTCTTTACCCCTCTCTTTTTGCAACCTCATAAGATATGCGTCCCTATACCCTTCCCTCCTTATATCATCTATTTCTTTTTTACATTGGGCGCATAATCCCATTCTTCCATATATCATTTTTACATTCTTTCCACATCTTGGACAAATCGTTCCTTCTGTTATCAAGTTACTACACTCCATATTGATTTGAAATCTGTTACACATCCGAGTAAATAAACCCCAAACAACCCCCAACTGTAAAAAGGGTGGACAGGATATTCCCAAACGTAAAACAAGATTGGAATCAACCCTGCTAATATTCCTGCAATATAAACATCTGATAATTGTTTATTTGTTAGATGGGCATAGTTCTCTTTCCATTCTCCAATCCTAATTGATTTCCAACCAAAATGGATTTTAATTTGTTTATCTGGATTATAAAGACTCAAAACTGCGAGATGACCTATTTCGTGGAATGTAATTGCTAAAACCATAATGAGGATTAACCCCCAAACATTATCAAGCACCCTCTAACATCTCCTTCGCCATCTTTTGACAATCTTCACACATTTTATTATATGGTAAATCCATATTCCTTGCTCGGTAAACAAACAAGTTCTTTCTACATACAGGACAAAGATTGTTGTAAACTTTGATAGTTTTAACTACAATCTTCTTATTCTCCGACAACATCCTCATTATATCTTCTCTCTTACTCATTATAATATTCCCCTGATGTTAGCTGTGTGAATGTAAAAAAAGAGGTATCTTTTTCCCTACCATAGGAAGTGTGTGGGAAACCACAGCTAACACCATTTAGGGATTACTCTTCTCCTTCTCTTTTCACGTTTTTCATTTTGGCTCTGCAAACATTTCCCACTTTATCTATATAATATAAATAACCTTTTTCTCTTTTAATTACGTTTGCTAATATTATTTCTCCCATTATTTATTCCCTCCAATAATATAATTTTATTGTATTTGTTTCACAATTTACTCTCATTGTATTTCCTGAAATTACTACTTGTTGTAATTGGTCGTCATAATTAGACATACAAATATGTTCTGCTAAAACTTCTATTTGAGAATTTTTTTCTTCTGATAAATCATTGTAATTATCCGACATTAAAAAAGTCAATGCACACATTCCAACAAATAAAATAATAAAAAATATCCCAAATACATTTCCGAGTCTTTTCATCTTGTATAAATGTCTTTCAATTACTTCTTCTTTAGTCATCTTATCAAGTTGTTCCCTTATAAGTAATTCATCCGAAGTCTTTAGATGTTTTGGTTTTCCCATTCTTTTTACCTCCCCATTTTGGTTTTAATTTTGTGTTTTTGAGTTCATCCTTCTTCCAATATTTTTTGTCCAAAGGTTTCCCCCACATAACAGATTCTAAACTTCTTAAATGGTCTATGAATTGATGTCTTGACTTCCAACCTCTCACCAACACGACGATAATAACTGCTAATATTAAACCTAATATTCCATACTTTCCAAACGTTCTATACATCCAAACAATAAATAAAATTTGTATTAATATTATACTATAACGTTTAAGTTCTGGTAAATATTTTTTTATTTTCATTTTGTTACTACCATACAATATATATTTATACCTTCAATTCTAACCTCTTATCATTTATTAACTCTCCGATGTATCTTTGTGAATACCCCAAGATGTCCCCTGTTCGTTGTTGAGAATTACCTAAATCAACCAACAATCTTGCTTTAATTGCAGATAATAACGACTTGGGAATATCGCTAACTGTAACAATTGTTTTTCCATTACTAATCATCCCCTCACTCAATTTCTTCCTGAAATCTGATGTCTTTTTTTGTTTTAACTTGATATACTTCTCTGCCATTACTCCTTTGTAAATTGAAAATGTATCATAAACATCTGGTTTAATATCATACTTTTTGAAGATTCTACGTTCATTTAATTGTGAAAGTTTTTGTAATTTATTTTTTAACCAAACCTTAACTCTCCCTCTTTGGTAAACATAAAACAATGCTTTGACTCTTGTGTTCCTAAAGAAAGAATCCAAATACCAAAAATCTGGGAGAACTAAAACAGTAAAGATTCTATCTGCTCGTATAACTTGATAAGCTAACATAAGTTCTCTGTTGAATTTTGTTAATGCGGAACGACTACTTATTTCACCTGCTTCATCAAACGCAGTAAATTCATTTGGTTTACAATCTGATAAATCTCTTTTAAAATCGTCACCTGTCAAACACATATGTTTGATGTCTTCTGGTTTACATTCTTTATGTAATTTGTTCTGCCAATAATCCAACATATGAAGAACAAGATTAGACTTACCAACACCAACAGGCCCACACACAGCAATGACAGTATCCCAATCCTTCTTGTGTTTGTTAAACCTTATGTCCAAATATTTTTCAATACGTTTCATATGTCTTCCTCCATTGCCTTTTCTTCCCAACCTTTACTTTCATAATGAGGATAATATAATTCATATCGATATGCTAAAACAATAAGATATTCTTCCAACTCAACAAGTGATTTGTGTGCAGTAAAAAAGAATATCTCTTGTTTATTTTCGATGGCTCTTTTTGCATTAAACTCTGCGGTCTTCATTAAGTCATCTACTTTAATTTTTTCATTATCGTTATCGGAAACTATCTTAAAATATATTGAGGATTTAATTGCACCTAAACATCTAAACCATTTAAAGATGTCCCCTTCCACTCTTGCTTCATTTGCTTCTTCAAACCTTTTGTTTATTCTTTCGAGAAGAAGTTGAGCCATATTAAATGGCTTCTCTTCTCTATCAAACCAACCGCTCTTCACTTTTTACTGCCTCTATTTTTTCCTCTAACTCTTCAAATCTGGAAATTAAGATTGCTCTTGACCTGATGATTTCTCCTAACATAATAAAACTAAAGAACAAAATGGATAACGCACCAATATTAAGATAATTGGTAACGCCCATTGTTATTCCAAAAAAGAAATCAACAAAGACTAACATTAAAAAGAAAAGAAATGCTATCAAGTTTGCATTCTTTAATCTCCTTAAACTCTTTGCGTCTATCATTCCTTAACCCCCCCATACTTTTTTTGAGATTCCTCAACATTAACAGGATGTCTTGGTGTTGTTTGTGGTGGTTCGTAATAATACTTATACTCTTCTGGTGTTAGTTGTGCGGGTGCTTGTGGAACAGGTGGTCTTGGGGGATGGTTATAATCTTGCCAACCCTCCTCAATTCTTCTCTGTTCCTTCATTTGTCTAATGTTCAAATCTGCTTGTAAGTTCATCCTCTCTATCATCAAATCGTGTTCGTATTTCATTAACTTTTTTTGTTCTTCAAAGTTTAATTCCTTTGCCATTACAATCCACTCCCTTTTACTTCTTCTATTGTTTCATTTTGTTTGTCTTCATATTCTCTAACCCAACAACCTGCTCCTCCTTTGCTTTTGTAATCTGGTTGTTTACCTTCTTTGTTCTCATTTTTGAAGAACGCAATCCCTTCGTGTCCTTCTAACTTTACATACAAATATGTTTTTTTCATTTTATAACCTCCTTAATATAACATTATACCTTCTATAAATCCAATAAGGAAAAATATCAAATATAATATTCCTGTAATCCACGCAGCAATAACTGCTGTCTTTAGTGGCCAAGTTAAATCCTTAAAACTTACCATTTTTTAACCCTCCCATTTGTCTTACCTCCAATAAAGGAATCCAACAGAACCCTCACCTCCTAATTCTGTTTCAACCCTATAATATGTTCTAACCCAATCATTGTATCTACTTAATTGTAGTATTGATGGTTTTTTAATACTATCCCAATCAATACCCAAATCCTTACAACACAACTGATATGCCAAAGGTTCATCTTTCTTTAATTGATTTGGATTGAACATATATTTCAAATATGATTCAAGACTCATTCTTTCTTCTCCTTGAGTTTTTGTATTTCTTGCA
>Ga0272441_10012794_pt1 | contig 12177 bp, 6 predicted proteins | sample SSMProp6N_FD_193582 | JGI IMG/M metagenome (GOLD analysis project Ga0272441, IMG submission 193582) | Marine sediment archaeal communities from Little Sippewissett salt marsh, Falmouth, MA, United States - SSM-Prop-6N | ecosystem: Environmental > Aquatic > Marine > Wetlands > Sediment ...
GCTGTGTTGTCGAGAACGGCATTGTTGCTGATCAATGGAGCGTGAGAGTATGAGAGATCGACACCACCCCCGTCGCGTGAGGCCGTGTTACTGCAGATTGTGTTGCCCGTCAGATTGAGGCCGACACAACTAAATATGCGCACACCGCCCCCAGCGCCCGAGGCCGTGTTACTGCAGATTGTGTTGCCCGTCAGGGCGGACCAATCTGAATCTCTGATGTAGATCCCCCCCCCGCCGTGTTCGGAAGCTGTGTTGCAGCATACAGCATTGCTGCACAGAACTGAGGCCAAGGATGTGTCGAGATAGATCCCCCCACCTGTGTTGTGGCGAATCACACACCGATCAAGCAGCACGGTACTGTCGGACACATGAACACCGCCAGCGACTGCTATCCCCCCCGCATATTCCACCACGACGCACCTGAGAGCACATCCGTTCGTGTGCTGCCCTGCCTCATCAAACACAGCATCTGTGGCACCGTCCCAAAACCCGACATATCCCCAACGATTCGTTGTCTCGTGAGGTGGGTTGCGGCCGGCCGTGAAGACGATGTTACTCTCCTGCGTTCCTGCGGCGAGCAACGCTCCATCCGCGACCGATAGAGCGATGGCGGGGCCAAACCTGACTTCAACCCCCGGCTCTATCGTCAGTTTTGCCCCGTTCATCACGAGCACGCTCTGCTCGGCGATGTAGGGGTTCCCCGACGCCGACCACACCGTGTCTGTCGTGATGATGCCGCCGACGATCGTGTCAGCAAGAGCAGACAGGGAGCCGAGAAGGAAGAACGTGGCAAGGAGGATTGCTCCTTGTTTCATAGCAGATGCTCACCAGCCTGTTGGGATACTGCCTATTCAATCAGCCTGCGCAACTCCCGGAAGAGCGGGGGCCAGGATGACCCCGAACCCCCTAACCAAATCGACTCGCACCGGGGGAGTGCTCGTTGATCGGCTGCGGGGAGCATAGCGCGAGGGCAAGGCGAGGGCAAGATGGAACCAATGACTCTCCGCACGCCAGCACTCTCTGATAGGGTCAACTTTTTGCCTCACAAATTGCCCCTGAACCGGCTTGTATAGGGAAACTTTTTGCCCCTATACCAGCTCTGTATCTCCCCGCCCGCCCTTCTCGCCCTCGGGTCCCCCCTCCCTGGACAGGCGCAACAGGGCAGCAGGGGGGGCTATGTCGTGAAGGGGTCGTAGCGCTTCGTTGTGGCGTGAAGGGGAATCCCGGCCTCCTCGGCAAAGCGCTGCATGACGGCGGGCTGTGCTGCGCTACACCGCAGACCCGGTGTGCACTATGACTCAGTCAGGTCGGCCATGTTGCGCCCGACAAGACGCCTGGGAGTGACTTCTTCAGGTGGGCGGCCACGTTGGAAAAAGTGCGCTAATCCCATGTTCAGATTCGCCCCCGGATTGCAGATTTCGCCGGCCTTCATTGCGCCGAAGAGCTTGCAGAGGCATTCCTTGAACAGCCGTTCAGCCTCTTCCGGCCCGTGGGCTTCCCGCGCGCGGTTGAGCACCTTCACCCAGTGACCCCAGCCCGGCTTGTCCCGCTCGCCAGTAACAGCTATCGCGGCAAGTATCGGATCGGGGCAGGCTAAGATGTCAACGTAATCGCTGATGTCTGGTATCTCTGCTCTCTCATAGTCACATAAGTGACCCGGAAGACCGGTAGGTTTCCTCTTCCGGTTATCTACCGGTTTATATTTCTGGTTCTCTTCCGGTTTGGCGGACACAGCTATGTCCGGGGTTCTGGCCTCAGATGTCCGGGGTTCCTGCTCAAAATGTCCGGGGTTCGTGCTGTGGTGTCCGGGGTCCGGGCTGGGTGCGCTACGGACGCTTGACGTGGCCTTCGGGGGCGGAATCGGCTTGCCGCCGGGGTGCAGACGATAGAGGTTCGTCTTCTTGGGGCCGGTACTTGTCTTCACACGTCCGGCGTTCAAGTGCACGGTGAGTTCCCCCGCCTGCGCAAGCTTCTTGATAATGCGCCGTACTTGGCGCTCGGAGATCGAGACCATGTCCGCAATGCGTTGCTCGCCGGGCCAGCACTTGTCCCGCTCCTTCCGGTTCACGTGATCGGCCAGGGCCAGCATGACAAGGCGTTCGTTGCCCTTTGCTGGTGAGTTGCGCCAGACAGCGCTATATGCCTCGATGCTCACTCGTACACCTTTGGCCCTTCCGAAGAAGGGTCGGGGTCCGCTCGCCGCAGACGTGGCAGAATGCGCTTTCTCGCCCCGAAACACCGTCTCCCGTCTCTCTATATGCGTCCGCGTGAACTTCGTTGTGGGGGACGCTGGGCCGTGCTGGTACGCGCTGGGGCATGCTGTCAGACACTCGTTTCATCGGTCCCGGTCCCGTTTCGCCGCTGCCGCACCCATGCGAGCAGATCGGCGGCCAAATAGACGCGCACTCCGCGAGCCAAGCGAACGGCTGGCAAGTCGTGCCGTGCTCGCAGGTTGGCGAGCTGGTTCCTCTTCACTCCGAGCAGTTCCAGCACTGCTTCCTCGCTCCATATCTCTTTCGCCAGGTCCATGACATTTCTCCTCGTAGTCGTTTTCGGCTTCGGTCAATTCGGCCAGTCGTTTGGCATCTCTCGTCATTTCCACAAGGGGCAGGACGGTATCCTCAAAGTACCGGCAACGTTCGCCGCGTGCGACAAGACAGCGTTCTCCGGCGTGCCTCATCATCACTTGCGAACCGTCATCCCTGATGTTGACGCCGAGACAGGTTCCGTCCGGTTCGTGATTCGCACACTCCGACTTTGCGAGCTGTAGGGCCGTCATGTCGTCGCCCTGCTCTTTCGGAGCAGATCGCTTGCCCTGAACAGTTGCCGGGATTCGATCAACCGCCGTATGTCGCAGGGCGTCGGGCATCGGCCATGCTTGCCTATGGGACACCGGGGGAGTCGGGGGCAGGTGCTCGTCTTCATGCTTCACCCCGACGAAGCGGCGAAGCTCTTCCTCGGAAAAACGGATTGAGCCCCGCCGGATCTCCACTCCACGCAGTTTGCCTTCCTTGTGGAGCCTCCAAACACTGGTCCGGCTCAGATTGAGCGCCTTCGCCGTTTCTCCTGTTCTCAGCAAGCGAAGGCTGGGCCGGTCGGATTCAGTCTGCCCGGACAGGGCCGCGTCCACGTCGGCCAGTTGCTCGGGCGTTGCCTGTAGCAACTTCTTTAGACGTTCATCGGTGCTCATTTGTCGCACCTCCTTTCTACAAGTGAAGTGCGACTCCGAGTGTTGCGACGGCAACACTGAGGGTTGCCGGTGGGAGGGGAACGAAAAGGGCCGCCCAGTCTTGCCTGAACGGCCCTGTAGTGGTCTTGTGGCTGAGCTACTTGTCTAGCCGTCTAGGTTTGCCAATTCAGGCCTCCCACATAGGAAAGCTGCTTTCCCATCTCTATGGTTCCACCATCACGAGTACTGCACAGGTGCTTTGCCAGATTGCCGCCGCCTTCCTGTTCGGCAATGGCATCCACCGCGCGCGAGATCGCCGCACACACTGCCTGCCGGGGCTGTCTCTTTTCCGTCGGCTCAAACACTGCCCCCCCGGTAGCAAGATGGTTCTCCAGCTTCCGCAGTTCCTTTTCGCGTTCTCCTTTTTCGATCCAGCCAAGCTCGGGGCATTTCATCTCTTCCCGCAATTCGGCAATCCGTTTGTTCACGGCTTTTCGGGTCTCGATGTCCATATGCCGAACAGACTTCCCCCCTGTGCCGTGTTGCCGCCGCATCTCTCCGCCTTCGTAGTCGGCGTCCCCTACACTGGCGGGAGGATTCTCCTTTTCGTACAGATCAAGGGCAGGAAAGAAATCACCGGGTCGGGCAAGCAAGGCGTGAAGGTATGTCAGGCCCTTCCTGTGGCGGACTGGCGGCAACTCCCTCCCTTCAAAGACGATTTGCCAGTAGTCGCCTTCATCACCCATGCGGCAGAAGACGTGTTCGTTCGGCTGAGTCGTCTTGTGCTCGTGTCTTGTTTCTGTTCTCTGTGGCGAAGGGATTTCCAACTCCTTGAGGCGCTGTCGGTCGGTTAGGCTCAGGGGCAGGAAGCGTGGGTATCCCGCACGATGAAATTCCTTGCCATCAGCAAACAGAAGCCGCGCATCTCGCGCACGCTCCTTGATCTTGTCCAGCGACGGAGCCCTTGCGGCTTTCTTCCGCGCAAGCTCGTCTTCGCTGAGGAGCAGATCGGCCATAGCGCGCGCAGGGCATGCTATCCAATCGAAGTGGCCGTGTCTTGCCGCGTCCAGAATCGCTGAATCAGACGGATACATGACTTTGACCGGAATGGCGTGAAGGTCGAAGCAGGATTCCGGGTGAGCGGGAATCACCAGTTTCCGTCCCGATCCATCGGCCAAGAAAATGACCCATTCAGAGACCGCATACTCATCCGAGCAGTGCCGCACGTCAACCGCAGCGACCGGGAGTGTTTCGCTGCTACGCTTGCCGTGTTCGTCGTAGCAAATGAGGGTAATTGAGGGCTGAGCGTTCTCTTCCGTCATCACTTCACCTTCGCGGCCAGCTTGCGGAGTCTGGCCTTGTCTTCATCCGTTGCCCTATTCCCCGTTCTCTGCCGCGTCAATGGTCATGGCCGGCAAAGCGGCAATGGCCTTGACCATTTGTTCATCCCCGGCGTGTGCATAGAGCCTTGTCATGGCCGGGGAACCGTGGCCCACGAGTGCTTGAATCACGTGTTGAGGCACTTTGTTGTCGGCGCATATACTCACGAAACTGTGGCGCAGACTATGGAACCCGACACGGACAACGGCCCGCTTCCTGTGTCCCGTGGCTTCCTCTGTTGTCTGAATCCCGCAATCCTCGAAGTGCTTCTGAATGCGCCGCGTTATCGCAGACGTGGACTTCGTGTGCGTCTTCGCGTCGGCGGGGAAGAGGAACCCCTTCTTGTCTTCGGCCCCGTCGTGCAGTTCACGAAGCATGACTTCAAGAACAGGGTGCAATGGATAGGTGAGCACCTTTTTCTTGCGACGTGTCTTCCTTGGGGCGATCCGGATGCATCTTTCATCCAGAAGCACTCCAAGTTTGACTTGCTTCCCATTGACTACGGTGCTGCCGCCATCCCACTTGAGCGTTACCACGTCGCCGAGTCGAAGGCCCGTATAGAGCCCTATGGCAATCCAGTAGCGCAGATTGCCTTCGGCCTCGGCAAATACCTTCTCAAGTTCTTCCGTTGTGAGATTGCGCCGTCCTTCCGTGTCCTTGTCCTGTGCGGGGATTTCATCCCACGGATTGCTTGCCAGTCCGGCCTGTGTTTTCAAGACCCTGAACATGGCCCGGAGAAACTTGATTGCGCCGTTGTACGTGCGCGGCGTTACTCCGCTTCCCCATAGGTGCGTTGCGTATGCTTCCGCAATGGCGGGAGTCACTTCGTGCAGATACGTGACTTCCTCGTGATTCGCGGCAAGCCAGTTCTTGAAGCCGTTCTTGACCTTGCGGCGTCCGTGCTTCTTCGCCCGGTCCCGGCCCCAGTAGGCGAGATACATCTCAATCGTTGCCGGGCTCGGGTTGCGTTTCTTGGGGTTGTCCAGCCATGCCTGCCAAGCGTCGGCGATTGCGAGTCTGGCCGTCACTCCCTGCCGTAGCCGGTCGGCAAGCACAATGCGCTTCGGTTCGCGTTCATGCTTCGGGAGCCTGCCCAGTCCTTCAACCAAGCGCGTGAAGAGCGCGTCAACCGATTCCCTGCCCCGGATCTCAGCCAGCATGCGGGCAAGCTCGGCCTCAGCTTGTGCCTTGGCTTCCCGGACGGCCTTCTTGCTACCGGTTGCTACGGGGATCTTCGTTGAACGGAAGTAGTCCTTCCCGTTGTGCATGAACCGGGCATAGTAGATTCCGTTGCGGTCGAATACCTGTGCCATGCTTCACCTGCCTTTCGGTATGCTTCCCCCATGTTCCAAGTCGTAGCATACCGTAGCAAAGCGGGGTCTGGCAAGAGGGAAAGTCGTATCTTTTTCGTATCAAAAGAAAGGGCCTTCCGCCGTGGATATGCGAAAGGCCCCGTATTTACTGGCGGGAGCGACGGGGCTCGAACCCGCAACCCTCAGATCGACAGTCTGATGCGCTAACCAATTGCGCCACGCCCCCGCAAAGAAGCAACCGCGTATGGTAGGGATTCCGTGCTTCGGTGCAAGGGAAAAAAGGGGAAGGTATGTGGTGTGAAAGGTGGAAGCTGTCGGGGAGAGGAGGAGGGAAGGGGCTGAGGCGCGCAGGGCAATGCCGAGGGCGGGTCGGAATCCCAGCAGCCTGGAATCCCTTTGACTGGGTCCTGCTTGCGCCCTTACCATCTGGCCGATTCATCGCCGCAGCAGGACTGACGGTTTCTTTTTGGGACAGGTCAGGGGAACAGTTGGGCTACGTTGGGGGAAACCGCATCATTTCGATTACTCGTGTAGGAAGGAGTCTGCCGTGAGAAAAGAGCCGTCACCGGCCGAAGTGTTTGTCCGCGTGTTCATGTCCGTGATCTTCCTGTCTGCGCAAACCGCTCTCTTTGCGGCCGAGCCTGCCACAGCGGAAGCCGAAGATCCACCGGAGAACGGGGCCGCCGAGCACATCGATGAACCGGGCCAAGTCACGCTCGGCGGCATGACCGGTGAGGGCCAGACCGAGGGCACATTGGACGTGCTGATCCCTGTTCACCAGGACGAGAGCGGGCTGGTATTCTTCAATCCGCGCGCAACGGCCGACAACGACAACGAAGAGGAAGTCAACGTCGGGTTGGGTTACCGCCGTTTGTTCCCGGAAGAACAGGTCATCGTGGGCGTGAACGCCTACTACGACATGCGATGGACGGACCAGGACAACATCTTCCACCAGTTGGGTGTGGGCGCGGAGTACCTTTCCAAGAGCATCGATGCGCGCGCGAACTGCTATTTCTCGTTGAGCGACAAGGAACTCATCGATCGCTATCAAACGACAACGGTCCTGGGAGTCGAAACCTTCGCCTCGGGCCGGGGCGCTCCCTATGCTACGGGTCACGAGATCCGGCAGGGCTACAGTCGGACGGTCGTGACCACGACATTGCGCGAGATGTTCGATGTCTTCGAGACCCCGCTCGAGGGATACGACGTGGAGATCGGCGGCTGGGTCCCGATGCCGGAGAAGTGCGACATCGAATTGGGACTCTTCGCCGGATACTACAGCTTCGGGGAAGGATTCGGAGACAACGACATCAGCGGCCTGAAGGGACGCATGGAGTTGCGCATGCTGCCGGCGTTCATGGTGGACGCGCAGGTATTCGAGAACGACGAGCTGAATCGCACGGACTACTTCGTGGGGGCACGCCTGCAGGTCCCGCTCAGGATGGGCGAACTTGCCTCGGGAGAGGCCTTCAAGGCGGGCCGCAGGCCGTTCGTCGCACGGACGGTGGAGAACGTAATGCGCGATCCGCACATCCGCAAGGAGACGCGGACGGAGAAGACGGACGAACGATTGGAGCAGAGCACGGAATCGAGCGGCACAGAGACGGTCGTCCTGCTGCCCGACGTGGAATTCGTGCACAACGGCAACCATACCGGGACGGAAGACGGCACGGCCGAGAATCCGCGGAGCACGATTCAGGAGGGCGTGGACAACGCGTTCGGTCAGAGCAACGTGTACGTGTACGCCGGCAGCGGGGACTACGCGGAGAACGTGCGACTCCAGGACGGCGTGACCCTGATCGGGCAGGGCTGTCCCATCGTGGGGCCGGACGGCAGCGTTTTCGGCGGCGACGCACACCCGACCGTGGACGGGCGAAGCCTCGGTCCGTCGATCAAGGTGGCGAACAACACCACCGTCCGCGGCATGCGCGTGATCAACACCGAGTTGGGAGGCGCGCCGCAGCCGATCACCGTGGACGGAGTGGGAGTGGACGTGCGTCGCGTGGGGATTTTCGGTCTGGACGCCAACAACGTGACGATCAGTTGCCGGAACATCGTGGAACAGAACGAGTACGGTGTGTTTCTTGGCGCGACAGGCGTTCTGGATGTTGCCTTCGCCGCCGAGGGCAGCACGTTCCGCAACAACGACGATGACGGTGTCCTGGTGGTTGCGTCGGGTAACAGCGGCACGTTCTCCTTCATCTCGGCGAGCAACGACTACCTGAACAACGGCGATGACGGGTTGGAGGTACACGCACAGGATTTCGACACTACCATCGTCGGGATGACGGGTGACTCCGCGTGCGGGAACCGGGAAGACGGAGTCGACTTTGACGAATGCGATGGCAACAGCCGTCTGGAGATCGCATTAGCCGGCCTTGTCGCAACGAACAACGGACTGCGGGGTGATGGCGACCACGGTGTTGACATGGAGGCCCTGACCGTCGGTGCAGGCGGCTTTCTTCTGACGGTGCAGGAACTGAACGTCAGCGGCAACGATTTGGACGGACTGAACCTCAATGTGCAGAGTGGCGGATCGGCAACAGCGCTATTTGCGAACGTAACGGGCAACAGCAATCTGGGGGCCGGTTTCAACCTGGACATGACCGTTCAAGACGCCGACGCGGCTGCCTACCTCGGCGTGTCGGGTCTCACGGCCAGTCTGAACGGGGATGACGGCGTCAGGTGGTCGGGCGTCACTGCGAACGGTGCGGGTGGACGCGCGATGATCGTCGTAGACGGCGCGACAGCGAACGACAACGGCAACGACGGCATGGACGGATTCCGCGCGCAGGGCGAAATCGCGACAGTGACGGCGAGCGGTATCACGGCGAGCGGCAATAGCGACAAGGGGGCTTACTTCGCGGCTTTGGCTGCGGAGGAGGCGACGGTCACGGTACAGAACAGCGTCACGCACGATAACCGAGCGAATGCGGGATTGATAGCCCATGCCAACAGTGCATCCGGCACGGCAAGGGTGGCCATCGGAAACGCAGCGGCGGACGGAAATGCTGATTGCGGTATTCACGCATCGGCAGACAGCGGTGTGCATACGGATGTTACGGTCGCGGACAGCAGCGCCCACAGCAACGATGCCAGCGGCATCTGGGTCCGGATGAACAGCGGCGGCACGGCGACGGGTCTCTTCGACCCCCTGACCGGATCCGGGAACGCCCACGACACGCTGGGGATGAAGATCGACGCGATCGACAACATCGACATCACGGTGCTTGATGTGACAGCGGCCGAAGACGCGAACGCCGGAGTCTACTGCGATCTCACAAGCGTCGCCGGCTCCATCACGACGCGATTCGAGAACGTGGTCTCACATGACAGCGTCTCAGGCGCCGGCATTGGGGCGACCATCTGCGCAACGAACGGCGACGTCGCGGTCTTTGCACGCAACATCACAGTCAACGACAATGGCAACTGCGGCTTCAACACCACGGTTCGGGCGGGTCGCGACATCTTCGCGGGCATCGCGGACGTAGCGGCTTCAGGCAACGGTGCCGCAGGCATCCGCGCAGATCTGGAAACCAGCGGCGGGAGCATCATCGGAGTCTACGATCCGATCGTGGCGAACAGCAACGCTCACAACGGGTTGAGCATTGCCGCCCGGGCGCCGGGCGACGTGGACCTGTCATTCCTGGATATCACCGCCAACGGTAGCCAGGGCGACAACGGCATCTGGGCAAACGTAACCAGCTCCGATCGCGGCGCAGCCGTGCGCTTTAATCGGATTTCCGCCAGCGACAATGCTAACCGCGGCATCGACGCATTCGTTACGGGCAACGGGGGCTCCACTACCAGTGTGTTCGCCAACATCACAGCCAACGAAAATGCCGGCAGCGGAATCTCCCTGCACGCTGATGCCTACGGTGCAGGTTCCGATCTTTGGGTGGCGTTTTCGAACATCGTTGCCAACGGCAATCAGGACTACGGAGTGCGCCCCGACACGGAAAGCCATGCCGGATCGGCAATGCTGATCTTCGACGGTATCGAGGCCAACAGCAATGCACAGGCCGGCGTTGACGGCAGCGCCACGGCACCGGCCGGCGATTCCGTGATCGTGCTTCAGAATGCCTCGGCGACAGGCAATGGCGATGGCGGCCTTCGTATTGCCGCGGACGCCTACGGATCCAACGCGCTGAGCTACGCCCTTGTGTCTAACTGCTTTGCGGCTGCAGATCAAAGCTCGGAGGCGATATCCATAAGCGCCGATTCCCTCGGTGTCGGAGGCCGGTCGGAGATGTCGCTTTACGGCGTGACGTCGATCTCCAACACCGGGGTGAGCGCTTGGCTACGGCAGAACGCCCTGCACAGCACGATTCTCTCTATTTCCGACAGTGCATTCAGCTACAGCCAGACAGACGGCGGGCTGTACATCGACCCGATGTGCACCGGCACAGTGAGTGTGGTCCTCAGCGGCGTACGGACCATCGGCAACGCCGGCGGCGAAGGAGTCGATCTGGATGCCGTGGCCGGGGGCAACATCAGCGTGGCATTCACGAACGTAGTCGGGCGTGACCAACAGAACAATCGCAATCTCCATGTGGGCCTGGTCTCGGCGACCGGGCAGGTGGATGTTGTCCTTTCGGGAGTCGAAGCAAGCGGCAGTGCAAACGACCAGGGCTTGAATCTCGAAGTCACCACCGCCGGTGATACCGGCCTTCTCTTGGACGGAATCGTGGCCTCGAACAACGCGGGCGGAAACGGCATTGATATGTGGGTGACGGTGACCGGCACGGCCACGATGGTGGCCAGAGACTTGGCGCTCTATGGCAACCAACGGGACGGTCTCGATGTCACCTTGGACGCGGGCGGCGCTGTGAGTCTCCTTGTCTCCAACGCCACGGCGAACATGAACTCGGAAGGCGGCTTTGAACTGCGCGCTTTTGCCGGGGGCGCATCGCGCGTCGAGTTCGTGGACGTGACGGCAAGCGGGAACAGCGAGGCGTTTGCGTCTGGAATCGACTTCGACATTCGTAGCGGGAACGGCCTGGCAAGCGCCCTGTTCCGCAACGTGGATGTCAGCAGCAACCGCTCAAGCGGCATCGTCGGGAACATCCGTAGTGAACAAGACAGCGTGGACCTCCGGTTCGTTGATATCCGGGCCGTCGGCAACGTGGAAGACGGGATCACGATGTGGGACATGGTCGGCGCCGGCAACGTCAACGTAGACGTTGACCGCGTGACGGCGATCGGCAACGCGTTTCCGGGCGGAGGCGGCGGCATCTACCTCGACAACATCGAAAGCACGGGCGGCGATGTCGCTGTTTTCGGCAGCCACAACGTGCTTCGGACCAACAATTCCTTCGGCATCATGTTCAGCGGTGGCTCTGCGGCCGGGACCATGTCCGTCGACTTCGGCGGCGGCACACTGGGCAGTGCGGGACAGAACTCCTTCACCGACAATGGCGGCGTCGGCCTGTGGAACGGCGGCGTCCCGGTCACGATAGAGGCCCAGTCCAACTTCTGGGGCAACGTGCCGCCGATCCAGGGCACGGATTACAGCGCCGGCGTGAATGCCACGAACTGGCTGACGCTCGATCCGAACCCGTAGGGCGAGAAGAAAGAACCGACCGGGCTATCGCTTCAGGGAGAAGGGGCGGCGGATTTCCTTCTCGGACGCACGCTTCTCCATGCAGTTCTCGGCGGTGATCGATGGATGGCTCCTGAGGCAGAGCTCACTGAAGTGAGCATACTCCCGCAGCGTCATCTTCCGCACCGGAAGCTCCGGGCCGTCCTCGACTTCAGGAAGTCGCATCACTCTCCAATTCTGTTTGATAGCGAAGAACGAGCAACGTCGGCGATCAGGGCACAGAGGCCTGTGCCCCTCCCGGGAGGGACGCTGGCCTCAGCGTCCGGGATGCTGAGGAAGGAAAACGACATGGTGCGGGCTACTGATCGGGGGAGGGCGAGCGGCGGAGTTTCTTGATCTCGCCGCGCTTGCGCTTGTCTTCCAGCATGCGTTCTTTCTGGCGGCGCGAGCGGCGGCGTTTCTGACGGCGGATCTTCTCCGCTTCCTGCTGCCGCCTCGTTTTCTCGCCCAGGATCCGTTCCCGGATCCGGTCGCAGAGCTCTCGCCTGGCGAGAAGCCGGTTCAGGGCGCGGGACCGCTCCCGCTGACACTTGACCTCGATGCCGGTCGGGATGTGGCGGAGGTAGACGCACGAGGAGGTCTTGTTGACCTTCTGGCCGCCCTTGCCGGAACCGAGCACAAAACGCTCAACGAGATCCTCTTCGCGAATTCCGAGCGCATCCATCTCGCGCCGGAGCTGATGTTGCTTAGAACTGCTGACGAAGCTCATAGCA
>Ga0272441_10012795_pt1 | contig 12176 bp, 17 predicted proteins | sample SSMProp6N_FD_193582 | JGI IMG/M metagenome (GOLD analysis project Ga0272441, IMG submission 193582) | Marine sediment archaeal communities from Little Sippewissett salt marsh, Falmouth, MA, United States - SSM-Prop-6N | ecosystem: Environmental > Aquatic > Marine > Wetlands > Sediment ...
GTCCGACATGGCCACCGGTGGTGGCGCTGTCCGGTTGCGGTCCGGTGGTCCGGTCCGGTTGCGGTCCGGTGGTCCGGTCCGGTTGCGGTCCGGTGGTCCGGTCCGGTTGCGGTCCGGTGGTCCGGTGGTCCGGTGGAACGTTGCAGGGCAGGACGCCCCAGGTCATCCCCAGGGCAGCGCATAGAAAAGGGCAGGTCTCGCAAGACCTGCCCACAAGAGAGGGCGCCAGCTTAGCGCCTAGCGCCTAGGAATAATCTCTTGACCGGACCATTCGTGCTGATTCGTGGCCCGCGCGTAGAATCGTTCGGCAAGGGCCTTAGGAATGATGATATGACCTTCCGCGCCGCATTTCCGGCATCTGACCGCGACAACATATCCCGGACACAAATAGCCTTCACCATGCCGGATAGCATGCTTCCGCGCCTTGCATGTAGGGCAGGGCGCCGACCGTTTCCGCTTATTCTGCTTTCCGAAGCGTACTAATGTCATTGCGCCCCCCGTTCCCCCGATTCGCATGCGTCAATGACCGGAAGCAAAGCAGATAGGCGCGCCGCTGAACCATGCCCCCAGATGTGCACGTTACGCGCGGTGGCGCTGGTGCCAGCGCACAAGAGACAATCAGCGCAGACAGTATCCCCCGCCGATTCGGCGGCTTTCGGACAATGGCACTCGTCCGGACAATCGTCGGATCCGGGTTTGCCGATTCGGAATGTACGCCAACCCAGCGCGTTTGCGAGATCCTTCTCCCGTTCGGATTGTACGCTGGCCATAAGTAGGCGTTTCCAACCCGCATGCGTGCCGAACCGCTGCCATTGGTGCGTGTAGCCGGTCCACCCAGCGGATCGGCGCGTTATTCGGGAAACGAGACCATAGGGTAGGGCGGTCGGTTCTCCGGCCGCACCCCAACGGACTTTACGCTTTTCGTCGGAGATCCAGCTGGCATGGTCCGCGTAGGCAAACGGAGGATAGTTGCCGCGCTGCCAAGCGCGCCATATTTGCGTGGGGGCCCGTTCCCATTGGACGTAGCAGGCCTCCTTGATAGGACAATCCCCGCACATACCCCGATCGTTTCCGGTTTCGCGCGCATCCAGCGGCGAATACTCTTGCTGCAGAATCCACACCTGAATCATATCTCCCGTTTCTTCGTTGCGGGTTTTGCGTGCGAATCCCGTGGCAATGGCGACGATTGGCGTATCGTCTAGCGCGCTGGCCCCCTCAAATAAGACTAGGCCGTTGGGTCGACGTTTGGGCATAATAGAACTCCTCTCTTGTGAAACAGGGAAGGCCTGCCCACGGTGGTCACTATGGGCAGGCCTAAAATGGTTGAAGCTACTTGCCGAAGTGGCATTCCCAAAAACCCGGATCCCATTCGTATGGGGCAGGCGGAAACACGTACCACATGGCAAGCGCCAAAAATAGAAAGAGGGTGACAACAAGCGCCACCCAAGTATTCGTGTCTAATTCAATGCGTTTCATGGTTGAATCGGTGATCAGTTTGCCTTCCAGTCGTAAATGGATGTGAACTCAACGGGATCCGTTGTTTCTTCAATGGTCTTGGCCACCCAGTGGAACAACGGTCCGAACGTAAGGTGGTCCGTCAATTCGACAACGTTGTCCGTTCCGTTGGACAAGAGGCAAATAGAATCGACAACGAGGCCGATTAAGCTAACTTCACAAGAGGCAGGGCAACCGAGATCCGAATTCGGATATCGGTACGTGGCCTTTTCCTCTTTGATCTCGAATTCAAGCAATGCGTTGGCCTGAACGAATCCAACGGGGGTTTCGAATTCAAAGCAATGGTCAATCTCGCGAATGGTGGTTTTCATGGTTTGCTACCTATCGGTTCGGTTCGTCACTGGAAGGAACAACCCGCCAATCGCGGACAGCTGTCCAACGCATGAATAGGTCTTGGCCATACTCAATTGCGTTATGTTCGGTAGTGAAGCGGCACGCGTTACTTGCCCACTTGCCGCTTGAATCGGCAATAACTTCTACCTTCCAACTAGTGGCATTCTGATGCGTGACTTGTGACATGGAACGATTCCTCTCTTGAATAGGGATAGTGAAACGGTAGTCAACCTATGTCTATTGTAATCCGTCTATAACCGGATACAAGCTATTGGGGTACGGTTTCTATCAAATACCGTATCCTGGGGGACGTGGTCGATTCTCTGGGTGGTCGCAACCCCAACACCTACCACGTACTACAGACAGTGTATCTACCATTACGCTGTCAATGTTTCCATTGCTACAATTGCACACTCTCTGTGCTGCGCTCCACACCACCTACGTCAGCGGTACCGGAGCCCTATCTTGCGACCCCATGGGGTGCACTCGTACTGTCTGCCTTGGCCCCTGGGGTACGCCCTCTGCTGGCCCCAGATGCTGCGGCACGCGTCCGCCGTCCGTTGACCCTCTGGGGTACGTTTACGCCTGTTTCTGGGCATTCTGGCCCCGTTGTGCCCTAGGCCTGCCCCCGTGGCCCTTGCCGTTCCGCTGCCCTGTAGCCGCGCCGGTCCGCCTGCCCTGGGGTACGCTTTTCCGAGGTTCCGCTGCCCTGGGGTACGCGTTGGGCACGTGCCTTGCACGTTCTGAAGCGGGGGGGTGGGGTGGCTCTGCCGGAAGCCTCCCTCGCATATACCAGAAAAAATATCAGGTAGCGGGTAACAACTCGCCACACCTTTCCATCCCCCTGTTCCTGGGTTGTACTTTTGCCCGTACTGTGTTTGAATGTGTCTGACAGTGTTTGACATTAAATGCGCGCACAACCCAGAGGTGGTAGAGATGGGTCGCTCTGGTCGGAATCCGGTGACAGTTTACTTAACGGACGAGCAGTCTTTATGGTTGGAGGGCGAGGTTGGTCCTGGTCGGACGAGGAGTGGGATATTGTCGTGGATGATTGAGAAGCAGCGTACATATTTGGTTGGTTGTGGTTATCGGGCTGATCCGAACCGGGTTATTGGTTCTTCTTTGGTGTCGGGTTCATTTGGCGGTTCAGGAGGGGGCGAGGTGTTGGGCGATGGCGATTTTCGGTTGGACAGGAGCGATGGTTCGGACATTCCTCGTTAGATGCCGTTTTTCTGCAAAAGTAGCGTTGTTATTGTTTCCATCGTAAAAGTTAATAGGATATTTGGTGATGAGGTGTTTAGTTTGCGACGGGGAGATGGAGGAGTGGGAGGGCGAGATTTGCGAGGATTGTCAGAACGAGGAGTGGTTATTGATTGACGACTTGGGTATGGGGGTGGATGACGATGAGTAAGGGCGGTTGAACATTCTTGGTTGGAGTTTTTGTGGACGACAGCGAGCGTGTCGTATACGACATGGCGGATATTGATAAAGACGAAACCCCGGCTATCTGGGGGCCGAACAACGAGTTCGTACTCACAGAGGAGCAAATCAAGTGGTTATACAACGATGGCAAGGGTAGACCAGCCCGGAGGCGACGATGAGTGAGTTGATTCCTGTTAGTGGCGAAGACGTACAGTGCAGTGAATGCAAAGTGATCTTCTCGGTCGCTTGGCACAGGCACACATTCTACAACAGAGTCGAATACTGTCCGTTCTGCGGGGAAGACTTTTACGAGAACCGACGGCCTTCACCAGAGGCTGACGACCACAGCAACCACGGACTGTATTAGCCCCCAGCCCGGAGGCGACGATGAGTGAGAAGTACCACACGATTGAAGGCTGGGACCAGCTCAGAGGCGGTTCATTCCATATCCACGTAAATGACTGGTGGCTAGTCGATGATGACGGCAACCCACTGTTCCACAGCAAATACAACTCCCCGCAGTGCAATGCCAACAAGAAGATAGTGGACAGGCTGGCAAACGGACGCCGCGTCCAGCAATTGCCGGTCGTGTACGTTCCTGTGCGGTTCCAGGATTATGCGGACTAACCCCGGAGGCGACGATGAGTGAGCTACAAGTATCTCTGAGGCAATTCAAGGACGTGCGGTTGTGCCTGTTGAACGACGGGCGTCCGATATTCCGGACCGAATACAAACCGGGATGGCTTATTTACCAGTCGTTCGGATACGAAAAGAGCGACTACGGCGACATGAAGATACGACCGCATGTGTCATTCCTGGCCGATGGCGGCAATGGTGTTGCGGCCGAGTGGGAGCCACAGTACGGCCCGATACAAGTCTGGACGGAATGCGGCGACGATTGGCGAGGAAAGACACCTGCGGGCAACGACATTCAGCCACGCAAACACTGGCACTACGAGTACGTCGAGGACAATGGCGGTGCATGGTCGCAGATGGCCGTTGACCGCGAAGGACTCAGAGAAAAACTGGGACGCGGCGATATTGATGGCGTGTTCCATGTCCTGGATCGATGGGCCAGACGCGACGACTAACACACCCCCACCCCGGAGGCGACGATGAGTGAGGCAACCAAATAGGGGGAGATGCGGCTAGACGGCGAGTTAGCTGCGGGCGACCAACGCCGGCTCGTGCGTGACAACAGGAAAGGCCCATCCTGGCCGGGGTGGCCAGTCGTTGGCATCTGGGGACGCCCGGGGCACCCGGCTGGTCACCAACATGGGTCGAGCGATGAGTAAGGTGGAGAGCAAATGGAGCGGTGGTTGGAGGGAGAGGGTCGTGATAGCCCTGGACAGTCCTGAGCGGCGGCGGAGCGAGATGGGTCGGTTTTTAGAGCTGGTTCGCCGCGGGGCAGAGTTGTACGCGGCGCCGGAGACGGCCCAGAAGATCATGGACCTGGCGGCGGCGAAGGGTTATTCAGTGACGGTGCACGTTTTTGATTTGATCCAGGAGGGGGATGTGTTGGCGGTGGACAAGAAGGGGTTTTTTAAATGACAAATTGCGACGAACGCATGATGAAGTGGTTTTCTTACGACCATCTGCCGGCGGAGCTGCGAGCGATGTCTATGCAGTTCCATTCCCTGGCGGATCTAATTTGCATACAGATCGAACCAGGGCCAGAGCGGACGGTGGCCCTGCGTAAGTTACTGGAGTCCAAGGACGCTGCTGTACGGGCCGTTGTTCATCCTGGAGGGTGATATTGTGGTGAATTGTCCGCACATGGCCGGCGACCAGATGTGTTCGATCTGCCGCGAGTTGGTGGCCTACAAGGTCTGTTTCGAGGGCACGGTGGAGGCCATGTCCGAGCACCCGAGTTTGATGTTTCGTAACACGGCCAAGTTGTTGGGCGTGTGTTTTCAGACGGTTCGAGCAGCGTGCATGGAGGAGAACATCGATGTTCAGGAGATTACGAGGGCGTTTGAATCAATTGCAGGGCGCGGCGAATCAGACGATGTCGGAGACGAGGCAGCTGATCAGTCTGGTTGACGCGTTGGTGGACGACATTCAGGACGGGTTCGCGGTGAACCTGGTGATTCCTCCGGGGTCGGTTGAGGCATTCGTGAAGGACATGATTGCGGGGGAGGGCGGAAAGCTACCGATTCAGATACAGGTCGACCCCACGGTCGACACCGCTGATGAAGGCGATTGAGATGCAAGACACGCGACCGCTAGAGTTGTTACCATGTAGGCTTTGCGGCCGGATTGGCCAGTTCACGGAGGAAGTTTGTAGTGTCTGCTATTCAGCTGCCTGCGTTCGGGGAGTTCGCGAGTCCGGGGATATGGGCTCACGAGAACAGCCAGGGCAAGTGGCGGATGGCGGATCATCTTTCGGTTCTGGACGACGCGCTTGTCCGTGCTGCGACGACCCCGGACTACCGGGTGATTGTCGAAATGCCACCCCGGCATGGGAAAAGTACACTGACCTCGATGTACTATCCGGCTTGGTATCGTTCGATGTTCCCGAGCCGGAATATCATGCTTTGGGGTGCGACGGCTCGTTTGGCCCAGCGTAGTTCTGTTGCGGTACGCGGTCTTTGCGTACAGGCTGGGCTTCAGATTGACGAGCAGACCCACGCATGGGAGCGATGGAAGCTCGCCGGCACCGGTCCGCACGAGGGCGAAGTGTACGCCGCCGGCGTAGGCGGTGGTGCCACGATGGGTGCAGGTGGCCACCTATTGATCGTTGACGACTTCTTCAAGGACGTGGAAGCGGCTTTGAGCGAGGTCCAGCGGGCGAAGCTACAAGAGTGGTATTTGACCTCGTGCATCACACGGGCCGAGCCGGGGGCTTCCATTTGCATTTTAGCCACGCGGTGGCACGTCGATGATTTAATCGGTTTTGTGCTGAAGGAGGCGGAGCGGAGCGGGGAGAAGTGGGAGCGGATTCAGATGCCGGCCCTGGACAAGGACGGGGCGGCCTTGTGGCCCGAGCGGTGGCCGGTGGACAAGCTGCAGCGGATCAAGAAGCGGTACGAGGAGAGCGGCTACCACTGGATGTGGGAAGCTCTCTATCAGCAGAATCCTCCGGTGGTGTTGGACAGCGAGTGGGACGCGATCTACTTCCACGACCGCATCATGTTCGACGACTTCCCGAACCAGCCGGGCACATTTTCAATTGCCATGTTGGATCCCAGTGTGGGCGAAAGCAGCAAGAGCGACTATGCCGCGGTCTCGTTGTTGAAGATTGACCCGGCTGGACATGTCTGGATCGATGCCTGGCTGGACCGCATGGACGCTTGGAAGCAGGTCGACCTTTTGTTGGCGGTGGCGGCCAGCAACAACGTGGTGGGCGTGGGGATCGAATCTAACGCGTTTGCCAAGGTGCTGGTGGGCATGTTCAATCGTCGGTGCCGCGAGCTGGACTACTGGCCGAACGTGCATACCGTCCAGTCGACGCGCGAGAAGAAGATGAAGATACGCGCGGCGATCACCCCGTTCTTGCAGTCTGGGGCGTTGCATTTCAAGCGTCGGTCACCCGGGGTGGCCTTGATGCTGGAGCAGCTGAAGGGCTTCCCAGGGCACCGGTACGACGATGGTCCCGACTCCTTGGCCATGGGGCTGGAGCTGGCCACGCATCTGCGGCAGTACGGCGTTGGGGAGTCGGACGACGTGGGAATGGAAGTCGCAGGAATCTAGGAGAACCACGATGAACGTGTTGATTACCGGTGGAGCCGGTTTCATTGGCCACCATGTGGTGGAGCATTTTCTGAAGAACACGGACTGGGAGCTGACGGTGTTGGATGCGTTGGGCTATTCGTCCAACGGCTGGGATCGATTGCGGGACATCAAGGCCTTTGATGATCATCGGGTCGTGTGTATCGCCCACGACCTGCAGAATCCGATCGAGGACGGTCTTGCGGCGGAGGTGGGCCGACCGGACGTGATCGTGCATATCGCGGCGGAGAGCCACGTGGACCGCTCGATCACCAACCCGCACTTGTTTGCCCGGTCGAACGTCATCGGCACCCTGAACACGTTGGACTTTGCCCGATGGCAGGAGGCTCGGGTGATCTACTTCAGCACGGACGAGGTATACGGGCCGGCTCCGGGCGATACGCGGTACAAGGAGGGCGATCGGTTCTTGCCGGGGAATCCGTACGCGGCGAGCAAGGCGGCGGCGGAGTGCTTCTGCTATGCGTACGCCAACACGTACCAAATGCCCATCACCATCACCAACACGATGAACGTGTTCGGGGAACGGCAGCACGCGGAGAAGTTCATCCCGATGTGCATCCGGAAGATCTTGGCCGGCGAGACGGTCACGATTCACTCGGCGCCGGACAAGACCACACCCGGCTCGCGGTTCTACATCCACGCGCGCAACGTGGCCTCGGCCCTGCTGCACATCATCCGTGGTCTGCCGATGCCCCTGGAGAACGAGGACGCTTCGTACGGCAAGTGGAACATCGTGGGCTCCAAGGAGTGGGACAACCTGAGCCTGGCGAGGATGATCGCCACCATGCTTGGGAAAGACCTTAAATACGAGATGGTGGACTTTCACGGTTCGCGGCCAGGCCACGATCTCCGGTACGCACTTGACGGAACGAAGATGGCCCAGTACGGCTGGAAGCCTGCCGTCAGCGCGAGGGAGTCGTTGGAGCGAACGGTCCAGTGGACGCTGGAACATCCGGAGTGGCTGGGGCCGGAAAATGGAATTAATAACATTGCTAGTTTTCCCAAAAGAAAGTGATATTTACAGGTATGCGATACCTAGTGTTCGGCCTTGGTAAATCAGGGACGTCCAGTTTCGCCTATGGGTTGGCCAAGGCGACAGGCATCGACCAGGTCTACTTCGAGCGTGCTGTCCATGATCCGGTCGATCCCTCGGTGACGAAGCTGCTCCTGAACGTGATGCCGTTCTCAGCGGAGAACTGGAAGCAGAAGTTCGGTAACGGCCTCCGGTGGGATCGCAGGTTGTTCTTGTCACGAGACCCGCGTGACAGACTGGTTAGTGCGTGGTGCTACCAGTTTTACGAGAACAAGAGCCTATGGGGGCGGGTCCGGCCCATGCTGGAGCGAAAGCACGACGGCGAGAGGGTGCCGTTGGTACAACTGATGTCCACGGGGCCGGTCAACCCAGGGACCGAGTGCGAGCGAATACGGGAGTGCCTGCGTTTCCGGGAGGAGTGCGGGTTCCCGTTTGCGGATGTGGCATACGAGGACGCATTGTTAGGCGTCAGTGTTGACGGCATTCGAGTGACGCTAGCGGACGTCCCGGCGGCGTACAGTCGGGTCAAGAGGACCGCGACCTATGGTGAATGGAAGAACTGGTTCACCGAGGAGGATGTGCTGATCTTCCGTCCTCTGTTCGAGGAGTTCATGTACGTCACGTGCTACGCGCCGGACTGGGAGCTGTCTGACGAGCCCCCGAGCCGCGAGTCCGGCGTGGACTGGATCGACAAGTTAGTGGGGGCACCATGAAAGTTATTGTTCTGAGTATAGGTCACACGGGCAGCCGCATCATTGGGCAGATTCTAAAGGCATCAGGCTTTGATACGGGGAACGTCAACAAGAGTTTCGACACGGTCAACTGGAGTGGTGCTGACCAGCGGAAGGCGGTGCAGATGGCCCAGACGGCAGCATACACCGGGACCAGGTGGAGTTGGGCGCCGCCAGCTCGCCCGGCTGGGTATTTGGACGATGCTCCTGAGGCCTGGAAGCATGGCTGGCCGTCTCTGTGCATGCCATGGCTTTTGGATCGGTATCCCGACGCCAGGTACATCCGGTGGATTCGTGACCCGCGCGACACGGTTCTCTGGGACGACCATGGTGTCAATTTGTTCCGGAAGCGGAAGATCGCCGGTTTCGCCGGCCTCGACTACCGGGACGCGGCCGGCGAGTTTATTCGATACTGGTGGCATCAGCAGATGGTGTACAAGCCGAAGTATTGTCTTCAGGTGCGATACGAGGACTACTGCGACGACCCAGAGTCAATTATCTATCTCCTGGAATTGTACCTCGGTCGCAAGATGACTGCCGTGCCGTCCCGCCCAAACAGTGTAGGGCGATGGCAGAGAGAGAACGAGCCGCCGGCCGATTCGGTCGAGCGGGCAGCCAGGGAGATGTACTATGCAGACGTTCCTCACCGTCTACACTCCAACCTATAAGCGGCCTCAATTGCTGGAGCGTTGTAAGCAATCGGTGGCGAACCAGACGCTGCCGTGCCAGCACGTGATCGTCCCTGATGAGGTCGGATTGGGCGTGGGCGGCATGTACCGCGACATCCAGAACCACGCAGCCGAGGTCACCGGGGACTACGTGCTGGTGTTGAGTGACGACAACTGCCTGCACGACGAGGACGTGGCCCTGGACCTTTCAAACTTTGTGGAGGCCGAAGGGTGGCCGGACGTGGTGATTTGGCGAGGCAAAATCGAGGGGCGGCTGTATCCGACCGAAAGGTGCTGGAACGACCGCCGGCCCTACGAATGCCACATTGATCTGAGTTGTTTCGCGGTCCGAAGCAGGCATTGGGTGGCCAATGCGGATGATTGGCCTGATTCGTACGAGGGAGACTTCCACTTCATCAACAAGCAGTACGAGCGAGGGCTCACGTTCGCCTGGTACAACCGACTGGCTTACTTCGCTATGCAGGTCAGTAGAGGAGCCGCAGAATGAAGATCGTGGTGGCAAATGGACCCGGTCGTCTTTCGACGGGCGAAAGTCTCGTTCTGTTTCCGTCGCGGTGGGATGCAGCAATCGCCGGGCGCAAGGATTTCGCCTACTATCCGTACGAGCTGGCGTACCTGTCGACTCTTCTCAAAACCTGCTTGCCTCACGACGAGGTCAAATTCGTGGATGGGAATCTGCCTATCCCAAGCGAGGTTGGGTTTGGGTGGAATTCGATGCAGTACGCAAACCACCTAGTGTCCCTTCAGCCGGATTGGGTAATTACCGAATGTAGCGCGCTGTCGTATAAAACTATGCGCGCTTGCATGGCTGAAGTGAAGGAGTACCTGCCCAATTGCAAGTTCTGCTTGACCGGCCCGTATGTCACTCATAGCTGGGCGAAGGCAATCGAGGATGGCTGGGATTCGGTGATTGCCGGCGAGTACGAGTACAAGGTTCTGCAGTTATTTACCGACAATGCCCAGCTTCTGCCTGGCCGCGGATTCGACGATCCCGTGGACATCGACACGCTGCCCTGGCCCGAGGATGAGGACATCAGCCGGATCGATTACTGGGAGCGGTCTAACCCTTTAGGAAACATCCCAGGCATGATCCAGGTGTTCCCAACGCGGGGTTGCCCGCTGAGCTGCACGTTCTGTGCGGTGCCTCTCTACTATGGCGGTCACGGAAACACGTCGCGTAGCCACCGTACGCGGACGCCGGCCTACGTGTGTGCCGAGATCGCGTATCTGGCCGCCAAGTACCAGGACCGGTTCTACGGCTGCTTCTTTAACGAGGAGACCCACAACGCGGACAAGGACTGGTTCATTAGGTTCTGCACCGAGCTAATCAAGCGGAAACTCGACCACTATGTGTATGACGCCATGTGTGGGTACTGGAACTTTGACGAGGAGACGGTTAGGCTCGCCTCGGCAGCCGGCTACCAGCAATTGCGGGTTGGAGTGGAGAATCTTTCCGAAACGTCAGGGCGAGCCATAAAGAAGAATGTCAACGCCGAGCGGCTGATTCAGTTTCTCCATTTGTGCCGAGACAACGGAATTTGTACCTACGGGACGTTCCAGATTGGCGCCCAGGGCTCGTCTGAGCAGGAGGACCGGCATACCGTCTCCCTGATCAAGGCCTGGGAAAAGGAAGGCCTGATGCCCAGGTGGCAGTGCAGTATCTCAACTCCTCAGCCCGGCACCCCGTTCTTTCGGGAGGCCAAAGAAAAGGGCTGGCTGGTGACACAGAACATCGCGAGGTACGACGGCATGCGCGCCGTGGTCGATTTCCCGCACTATTCGGCCGACACGATCCAGTCGGTCTTCGAGTCGATATGGGTTTAAGTGGAAATAATAACACTGCTACAATTATGGAAATACGGCCCAAATGCAGTACACGAACTACGAACGGAAGCTGTGGTTCCATGTTGATCGGATAGCTGGGGTATTCTCGGGAGCGGTTCATCCGCCCATCAACGTCGAGATCGATCTGTCCAACCGATGCAGTCTGGGGTGCCAGGATTGCCACTTCGCCTACACGCACACCAAGGGTCCGCTGGCGGTCGTCAACAAGGATGAGCCTCTGGGTGACCTAATGGACTATGGACTCGCGAGGCGGATCATTCAAGACCTTGCGGCGGCCGGTGTGCGGTCGATTACCTGGACCGGCGGTGGCGAGCCGACCCTTCATCCCCATTTCCGCTCAGTTATCGCGATGGCCTCTGTTGCCACCGTTCACCAGGGCCTCTATACCAGCGGCGTTCATGTGGACGGGCATTTGGCGGATAAGCTGGCGGACAGTATGGAGTGGGTCTATGTGAGTCTGGACTGTGCCGACGCGCCGACGTACAAGAAGGAAAAGCGGGTCGATCGGTTTGAGGCCGCGACCAACTCGGTCCGACTGATGGCCAAAGCTGGCGTGCCGGTGGTTGGGGTTGGTTTTCTCGTTCACGAGAAGAACTGGACTCGCATGCTGGACATGGCCGTGCTGGCGGCAGACCTTGGCGGGAGCTACGTCCAGTTCCGGCCCGCTATTCATTTTCACCCCGACCGACCGAACTGGCCGACGAGCAAGCGGAAGTGGCTCAAGCACATGGCGGAGATTGTTCTGCCCGACGTTGGAATTCCCGTTGAGTTCGATCGTCGTCGGTTCAGGCATCTCGCCGATTGGAAGGGCCATGGTTACTCAGAATGCTTCTGGTCTGGTCTACAAACGGTCATCTCGCCCAACGGTCAAGTGTG
>Ga0272441_10012796_pt1 | contig 12175 bp, 8 predicted proteins | sample SSMProp6N_FD_193582 | JGI IMG/M metagenome (GOLD analysis project Ga0272441, IMG submission 193582) | Marine sediment archaeal communities from Little Sippewissett salt marsh, Falmouth, MA, United States - SSM-Prop-6N | ecosystem: Environmental > Aquatic > Marine > Wetlands > Sediment ...
AAACAGGGATATTAGACATTGCCTCCTCTTTTCGATGAAATGACACAGACAAATGATGAGGCTTTCGAGGAACCAAGCGACCGCTCTTAATGCCCATCGCACGTTCCTTCTGAACAAATTCGAGAACCGACCGACAACTGTGTCTTGGGTTGAGTCGCAAGGCTTGCCTGAGATAATCTTCCGCTTGCTTGGGTTGACAGAGGTGATGGGCCAGAAGCACCCCCATATTCGCATACGCATCATCACTTCGAGGATTTAATTCCATAGCCTTGTTAAAAGCACTTTTGGCTTCTGTAAATTTTTCCAACCGCATATAAGCCACACCAAGATTACTCCAAGCTGGCGAAACAGATGGCGATTCTTTAAGTGCTTCTTCGTATTTCCTGACGGCCTCGAACCATTTTTGTTCTTTCATGGCCTTGTCCGCTTGATCAAACTTATCTCGAATAGACAAGTTTGAATGAAGTGATTTTGGGGAATCGGAGGTAATGGTTCTAACCGGCCCTCCACCCTTTTTATTGACATCTGCTGTGTTTATTCTTGATGGGATTCTCTGCTTGGCCATCTCGGTAGAAACTGGATATGGGGACAATCCGATCTTCTTTCTCATACTTTCAAAATTGCCCTCAATATCCTTGATTGTATTTTTGAATATTAGATTATTACTCAATTCTACAACTAAGGGAACGAGAAGATGCTCGATATTGACATGTGCTCCTTGCCCCTCCTGATCAGCACATTTTATTACTTCTTCGCAACGTCCCGAACGACTAGGAGGTGAGGTTGCAGGCAAGCTACCGCGTCTGATTTTTTTACAGAGGTGTTCCGCCAGTACCAAAGGGCTAATATTTCCTGCCTTAAAGAAATCCTGAAGAATACGAAGCTCAGGAGTTTCTTTAGAGGCGTCCGTATTACAGGATAATTTACACATCGCTATCATTATGTGTTCCGGTTCAATCCTTGGACTACGATAATGTTGCGCTTCCTGCTCTGCCTGTTCAAGTAGCTTTTTCGTAAACAGAGTATATGCCATCGCAGTTCTCTCCAAATCAGATATCGCTGTATTTGTATCGTTCACTGGTCGATAATTTTCTCAATCGGCCTCTCATTTACCAATACTGCGTAAATCTCAGAACGGTGGTCACAAATTTAAAAATTGAACAGAAATAAGCAATTTTACTAATCGTGTTCTGTTTGGGATACACAAAACTCTGTATGAAGTAACTTCTTGACATCTTCTAAAGCAGATCGGTTTCCTTCTCTGGGAATGTCTCGAAGTATAGAAACCAATCCGCTCAATTCATACTCATTAAGAAAATCAAGATTCCCGCAGGCAAAAACAGCAAGGATTTCACACAAAGCGGCTATTCGAATCTTTACAGATGGTTCCTGCTGTTGTTTTTCAAACCATGTTTTCAGTTGCAATTCAGAAATACCCAGTAATCTAGCCGACAAGGCAATGTATTTCCTAGAACCAAGAGCACTAAATAGTTCTATAATCTCTTCCCGTAGTTCCCTCAAAGGCAGCACAGCGAGTCCTTGCAATTCTTCATCCAACTCATACGGGCCAGCAACAACCTGCAATAACAGCTTTTGTTCCGAGCCAATTGTATACAATATGTCCCGGACTAAATCATCGATTTGTTCCGGAGTCCATGTCAGTTCAGATAAATACTCCATAAACACTTTTTTGAATCTTATAATTGCTGCTCTTTTACGGGCTCTTACAGCATTATCCGAAAGACCTGTATCTTCGGCTATTTCTGTGGACGTGCGGTTTTCACATTCCATCTGGATGAGGATATCCATATCGTAACAAGTATCATTTTCCTTCTCCGGCGAGAATTCAACTTCTTTGGCTTTAACCTCTTGGATAACATTTATAATCAGAGAACGGTAAAAGCCCTTTCTTTTATCTATATGCTCTTTACTATAATTATTCTCATTCTGTATTTGTTTTCCTTCGTAATAATTCAATTCGGTCAGCTTTGCGTTATATGAAGGTTCTTTGCCCATGGCTTTGCAAAAATCAATGGCCGCATTATCTAATATTCTGAATAAATATTTATAGAAACGTCTTTGAGGATCGTACGTTTTGAGTATTTCTTTTTTAGGTTCGGAAGGCTCCTTTTCGGGATTTATTATTTTCCAGAGAACTTCAGTCGCCAAATCTTTTGAAGTTGGATTGTCAAATTTCCACTCACGTTCATAATAACATCGACATGGGTCAAAATATCGCCTCATGAATCGTTCCCGAGCCACAGGATCTCTTTGCTTAATGCCATTTATAATCGAAGAATGTGTAGAACGCATTCCAACATAAAGGCTGCTATTGGAAATAGGACCAATATCGTCATGAAACTGTGATTTTTCCCCCTTGGCCATATGTTCTCCTAATTATCAAAATACTCGAAGTTCAAAGACCACAATATAGGCATTATACCGTCCAGATATGACTGGTGCAACATATTTGAATGCAATGGTTTAATCTCTTAAACCGCATACTCCCTTCAAAAACACATATTTTTTACATAATACTGCCTCAATCAGAAAAAATATGAACCGTATTGAATTTTTTTGTTTTTGCGTCCACCGGTTTAAAAAATTCTCAGTAATGGTAGGTGAAAGGCTTACTGGCTGATTTACAAATCGAAACGGATAAAAGGAAAATCGTTGTTACTGTTAAAAATGTAAGGTTTTTTACTATGTTGATTTTTTCAGAAAAATTTAATCCTACCGTACTTGCCATCGGAGCCCACCCGGATGACATAGAGTTGGGTGCTGGCGGATTCATTTGCAGGCTTGTTGAAAACTGCAAAGCCATAGTTCATTTTGCAGTCATGACCTATGGTGTTCAGCAGAGATACGAAGGAGAAAAATACAAGACAGATAAAAGAAGTCAAGAGGCTATAAAAGCCGGCAAGATTTTACTGAACACCCCAAAAGAATCTATCATGAATCATTTTCATTTCGCAGGTTACGAAGACTGCAAATTGCATACTTTGGACCATGAACTGATAAGATATATCGAAGGGCTTATCGTCTCATTAAAGCCAGATATTATTCTGACTCATGCTCCAAATGACCTTCATGCCGATCATCGGAACGTTCACCATGCGACACTATCTGCAACAAGAGACTTTCATGGGACAATTTTATTCTACTATGCCCCTTCTACTGAGCCTGATTCTTTTAGGCCCAGTTTTTTTGTCAAGCTAAACGAACAAGAGTTTGACAAAAAGACATTGTCGTTGGCTGAACATGTATCACAGAGAGACAAGGAGTTCATGACTTCCAGGACTGTAGAACGAATTTCAGAAGCATGGGCAGCATTTCACAGATTAAAAGAGAATACTAAGCTTGAGGCATTTGAACTTCATAAGGCTTTTTGGAAATAATGCAAAAGGCTTCTGCAAAATGATTGAGATTTTCGCCCACGCAGTTGAATCAGCGATAGTTGAATCCCATTTCGCGGGTGTTTTGGATGAGTCGGTTGATTTTGGTGTCATTTCAGGCTGATTGGCCTGTTTTTGGGCAGAGCGGTTCCGATCGCTTTGGCTTGGCTCTTTGAAAAGTGAATCTTTCAGCATGACCCGGATGGGTTAACCGGTTTTGCGCAAATCGGGTGGATCGACAAATGTTTGATAGCACCTGATTTTGTTGGGTTGTTTGAGGTGGACCCCGGCAGCGACGGCAATCAGACTGGCGGTCAGATGGGCGATGGTCATCTGATTGCTGATGGCGGTATAGCCGTAATGGGTTGTTTGTTCGGCTTCCCGGTCTCCCAGGCGAGAGAAGTACTGCTCGACTGTCTGTCGGCGCCTAAAGGTCTCCTTGAATTCTTTTGAGTCTCTGGGGACTCTGGAACGGGCATCATCGGTCACATCGAGATATTTTGTACACCCGTAGCATTTGCCCGTATCAAACGAGGGATGATTGGCCGGACAGATATGATGATGCTCTTGTGAGCGTTTTTTGCTCATCTTCAGCGGACAGCGAAACTTGATTCTGTCGCGATTGCCTTCGGTCCATGTGCCGGCGGATTTCATTTCCAGACCGGCGTCGCATAACGGACAGCCGTGCGGTCCGAAGGTTTTGTCATCTTTGGTATTTCTCGGATTAATCGGGATATATGGGATTGATTTCATCTGTTCAACGATGAAGGTATACAGTTCCCTGACATCGTAGGCTTTGTCGGCCAGGAAGATCGCCCCTTTCTTGAAACGGTATCGGCGTTTGAGTTCTCTGATGAGCATGAATGCAGCCTCCTGATCGGTGATGTTGTTCGGCAGGGTCTTCTCGACCAGACAGATGCCTTCTTTGCTCACAACGGCATGTGTCCGAAAACCCCAGAAGAAGATCATATTCTGTTTTTTGCCGCCGATGACCTGACAGGAATAGTAGCTCAGGGTTGCCCGTGGATTACGCTTTGGCCTCTTGGCCTTGTTGGTTGTATTTCGGTTCGGATTCTTGAAGTTGTTTTCTTTGGTGGCGGCCTGTATGGGTTTTGAGTCCAGCATGAATTCATCCAGTGAAACCAATCCGGCTTTGATTAAAGCATCATTAGCCGTTTTGTGAATGGCTTTTAAGGTTGCGTTCTTGGTGTTCTTCAGGAACCGGTAAAACTGGGATTCATCGGGCAAGGCGCCTAAATCAAAGCCGCACATTTCCGCCAATGGTGGAATGGAGTTGAGGTATTTGATTAGTTGGGGGACGGATTTGATACTTTCCAGATGCTTGACGATGAAGGCCCGCAGAATGGCGTGTCGGGAGTGTCCGGTCCGGCCGAACGAGTCATTGCGGTCTTGCAGTGCTGAAAGATTTAGCGATAGGAAAATATAGTAATATTTTCGGACCAGCGGAGCGTTGCGAATCAACTCCTGGAGGTCATAAAAGAACGATGTCTGAAAATGTTGCATGAAATTATTCCTCTGTTCGGGTTGTAACTGTTTTCTTTTGAACAACTTACAGTATAGCCAGAACGGAGGAAATTGCAAGAAAACAGTGAGTGTAACTCATTGTTTTATATACAGTTGTCTATTTTACAGAACGCTTTGAACAACTTACATGAGGAGGACAATCGTGAAAACAGCAGCAGTGTGCGGGATGATTTTGTTGGCGGCAGGAGGGCTCTTTGCAGCAACACCAGAAAAGTCCGCAGGAGATGAGGCAATTAAAATTATTGTTAACGAGGTAAACGAACTCGCTTCTAATGGTATTCCAGCTTCGGTTGTCTTTGCGAAAGAGCTTGCTAAGGTGCTGTCGGAGCATAAGGTACAACTTCCGGATGAATTGGCAAAGCTAAAAGCCCCAAGGCAACCTGTGCCGGATCCGAATGAACCTGAGTTAGAACGTATATATGAATTGAGCAATAAAATACTTGATTTCTGCAGGAATAGTGTCTGGACAAAAGATCCCGAACATGTTGTTTTTGCGTCTTTGCGTAATGATTTATTAGTTACGATGGTCAACCACTGTCCGCATAGTTTTGGCAGACTTGAAGCCGCGAAATGGCTTTCCGAAAGGGCAGTTCCGGATGAGGAAAGACCGAAAACTTTACCTGATGTTACCCCACAAATAGCCAATAGCGCCTGCCTGTCAGCTATTAATCATATCCTTAGCAAATCTCCGAAAGATAAAGACCTTTACTATTGGTCTTTGGCTTTCGGAGCTGATCTTCTTCTAAAACATGTTACGCTGGCAGATATGGCCGGTCAGCAGCTTAAAAAGGAAGCCGTGGACAAAATGTTTACAGATCTGTTTGCCAGGATAGACGCTCTTTCTGAAATGACTACCGAAAAGGACCGTATTCGTGTAATCGACCACTACAAAAATAAATGTCAGGAGTTGGAGAAAACTATTGAGTTGTTTTTTCAGATGTTTCAATGGAAAAACGAAGTGGAACCTGTTGTTAAAGCGTTTATAGAAGCCGTCAACAAAGAAGATAAAACGCTTGTGACAAAATACGTGTTGGAGGAATTTGCATCACACATAACGAAGGAAGAATCACTGTGCAGTATGCTATGTGCCGGCTCCAGGGAATTAAAAGGCCAAAACATCAGGGAGGTTAAGTACCTCTTTGTTATCACATTCTCGGATGTTGACAATGTTCAGCAGCCGCAATTCGTCAGTGCTTCTATCTTTTTAGAAGTCATCACAGACGATGGCAAGTCGCACCCCTTGAAGACGAACTTGCCTCTAACCAAGACACCTAACGGATGGCGGATTGGCCAAAAGAAAAATCGTATTTAGTTATTTGGTCAACAATGAATATATCATTTTCCGCGCTGATTGTACGCATAAGCAATTCGAATATTGTCATGGACGGGTATATCCTCACTCCTGAGGGATGTTACATCATTCCTCTTGCAAAAGAGGATGTGAATAAACAGGAATAAAGATGGACAGCCGCCTGCTAAAACGGATATAATCCGGGAAATAAGTAAAATTTAACCGGAAAAAGATATGCGGGCAGTGATTCAGCGGGTTAGCAAGGCAAGTGTGACGGTTGACGGTGAAGTTACCGGTTCCATCGGGCGGGGGTTGCTGGTGTTTTTGGGTGTGGGCCGGGAGGATACAGAAAAGGACATTGACTTCATGGCCGACAAGATCGCCAATCTGCGCATTTTTGAAGACGCCGACGGCAAGATGAACCTGTCCGTCAGCGACATCGGTGGCGCCGTCCTGCTCATCAGCCAGTTCACACTGTTCGGCGACTGCCGCAAGGGCCGTCGTCCTGATTTTACCGCCGCCGGTCCGCCCGACATGGCCAACCGGCTTTACGAACAAACCATCGCCGCGGTCAAAACCAAGGGCGTTCCCGTTGAAACAGGCGTTTTCGCCGCCCGCATGGACATCGATAGCATCAATGACGGCCCGGTCACCCTCATCCTCGACAGCCGAAGGCCATCCTGAATCAGGTTTAAGTTTACCGGTTTTAACGACCGATAAATTCATAAGAGGATGCTGTGTCGGTTGGGGTACACACTCAGCAGGATACAGGACAAGAAAACGCTTGAAATTGTAAATATGTTTACGGATACGAAATGGTTGAACAATTTGGCGCATGGATCATTCGATTTATAGAAAATACCGGCAGGTTTTTCCGGTTTGCGGGCTCATCGTTCGGCGCCACCGGGCATACGCTGTTTAAGCCGAAGACCTACCCAATGGTCTGGACCCAGATGTACTTCATCGGCGTTAAATCCGTTCCCGTGGTCATGGCAACCGGCGCGTTTGTCGGCATGATTCTGGCACTGCAGGCCTACGACCAGCTTTACAAAATGGGGCTTCAGGAGCGGATGGGCGTCCTGATTAACCTGGCGGTGGTTGCGGAGCTGGGTCCCGTGCTGGCGGCGGTGATGTTGGCCGGCCGGGTGGGCGGTGCGCTGACCGCGGAACTGGGAACCATGAACGTCACTGAACAGATTTCCGCGGTCCAGAGCATGGGAACCAACCCAATTCGTTATCTGGTGGCCCCGCGTGTGCTGGCCTGTTTGCTGCTGACACCGTTTTTGATTGTCTATGCCGACCTGCTGGGTATACTTGGGGGCTTTTTCATCAGCGTTCACACCCTGAAAATCAATGCGGGGGCCTACTGGAGCTACAGCGCTGCCGGCGTGCAGTTATGGGATATCGGCACTGGCATTCTCAAGGGCTTCTTTTTCGGCGGCGCGATCGCGGTCATCAGTTGTTACAAGGGCTTTACCTGCCGCGAGGGCGCCCAGGGCGTCGGCGAGGCCTGCACCGAAGCTTTCGTCGGCTGCTTTATGTCGATACTGTTCCTGAACTTTGTCTTTGCGATCATCTTCGACGCAATCTACAAATGCTTCTGGCCCGTCCGCTCATTACTGTAAAAGAAATATCTGCCACAGAGGACACCGAGGTAAAAGAGAAAAAAAATTATGTCGGATTTTTTGACTAAACGTATAATCGGAGCAGCGATTGAAGTCCACAGGGAATTAGGACCTGGTCTGTTGGAGTCGATATATGAAGAAGCGTTATGCCATGAATTCGAAGACCAAAGTATCAATTACAAGAGACAAGTGCCTGTTGATGTTCATTATAAAGGAAGAGTAATTAAGGGGTTTAAGCTTGATTTGCTGGTTGAAGATGAAGTTGTTGTTGAGTTAAAAGCAGTGCAACTGCCCCCGAAACTTGCTCTTTCACAGACCATATCGTATTTGAAAGCAACGAAATTAAAAAGAGGATTAATTATCAATTTTGGCGAAAAACGCCTGATTGACGGAATAAAGCGTGTTTCAGTATAAAAACCTTATCACAGAGAATCACAGAATAAAAGTTGAATTTTGGCATAGCCAAAAAGAAGTAAAACCCTCTTAATTCTCTGTGCACTCTGTGGCAAAAAAACATGGTACGAAAAACAGTACAACCGAACGACGGCGTTCTCGTCGTCCAAAACCTGACCAAACGCTATAACAGCCGATTGGTGCTGGACAATATCTCTCTGGCGATTGCCGAGGGCAAAACCACCGTCATCATCGGCCCGTCCGGCTGCGGCAAGACCGTATTCATGAAACATCTGATCGCCCTGGAGCGGCCCGGCGAGGGCACCGTATATTTCAAAGGCGAACGGATCGATGACCTGGACGAGCGTCGGCTTGCCCCGATCCGCACCCGGTACGGCTTTTGTTTTCAGATGGGCGCCCTGTTCGACAGCTTGACGGTTTATGAAAACGTTACCTTCCCGGTTCGCCAGCATTACAAAATCACCGATTACAAAACGCTGGACGAGTTGGTTAAGCAGAAGCTGGCACTGGTCGGGATGGACGGATTTCAAAACTATTATCCGGCATCGCTGTCCGGCGGGCAGAAAAAACGTGTCGCCCTGGCCCGCGCGATCGCCCTGAATCCGGAAATCATTTTGTACGACGAGCCGACGACCGGCCTGGATCCGATCACCTCGGATATTATCAACGAACTCATTCTGAAGCTGCAAAGAGAGCTGAAAGTGACCAGTGTGGTCGTAACCCACGACATGAACAGCGCCTACAAGGTCGGCGACCGCATTATCATGCTGCACAAGGGCCAGGTTATTGCTGACGGCGACGCCGATTACATCCGAAACCATCCCAACGACATCGTCCAGCAGTTCATCCACGGCCGCGTCGGGGAGGCGGAACTGGCCGCCCTCCGCTTCGGCGGCACACGCTTCGAAACCCAGTTCACCCCCGAAGACTTTGAATAAACAAAGAAGGATGAATAAGCAGATACCGGACACCAATGGCACCGTCATGGTTGGCGGATTCAACTCTCAATTGCAACTAAGTTGAATCCGCTTTTCCATTTTTTTAAATTTTTTTCAGGTGTCTTCAAAAGCCGGTTTTTGCAGAAAACAGGGCCAAAAGGGCAAAAATTTTTCGTATAGAAAATTGCATCATAATTTCCCTAAGAACCTTTATTTCAGATAGTTATGGCGAAAATGTCAGGTCGACGATACCGGGCCGCTGAAAAAATATTTTAAAAATTCGGATTTTTTCATAAAAAATTCGGCTTCCCATTCGCTTATATATATGTGGGGGTGTATCTATAGTTTTCGTTGGGGGCTGGTGAAAAAAAATCCTGAAAATGGTGCTTGACAATTTCTTTCAATGGTGTTTGATTGGACATCCAGCAACAAAGGAGTCAACACCGCACATCTGTGCTCTTGCAGGAGGTTCATGTCGTATTGGATATTAGCAGTTGAAGCTGCAAAACTCGCTGGTGTTTCAAATACTATGGTGTCTCGAGTCATTAATTATATCGGTACAGTTAAACCTGAAACGATTGAGCATGTCGGGAAGACAATGGCCCGGACAGGGTACACCCTCAAACCTTTCTCTTCCAGATCAGGTCCTCGGCTAAGCAGTTATTTCAATGGTAACGACCGACACAACAAACCGACCGATCTTATTGCCTTGGTTATGTGTATAAACCGTCCTTCCCGGAGCTTTCTTTCGTTTTGTCTTCTGCAAGCGCATTGCTATTGGTTTTCAATCGCGTTGAGTTTGATTCAATTAAAAAGAGAATGTTAGTCTGATTTAAGGAGAAATTCATGGAAAAATAAGCTTAATTGGTGTGCCCAAAAAAGGAGCTGTTTGTGTGATGGGGGCAATGAAATCGTTTTTTATTAGAAGAAAGGATAGTATGATGAAGAAGACAGATGGTTTGGGATTTACATGTTTATTTCAATTCTTAATGGGGGATCTCACGAATACAAGGAGAGTTTTCATGGAAAATAAAGTGAAAATAGTATGGTTGGGCATTGCGATATTGATATTGGGAATGGTTAGCCCAACGGCAACGGCAATGACGCCGGAAGAGATGATGAGCTATGTACCCATCCATGAGCAGAATCTCAGAACCTGGACCTGGGACACCCCCCTGCGATGGGCGGAAATACGGAAAGTTATAAATGATGGCGTGTATACCCAGGAAGAAATTGATATTCTATGCCAAGGGTCTCCGGTCGTCGGTACTGACGTGGATCAATCTGCAATAATGAAGGCCCAGTATCCCGAAGTTATGTTTACAACGGGATATATGAACCTGGAAAAGGATACCCGCAGCTATTATTTAGAAGGGAACTTCGCGGAAAATCCTGACCATTATTTATACAATCCAGATGGAACACCCCTCGTTGGCGGCGATTGCCCCTGGTTTAATCTGGCAAATCCCGACACGCGCGAATATTGGTTGGATGAAGCCGCCGAACAGATTGCAAGGCATGAGAACGATGGATGGTACTTTTTCACTGACGCCCTTGCCAAAGTGGGCGTAATCGACGGAAGCGACTACGAAGATTATTGGGGCAACCCGGTGGGCGAGGGTTATTATGACCATGCCAGGACGCTGATGGCAGAATGCAGAGACCGGTTTGCGGACAAAGTTTTACTCGCGGGAAACTTTGCTCGACCCGGCACGGGTGACGTCCGCACGGAATTTTCTATGGATTATACCCACATTGCTTATATAGAATCTTTTGAGAATTTCGGTGACTATGTCCCAACTGCCCATGAAGCGATTGCCTTGATGCAAGAGCTCTCCGCAGCGGGTAAACGGCTCTTTATAACGGTAAATGCCTATAATAAACCCACCCCCATGGCGGATATGACTCTGGAAGAAATGCGGGCAAAAGCCGAGGCAGCCATGCCCGACCTCTGGGCCGTGTACACCGAAACGGAACGGGATGAGCTGGCGGAAATATATGCTTATTTCGACTTCAAGCTGGCTATGTTCCTTATGGGCGCAGGCGAAAAATCCCACTTAAAATACACCGGTTCGAAGGTGGTCAGGACTTCGGGAAGAGATTTATTTAAAAATATTATGCCCTTTCCCGAATGGGACATGCCGCTGGGAGAACCCCTGGAACCGCCCCAAAGAAACGGAAATGTATACACGCGGACATTCGAGCACGTTGAGGTCGTTCTGGATCTTGACAATGGAACATGTCAGTTTAATGAACGGAGCGGTGGTGATAATCTGGCCTTAAGCGGCACGGCCACGCAAAGCTCTACCGATTATGATGGTGTCCCAGAACGAGCGATCGATGATGACACCAATGGTGCATGGGGTGGCGGTTCTGTCACCCATACGCTCAACGAAGCCCAGCCCTGGTGGGAAGTTGATTTGGGAGGTTCCTATCAGATCAATCAAATTGTCATCTGGGGCCGCACCGACAGTTGCTGTCAAGCCCGCTTAAGCGACTATGATGTATTCATCTTCGACAGTGCTGAAGATCCCGTCTGGTCGAACTATCAAGCCGACTATCCGGATCCATCGGTAACGCTGGATCCCGGCGGGGTCACGGGGCAGTATGTCATGGTAATGCTCAGAGGGACCAATGCACTGAGTCTGGCCGAAGTGCAGGTTTATGGATTGTTAAGTGCTGATACCGATCCTCCGACCCCCAATCCCGCTACCTTTGCAGTTGCGCCCGCAGCCGATAGCGATACCGCGATCAGCATGACCGCGACCACAGGAACGGATGCCAGCGGCCCTGTCGAATATCTCTTTACAGAGACTTCCGGCAACCCGGGCGGAACCAGCAGTGCATGGCAGACCAGCCCGTCCTATACCGATACCGGTCTGACTCACTCCACCCAGTATTCCTATACGGTAACGATGCGTGACAGTTTAGGCAATACCGGTACTGCGTCAACTGCCGCCAGTGCGA
>Ga0272441_10012797_pt1 | contig 12175 bp, 9 predicted proteins | sample SSMProp6N_FD_193582 | JGI IMG/M metagenome (GOLD analysis project Ga0272441, IMG submission 193582) | Marine sediment archaeal communities from Little Sippewissett salt marsh, Falmouth, MA, United States - SSM-Prop-6N | ecosystem: Environmental > Aquatic > Marine > Wetlands > Sediment ...
ACTTGTCGGATTTTACGAACAGGGAGGTACGGCGGCTGTCAGATACGATTATACGAACCCCGTTTCCCAATCTCTTCCTCATCAGCGGGGCCGACAACGCCCTTAATCTCGCCAATATCCACTACCGGCAGAAGATGCGGCTCCTGAAAACCATTCCGAAGCTGTCGTTTGATTACATTATCCTGGATCTTGGCGCCGGCACGGCGTTCAACACCATCGATTTTTTCATGATTTCTGATCACTGTGTGTTTGTGACGACTCCGGAACCAACATCAATCGAAAACGTCTACCGTCTCATCAGATCGGTGTACTTCAGGAAAATCAGGCACATCCTCAACGAAAACGAGTTTAATCTGTTTATCTCCCGGCTGACGGACAGGACGAAGGGGGCAAAGATGGATTTCCTCTCAGACCTCGTTGCAACACTGCAACACATGAGCCTGGATAAGGCAAGGCTGCTCCGACAGCTCCTTGACCCGCTGGAGTTCAAGCTTGTGATCAACCAGTTCCGCAGGCAGGACAACCCGAACCTGGGTGCGCTCATGAGCATACTTGTAAAAAAGCACCTGGGGATCAACATGGAATTTGTCGGCAACATCGGATTTGACGACCGGGTCCATACGGCTATCTGCGACAAAGTCCCCTATATTCAGAAGTATCCGTATACGAGAACGGCAACTGAGTTGCGAGAGCTCTGCAGCGGCATACTTCTGATAGAGACCCGTATGCAGGATACCCTCAGTCTTTTTGAATCGATACCATCCTAATCGGTGTAATGGAGTCGGTGTACAATAATGAAACCCTTCAATCAACAGAACTTCTACGAAATTCTCGATGTTCCTTACAACGCGAGGCCGTCGGAGATCCGAGACGCCTACAAGGTGGCCCTGGACCTGTACCAGACCGAATCCCTAGCGAGCTATTCATTCTTCACAGAAGAAGAGAGGGCACAAATCCTTGCAAAGCTGGAAGTGGCGTTCGTAACCCTTATCGACAATGAAAACCGGCTGCAATATGACGAGGGTCTTATACGCCGGGGTAAACTCACACGAGATATGCAAATACGGAAATCCCGGCCGGAGCCGATTTTCATATCCAACGTCAGATCGTCCACCATGGTTGATCGGCCCGATGTCAGCAAGGTTAAAAAGATAAAAACAAAGGCAGCTTCGAGTGAGACAGTAGCCTCGCTCCTTGAAAAAGAAGTCATCACTGGTGAAGACCTCAAGCGGATGCGAACGGAACTCGGTTTATCCCTGGACATTATTTCGGGAAAAACAAAGGTCCGCACGGTGTTTCTCAGGGCCATAGAGGAAGATCTTTTTGATGAACTTCCCTCGAGGTTTCACCTGAAAAGCTTCCTGAAAGCCTACCTTCAGTGTTTTTCCATCGATCCCCAACCGGTTGCGGAAAAGTATCTGAAACGGATAGAAGGGTAACACTTCCAGCGTTATATAGGATACTATCTGAATTCGAGTATCGAAATCCGAAGCATATCTTACATTCTCATGGTCAAAACAGAGATTTTGCTGATATCGGTATTTGAATCTCGGATTTTGCAGCTTTCGTGTTTCTGATTTCGAAATGCGCATTTCCAAAAACAGATTTCCGAAGAAAAAGAATATTTTCACTTAACGTATAAGTTTAATAAATGTCTTGAACCTATTGTTTATACTCTAGCTTACTCTCTTACTATAGATCTGAAACTCCCGATGATTCCCTGAGCAGATCGATGGCATTTTCGTAAAAAACCCTGTCATAAAACTCCTGCGAGAGGTCGTAATCGAGGAGACACGCGATTTCGCTTTCCCGGTGTCTGATGAGATTCGGGAAATCGGATCCATACAGAATCCGGTCTTTGTACCATTCCAGGTAGGCGGGATCCAGATCGAAAATTCCCGGCAATCCCTTGATGAAGGCAAAGGCGGTATCCAGATAGATACCGGGGTGATCATCGAGGAGGTTCAAAAAACCCTCATACTACCGAGCACCCATATGGGCAATAGTGGCCGGAATATCGGGGTAGCGCTCCAAGACCTTTTTGAAATGCTTGAGGCCGAGAAATTCCGTTTTTTTCGGGCCGGTACCAACGTGGAACAGGATTCGTTTCTTTTTGTCCATGACCATCTCATAGAGGGGAAAGAGCCGCTCATCGTGGGGATAGAACCGCTGTACCAGGAGCTGGAGTTTGAACCCGATGACTCTGGGATGATCCAGGACCCGCTCCGCCAGAGCGAGGGCGTTGTCGTCATCGGGGTGATAGGGCGCAAAGCAGTAAAGATCGGGAAACTCTTCCAAGACACCAAAATTCCATTCGTTTAAACTTTGCGCCACACCCGCTTTGTGGGCGTAATTCGAATAGACGATGGGGGATACCCCCTTTTGCCTAAGGTATTCGACGCACTCCCGATAGTAGAGTTTGTGAATGACTTCAACCCTGTACTGGGTAGAAAAGAAGTGCCATATGGCGGCAGAAAGTTTATCGGGAAAGAGATGAACATGGAAGTCGATTATCTGCTCCGGCAGTTGTTTCAAGGGAAACCTCCTTATCGTTGGTGTAAGCCACTATCCCTGTACAGGAAATATATAGATGAAGGGGGTGAGAAACGCAAGGGGATCTTATGCTTCGAACCCATTGTGCCACGGCTCGCATATCGGGGTTACACAACATACTATCGAAATCCTAAATTCTAATATTCAAAGGAAAACTATTCGAATTTCGATTGACAGAAGACAGGAAGAAGGAAAAAGGGAGTGACCAGGACACAGGGAAAAGTAATGAACGGAAACTGTATATTAAATGTTTGAAATAGTCATACGAATCGTGATATGGCTGCGTAATCTCTACGCAACGGATTTTTAGAAAAAAGGTCTTTGAGTTCACTTTGGTCAATAATCGGGGCGTGTTGTACATCACCTATTACACAGAACAGACAGTGACTGTATGCCTCCCCTTTTCGCCCTTCAGAGACGTCTCACCCTCTGTCATCTTTCACACAGCATGAAGCCCAAAGTGACCAGACTATGCGAAACACCACAGGAGAATTTTTCATGATGGACAAACAAAAATCGAACGATGACCTTATCCAGGAAGTGATTTCGCTTCGTCGACAGATCGACGATCTGAAAAAAGAGAAAGCGGCGGCCCGAAAAGAGTGTGATATCTTGCAAGAAAAAGAGAAATTCTTCCGACTGATTGTGAGTAACATGACGGAATTGTTTCGCATCGCCGATCTCGAAGGCAACATTATATTTCTCAGTTCATCACACGAGGATCTTCTCGGATATGAAGCCGAAGAACGAATCGGACAGTCGATTTTCGAACTCATCCACCCCGACGATATTAAAAAAGTAAAGGAGCAGGTTGCACAGGGGATAACCAGTGGTGAGTCGGGACAGGGTGAATACCGAGTCAGGCGTAAAGACGGCACTTACCTCTGGCTGGAAACAATGGGTAAGTTCTTTGTCGATGACAACGGTGAAATTATCGGGGTTATCTACAGCTCGCGCGACATCACGAAACGGAAGGAGATGGAAGAGTCGATCAGGGCGTCGGAAAACCTCTATCGCACTATTTTCGAGTCGACGGGTACCGCAATGGCAATGATCGAAGAGGATATGACGATATCACTCGTGAATAAGGAATTCGAGCGAATGACGGGGTATTTGAAGTCTGAAGTAAAAGGAAAACCGTGGACATATTATATCTCCACCAAAGATATCGACAAAATGAAAACCTTTCATGATCATCGGAGAACACAGCCTGACCAGGTCCCCGAAAGCTACGAATTCAGCTATATAGACAAACGTGGGGCACTCCGGCACTCACTCCTGACGGCCGGTTTGATTCCCGAGACGGACAGAACAGTGGTCTCCGTCATCGATACAACTGAGAAAAAACAGTTCGAAGAAGCTCTTAGACATTCTGAGGAAAAGTACCGGGTCCTGTTCGAAAACGTCGACCAGGCAATCTTTGTCGCACAGGATGGTATGCTGAAATTCATCAATCCACGAATGCACGATATTTCAGGGTATGCGCTGGATGACCTGAAAGAACAACAGTTCATCGAATTCATCCATCCCGACGACAGGCAAATGGTAATTGAAAACCACCTGAGACGGCTGAGTGGCGAAGAGATATCCCCCACCTATGAATTCAGAGCCGTTAACAACGACGGCAACATCTTCTGGGTAGAGCTTCATGTAGTACTGTTCGATTGGGAGGGCAGACCGGCAACGCTGAATTTCATGACCGATATCACCGAGCGAAAACATGCCGAGGAGCTCCTGAAACAGAGTGAACGGCATCTACAAACGATACTGCAGGGGTCACCCATCCCCTCTTTCGTTATCGACAATAACCATCGGATAACCATCTGGAACAGGGCTCTTGAAGAACTGAGTGGTATCAACGCTCACGATGCCATTGGAACCACAAGACACTGGGGTGCGTTTTACCAGGAACAACGATCGTGTCTGGCCGATTTGCTCGTGGATGAAACCGTTAATGCTATCGGGCAATGGTATGAAGGCAAGTATCAAATATCCGATCTCATAGAAAATGCATTCATTGTCACCGATTTCTTCCCTCACTTGGGCAACGACGGCAGGTGGCTTCGGATCACGGCCGTAGAGCTCAGAACCACTGACGGCACTATATTCGGCGCCATTGAAACCCTGGAGGATATTACGGATCAGATACGTGCCAGTGATGCGGTGAGGGAAAGCGAACGAAAATACCGGGAATTAGTGGAACTACTCCCCCAGACGGTATTTGAAATCAATGAAGACGAAAATATTATCTCCATGAATCAGCACGGCCTGAGAGCCACCGGGTATACCTGGGAGGATTTTCACACAAGCGTCACGGTATCCGATTTAGTCATACCTGAGGATCGAGAACGATTGCGCAATGATGTAGTACGCATCATGCAGGGTGAGGCAAAAGATATCGGCTTCGAGTATACCGCGCTGAGAAAAGACGGCAAGACATTTCCTATCATTGCCTATGCCGCACCTATAATCACCGAAGGCAATCCCACAGGAATACGTGGTATTTCAATCGACATAACGGAACGCAAGCGCCTCGAATCCCAGCTTCTCGAGGCGCAAAAGATGGAGGCTGTCGGAACGCTGGCCGGCGGCATCGCTCATGATTTCAACAATCTTCTTATGGGCATCCAGGGATATGCCTCGCTTATGCTTCTCGACGTACCCCCCGATCACCCCCACTACGAAAAGCTGAAAAATATCGAATCACAGGTCAGGAGCGGAGCCGACCTCACTAGACAACTCCTGGGATTCGCCAGGGGTGGTCGATATGAGACGAAACCGGTTGATCTGAATGAAATTGCTCAGAAAACAGTAACAATTTTCGGCCGAACAAAAAAAGATATTCCTATACGCACCAAATTTCAGGATGTTCTCTGGACCGTAAAAGCGGATAAAAGCCAGATTGAACAGGTACTGCTCAACCTCTACGTCAATGCCTGGCAGGCCATGCCGGCAGGCGGTGACTTATTCGTAGAAACCCGCAATGTCATCCTCGAAGAACACGATGCCGTGACTCTCGACATCATTCCGGGCAGATACGTGATGCTTTCCGTGACCGACAACGGCGTCGGCATGGATAGAGCAACGATGGAACGGATTTTTGAACCCTTCTTTACGACCAAAGAAATGGGGCGGGGAACAGGCCTCGGACTTGCGTCAGTGTATGGAATCGCGCGCGGACATGGCGGAACCGTCACCGTAACAAGCGAAAAACACCAGGGCTCGACATTTTACCTCTACCTGCCCGCTTCTGAAGAACCCCCTGTTGAAAAAGCGGACTCTGAAGGGAAAATCATAAAGGGACAAGAGACACTGCTCCTTGTCGACGATGAAGAAATGATTATCGAGATAACCCGCACCATCCTGGAAAATCTGGGGTACAGGGTGTACGTGGCCAGAAACGGAGAAGAAGCGGTGGAACTATACCGGCAGAAATCGGGGGAAATCGATCTCGTCATACTCGATATAGTCATGCCGAAAATGAATGGCAGGAGGGCCCACATTTGATGTTCTCAAGGAAATAAACCCTGCCGTAAAGGTTGTTCTCTCCAGCGGATACAGCATTGATGGCGCTGCCTCAAAGATACTCGAACGGGGCTGCAATGCCTTTATACAGAAACCGTTTAAGATCGCCGACCTGTCGCAGAAGTTACGGGAGGTGCTGGGGTAAGGTAAGTTCCGCGTTCTTAAGATATACTGTAGAAATGCAGGAAACCACTGTTGTGAATATTTTAATTTACGATTTGCTTCGAATGTCGATATTCGAATTTCGGATTTAGAATTATATCTCTCCGTGTTTCGGATTTCTAACGATAGGTAAGCGGCAGTGAGGGAGGATATCGAATGATAACTGCCGATATATATACTTCATGCAAGAGATTAACAATATATTACTAACACACCAATATTAAATTCATTCCTATACGTTATCATCGATACCGACCACGGACATTCCTCAGTTTGTCAGACCTGTGCGAACCGTCTCGAGCATCTGTTTGATGTCATAGGGTTTATTGATAAAGCCGATAGATCTGGCTTCGATTTCATCCTGCATGGGGCCTTTCACGGAATATCCGCTGGCAATGACCACCTTCACCGTAGGATTGATCTGAACGAGTTTTTCAAGACACTTCACCCCGCCAAGTTTCGGCATGATAAGGTCAAGAATAACCAGGTCGATTTCTTCCCTCTTCGACTGGTACATATCGAGGGCATGTTCGCCATCGGTGGCGGTCAGCACGGTATAGCCGAACTTTGAGAGGATATCACTGCCTAGCTCCCTTACGATCGGCTCATCGTCAACCAGCAGAATAGTTTCAGTACCCCCTTCCGGCATTTTCTCTTTGCGAACTTCTTTGGAATCAGGAGATCGTTCTATCGCTGGCAGGTAAATATCGAATGTCGTTCCCTCACCGAGCCTACTCGAACAGGTGATGTGCCCGCCGTGACTCTTCACGATACCGTATACGTTGGCCAGACCGAGACCCGTCCCTTTTCCTGTCTCTTTCGTGGTATAGAACGGTTCGAAAATGCGCTCAAGTGTCTCCTGGCTCATACCGTACCCTGTATCGGTAACCGACACCTTTACATAAAAACCGGGAGTGGCATCCAATTGCGTTTTGCAATATTCCGCCCCGAGAAACACATTTTCCGTCTTGATCAGCAATTGGCCACCCTCGGGCATGGCATCCCTGGCGTTTACGGCGAAATTCAACAGAATCTGTTCGATCTGTGCCGGATCGGCATTGACGACATCGAGATCTTTTTCGAGATTAAGCTTCATCTCGATCATCTTGGGAATAATTCTCTGAAGAAGCTTATATGCCTGCTTGACTTCCTTGTTGAGTTCCGTCGGCCGTAATTTGCTTTCAACCTTACGGCTGAACGTGAGGAGCTGTTGCGTAAGTTCGGCGGCCCTGAGCGACGCCCGCTTGATCTCCTGGAGTTCCCGGTATTCGTTATCACCGCTCTGCTTGTGTAGCAACATAAGCTCGGAGTACCCCCGAATGACCTGAAGGAGATTGTTAAAGTCGTGGGCGATCCCGCCTGCGAGGGTCCCTACCGCCTCCATCTTCTGTGCCTGCTGGAGCTGATTTTGCAACTGTTGCTGCACTGAGATATCTTTGAGAAAACCGACCATACCGGTTATTTTACCCTCTGAGTTTATATTGGGAGCACCACTCAAAGTAAAAATTCGTTCGGACCCGTCCTTATGTAACAGAATTCCTTCTTCATCTCTGATCGTTTCCTTCACATCTCTGATTCTCTTGAAGAGGTTTACGTATTTTGAGGCATCCTCTTTTCTGCCAAAATCGATAAAATATTTTCCATGAAACTCTTCCGGCCTCCGTCCAAGGATTTTTTCACATGCCGGATTGATATAGGTAAATGAACCATTTTTACCCAGGGTGTAAATGATCTCGGGTGAATTCTCAGTGAGGGACCGGAGACGCTGTTCACTATCGATCAGGGCATCATCGACCTTCTTGCGCTCGGCACTTTCACGCTTTAACTCCTCATTGGCATCTCGCAGCTGTGAAGTACGCTCCTCTACCCTCTTTTCAAGTGCACTGTTCGCCACATTGACCTTTTCCTTTTCAACTTTAAGGAGCCGCGTATGAATGAACTCACTCCTCGTGTAATACTCTATGGAGTAGCAGGCAAACATCCCGATGATGTTACCGGACAGGAAGAAAAAATTGTTGTTGATAAGGATAGAAAATGGTGTATGCATCATAGAAATTGCTGCAATTTCATAGGCAATGACAATCATCCATCCTGTTAATGTCGCCCAGATGAACCTGAGTTTAAAAAAGGTGTATCCATAGATAAATACAAGGATAAGGCCGGCATAATAGGAATAGTTGACCGGTTCGGGAGCAATCACGATCATCTCGACAATCCCCAGCCCAGCAACGAGCACAATGACGGCGATCGACAGCTGCATGTACGGTTGATAACGCTTCCAGAATGACAACAGGAAAATTGCAAAAGTAAAAGGGGCAAACACAGCAAACCGGATAAACCAGAACTCCTCATAATGTTCCGGTATCAATGATATATCCAGAATGCCGAAGAGACTGTATATCAGCATGGCGAGGAGCATCGATATGCGGACATGCGTGAGAGATTTATAAAAATAATCCTCCTGGAACTCCTTTTCAAGATCTTCCTGGAACGAAAGGGTAACCCAGTTTAAACTGATCTCGTCAGGCAGATTTGCAAATTTTGGCATTGCTCCGATTCTCCCGTTTTGCTTTCCGCAGTTAACGCACCGCACACTTTTTTATGACAACAACCGTCATGTCGTCAAGTTGTTCTTCGTGAAATGATTCGACACTTTCCATGATCTTGTCACGTATTTTCCCGACAGGAAAGTGGGCGCAGTGATTGAGGACCTGCTCGATTCTGACCTGTCCGAACAGCTGGCCATCGGTATTCGCAGCTTCGGTGATGCCGTCGGTAAACATTACAATCACATCACCGTTATGAAGACTGGTCGTTACATCTTTCAGATGATCACCGATATCATCGGCGATTCCCAGCCAAGTGCCCTGCGTAGGGATAACCTCGGTGTTCTGTGTGGCTGATCGGTAGACGATGATATCCTGATGTTTTCCTGATACGATCATCTCCGTACCATTGAGTCGAACCGCCATCATCGTCATATAGTGGTCGGAGCCGAGCCGTGAAATATTTTCACGGATGACTGAATTGACAAGTTTCAGTACATCCGACGGTCGGCCGTTTGAACATTTATTCACCGCAGAGAGTATGCTGGTCTGGGCCATCATCATGATAAGGCCGGAGCCGACACCGTGTCCGGACACGTCACCCATCGTTATCCATTTATCCCCCGTAGGGGTTTCAATAACATCGTAGTAGTCGCCCCCGACTTCTTTGGCAGGCTTCATGGTTGCCGCGATGTCAAACCCTTTCACCCGATCCTTATCGGGCAGGAGGGCTGTTTGTATCTGTTTCGCAAGTTCCATCTCACTCCACAGAGCATCCCGGGCATTTTTCAGCTCAGCAAGAAGCGAAAATTCTTTTTTAACGAGTTTGTACTTCACATGATTGATACTGACTGCCAGAATAGCGGTCGACACCATGAAGAAGAGGTTGTTTGTCAGAATACGAGGATCAAACGGTTGACCTGCAAGGACATTGAACGATATATACATACCGACAACGATCGCGCTGTTAACAACGGAGTGTATCGCTTTCCATGGCAGAAGCAGGTTGACGCCGATAATCACCAGATTGAGGCCGGCATAGTAACTTGCATTGAATCCCCCAAGGTCAACCGTCATGAGGGCAATGATGCCCCCAACATTTATTGTAATAAAGTACCCGTGGATATATGACCATCTACTCGGCCGCGTATAACAGATTATGAAAAACTGGATAAGAACCACTATGGTTGATGCCAATCGGTAGAAGCCGAACCGCGGAACCAGTTCGGGAGGCATGGTATACTGATCGAGAATGAAAAATGCCGGCACCAGTATGTACGCAAATGCTGCAAGTGTTTTCAGCCACCCGTGAATGATCGTTGCCAGATACGTGTCGAAATCGTCCGTCGTAAATTCCGGCTCAGGTGAAAGCTGTATCAGTTTATTCATTAGTTGTTGTTCACTCATCCGTTACTGCCTCCCGAACAGCAAGACAGTCAAACCGTCTTTGGGCAACCGCATCCAGTCGCGCCGCAATCACGAATTCGCTCTAATCGGAATATTTCACTGTCCCTGTTACCCTGTACCGCTCCCCTACGAAAAAGAGTATGTGCTGATTTTTACAATCTCTATGATGCCATTTTGTTTTTCACGTGCAGAAACATCTGAATACACGTATCTTCAAATACTACCTCGCTTTTTACTGAGGGAATGTCTTCCAGCAATGCCACAAAATCACATTCCGTTCGATAATACAGTACCCAATCGAGCCAGTACTCCATGTAGTACCTGCCGGGATTTGATACGTGATAATTTCCGACCACCAATTCTCCGTTCGGCGACAGGAGCTGGCACAATTTACCAAGTACCGCCTTTGCTACGGGCGGCGTGAGATAGTCAAAAAGCCCCATGGAATAGATAAAGTCAAACTGTCCCCAAACCTTCTGCAGTTTGGGCGTCTTGATCAAGGTCCGAACCGATTCATTCAAATAATCAACCTTAACTTTGCATCCCACCGTTTCTTCAATATGTGTGACTTTCGTTGCCGCCTCATGAAGGGCGGAGCGATCCTGATCGAGAAGGGTAAAGTGATATTTATCGGCTTCCTCTTCAGAGAAAATAACATCCTGCATTTCATAGGCAGGTCCGCATGCTACCGACAGCACCCTCATTCGTTCTCTCCCTCCTGCGGAATATCGTTTCCAGACTTTCGGCAGCATCTCGGCAACGAGGGTTCTCCTGTTACGCACGGCCTGGGCGGCGGGATGTTTAATGGGGTGCTTATGGAGCAATTTTCCGAATGTCGAATCGCCCCGGAAGTCGTTCGCATAGATCATTGTCATCATTTCCGAGTCGCCTGCATACCCTCGCGGTTTCAGATTGGTTCGAACCATGAACGGTGCACAGAGAATCTTCTCCCAGAGCTGTTTTCTAAAATAAAACCCATGGTACTCGTGTTCTTCCTTGCTGAAATCTTTCACGAGGCCATTCAGCTCCATCAGTCTTTCATCGAGGTAATGCATGAATTTTTGACCCTCAGTTTCAATGATCGTTTTCTGAACCAGTTGTCTGATTTTTTCCGGCTCTCCGTGATACTCATCATCGATACGGTCAAAAATATTTCTATACACACTGAGGTCATAGTTAAGATCAGACGTAAAATTCCTGAAGGCAGGTGTGATGTCCTTCTTGTGGGCAAGAACCATCGGCAAATTCATAAATGACGACTGGAGGTTAATGACCTGATTCTTAAAGAACAGACTCTCAAAATCATACACATCTTCGAGAAAGTGGAGTCTATTCGAAAAACCATCGATATGCGGTTCCGATTCAATGCGACATCGGCCGAGTTCGGCCTTCTCGCCGTTCATCCTTATAACCATCTTGGAAAATTCCGACCCGTTGCCATACCCGTTGCCATTGAGAAAACGGACAAGAACAGAATATTTCGACATATACATCACATCGACGGGAATTTGATGAACCCCCTCAACCAAATGAGCCCGCGTGATCACTGTATCCGTATTCATTGTTCACTCCGATCCTTTGATTTCGATCCGTTTATCTTTTGTCTGAAAGATTTCCAACGCCGAAAAGTTGAGATCCTGCCACTTGAGCGATTTCTTATAGAAAACACTCATCTGTACCTGCCCTCTTTTGGCACGTTCGAGGATCTTAATAATTGGCGTAATCGTGGAAGAGTTCATATATTCGAGGTCTCTGAAATCCAGAATAATGCGCCGCTGTTCGCCATTGTTCTTTTTGAGAACATCAATCAGAATGGGTGTTATAAACTGACTCGGGGTGCGATCAATACTTCTCCCGCTCCACTCCACATCAATCGTTCGCTTATTCTCCGTTACATCGATTCGTAACAGGTTACTGGTATGTGATTCCTTTTTGCGCATGATGCTCCCCTCTTAATTCTCGTATATTTGACACCGTGGAAA
>Ga0272441_10012798_pt1 | contig 12175 bp, 10 predicted proteins | sample SSMProp6N_FD_193582 | JGI IMG/M metagenome (GOLD analysis project Ga0272441, IMG submission 193582) | Marine sediment archaeal communities from Little Sippewissett salt marsh, Falmouth, MA, United States - SSM-Prop-6N | ecosystem: Environmental > Aquatic > Marine > Wetlands > Sediment ...
CACCCCGAGAAGATGTCGGCGGAAGAGATACGGCGGGTGGAGGAGATCGTCAACGAGCAGATCCAGCGGAGGCTGGACGTGAGCTTCGAGGTCATGGGCATGGAGGAGGCCAGGCAGAGCGGCGCCATAGCCCTGTTCGATGAGAAGTACGGTGAGAAGGTGAAGGTGTACAGTGTGGGGGATTTCTCGAAGGAGGTCTGCGGCGGGCCCCACGTCCAGAACACCTCGGAGCTGGGCCGCTTCGAAATCGTCAAGGAGCAGTCGTCATCCGCCGGCGTGAGGCGGATTCGTGCCGTCCTGAAAGACGCATAACTGTCCGCAGGCGGCTCCCACCTTTCCCCCTCTGCGGTAGCGCTGGGCGCAGCGGATGCCCCGTTGCCGCAGGCTGTTTGCGAACCGCTCCACGCTTGCTCGAGGTGGACGTGCGAAGGGCAGATCGCCCACGGGATTCCACGGCAGAAGGTTGACCATGACTCGAAGAGGGGGAATGAATTCGGCCAGGAGCCGCGCGTCCCGCGGCCGGTCGTTGATCCCGGCCAGCAGCACGATCTCCAGTGTGACACGCTTCCCCGCGGCCCGCTGGTATCCGAGGAGAGCGGTCTTCAAAGCCTTCAGGCCGGTGTACGTCTGTGCGCCGGGCATCAACCTGCTTCGCAGCTCCTCATCCGCCGTAACCAGGGAAACGGCCAGCCGGAGCGGGGGGCCGTTTCTGGCCAGATCCAGGATCCCTGCGGCGATGCCGCAGGTGGAGAGGGTCATCCGCCTGATGCCGATTGCGCAGCCTTCCGGATGGCCGACGATCTCGACGCTGCGGCGAACCGCCTCGAGATTCTGGAGCGGCTCTCCCATGCCCATGAACACGACGTTCGATACGGTGTCCACCTCCCGGCGAAGCAGCAGAAGCTGCTCCACGATCTCGTGGGCCTGGAGGCTGCGGCGGAGGCCCATCCGGGCGGTGCCGCAGAAGGCGCAGCCCATGCCGCAGCCCACCTGGGTGGAGAGGCAGGCGGTCTTACGGCCCTTCTCGTCCACCAGGGCTACGGCCTCTATGAGCGCGCCGTCCGCCAGGCGGATGCGGCATTTGAGACTGCCGTCTTCATCGGGGTGGCGGCTCACGAGGGTGGAGCCTACCGTGCGGTGGTGTGCGGCGAGGTGATCCCGCGTCTGCTGCGGGAGATTGGACATGGCATCGAACGGCACGCCGCTCTGGATCCAGCGGAAGAGCTGGCGTCCGCGATACTCGTGCTTCGATTCGAGCAGCTCGCTGAGCTCTTCGGGCAGACAGCCCGAGAGCGGAATGGCTTTCTCCCTGCTCCGGTTCATGTCCCGACGAGCGGCCTTTCCCGGCAGCATCGCCGGGAGGCGGAAATCAGGTCCCGTTGCCCTTGAGGGAGTCCAGCAGGTCCGTTATGTAGCTGTTGCGGATCCCCGTCTTGAGAAAATCCGTAAGAATCTCGATGGACCGCTCCTTGTTGCCCAGCTCCACGTAGCATTCTGCCACGATGTGATGCAGCCGGGCATTCTTCGGGTCGTTCCTCATGAGCTTCTCGAGAGACTCGATGGATTCCGCGTACTTGCCCCGCTCCTTGTTGATCAAAGCCAGACCGAGAACCGCATAGGCGTCGAAACCGACGTTCAGCGCCTTGTGGTAGTAGTCCTCCGCCTCGTCCAGGCTGCCCATGTTTCGGTAGGCGTCACCGGTGCGGGTCAGGATGACCTTGTTGTTCGGGTCGAAGGAAAGGATCTGGTGCCAGTACTTCAGCGACTCCTCGTGGGCCTTCATGCCACGGTAGCAGTCCGCAATCCCGAAGAGCGCGTAGAAGTTGTCGGGCTCCAGATCCAGGGCCTTGTTGAAGTAGTCCAGCCCGGTCTCGAAGGTCTTGAGCTTCCTGTGGCAGTTGCCCAGGGCGGTGAGGATCTTGATGTTCTGCCTGTTGCCCTCCAGCGTCAGGACCTTGCGCCAGTACCGCGTCGCCTCCTCGTAGTACTTGAAATCGAAGTGGAGGTAGCCCAGGCCTATCAGGGCGTAGGGGTTCTCCGGCTCCATATCCAGCGCCTTCAGGTAGATTTCCTTCGATTTCGTGAAGTTTCTGACCTTCTTGTAGGCGTCGGCGATGCGGGTAAGAACGGTTATGTTCTTCTCGTCCTTCTCCAGGTACTTTTCCCAGATATCTATGGCCTTCTGGTACTGCTTCAGGGCCTTGTAGCTGTCGGCCAATCCAAAAAGCGCATAGTTGTTGTCCGCGTGGTGCGCAAGACACTCCTGGTAGTACCCAATGGCGCGCGTGAAATCACCGCGCTTGCGGGCGGAATCTCCAAGGCCCACCAGAGCATACGTGTTCTGGGGTTCGACTTCGAGAATCCTGCGGAAATTCTCCTCGGCTTCTTCGAGCCTGTTCTGCTTGATGAACTGGTAACCCTTCTTGGATAGCTCCGCAATGTTTATGCGGATCGTTTCGATGTTCAGTTCTTCTCCCATACCCCTCATCCTTGGTTTTTTTCTTCCAGCCACGACCGAAGGATCATAGCCATCTTTTCGATCATCCTCTCGGAGCTCCGCCTGTAAGGCGCCAGCCTGTACATTCGGAACGCTTCGAGGGGCTGCTTGCTTCGATAGTAGTGATCTCCCAGACGGATCAATCCATCCGTGTAGCCGGCGGTCATGTAGATCCGCTTGGCCATGTCGAGCTTTCCCTTGTTGAACAGCTCGTTGCCCTTACGAATCAGGGCCACACGCTGCTGATCGTTGAGCGACCTGTTGACCTCGGAGGTCAGCTTGATGAAGCCCTCCTGCGGCATTTGCTGCAGGATCTTTTTGGACTTCGCGCTCATCATCCCTGCAAAGTCCCCTTGGTTGACCGCACCTCCGACTCCGGAGCGAACGCCTGCCCCACGGCCTTCCCGAGAGCCTTGAAGAGAGCCTCCGCCATGTGGTGGCTGTTCTCTCCGTAGCGGGCGCGGGCGTGCAGGCTGATTCCCGCTCTGTTCGCCAGCCCCAGCAGCAGCTCGCGCAGCAGCACCAGGTCGAAGTCTCCCACTCTAGGCTGCGGGAACTCCGCCTGCAAGACCAGGGTAGGCCTGCCGCAGACATCAACGTTGATCTCCGCCAGCGCCTCGTCCATGGGGATGACCGCATGTCCGAAACGCTTCACAGGCCCGTGTTCGGCCACGAGCTTTTTCAGGCATTCGCCCAACACAATGCCGATGTCCTCCACGGTGTGATGTGGGTCGACCTCCGAGTCTCCGCGGGCCCGGATCATCAGGCCGAAACCGCCGTGAAACGCCGCCGCCTGAAGCAGGTGATCTAGAAAAGGATGCCCCGTTTGGATGGCGATGTTTCCAGGGCTCTCCGGTAGCAGCTCAACCTTTATGGCCGTTTCCCGTGTCTTGCGCGTGAGCTCTACTTTTCTTTTGTCCACCAAAACCCGCCCCTGGTATAATCATCGGCAACGCAAATATAGTAATAATTACTCCCAAAGTAAAGTATCGGCATGTGAAATCTATGTAAAAAATGCAACTCAACCGGATGTCCGGACGATCGCCTCAACGGTGACCGAATCACAGGGCCTTCTCGCCGAGGAGCTGCTTCAGCTTCTTGATTTCGGTGCCCAGACTGTCCCGATCGATGCTCTGGTACTTCTTCGGAAGCATCTCCCTGCTGGTGCACTCCAGAATGGCCACCAGGGTCTGGAGCTCGATCTCGTGAGGATAGCTAGGAGGAACGAAATCCCGGATCGTGATCTCCAGGTCATCCCGCGTTATGAAGACGTGGTTGTCCATGGCGGCTAGAAATTTGGCCCGGATGAGGATGGATTCCAGGTCCGCGCCGGAGAAGTCGAAGTGATACCGGCGAAAGAGATCGATTATGTTGACCTTCTGGATCTTGAGCTTCAGCTTCTGGACGAGAGTTCGAAAGAGGTCTTCCTTCTCCTCAATGGTCTCGGGGTAGAAGAGAGCCAGGTGCTCCTCGGCCCGCCCCTGCCGCTTGAGGTCTATGGGCAGCAGGTCCGGGCGGCAGGTGATCAGAAACCAGATGATCCGTCCGCGGTATTCGGTGTTGCCCATGAAGGAAGCGATCTGGGCGAAGATGCGGTTGCTCGTTCCGGAGTCTCCCTCCTGGTTGCGGTCGCCCAGAAAGGCGTCCGCCTCGTCGATCATGACTCCCACCGGGGACATGGCCTTCAGGATGTTGAGGACCTTCTCGAGGTTGGCCTCCGTGACGCCCTGCCATTTCGAACGGAAGTTGCGGAACTTGACAATGGGGATCCCTATTTCCCCGGCAAAGGCGCTGACCATGAACGACTTGCCGGTCCCCACGGGACCGGAGATCAGGTAGCCCATGGGCAGCACGTCCAGCTTGCCCTGCTTGATGGCCCGGGCGGCGTTCTTGAACCGCTTTTTCACGAACTCGTGGCCGGAAACCATCTTCAGGGTGTGCTCCGTTTCGATGAATTCCAGCAGGCCGATGGCTTCCGCCTCGATGAGCGTCTTCTTCTTCTGCTGGAGGTAGTCCATGGAGATCTTGCGGTTCTCCTGATAGGACTCGGCGGCCAGCTGGTTCAGATTGACGAGGTTCAGGCCGCTGGTGACCTTGGCCACCTCCGCGGTGGTGAGCCTGGTGTCCAGGAGCAGCTTCTTGTTTCGAAACAGGAAGTCCAGAAAGCTGCGGCGCACGGTCTCGTCGGGAAGGGGGATGTTCACTTTCACGGTCATGGGCAGTCGCACGAGCCGCGTGCTCAAGTCCCCGAGATTCTCCGTCAGCAGTATGATGGACACGTCTCCGCGGGTGAAGATCGGATCATGCGCCCAGCGGTTCAGCGTCACGAGACAGAACCGGTCCTCCTCCGAGTAGCGCGTGAGATCGGAGTTGGGGCAGATGGTCTCCGCATAGTCGATGATGAGCACGATTCTCCGGCTGGCCGGCAGATTGTGGTAGAAGTACTTCTCCAGGTAGACGAACGCCCGGGTGGGATCCGCGGTCAGGTAGTCTTCCTCATCGGGTATCAGCTTCGCAATGGCCTGCAGATAGTCTTTCTTCATCTCCGGGGTGCAGAACGAGACGCCGGACGACCGATCGTAGTAGACAATGATATCCCGGTTTCCGAACAGCACCTCCGAGATGTAGCTCTGCAGCTTCGTGAAGTCGAAAACTCCCTCCTCCATCTTGTGGGGAAGGAAATCCAGGATGTTGCCGTGGAGGATGTAGAGATTCGCCGTTTTGGAGAGGTACTTGTAGGAGAGATCTTGCGCCCAATACGGCAGGATTTTTATGAACGGCAGGTTTTTTACGATCAGCTGCTCGGCCATGATCCTCCCCTCCCAAAGGACAGGCTTTGCTCCAGATTATACCACCTTTCTCACTTCGTCAACGCCGCCGCGCGGTTGCGCGGTTGTCCCATAGCCGCTTTTTCGGTACCCTTGAGCGATTTCCGGACCAGGGGGCGGCACGCATGGCGAGAATCGTGATCTTCACCGACGGCGGGTGTCTGGGCAACCCCGGCCCCGGCGCGTGGGCCTTCGTGGCCCAGCGGCAGAAGGAGCGGGTCTACCGCTCCGGCGGGGAGCGCCAGACGACCAACAACCGCATGGAGCTCACCGCGGTCATCCGGGCGCTGGAGTACGTCTTATCAGACCCGGAGCTGCGGTCCTTCGAGCTCGCGGTCCACACCGATTCCCAGTACGTAAAGAGGGGCATCACGGAGTGGATCCGCAGCTGGGTGAGAAAGGGCTGGAAAACCTCCACCAAGCAGCCGGTCAAGAACCAGGATCTCTGGAAGCGGCTGCTCGCACTCACGGATGGGGCGACGATCCGGTGGGAGTGGGTGCGGGGGCACGCGGGAAACGATCTCAACGAGCTGTGCGACAGGCTCGTGAAGGGCAAGATGAGGGAAATCACACGAGGTAGATGAACGGCGGGTTTTTCAGTATATTCGAGGAGAGCCGAAAAGGGAGGAAGCAGTCAACAACTCATGAAGCTCTACAGCCGTCTTCAGGTCGTTCTGGTCTCGGCCCTGACCGTTCTGATTGCCTTCGTGATCGCCGGCCTGGCGGGTTTCTTGACCCTGCCGGGCAGGGCGAACGGCGCCGACGCCGCGGAGGCGGACTCCTCGCCGGAGTGGGAGATCACCCTGACCCAGCTCGCCGAGCCGGAAGCCGGCGCGGAGGACCTGAGATACTCCTCGGATGAAGAGCAGAACATCGAGATTTACCGGCGTTTCAACGGAGCGGTGGTCAACGTTACCTCCATAAACCTCTCCTACAATTGGTTCTTCGACCCGGTGCAGCAGGAGGGCACCGGCTCGGGCTCGATCATCGACCAGGAGGGCCGGGTCCTGACCAACTACCACGTGATCAAGGGGGCGGAGAAGCTGTTGGCCACCCTGGCGGACGGGACCGAGTACGAAGCGGAGGTAGTGGGAATCGATCCGGAAAACGACCTGGCGATCATCCAGTTCGATCCTCAGGGCAGAGAGCTGACGACGGTTCCCTTCGGAAGCTCTGAGAACCTGCGGGTCGGGCAGAAGGTCCTGGCCATAGGCAACCCCTTTGCCTTGGAGAGGACCCTGACCACAGGGATCGTCTCCGGGCTCGGCCGTCCGGTAAAAACGGATGACGGGTGGGTCATCAAAGAAACCATTCAGACGGATGCCAGCATCAATCCCGGCAACTCGGGCGGGCCCCTGCTCAACAGCCGCGGGGAGATGATCGGCATCAACACGGCCATCCTCTCTCCGTCGGGCGGCTCCGTGGGGGTGGGCTTCGCGGTTCCGGCGGACACGGCGCTGCGGATCATCCCGGACCTGGTGCAGTTCGGCGAAGTGCGCAGGGGCTGGATTGATATCGTGCCCGTGCAGCTGTTCCCGCAGCTGGTCCGCTACGCGCGGCTTCCGGTGGAGCAGGGGATCCTGGTCTCCGAGGTCACGGCGGGCGGCGGGGCGGATGCCGCGGGGATCCAGGGAGGCGATCCAGGCAGGGCCGTAAGAACCGGGCGCAGCGTTATCTACATGGGCGGCGACATCATCGTGGAGGTGGATGGTCAGCCGGTGCGAACCATCGTGGACCTGTACAGCGCCCTGGAAGACAACAAGCCGAGCGAGCGGGTGGATGTGGAAGTGGTCAGGGGCAAGTCGCGCAAGACCCTCTCCGTGGTGCTCTCCGAGAGAAGGCCGGAGAGGTAGCGCCGCTGGCAGCCCGGAGCCGGTGCAGCTCCAGACAGCCCGGGACCGGCGCAGCTCCGGATCGGCAGGGAGAAGGCTTCGTGGCCAAGTTCCGAGTGGTGTCCGACTTCCAACCCGCAGGGGATCAGCAGCAGGCGATCGACGCCTTGAGCCGCGGTCTGCGCGAGGGCCGGACCTATCAGACGCTGAAGGGTGTCACCGGCTCGGGTAAGACGTATACCATGGCCAAGATCGTGGAGGCCGTGCAGCTTCCCACGCTGGTCATCTCGCACAACAAGACCCTGGCTGCCCAGCTCTACCGCGAGTTCAAGGATTTCTTCCCGGACAACGCCGTGGAATACTTCGTCTCCTACTACGACTACTATCAGCCCGAGGCCTACGTTCCCGGCAAGGATCTCTACATAGCCAAGGACGCCAGCATCAACGACGAGATCGACCGGATGCGGCTCGCCGCAACGACCTCTCTCATGGAGCGGCGCGACGTGCTCGTGGTGGCCACGGTTTCCTGCATCTACGGGATCGGGAATCCGGAGGACTACCGCGACATGAAGCTGCAGGTGGCCGTGGGCGACAGCTTGGACCAGCGGCGGATCACGCGGGAGCTGGTCTCCCTGCAGTACGAGAGAAACGACGCGGTCCTGGAGCGGGGGCGGTTCCGTGTCCGGGGCGACGTCATGGAGATCTACCCCTCTTACACCGAATACGCCCTGCGGCTGGAGTTCGACTGGGACGACCTCAAGAGGATCAGGGCGATCGAGCCCCTGACCGGGGAGACGATCGAGGAGCGGGAGCTCGCCACCGTCTATCCCGCCAAGTACTTCGTGATGCCCGAGGAGCGGGTTTCCAACGCCATCCGGGAGATCCGCGAGGAGCTGGCCGTCCGCTACAAGGAGTTTCTCGACCGCGGGAAGCAGCTGGAAGCGGAGAGAATCAAGTCGCGCACCGAGTATGATCTGGAGATGCTGGAGACAATGGGCTACTGCTCCGGCATAGAGAATTACTCCCGGGCGCTGAGCGGCCGCAAGGAGGGTGAACGGCCGGCCGTGCTGCTGGACTACTTCCCCTCCAACTTCCTGACCTTCGTGGACGAGTCCCACCAGACCCTGCCCCAGATCCGGGGTATGTACGAGGGGGATCGCTCGCGCAAGCTCTCTCTGGTCAACTTCGGCTTTCGTCTGCCTTCCGCCCTGGACAATCGGCCGCTGTACCTTGCGGAGTTCGAAGGCCTCATAGGGAAGACCATCTACGTGTCGGCCACCCCCGCAGAGGAGGAGACGGAGAAGTCCGCCGAGGTGGTCGAACAGCTCATCCGCCCCACCGGTCTTCTCGATCCGGAAGTGGCGGTCAGGCCCTCCACCGGTCAGATCGAGGATCTGTACGCGGAGATCAGGCGGCGCATCGACGCGGGTGAACGTACGCTCGTGACCACCCTGACCAAGAAGATGGCGGAGGACCTGGCCGACTACCTGGGCGAACTGGATCTCCGGGTGCGCTACCTGCACTCCGAAATCGGCACGTTCGAACGCGTGGAGATCCTGAAAGGGCTGCGGTCCGGAGACTTCGACGTGCTCGTGGGCGTCAATCTGCTCCGAGAGGGGCTGGACCTTCCGGAGGTATCTCTGATCGCCATTCTGGACGCCGACAAGATAGGGTTTCTGCGCAGCGCCACTTCTCTGATCCAGATCATCGGGCGGGCGGCGCGCAATGTGAACGGGAAGGTCATCATGTACGCGGACAGGCGGTCCGACGCCATGAAGGAGGCCATAGAGGAAACCGAGCGGCGCCGCGCGCTGCAGAAGGAGTACAATGAGCGGCATGGGATCACACCCCGGACCATCTCCAAGTCGATCCAGGACATCCTGGTGCGCCGGCGCGAGGAGAAGAAGAGCAGCGAGTCGGTGAACCTCGAAGTCCTGAAGCGCAGCTACAACATCCTGATCCCGAAGCAGCGCAGCGCTTTGATCAAGGCGCTGGAGAAGGAGATGCTGGAGCTGGCGAAAGACCTGGAGTTCGAGAGGGCGGCGGTGGTGAGGGATGAGATCAACCGCATCAAGGAACTGAGGAACTAGACCCGCATGAAGCGTAAAACGCCGCTCCGGTTCATCGCCGCGCGCTCGTTGCTGCCGCTCACGGTGCTGCCGCTCACGGTGCTGCCGCCGGGCTGCGCGTCCCGGGAGCAAGCCCCCAGGGAGCTGCGTCTTCCGGCGACCCCGGTGCTGTCCATACTCGGACAGTGGGGCGTGGTGGAGACGAACTACCTCCGGCTCAGGACGACTCCCAGCAAATCGGCGGAGGTGCTGGCGGGTCTGACCAAGGGCACGGTCGTCAAGGTGCTGTCCTCCACGGACCAGAAGGAAACCGTGGAGAACGAGACCGACTATTGGTATCGGGTGAGCCTGGAGGGACTGGACGGCTGGGTCTTCGGAGCCTACCTCCTGCTCGTGGATTCGGAATCCCAGGCCGCCGAAGCCGCCGAGGAGCTCAAATGAGCAGCGCTTTCCTCTCCAACCCGCTTCCCTGGGTTCTGCCTCCGTTCCTCGGCGCGGCCATCGGCTACGTGACCAATGCGCTGGCCATACGGATGCTCTTTCGGCCGCTCAAGGCGAAGCGGATCTTCGGCATCCGGCTCCCCTTGACTCCCGGCATCATCCCCAAGCAGCGCTCCGCCCTGGCTGACAGCATCGGGCGGATGGTCTCCGAGCAGCTCATCAATGTGGAAACGCTGCAGAGCAAGATCGAGAGCGATGGCTTCCGCCGTGGGGTGGACAGCAACATATCGGACCTCTCCACCAGGCTGCTGGCGACACCCCTGGGCAGGCTGCGCCGTGAGCAGTGGACTGTCTTCTACGAATCACTGGACAACTACCTGGCCGGCACTCTCCATCGGTTCTTCAGCTCCGACCGCTTCCAGGCCGCTCTGAAGGCTCTGCTCACCGAGCTTCTGCACTCCCTGGCGGGCAGGACGCTCGGGGAGGTGGCGAACCGGGAGAAGTTGCGGGGGTTTCTCGAGGAGCGGGTGATCCCGACCGTCATGCAGGACGGCAGGCTCAGGGCCCTGCTCCTGGAGAAGCTCGGCGTGTGGCTCGACGCCAAGCTGCGACAGAACGTGCCCATCGATACGCTGGTCCCCCAAGAGGTCGTGAAGACGCTGGCGGCGGGCATGAGGAGCCTCCTTCCGTCTCTGCTGGAAGCGCTCTTTCGCCATCTGCGGAGCCAGCCGCTGCGCGGAGAGCTCGAGAGCAAGGGCCGGCGCCTCCTGCGGGGCATCCTGGACAAGCTGAACAACTTCCAGCGCTTCTTCATCTCCGTGGGCCAGTACGACCGGACGCTGGATGAGAAGATGCCGGAGATCCTGGAGGAGGCGCTGGAGTACTTCGAGGCCAGCGCCTACGACCCGCAGAACCAGGACAAGATGGTCCAGGCGGTGGAGCAGGGGCTGGAGGACTGGCGGAAGAAGGGACTGGCCGACGCGGTGTTCGCCGCGGGCTTCGACATCCAGGAAGCGCTCACCAGGGCGGCGGCGGCGGTTCTGGACAAGGTCGGCGGGGGAGACGGGGCGTCGGCCATCCTCGACGCCGTGGATGCGTTCCTGGTCCGGAACGCCGGCAGGACTCTGGGGGACCTGCTTCAGGGAACGCTGGGGCTCAGTGAGGAGGATGTCATCGCCTATGTGAGTGATCCTCTGATCCGGGCTCTGTCGCGTCAGGAAAACGCCGACGCGATTGCCGGTAGGATCATCGCCATGGCCGAGCGCTACCTCCAGGAGAACCCGGAGGCCACGGTGGGGGAGCTTCTCGGCGTGAACGAGGAGAGGAAGGCCAGGCTCGTCGCCTTTGCCACGACCAAGCTGCTGGACGTCATGAACCAGCGGCTGCCCGCCCTGATCGCGAGCTTCGACATCCGGCAGCTGGTGGAGGACAAGATCAACAGCCTGGACGTGGCTCAGGTCGAGAAGCTGCTCATGATCGTGATCGCCAAGCATCTGAAGTGGATCAACGTGTTCGGCGCCATTCTGGGGGCGATTATCGGGATGTCACAGGTGATCCTGAACCTGGTGCGGTAGGGCTGCGGAGGCTGGTCCTGCGCGCCCGGGCTATATCTGGTAGTCCGAGGAATCCCAGTCCCCGTGGCGTGAGACCAGATTCTCCGACTGGTAGTAGACCTTGCTGTAGGGCGGCACCGAGCTGAGCAGCCACACATTGCCGCCGATGATCGATCCCTTTCCTATGACCGTCTCCCCGCCCAGAATGGTGGCGCCGGGGTAGATCGTTACGCCGTCCTCGATGGTGGGGTGGCGCTTCTTGTTCGCCTCTTCCTTGACCACGCTTCGGGCGCCCAGGGTCACGCCGTGGTAGATCTTGACGTTGTTGCCGATGACCGTGGTCTCGCCGATGACCACGCCGGTGCCGTGGTCGATGAAGAACGACTCGCCTATGGTCGCCCCCGGGTGGATGTCGATGCCCGTCTTGCCGTGGATGTGCTCGCTCATCATCCGCGGGATCAGGGGGATGTTCTCCTGCCAGAACTCGTGGGCGATGCGGTAGATGATGACCGCTTCGATTCCCGGGTAGGACAGAATGATCTCTTCGTGGGACTTGGCCGCCGGGTCTCCGCGAAACGCCGCCTCCACGTCGATCTGGACCATCTTCCGGATCTCCGGCACCTTGGCCAGGATGCGCAGGATTCGTTCCTCCGCCTCGGCAAGGCAGTGGCCCGTGCGCTTGCACTGCTCGCGGATCTTGCAGGTGTAGCGCAGGCTCTTTTCCCCCTCGTTGATGAGCGCTTTGGCGATCCGGGCGATCTTCTCGCCCAGGATGTAGTTCAGGTTGATGCGCTCCAGGTTGGCCTCGTCGCGGAATCCGGGAAAGATCAGCGACTCCAGCTCCTCGACGATGCCGGCGATGCTCTGCCGGGACGGCAGATTGGGCCCCTCCAGGTGGTTGATGCCGCCCAGATTCTCGTAGGACGCCAGGATCGCCGAAACCAGCGTGTCGAGC
>Ga0272441_10012801_pt1 | contig 12168 bp, 9 predicted proteins | sample SSMProp6N_FD_193582 | JGI IMG/M metagenome (GOLD analysis project Ga0272441, IMG submission 193582) | Marine sediment archaeal communities from Little Sippewissett salt marsh, Falmouth, MA, United States - SSM-Prop-6N | ecosystem: Environmental > Aquatic > Marine > Wetlands > Sediment ...
TTACGCCATCGATGCCACCATCTGTGCGGTTGCCCAGATGGGAGCCAAGTACACCTACTTTACCTGCCTGGTTAACCCCGGGGGGATGTGGGGCGCCGCTATTCCCGATGTCCGGATGAAGACGGGTACCGGCAGTGATATTTCACAGCCCCGCCGCGCCGATATATGGCTTCCCGCCGATTTTAACGCGAGTCTCTTATATTTCCGTACCTGTTTCGTCGGTATCGGGTCGCTCGTGGCCGCCGAGGGAGACGTCTTCAAGGTAACGGCCGGGACAGCCGCGTATGATATGGATATCGGCGGCACCGGGACGGGTATGAACGTAACGGACGTGGATGGGAGCGGTACACTGTCAGCATGCCGGATAATCGCCGGCGTCGACAGGGGAAACTGGACCCCGACCACGCTGTACTGCATGAACCCGGCCTCGGCGGCCCCCGTGTGGTCCATCGCTAAGCGACCGCCTTACGGCACCGATATGGGGGCCGTGGCCCGTGTCTACGTCGTCGCACACCCGGCCTTCACCGGGAACGGCATAGCCCTTGCGGCGACGGGGGGCTTCGACTGCAGTGTTTCCCGCTCCGCCGACTGGGGGAGTACCTGGGAGTTCGCCCCGGCAACAGCCATGAACGTCGAGGTACAGTTCTCCGTGGCCATGAATACCGGCATGACGACGGAGCTGTTGCAACTGCAGCCGGCTTTCCCGTACGAGGTAATCTGGAAGAGCGGCAACACGGTGATGGTCATCCGCCCGCTGCGGCCGTGGCAGACTGGGATAACGTACCGGCTGTTCATTCCGAAGGAAGCCGAGACGGCGACAGGGAGCCGGCTTGCCGGCGACGTCACCCGCAACTTCACGTTCGCCATATTGTATTAACGGCAGCATATCTTGCCGGATAACACGGTAACCCCCGGTAAACCTAATTCCCGGAAAGCGTAATATTGACAACGATATAGCTGCTGTGTTAACATGGCAAAGTTTCTCCGGAGCTGTTGCACCTAAAGCGTAATCCATGGTGGACAGCCGGTAGGTGAAAATCTCGTCGGCATCGCTTGAAACGGCCCTGTTTCCCGGGTGGAAAAGGAGGACTCATTATAGCAGCATGTTCACTCTCCATCGCCGTCCGGCGGAAAATATGTGTACCGATAACTGAGGTCATGGAAAAGGAGCCCGTATCATGGAAGACTACGAGTATTTCCTGAATAAAGTTAAGGATTTTCACGGCGGCACGTGCACGGGCATCGCACTGGGCACCCGGATGACGCTCGCGGCCATGCGGCGCCTGGGGCTGGACCCGCACCGGAAGAACAAAAACATCATCGCCTATGCGGAGATAGACCGCTGTATGACAGATGCCGTGCTCGTCGTTACCGGCTGCTCGCTGGGGCGGCGCTCCCTGAAACACGTGGACTACGGCAAGTTCGCCATGACGCTGGTCAACCAGACCACGGGGAAGGCCGTACGCGCCACCATCGAGCGCGTCTTTTCCAGCAAGGGCGATAAGGATGAAACGCTCCGGGAGATAGCCGCTATTTCCGATGAGGAGCTGGTGACCCTGCATGACGTCGAGGTGACCATACCGGAATACGACCTGCCCGGCTCTCCGGGGAGAGCGGTTTTCTGCTCTGCCTGCGGCGAGCGCGTCGTGGATGGCCGCGATGTCCGGCGCGACGGCGTCACGCTCTGCCGGGGCTGCGCGAATGGCACCTACTATACGGAGATAAAGGGATGAAAGATATGCTGGCCGGCGATACACGGTACATGCTGCTCGCCGGTCGGTACCCGCGGCATCCCATGACGGGGCCGTGATACAGCAACAGGCTCCGTTCACTTAGTATAAATTCTTATACCAACTGCCACGACTATTTATTCTTCGCGGCGGGTTTCTTCTTGCCTAACCGGGTGTACAGCTCCTCCGGTATATACGCGGGGTCCTTGTAAAACACGAACTGGCAGGACTCGTTGTATATCGGTGTCTTCACGAGGTGCACCGACCCGAAATCGCCGTTATTTTCTATGTCCAGCATCTCCATGATCGGGCAGTGGACGCAGTAGATAGGCAGTTCTTCCATGCCCCAGGTGATGCAGTGGGGCCCCTTCACCGTTGACAACCCGACCTCCGGTGTATACGCGCCTTTCTGTATCAGCCTCTCCCCGGAGCCGCACGGCTTCATGGTGATGCTGACCTTCTCATCGTCCTCCCTGACGGATATCGGCTGCAGGTGCCCTCGAAGTCCGCCTACCAGGTGTTCGACACGGGACCAGAAATCGGTCTTTTCCGGTGGCTTGAAGACCACCTTGGCCTCGGTGGTATGCGCTTCCCTTTCGGCCTTTTCCAGGGCGTCGATACCGTAATTCTCATAGATGTAACTCTGCAGCCCGGTCACCCAGAACATGTAGCCGTCGTGGAGGTGGTTGAACTCCTTGTACATCCTGTTGGCCAGTTCTTTCGCCTTTTCCTTGTCCCCGGAGTCGATAGTTTCCAGTACCAGGTCAAGCGTCCGTGTCCCCATTTCCTCGAGTTCCTCATCGGTGAACACCCTTTTACTGTTCATGATTGACTGAATCTCCTTTTCCGCTATCGTTGCACCGCTCCCGGTGCTGGTCGGTTCGGATTTTGTCATAACAATACCCTGACTCTCTTTCCCTTGTCAAATAGCACCGCCGTTCCTGTCCCGCATCCGGCGGGAAACCCGGATAACGCGAAATCGGGCGCGAGCCCTCTCACGCACCGTCCGAGTCCCGGGTGTTGCCCGGAGGATGGGGAACGGACTATAATCATAACTAAACTGACAGCTCTCCGGGTTACCCCTCGGCTGTTCCGAAACGATACGGTCGAAAACAACTATCGGAACAGGTGGAGCGGATTAACGGGGCAGGCAGTATCGATGCGGGGAGATACACGATAAAGACGAGAAAAAACCGCTTCACCCTGGTGGTCATCCTGGTTTCAGCCACGCTGACGGTAATGTCCGGCTCGACAATAGCTCCCGTCCTGAACATGATACGGGACGGGCTCGGCGTCGGCGCTTCTTCTGCGGGGATAATAATAACGACCCATTCGCTTTTCCTCGCGGTATCCAGCCCCTTTGTCGGAATCATTCTCGACAGGATCGGTACCAGGAAGCCCTTCCTGTTCGGCCTGGTATTATACGGGCTCGGCGGGTCTTCCGGCCTGTATATCACGTCATTCTGGGGGCTCCTCGCGAGCCGGGCGGTAATCGGTATTGCCACCGCCTTTATCTTTACGTCCATAACGGTGATGATTCTCAACCTGTACGAGGGCGGGGAACGGGATCAGGTCATGGGGTGGCGGGCGAGCAGCAACAGCATGGGCGGTGTTGTCTGGCCCATGGTAGGCGGAGCGCTCGGAGGCATATCGTGGCACGCGCCGTTCGGTATCTATTTACTGAGCATCCCGCTGGCCCTGGCGACGCTGTTCGTCATTCCGGAAACGAAAAAACAGGCAGGCGGGCAGGCGGGCGGCTCCTCTGTCCTGGACATCTTCCGGACACGGCCGGTCCTGTTTGCCATTTACGGGCTCGTGTTTCTGGGAAGCATACTCCTGTATGCGATAATCGTTTATCTGCCGCAGCAGCTCGAGATTATCGGCATCTCACGGCCGTTCCATATCAGCCTGTTTATCTCCATCATGTCGCTGGCGGGAGGGATTACCTCTCTCATGTTCAAGAAAATCAAGGCACGTCTTTCATACAAGAGTATGATTCTCATAATCCTGTTTCTCTGGACAGCCGGTTTCACCACGATTTCACAGACATTGTCCTTCGTGATTATCGGGGCCGCCGTTATCCTGGTTGGAATCAGCCAGGGCGTGATAATGCCCTTGAGTTCGGTATGGGTGGGCGAACTGGTTCCGGTCTCGTTCCGGGGCAGGATAGCCGCTTACCTCGCCACGTTCGGCCTGCTTGGCCAGTTCATGTCGCCGATTATCTTTGCGCCGGTCGTCGAGCACGCGGGTCTTCCCAGCGTTTTCCTGGCGGCAGCCGGCCTCGCCGTCGTGGTGTTCCTGGCGTTCCTGCTGAAGATGAAAAGATAGGCGGCGCCATAATCCACGTACTGGAAGCCATCTACCGCGAGGGCGGTTTCTCGCTGCCCGTACCCCCACCAAGCTGTTTCGTATACCCGGGTTGCTACACGCTGAGCCGGAACAGCTTCCGGGCATTACCCTCGAAAATCATCGTTTTCTCGTCGGCGGGGATGTCCATACGCTCTATCGACGCTATAGTCTCCCGCGTCCACCTCTCACCGTACTGGCTGTCGAACGGCATGTCGGTACCGAAGAGCATGTGCTCGGCCCCGAAGAGGGCATAGGCGCATGTCAGGCCGGGGGTATAGCCGTATATGGCGGTATCCGCGTAGAACATCTTGAGGTAGTCAGCTACGGGTTTGCGTAGTGGCAGACGGCGTCTCGTTTGAAAGACCTCACCGGCCTCTACGAACCCGGCAATGCGATTGGCCATGAACGGTACCATCCCTCCGGCGTGGTGGGTAACTATTTTCAGCTCCGGAAATTTCTCCATCACACCGCTCAGCACCATGCGCACCATGAAGGTTGTTGTCTCGTAGGGCCAGCCCAGGCTCGAACACAGGTTGAACTTGGACGCGTCTTCGGTGCGGTAATCGGCATAGTCCGCCTCACGCTGTGGATGGACAAGGATGGGCAGGTTATATTCGCACATCATCTCGTAAAGCGGGAAGAACTCCGGCGAGTCAAGTGGTTTGTCCAGGACCGGCGTGTAAATCTGCACCCCCTTGAAGTTGAGCTCGTTGATGGCACGGTCGAGTTCTTTCAGTGCATTGTCCATGTCGTTCATCGGGATGCAGGCCAGCGCCGCCGCGAACCGGTCGCGGTGCTTTATAACGAGTTCCGCGAGCTCATCGTTGGCCAGCTGGGCCAGGTACATGGCCTTCTCCGGGTTGCCGATATTCTCCAGGGGTGGAGCGGCGATGTTGAGAATCTGCATCAGGCCCTCGAACTTGTCCATTATCCGGAACCGGTAATCAAGGTCATAAAGGGTGGGTATGACCTTATGAAGGTGTTTGAAAATCCCGAGACCGTCCTCTTTGTGCAATGCCTCGAAGTATTTCTTTGTGAGAATATGGGGAAAAGCATCTATTTTCATGTGTTTATACCTCTTTTCGTTCTGCACTGATAGAGATACCATTGCCGGCTAGGTGGTAAGGCGCATGAGCCGGCGGGCGTTATCCTCGTAAATCATCTTCCTGTCGCTATCTGAAATCTCCATTTGCTCTATAGCGTTGATTGACTTTCGAAGGTTTCGAGCACCCCCCTCCGTATCCCCCAGGGGGAAATCGGCCCCGAAGAGCAGGTGGTCGGCTCCGAAGAAGTTCAGCCCGCACATCAATGCCACCGGGTTGCCGTAGATGGCGGTATCCGCATAAAACATTTTGTAATAGTCTATAACTGGTCTGGTGAGCGGCAGCGGCTCCTTTTTTTGCCGGACCAGACTCCTTTCATACACGTGGGCGAACTCGATTATCCGTTCCTCGTAAAACGGGACGAAGCCGCCGCAGTGATGGGTCACTACCTTCAGGTTGGGATACTTCTCCATGATGCCGCTGAAGACCAGCCGTGTCATGGCGGCGGTGGTCTCGTATGGCCAGCCGAAGGTGGAGTTTATCAGGTATTTAGACTCGGTTTCCGTGGGATAATCGGGATGGTCGGGCATACGCATCGGGTGGATGAATATGGGCAGGTCGAACCTGGACATCATATCGTAAAGGGGAAGGAACTCCGGCATATCCAGCGGCTTACCTTCTATCGGTGAATGAATATAAACGCCGCGGAAGCGCAGTTCGTTGATGGCGCGCTCGGTCTCTTTTAATGCGGCATCGATATTGTTCATAGGAAGAATGGCAATGGCGGTGACGAACCTCTCCGGGTATTTAGCGACCAGTTCCGCCATCTCGTTATTGGCTTCCCGGGCCAGCTCGGCCGCTTTAGCAGGGTCGGCCACTGACTCTACCGGCGGCCAGGCCAGCGTCAGTACCTGGCGCAGGGGTTCATATTGGTCCATTATTCTGAACCGGTGCTCCAGGTCATAAAGCGTGGGGGTGCTGGTAATCTTGGCATCTACCTCGCCGGGGTTTACCTTGTACAGCAGGTCTTTATACCTCGGCGGCACGATATGGGCATAGGCATCGATTTTTAACTGATAAGCATCTCTCATTCTATCTTCTCCAAAATAATTACTGGACTGTTTTTGTTACGGGGAACCCGCTCATTCACCGCTGGGGTATACGCTTTCCTGCGGACACATCGGAAGCGGGTACAACATGGAAATTTTAAATACTGCCTGGTTCAGTCAACGAGGAGGTACCTTCAGGACAAATCATGTTGCCAGAATGATACAATTGTTCCCTGTTCTTGTCAAGTATGTGTGCTCGCTCATATGATTAATGACACGAGGCTCCCTTTCGTTTGCCGATTTGTGCACGGGATTACAGAGGAGAAAGGCATAATGGGAGAAATAAAAAGGCACTATAAAAAACTTTTCATTATCATAATCCGGTCTGCAATTCTACATGTGTTATACATTTAAAAACGGCCATGGATTTATATGGTCGTATATGTAGAACAAATTCGAATAACACCTTAACATATTGACAAGAATCTCATCTGGATGTATCATTACAGAAATTTTACTTGTAAGCGAGTCGACCGCTTTCGTGTAAAATAAGGAATTTACATAAAGATATAATTAGTTCTGGCGTTCTTCATGCACCTTGTCTAGCGTTCCGCTGAATTATGTTTCCACAGATAATTGCTTGGAAAGGGGGATACGTATGTTCTTGTGAAAACCGAGCCGGGAATCTCGATGATATTTCCTATTGAAAATTGGAGGAGTCAATGAAAAAGCTAGTCATAGCACTGTTATTAGTCGTTTTAGTGAGCGGGCTGATGGTCTCCGCCTGCTCTGAACCAGAACCGACGACCCAACCGACGTCCCAGCCGACGACACAACCGACGTCCCAGCCGACATCACAACCGACGGCCGAACCTGAACCAGAGCCGGAACCGACGGCCGAACCCGAACCTGAACCCGAACCGACCGAGGTCATTAAGTTAAAAATGTCCCACGCGTTTCCTCCCCCGAGTTCATTGGGGGTAACAATAGAGGAATGGGCGAAACACATTAACGAAGTAACGGATGGTCGAGTCGAAATCACCGTTTACGGTGGTGGTTCACTCGTCAAATCCGCCGAGTGGTTCGACGCGGCGGTTTCCGGGGTAGTGGATATTGCCTATGGCCACCCGAGCGAAGACTTGAGCCATGGCGCGCTCGAGACTGCATTCGGTCTTCCCGGTATAACCTGGCCCGACGAATGGCCCGATGTCGAATCGAGACTGAAAATCCAGAATGAAATAAGGGAGAAATACCCACAGATAGCCGAGGCGCACAGCGGCGCGGTGCTGCTGTATGATTGCATCATGCCCCCGTATGTTCTCCAGTCCACGACAAAAATAAGTGTACCGGCCGATATGGAAGGGCTGAAAGTGGCCGCCACGGGCTTCTATGCCACCGTCGCCGATATTCTTAAAGCATCGCCGGTAACCATGGCAGCCCCTGACAGATACATGGGTCTCGATAGGGGAACCATCGATGCCTCCTGGGATATATGGGGCGGCATCTTTGCCATGAAGCATTATGAAGTCAGCGATTACTACCTGGAGGGCCCCAGGTTTGGCAGCGGCATGGCGATGATAGTAATGAACGAGAAAATACTCGAGTCCCTGCCCGAAGATATCCAGCAGATTTTCCTCAATCAGCAGGACTTTGCTCTTGAATTCCCCACAACGGCGTTTTATCACTCCATACCTCTCGGCAGAGGGGCAGCCGAGGAACAGGGTGCGGAATTCGTCACTCCTGATGAAGAGGAAATGGCGTTATGGGACGCAGCGCTCATACCCTCCCAGGATGCATGGGTGGAGCAGATGACGGAGAGGGGTCTTCCGGCCCAGGAGTTCCTCGATGACCTCCTTGCGCTGATAGAACAATATAAAAACAAATAGACCTATCGGGAATAATACGATATGATGCGTGCCCGCGCTCCTTAGCCCGGACTTTCCCGGGGAGCGCGGGCACGGCAAAAACGTCCTGTACCTGAAAATCCGGTCTCGAATTCTCAACCGTTAAGGATGGGTATATACTGGCGTGTGGCGGCTTGCAGGGGAGGCAGGCAAAGCTATGAAAATTAGCGAGAAAACACTTGCTTTTATCTGTCACTGGCTGAATAACATCGGGATGGTGTTTCTCACCTTCATGATGCTGGTGATTACTGCGGATGTTCTTCTCCGCGGCATAGTGAACAAACCTATACGCGGAGCGAATGAAATCGCGGAGCTCACCATGCTGATGGTAGTCTTCCTGGGCATAGCCTACACCCAGCATTTAAAAGCCAATATCACGGTCAGCCTCCTGTTTGAAAGATTTCCCGGGAAAGTGCAGGATATCCTTACTGTCTTTATCCATCTGCTGTGTCTCGGGATATGCGGCGCAATATTCCGGCAGACACTTGCCTATCATGCGTATCTTGCGGAACTGAAAAGGACGACACTTATCCTGGAAGTGCCGATTGCGCCGTTCCAGATAATAATGATAGTCGGCTTCGGCTTGCTTTGCCTCGTACTGGTGTTCGACGTTATCAATTCTGTGCGGAAGGTCGTGAACAAATGACTGATACCATGGCGGGACTGGTTGGCCTCGGCGTCCTCCTGCTGCTGATATTTATCGGCATGCCCATCGGTTTTGCCATGGCCCTGGTAGGGTTCGTGGGATTCGGCTACATCGCCGGGATGGAAGGGGCCCTGAGCAACCTGAGCGCGGTACCCTTCGGGTACGTGGCCGATTACGGGTTCGTGGTCATACCGCTTTTCCTGCTGATGGGGAACCTGGCAGCCAATACGGGTATCAGCAAGGACATATATTCGGCGGCGCATACCTGGGTAGGCCAGCTGAAAGGGGGGCTTGCGATGGCCACGGTGGTGGCCAGCGCCGGTTTTGCCGCGGTGAGCGGTTCGAGCACGGCGACGGGAGCGGCGATGGGGAAAGTGGCCTACCCGGAGATGCAGCGGTACAAGTATAAGCCCAGCATGGCTTCCGGGAGCATCGCTGCCGGGGGCACGATGGGAATACTCATCCCGCCGAGCATGGGGTTTATCCTGTATGCCATACTGACCGAGGAGTCCGTCGGCCAGCTATTCATGGCCGGTATTATTCCCGGGGTACTCGAGGCTGTTTTCTATATTATCACCATCTACATCTTGTGCATGGTTAACCCTGCGGTAGCGCCGGCCGGCCCCAGGACGACCTTCAGGGAGAAGCTGGTGTCCCTGAAGGGTGTCTGGTCGATGCTGGCGCTGTTTGTGCTGGTCATGGGCGGTATATACGGGGGTCTCTTTACGCCCAGCGAGGCTGCGGCGGTCGGAGCGTTCGGGGCCCTGGTTATCAGTCTGGCTATGCGGCGGTTCACCACGAAGATCTTTACCCAGTCGCTGGCGGAGACCGGCCAGACGACGGCGATGATATTCATCCTCATCATCGGCTCGATGATTTTCATGAGGTTCCTGGCGGTCAGCAATCTGCCCTTCGTTCTGTCTGAATTCGTGGCCGGCATGGATGTACCCGGCTACGTTGTGATTATCGTGGTCATCGTCTTTTATATTTTCGTCGGGTGTTTCCTGGACATCTTTTCATCGCTGGTTCTGACCATTCCGGTTATCTACCCGACGATAATCGCGCTTGGATTCGACCCGATATGGTTCGGGGTGATATTCGTGAGGGTGGCGGAGATCGGATTGATTACACCGCCCATCGGTATGAACTGCTTCGTCATCGCCGGCGTAACGGACCTGCCCCTGGGGACGGTGTTCCGCGGCATAGTTCCGTTCTTGATTGCCGATATATGCCACGTCGCTCTTCTGGTAACGGTCCCTCAGGTGGCATTGTTCCTTCCCCAGGTGATGATAAGGTAAGTTTAACGGCAGGGCAGAGGGAAGATAAATCCACCGTTGAACAGCAATATGGGCCGGGTTGGGGATGAATGTTAGCCCTGAAACAACACGCGGCAAAGCCCGGTCACTTTCATAATTGCCTGTTCAGGCAAACCGGGAAGGCTGTCAAAGAAGAATCATATTTATTCAAGCGTATCTGACCTTATAGGGATACTTGTATGCCCTCTGAACCTGTCTGCTTCCTCTTCAGCGTTAACTAGACGTTTATACCCACGTCTGCCGCTACGTTGTTCGGGTCGAGCGCTTCCCTGGCTTTCCGCCACCATACGAGGTAATTGGACAGGGCCGCCCCGATTTCATCCGTGGCGCCCAGTGTCATCGCGAAGTAACTTTCCTTGAATGCTCTCTCTACCTGCTCCTGTTGCCACGCCAGCACGGCCTCTTTCGCCTCGGGATTGGAAGGATCGAATTTACAGAAGATTTCCGTTTTGCCGAGGTGCCCCTGTTCGACCCCCCACCCGAAAAATGCCCCGCCGTCATCCACTATCAGGCCCTTTTCTATCAGCGGCTTCTTGGCTTCGCCGGCCCCGATTGCCCACTTGATGGTCAGGTCCCTCTGGCCCATGACGGGAATCGAATTGAAGGCTCCTCCGGGGCGATAGGTCTCCCTGATGGAAGCGGAAATCCTTACGCACTGGCACAACAGGATACCTTCGATTTCCGGGTCCTCGACCATTTTCAATGACTTCCCTTCAGCCTCAGCGATGATTTTCTCCAGCGTTTTCTTCCTGTAGTCGAAGTCCTCCGGTGAATATCCGGTTATTATAATAAAGAAGCCGGGCCCCTGTACCTCCTGGTTCATCCGCTTGAAGACTTCCTCTTCTTCTTCGTTGCTCGTGGTGATATTCGCGGCTACCATGGAGGCATTGAAGCCCATCAGCTCGAAACAGATTTCATTCTCACCGAGCGCGATTTCCGCCTGCCACATCTTTTCAACCGAGGGGAAGCTGTAATATCGTGCCATCATATTAGCCGGTATCTCTTCCAGGGTGTACCGCGGTGATTGCCCCTGAATCGGGAAGCTTGCAGGCCCCGGCCAGTGATAGAGCTTCACGGCAGCCTTGGTAAACACGCCCGGTGTTACGCCCGGCGGCACCGCGGTATTGATGAGGCTTCTCAAGGAAGGGCCCGGACCGTCTCCGCTGAACCACTCGTCGGAAGATCCCAACGAACCCAGCCGGACTACCTCGCCCTGCGGTGTAACCCATTCCAGGGCCAGGTGGTTTCTATCATCGCCACTGGTGCTCTGGTCCATGTGTCCGTGGCCCCTGAGCATTGCCGTGCAGTTCGTCCCGGCCCCCTTTATGCAGAAGTTCAGGCCCCTTTTCATGAGTTCGGCCTGCAGCTCGGCCGAGAGAACGTACGGTTCCACTACCGCATACATGTTTTTCTCGTTTATCTCGATAATCCTGTTCATCCGCCGCATGTCCAGATAGATTGTGTTATCGGGGTAGACCCCCGTCCAGTCGGTGCACGCAGCCCCGAACTGTATTTTATGCTTATTGCACAGCTTCACTATCGCCTGGACTTCCGTTGTGTCCCCGGGAAGAATCACAGCGGCAAATGCAGTAGAATGGTACGCTGGCATGATAGCCGGGTCGTCACTGATATTCTCCGCTCCCACCACATCTTCGAATTCACGATATACCTCTTTACGTAAAGCCATGGCTTATCCTTCCCTTCACGAAAATTACTTTACCTGTCAGCCGACGATATCATATCACTTTCTTGCCCACTACTATATCACGTCATTCACAAAATAGAAAGTTACCTTTGTGGGACTTACCTGTGGAATACACCACGTCATTCCCTGGACGGATTGTATAGTCTCCGGTTACCCGGGTGCTTCACGGTCCATACAAGAAAGCAGCCCGGTCTATTTTTTTAACCCCGCTGGACTTGTGAAATGAAACATTGTATTTCACCAGGAGAACAGCGACGCGTAGCTAAAACCGGGCCATGCCTTGACAACAGCCGGATAGGGATGTATCATTACAGAAAATTTCATGCGGAAGCGACCAGTCTTTTATAGTTGACCAGCGGCTCTTTTGCACATTAATAAAGCCAGTATACCTCTATACATCTTACCGGGAGTCCTGCCGGAGCGCAT
>Ga0272441_10012802_pt1 | contig 12168 bp, 12 predicted proteins | sample SSMProp6N_FD_193582 | JGI IMG/M metagenome (GOLD analysis project Ga0272441, IMG submission 193582) | Marine sediment archaeal communities from Little Sippewissett salt marsh, Falmouth, MA, United States - SSM-Prop-6N | ecosystem: Environmental > Aquatic > Marine > Wetlands > Sediment ...
GAATCACGGAGATGCTTGGAGGCATCTTCTCTTTTTCGGAACAGGCAAGTCCCTTCGATGACAATCTCAGCTCCTACATCGCCCCAGGGGATCTGACCCGGGTCACGCTCCGCAAATACCTTGAGCGTCGTTTCGCCGATCGTCATGGAGTCTGCGTCGTAGCTCACGTCTCCTTTGGCCTGGCCGTAAAGAGAATCGTACTTCAGCAGGTGGGCCAGGGTCCTCGAATCAGTGATATCGTTCACAGCCACAAACTCAAGCCCCGAATTGCCTTCTAAAGCCGCTCGCAACACATTGCGACCAATTCGCCCAAAACCGTTGATTGCTACTTTGGTTCCCATTGACTGTCCTCCTGTTTGAGTTCTTTACTTCTGAACCTGGCAGAACCAGTGTCCCGTCGCATGACTTAGCGATGACAAAAAACACCGCCGTGAAACGCACATTGTATAGATATTGCTTCTGAGGAACAACTTACTCTGAACTTGCGCCGCAGGTTGAACCCGGGACCATTGTGGCTAGCCCGAATACGGATCAGAACCATCCGGCTGAGTCCGAAAACGGCGATGGCCCCATAACCAGCAATCGGGGTTCTCCCGGATGATTTCCTCAATGTATCGATTGAAGAGCGCCGTATACTTGACGAGATCTGCTTTCCGGTCCTCTGAAGGGTCCAGCTCGATCGGGGGATAAAACCGGATCCGATAGTGTCCCTTTCGCTTCCTGGGAATTAGGAATGCGAACACGACTGGGGTCCCCGTCCTCAAGGCCAATGTCGCGGGGCTGGCGGTAGTGCATGCCTGTTGCCCAAAAAGAGGTACAAATAGACCATCCTTTTCCTGCACATTTTGATCGATCAGTATTCCGACATCTTCGTCCTCACTGAAAAACCTCAGAATCCGCCTCAGCGCACTCTCCTTTTCGATCACTTTGTTGCCGAAGCGACTTCGAGTTGCAGTCAACCAGCGATCAAGCAATGGGTTGTCCAGCGGTCGAACGACAACTCCCAGGGGGTTACGGAGTGCCGCCTGAGCCAATGGAAGCAGCTCCCACGCACAAGTATGTCCTGTCAGGAACATGACTCCCTTCCCTAGTTTCTTAGCCGCCTCGTAATTTTCGAGACCGCATCCCGGTTCATATACGACCCGCTCTCCAATCTCCCTCGTGGTGATTTCAGGCAGATGACACAACTCAACAAAATGATCCGCTATGCGCAGGAAACTCGATCGAAGAACGCTCCTGCACCAGCGCTCATCCCGATCAGGGAAAGCGATTGCAAGGTTGGTCATCCCAATCTTCCGGTGCTTGCGATCCAGACAATAGACAAGTAAGCCGCAGGTTTCACAAAAACCGTAGGCCAGGACTCGGGGTATGCGACCGATCACCCCAATCAGAGATCGAACAGCCAGATAGGCGATTCTGGCCGAGATTTTAACCGGAGGCCTTTCAGCTGAATTTCGCCTGCCATTATCATTACGAGCCATACACATACTCAGCCGGACAACAGTTTGCGATATTCCCGGGGAAGACTTCTAGGCTTCCCTTTTTCATCAGTGAAGATATGCCTGGTTGTTCCCTCGGCGTAGACTTTCCCATTGTCAGGCCCTCTGACTTGATACCGAAACGTTAGCGCCCTCGATCGAAGTTCTTCGATGCAAGTCCGCACCACAAACATGCGATCATAGCGCAGTGGAGTGTAGTAGCTGCAGTGCGCCTCTACCACGGGCAAGAAGATGTTGTCCTTCTCTTCCAGGCTGGAATAGACCAGTCCACGAGTCCTGCAGTAGGTAGTGCGTCCCACCTCAAACCAGACCAGATAATTGGCATAGTATGCATAACCCATTTGGTCCGTTTCCGCATAGCGAACTCGCAGCTCAACGTCCACCTCAGACGACTTTGTTCTCGCATTCATACAAAGGGGATAGTATCTATCGTTTGGGGATTTTGCGAGCACTCCTTTCCTTCCCATCTTGTTAAATTCAGCTCCAGCAACTACTATCTTAAGAAAAAACAGAGCTTTACAGGAGACAACCAGATAGCACTATGGGTGAGCAAAACGTTCATGAAAAGAGCGATTCCAAGGCGCTCGGGCTTTTCATGAAGCATCTCCTGGACGATGTGCATGCTCTAGATTTAATGATTCAAGAAGGCATGCTGGAAGAAGGGAAGCGCCATATTGGAGCTGAACAAGAGCTCTTTCTGGTAACCGAAGATTGGCAGCCAGCGATGACTGCTCTGGATGTGTTGGAGTATCTTCCCGATGAACACTTCACCACCGAACTTGCTACCTTCAATATGGAATTCGGCCTGGATCCGGTCTTATTCGGGGGTGACTGCTTAAGACGACTGGAGATTCAGCTGTCCAACTTCCTGGCTCAGGTCAGGTCAGCGGCCAAACAAGTCGGATCGCAAGTGGTTTTAACCGGAATTCTGCCCACACTCAGGAAATCCGATCTTGGCCTGGACAATATGACCCCACGCCCACGCTATGCGGCGCTCAATGAAGCGATGAGCAAGCTGAGGGGCAAATCATACGAATTCAACATCAGGGGCATCGATGAACTCATCATCGAGCACGACAGCGTGATGTTGGAGGCCTGTAACACCAGTTTTCAGTTGCACTTCCAGGTCGCTCCTCGAGAATTTGCGAAACTGTACAACATTGCCCAACTTGTCAGCGCGCCTCTGCTGGCGGGAGCTTGCAATTCGCCTGTTCTTTTTGGCAAACGTTTATGGAGAGAAACTCGAATTGCGGTGTTTCAGCAGGCTGTGGACACTCGGCGAGCAACTCCTTACGTGCGCGAATCCAAAGCAAGAGTCAGTTTTGGGACACGTTGGGTGGAGAATTCCATCCTTGAGATATTCAAAGAAGACATTGCCCGTTACCGCTTGATACTGGGCACAGAGGTAGCGGAGAGTCCCTTCGAAGCCATAGAGCAAGGCCGCCCCCCTGAGTTGACGGCCCTCTGTCTTCACAACGGTACAATCTATCGTTGGAATCGACCTTGTTATGGGATTACAGATGGCAAGGCCCATCTCAGGATTGAAAACCGGGTACTTCCTTCCGGCCCAACCGTTCTCGACGCCATGGCTAATGCAGCCTTCTTTTTTGGTCTCCTCAGTGGGTTTTCTTCTGAATTTGAGGATCCTGCTGCGCTCATCGACTTCGGATATGTCCGAGACAACTTTCTTGCAGCGGCAAGACTGGGACTGAACGCACAGTTTTCCTGGTTTGGTGGAAAGACTGTGCCGGCTCCTGAGCTGATCTGTGAGGAACTGATCCCCCTGGCACGGCGCGGTCTCCTGGAAAGGGGCGTCGACGGTCAGGATGTTGAACGTTACCTGGGTATATATGAGGACCGCGTTCAGTCTCAGCAGACTGGCTCTGAATGGATGCTGCGGTCTGTGGAGAGCATGAAGGACAGAGGCAGCCGTGCTGAGCGGCTGGCAGCATTGACCGCCGCAACTGTTCGACGGCAGACGGAAGGCATTCCGGTTCATCAATGGGACCTCGCCGAGCTCAAGGAAGCCGGGGGTTGGAAGCCGAGCTACATGAGAGTGGATCAGTTTATGCAGACTGATCTGATCACCGTCAGCGAGAACGATACCGTGGATCTGGTTGCTAATCTGATGGATTGGGAGAAGATCCGTCACATTCCGGTGGAAGATGAGCAACATCATTTGGTTGGTTTGATTTCCTATCGGACGTTGCTTCGGTATTTCGGGAGACATGGAGAGGAAGAAAAGTCTTCAGTTCTGGTTTCCGAAGTGATGAGAAGGAACCCCATCACGGTCTCTCCTGAGACCACAACTCTGGAAGCAATCCAGATCATGCGGCGAGAACAGATTGGCTGTCTACCTGTTCTCGACAACGATCGGCTCGCCGGTATCGTTTCTGAACACGACTTCATGAGGATTGCCTCAGATTTGATGGAGAAAAGACTCCAGGAATAGCCTTCTTAGCTGAGTCTGACCCGCTGGTTGATGAGAAAAAACATCTTGCTCGTTAATCCTCCGATTTATGACTTCTCTGCCTACGATTTCTGGCTCAAACCCTTCGGTCTGCTTAGAGTGGGCGGATATTTGAGGAAAAACGCAGAATTGAGACTGTTCGACTTCTTGGATCGACAACACCCCTTCTTGAGCGAAAAGGCCTTGAGAAGCGATCATTGGGGTCGAGGTAAGTTCCTCGCAGAACCAGTCGAGAAACCGGAGGAGTTCTCCACAGTCCCGCGCGAGTATCGCCGGTACGGAATACCAGCACAAGTCTTTCGAGACTTCCTGCTCACACAAAATCCGTTTGATGCGATCCTCATTCAGACCAACATGACTTATTGGTATGCAGGTGTCCAGGAGGTGTTGACGTCGATCCGTGAATTGATGCCCTCCGCAAAGACAGTTCTGGGCGGGATATACGCGACGCTCTGTACTGAGCATGCACAGACACTGGGTGCCGACCTGGTGGTCGAAGGCTGTTCCTTGGAGGGACTCTGGGATCTATTGGATCTTGAACCCGATCAATCCCAGGTCCCTTACTGGGAAGGGTACGAGAAGCTCTCGGCAGGCGTTCTTAAACTTGCAGACGGATGTCCCTTCCGCTGCACCTATTGTTCGGTTCCGAGAATCGCTCCAGTTTATAAGCCGTTTGACCCAGACATACCATGGAACGCCTTCCAGTTTCTAAAGAGTCTGGGTACACAAAACGTTGTTTTCTACGACGACGCCCTTCTTTTTCAGGCTGAGCAGGTACTGGAGCCTTTCCTGAGGAGAGTAATAGAGGCGGGGTTCAACGGCAGCTTCCACACGCCCAACGCTCTGAATGCAAGATTTGTCAGCACCGAAATTGCCCGTTTGGCACTCAGAGCTGGATTTCACTTCTTCTACCTCGGGTTCGAAAGCAATGCAATTTCCTGGCAGCGGAAGACAGGAGGAAAGGTATATTCAGAAGAACTTGAGGGTGCTGTCGGCAATCTGCTAAGGGCCGGCGCCCGACCAAGTCAGATTACGGCCTACCTGATCGTCGGGCACCCCGAAACAGACACTCAGGAAATCGAAAGTTCGATGAGGATGGTTCACAGTTTGGGTATTCGAATCATGCTTTCAGAGTATTCACCCATTCCAGGGACTCCGGATGGAGAAAAATGCCGAAAATGGTGCGATCTGGACAGGCCCCTCTTGCACAACAAGACCTTCTTCACGATCTCTCGGCTTGGCAGCAACCGACTCCAGAAGTTGAAGGATTTATGCTCAAAGCTGAACTCTGATATCCTGCTCTAACCCAAAAATCACCATTGAATACAGGATATGCATCATGGCTAATACAATGCTTCGGATTACTTACCGTCTCCAAGCTCACAATATTCGAAAATTTGAGGATATTCTCCTCAATGAGATCATACCTCTTGTGCAGGAGCTTGGGATTCGTGTACCCACCATTTGGAAAAGCTTCGTGGGCGAAGCAGGTGAATTCATGGAACTGTGGGAGTTTGAATCAATTAGTGATTTCGAGCAAAAGTGGAAACAATTGATGGCTCATCCCCAGCTCGAGGAGATTTTCCGAATTACTGGGCCGATGGTTGAGAACGAGTCATTTTCACTCTTCGAACCTCTTCGCAACAGGCGGGATCAGCGCGAATTCGACGTCAAACACTACTCTGTTTGATAGCTGACCTGAGGGAAATTTCTGCCTGGAATCTCAACATATAGTCTAGACTCACAGGAGGACTATCAGTCCGAGTTCATTTCGGGAAAGATCATTCGCCAGCCCAATTGAGTGGCAGGCAGGGAGCTCAGCGCGGTGCGAATGATTTCCGGTTCGAAGACTATTCGAGAAGATCCCGAGACCCGCAGCGAGACCTCCCGACAACTCAGTTGTTCTCCTGAATAGTCCAAGTCAGAGAGCAAGACTCCCCCTCTAACAGCCGCTTGATCAGCTAGTCTTAGTTGCCCATCACCAAGGTGCAAGAGTAGGCCGGCGAGTTCGCTGTTCCCGGTCAACGCCAAATCGCCTCTCGCCACTATCATGCCAGAGTAACTTCCTTCCAAGACTCCACCTTCCGGCAGAAAATATAGACCGGCTCTCTGTTGCTCAGGTGGAAAGGGATCGGCGAAATCGGGAAGATGCTCGACAAAGTGGCTCCAGAAGGAGCTTTGGAAGAACCTTGAATGGATCCCAGCTTCGTAGTCACTGGTCACTTCCTGAATTGAAATTTCTTCTCCACCTCCCCTAATGCACCGAAGTTGCTCCGCCAGAAGCGCAGTCATCAAATCATTTCTCAGTCCTGAATTCGATAGTCCCAAGAGAGAAACCGCAAAATGACCGCCTCCTTCTATTAGAAAATTGAGGCCTTCAAACACGAAGGTTCCGCTGTCCCCGAAAACCAGAAGCGCACTGGGTAATTGAAATAGCAACTCTTGACGCAGACTGACCTCAAGCAGAGTCACGCAATTCCTGATCTCCGGAGCAAGACCAGCGCTGATTCTTTCGGGAACTATACCCATGCTTCGGGCAATCAGGATCTTATCCAAATCGTCAAATCGTTCTTCCTGAGGGTTGTTCGAAAAGCGAACTAGGAACCGGCCTTGTTCCCCGTTACCCAAGCCATCGAAAGGCGGGAGCAGCAGCCCATCATCGCAGTCAGAAGTCCAATCACTCAGTTCGACAGTATGCGCGATATTAAACGGCATCGGATTGCGCCATTCGGGCTTTTCTGTCGGGCACGGAACAGCATCGGCACCCAGAAGCAACTCGTTGGTTTCCAGATAAGGGAGCAGGTGTCTCGCGTATTCCACTCCATTCTCGGCAAGCAACTCACTCCTAAGCTGTGACTCAAAATCGGTTGCCAAGCGCCATTGCTGATGGACCAACAGGAATGCCAGACTTGCCAGACTCGACATAAGGACCGCCAGTATCAACGAAATAATTAGTACAAAACCGCAATCCTTCATTGGATCTCCTCCAGAAACAGATTCTCCCTGTAGTTCCAGAGGCGGAGCTTCATCATTGCCAACACAAGATCAGGTTCTGCTGTTGTTTTGAGAGGATTCTCAGTGACTCCTGACCACCTGATGACCAACAGGTCTTCACGGACCTTCTCAATTTCAAAAGAGAATACACTTCGAATTACTGGTTGGAAGGATCCTAATCCGCTCCGCATGGAAAGGACCTTCTCCTGATGACGTAAAGCTATGTTTTCAAAACTACCTGTGAGCTGCTGGTCAGGAAAGCCGCTTTCTCCATCTATGTCGCTTTTGAAGAAATACAATTCATCAGCCAGGGCGACCCCTTTCCAATCCTGCTTCCAGCGGTTATTACCAGCTCCGGTTGTCCATTGAAGAAGGAGAAGAGGTGTTATCCAGAAGTTTGCGTTGCGATCAGCCAGCAAATTGAGGTCGTAAGCAATAACCTGAATGTAATTGGAAGACAGCATCAGGGCGGAGATCAGGATTGTTGAGATCGAAATCACCAAGAGAAGTTCAAGAAGGCTGTAACCGCATGAGCCGACGTCTTTGTGACTCAGGACACTAGTTGGTTCCACGCAAGACTCCCCATTTCTCTTTTTTCGCATTCTGGCTTGCAATTTCCGATAAAAACATTGGTCTTGCTTCAGGCTTGACAACGACTGGATCCCCTCCCATATCTCGTCCGCCACGAATCTCTTGAACCTGATTCCATCTAGATAGCGCTTCGTTCCAGTGCTTCTGGGTTTGGTTTGAAACCTGCAAGCAGTACGTCAGGCTCTGCAGCAATGTGACCGTCAGAACCGTCAAGAAGGCGAGGGAGACTAGCAATTCCAAAAGGCTGAATCCAGCCGCATTCTGTTCTGAACGGGTCTCTCCCGAACTCAGTCCAGGTATTCGCATCGGATCCTCCCAGTGGGAGCCACCACCACCTTGCATTGACCGGCTGCGCTCGACAAAAGGTATGATCCTGCCGGAACGGCATTTCCCCTGGAATAGAAGGTCAATGGTCGCTTTGGATGATTCGCGAAGCAGACACCAGTACGAAGCGACCTCAAAGCCACAGGACTCTCTTTCCGCAGCCCGAAGCCGTATTGCGAGCGGCAGTCACTGATGAAAACGGAGAGAGGAGCTTTCCTGCTCACCGCGGCAATTCGAAGTGCACCCAACTCCGCAGCCAGGCCTTTTGCCGAGGTTTCCAACCGGTAGCGGTCCAGTGAGCGGCTCAGGGAGATACCTCCAACACCAAATAGCACAGTCAAGAACAGACAAACAGCCAAACATTCCAACAGTTGGTATCCTTCTTCCTTCATCAGTAACTAATTACGCAGGAACACGAAAATCTGCGAAATCAACGATGAAGTCTGTACTGCAGTCGATCTTCCCTAGCATGGCTGCACTGAAAGATGACTAGTGTCGAAGAAGTGGAAACTTGTACGAAATGGAATCAATCAGAGGATGCTTGCCCGCTATTCAGGCAAGCAGAAACGAACTGAGGATTCTAAACTAGCACTGGGCCTCAATTGCCAAAGCCGAGTAGCCGGACTAAGACCCTCGCGAGGTTGACGGCCCCCGGCCTTGGTCTTCTGACCGAGGGAGCCTAGGGTACTAGGTTCACGAGAGAAACCTCTCTCGGCCATTCTCGAAAAAGACGGCTATCTCAGTATACTGCCAGCCGATGGAAAAGAGAAGCATTCTTTGATTCCGGTACTTGATCAAAGTGCAACCATGTCAAGTGCGGTTACGCGATCATATGGAACATACTTGGTCCAATCACATTTGGCCTTTCTCCAGCGCTTGCAGGCGTGCTAAACTTCCGGCGTTCATTCTGATTGTGAGTCATACGTTACAGCCGTCACGGTGGGGTTGATCATGATCTCCTATCACGCCTACAAGTTACTGCATTTGATTGGAGTGTTCCTGCTACTGATCTCTTTGGGAGGTCAACTGGTTCGCGATGATTTAGGGAACTGGCGGCGGTACTTAAAAATCGCCCATGGGGTCGGACTGCTTCTGCTGGTCGTAGCGGGCTTCGGACTTCTGGCCCGCCTCGGAATCGGGTGGCCATGGCCTCTTTGGATTCATCTGAAGATCTTCGTCTGGGTTGCGCTGGGACTAATGCCGCTGCTTTTCAGAAGTTTGCCCTCATCAGGAAAGGGTTTCTGGTGGGCGGTTCTGGGATTGGCAGCATGCTCGGCGTATCTTGCCAACTTCAAACCTTTTGTGTAGCGTCGGAAGATTCAAGAACCCCTATTCTGGATACAGGGAAGAGTGAAGGCACTATGGAAGAGACATCTAGGAATAGCCTCTCTGAGTTGGCCCTCGAACTCGAGAATTTCGAGGAGATAGCTCGCTATCTGGTGCCCTCCCCTGGTGACATGCCTGATCTTGACGGGATTGACGTGTATGGGAAGTCGCTGCCACTGAATGGGTTGGTCGGTGGCGACCATATCATCTATCTCGACTTCAAGAAACGCTATGATCTGGTGGCGCGGATAAAGAAGGCCAAGATGTCGGGGCTTGAATCAGTTGTTCAGAACCTGGTGGGTTGTCAGCGAAAGGCTGGAATCGTGCTGGCTGATGTTTCGGGACACAGGATTACCGATGCACTCTTGGCCCTGATGCTTCATCAGGCATTCTTGCTCGGTGCGAGATATGAATTGAGTCACTACGGAGAGATTACCACCCGTTTGTTCGAACACCTGAACACCCGTTTCTACAACTCTTCAAGCGTGGCAAAATACCTCACTTTGATCTATGGCGAAATTCACGAAGAGGGGAAATTCAGTTTTGTCTCAGCCGCCCATCCCAGCCCGGTGGTCTTTTCGGCCAAGTATAACCAACTCGTCGACATCTGCCCCGAAACCCTCCTCACGTTTCCTCCAATTGGAACGATGCCCTCCTATGAAGATATTGATCGTAGAACATACCAGCCAGTCCTGGGATTCAAGGAGAAATACGAAGTAAACGAGATCAATTTGATGGGTTCGGGCGATATTCTGATCCTTTTGTCGGACGGTTTGTCGGAACATAGTAGGGGCGAAGCAGCCTTTTTTCCGCTGCAATTGCAGTCAGTCCTCCGTGACACAAAAGAAGGTTCCGCCCGGGAGATATTTGAAGCGATCCACAGAAATTTGTTGGAGTTCAGTGACCCTCATGACGATATAAGTTATGTAGTCGTCAAGCGACACTAAAAGTTGCTTTGGCAGAGGGCAGAGCATTCTGCAATAATACTGGTAAGCAGATGTCAGGACCAGCGTTACAAGCACTCTCATCTTTGGTCAAACATTGCGACGCTGATAAGGAGGTGCGCAAAACTGACCTTCATATCGGTGACTGGCTGCTCGTAACCACCACCAATTCCAAGTATCTTATCCGACCTCTGCAGGACGGCTACTACTCTGTCTCTGGTGGCTGGTTCGACAAAAACAAGCTTTCACCCTTCAGGACCCGGATCACGGGGTGCACATGGGGAGGCTCCGCGATCAAGCTCGATATTCTAGCTGCCGCGGGCAGGCATTTAGAGTTCGGCAACCGTGTCGTGACCAGTGCAATCCGTGGTTTCTCAATCTTTCGTTGCTGGGGAAAGAACATCGACAACTGAGCCGCTGTCAGAGACTCTCGAAAACTCTTCGTAATCGCGATTCGGCCTCAGTGGCCACTGGCTCGAGCTCAGGTTTGTCGATAGAGGCGAACATCGCTTCTGGTCGAAGAATGGCGACCTCCGAGCCCCCTTCCGTTTCAGCTACAACTACGTTACAAGGCAATAGCAGGCCAATCGTGTCATCGGTGCAAAGAGCTCGATGCGCCAGATGCGGATTACAGGCACCCAAAATCACGTATGGTTTGTGCTCAACGTTCAGTTTCTGCTTCAACGTGCTCTTGACATCAATTCTTGTCAGAACTCCAAAACCCTCCTCCTTCAGCGCGGAAGACACCAGTTCTTCGGCCTGATCCACACTGGTTCCCGGAAGCTCTTTGAAAAACCCGTAATCAACACTGTGCATCTTTTACCTCCACTGCAAACCAAGTCTAGCTCTTCAATACAGAAAAATAGCCGCTAATTTCTTTATATGAGCGGGACTCCGGAAAGATTCGAGAGCAGTCGACTGATCAGAAGAACAGCTTGAAAGACCCGAAAATGATACTGGGAACCGAGCCATACTCGCTCTCCAGACCTTCGCTTTCTTTTGGCTGACGCCCCATCGACAACTGGCCCCCAATCAATACCTCCGAATTGTTACCGGTTGACCAGACCAGACTCGGAATCCAAAGCGTCGAGGGATCGTGGATATTGACCAGAAAAGTGTTTGTCAGAGTCAAGAGGGGATGAATCATCCAAGCGAGAGAGCCTCCGGCATAGACTCTTCCCAGACAGTTTACTTCTCCTCTCAGCACGCGATCGGAATCGAGCCAATCGAGGTACTGGGATGGGTCAGAAGTACCATACCCGTTCCAAGCTAGTTCGGAGACAAGGCTGAGCGAAGACGTCAGCTGGCGATCAAATCCAACCGAGGTGCGCAAGAAACTTTCACGATCACGCTTCTCATCTTCCGGATCTCCGGACTTCGTCCAGTTTACTTCTGCTCGAACTCCAGTACCCTTCAAGTCCGCAGTCACAAAACCGCCGACTACCGTATCTCGATGAAAACGGCCTCCCATGACGCCCAGATCTGCGGACCCGAAGTTCCAACGAAGTAAAGCCGCCCCAGATCCGTCCCTCTTAAAGGAGGATCCCAGTACCGCACCTACGACTTCAAGTTCTGAAAAATTGTTCAAAGGCAAGACCAGTCGAACTGCATCCAGACCGGCCTTGTACTCCCGATCGATCTGCTGAGGTGCAAAAGGGGCAAAGAGATCGACCGCCGGCCAGAAATAGCTGACTCCCCAGGTTATTGCTTGCCGACCTACAACTATTTTGGCTCTGTCAAACTCAAATTGGAGATTTAGTCGATCCAGGCTCCCAATCAAAAGGATGTCTTCTTTATCCGCCAAGGTGGTTTGAAGGGGCAAGAATGCGCGGGATGGGCTGACTGCGATCCGTGTACCGCCCAGTTGCGGAGGCGCTAAGGCACTGAGTAATCCATGTGCCTCAAATAGGACCAAATCTCCAAGATAGCTCTCTTGGGTCGCTCTGCCCAGAAAAAGCCCCGATCCGGTATAGTCTAAGCCTTCAATCTTTTCTAGAGCTACAAACCCATAACCCCTTAT
>Ga0272441_10012803_pt1 | contig 12167 bp, 6 predicted proteins | sample SSMProp6N_FD_193582 | JGI IMG/M metagenome (GOLD analysis project Ga0272441, IMG submission 193582) | Marine sediment archaeal communities from Little Sippewissett salt marsh, Falmouth, MA, United States - SSM-Prop-6N | ecosystem: Environmental > Aquatic > Marine > Wetlands > Sediment ...
CGCGCTGCGCAGGCCCTCATACCCATAGCGGTCATACACAGCCCTTTTCTCATCGTCCGAAAGGACCATGAAGGCTTCATTAATTTCCTTAAAGCGCTCTTCCGCATCCGGCGCGTTGTTCACATCCGGATGGTATTTCCGCGCCAATTTGCGGAATGATGATTTAATTTCGTCCGGGGTGCTGTTCCTTGGAACGCCCAGGACCTCGTAATAATCCCGTTTTGCCATTTATTTCCTGCTGTTAATTAAGAGGCGCATGATCCGAGGCCTGATGCCTGATATGCGCCTCCTACAAATTCAGCCGTTTATTATATACAATTTATACGTTCTTGAACTCCCCGTCCACCACATCTTCATCCGGGCCTTCAGAACCGCCTTCCTGGCCGCCCTCGTCCGGCGCCGCGCCTCCATCGCCGCCCGGCTGCTGCTGGTGGATGCTTGCACCAATCTGCTGAATGAGCTGACCCAGCTTATCAGTCTGGCTGCGGATCTCTTCAAGGTTTTCACCTTTGACCGACTCCTGCAGTTTGTAAATCAGATCCTGCACTTCTTTCTTCCGGTCTTCAGTAATCTGCTCGCCGTTCTCACGGAGCATCTTTTCTGCCGTGTAGATGCTGCTGTCAGCAAAATTGCGCGCTTCGATCAGTTCCTTGCGCTTCTTATCTTCCTCGGCATGCTCCTCCGCTTCGCGCTTCATGCGCTCCACTTCCTGTTCAGACAGGCCGCTGGAGGCGGTAATGGTGATCTTCTGGCTGCGGCCGGTGGCTTTGTCCTGCGCCGTCACATTGAGGATGCCGTTGGCATCAATATCAAAGGTCACCTCAATCTGCGGGACACCGCGGGGTGCCGTCGGGATACCGTCCAGGATGAACTTGCCGAGGGACTTGTTATCCGCCGCCATGGGACGCTCACCCTGCAGAACATTGATCTCCACCTGGGTCTGGTTGTCGCCAGCAGTGGAGAAGACCTGGCTCTTGCGGGTCGGGATGGTGGTGTTGCGCTCTATGAGGGGCGTTGCCACAGCGCCCAGCGTTTCAATGGACAGGGTCAACGGAGTCACATCGAGCAGAAGGATGTCCTTGACATCCCCGCCCAAAACGCCCGCCTGGATGGCCGCGCCCACCGCAACCACCTCATCGGGATTCACACCCTTGTGGGGTTCCTTGCTGAACTCCTTGCGCACCACCTCCTGGATAGCAGGCATGCGCGTCATACCCCCAACCATAACAACCTCATTGATCTCGGCGGGTTTGAGGCCCGCGTCCTTTAGTGCCTGGCGCACCGGTTCAATGGTTTTCTCCGTGAGGTCATTGGTGAGCTGTTCGAGCTTGGCGCGCGTCAGCTTCATCACAAGGTGCTTGGGTCCGCTGGCGTCCGCCGTCAGATAGGGCAGGTTCACCTCTGTTTCCATCACCGTGGAAAGCTCAATCTTCGCCTTCTCAGCGGCTTCCTTGAGGCGCTGTAGCGCCTGGCGGTCCTTGCGGATATCCATGCTGTGCTGTTTCTGGAATTCCTCAATGAGGTAATCCATGACACGCTGGTCATAATCATCCCCACCAAGGAACGTATCACCGCTGGTGGATTTTACCTGGAACACGCCATCCCCAACTTCCAGAACGGAAATATCAAATGTGCCGCCGCCAAGGTCATATACAGCGATGACCTCATTTTTCTTCTTGTCAAGCCCGTAGGCCAGTGAAGACGCCGTCGGTTCGTTGATGATGCGGAGAACCTCAAGCCCGGCAATCTTGCCGGCATCCTTGGTCGCATTGCGCTGCGCGTCATTGAAGTAAGCGGGAACAGTGATCACCGCCTGGGTGACCGTCTCGCCCAGGTAGGATTCCGCATCCTGCTTCAGCTTGCCGAGGATCATGGCGGAAATTTCGGGCGGCGAGTATTCCTTGTCGCCCATCACCACACGCAAATCCCCATTGGGCGCTTTGGTTACTTTATACGGGACGATCCCGATTGTCCGCTGCACTTCAGGGCCATCGTACTTACGGCCCATGAAGCGCTTGATGGAAAATATGGTATTTTCCGGGTTGACGATCGCCTGGTTGCGGGCTGCGCGCCCGACTATACGCTCGCCGTTCTTGTTGATGGCCACGACGGACGGGCAGAGCCGCTCGCCTTCTGCGGTCGGGATGACCGTGGGCTCGCCGCCGGACATGACTGCCACAACTGAGTTGGTAGTACCTAAGTCTATTCCTATAATTTTTGCCATTTATGCCTCCTATTTAGCAACTCTCACCCGCGCCGGCCGGACTACCCGGTCGCCAAGTGTGTAGCCCTGCTGGACCACTTCAATAATTTCTTCACTTTTAAAGTCCGGATTCTCTTCGTGCGAAATCGCTTCATGCAGGTTTGGATCAAACTCCTGCTCTTCCGCGGGGATGCGCTGCACGCCTTCGCTCTCAAGAACATTCCTTAATTTTTGGTCAATCAGGCGAATGCCCCCGGTCCAATCCGTCTGCTTCACTTCTTCCGGAACATTCTTCAATGCCCGTTCCAGGTCGTCATGGACATCCAGATATTTACGGATGATCTCAATGCGGCTCGATGAGCGCTGAAACTCCTGGTCGCGCGTCATTCGTTTGCGGTAATTGCTGAAATCCGCCCGCTCCCGCTGCCAGCCAGCGCTGAATTCATCCACCTTCTTTCGAAGATCATCCAGTTCCTCCAGCTGATCAGCATAGTCCTTCAGCGGAACAGATACCATTTCCTGGTTTTCTTCAGCAGGTTCCTTCTTTTTTTCTTCTGGAGTTTCCTCTACTTTTTCTACAAACTCTTCAACCATTTCCTCTTCATTTTTCTTTTTTTTCTGTTTATCCGCCATCTTTCCAAACCCTTTCTGTTTACCACTTCTCTGCAACAAAATCGCTCAATATTCCCGACAGGAAGCGCACCATTGAAATCGACCTGCCGTATGACATGCGCATCGGGCCCAGGATGCCCAGCGTACCCATTGCGGTGCCCGGCGCGCCGTATTTTGACAATATCACGGAGCACTGCTGGAGCTCATCCAGGCTGCCCTCACCGCCAATGAGCACCTGTACCCCGCCGATGCTTTCCGGCAGGATGGTCTTCGCAATTAGATCCTGGAGCGCTGAGCGTTCATCCAAAAGACGCAAGGCACGGCGCGCTTCTTCTGAATCGGCAAATTCCGGTTCAGCCAGCACATTGGTGATGCCGTCCATATAGATTTCACCGGTGGGCAGCCGCTCCGAGCGCACCAGCTCATCCTCCATCCATGCCATCACGGCCGATTCGAGCGGAGACATGGTATCCCTGTCAGCGTTCATGGCATGAATGCCCTTTCCGCCAAATTTCTCCGTGAACTTGTTGGAGATACGGGAAAGCTGTTCCTGGGACGTCGGTTCATCCAGCGTCAGGATCTGCTGGTTAATCTGCCCGCCCTCCAGGACAAGGATGGCCAGAACCTGCCGACCGTGCGTCGCAATCAGCTCCAAGTGCTTCATCCTCACCTCTTCCGGCTGGGGAGCCGTGATGAGGGAAGCGGCATGGGTCTGACTGGCGAGCACAGAAGCAGCCAGGCGCATCCACTGCTTGACATCATTGCGCATCTGGGAAAACTGGTGGATGATGGTATAACGCAAATTCTCAGGGATAGCTGACTCGCGCATGAGCTGGCCGACAAAAAAACGGTAGCCCGCCTCCGTGGGCACACGACCTGCGGAGGTATGGGGCTGGCGTAAATAGCCGGCATCCGTCAAGGCTGCCATCTCGTTGCGGACGGTGGCTGAACTGAGGTCCAGCCGGTACGCTTCTACGAGATAATTGGATCCCACAGGATCCGCTGAGCGTATGTGCTCATGGATAATCAGCGATAGAATCCTTTTCTGACGTTCAGTAATGTCTATCATTTTCATCAAATTAGCACTCTAAGCGTTAGAGTGCTAAAATCCTGTTATTGATGATACCATGCAGGTTTTTAAGCGTCAAGATTTCCAGGAATACGCGAATCCATTCTTATAAAACTTTAATAAAGCGATATCTTTGGTAAGTTTTCCCGACAGCAGATACACGTAGGTTAAAATATTTTCAGCAAAAAAAGCAACCAGGAGCAGAGACATGGTACAAGCGAATTTTCCTTCCAGGCGGGCAGATTTTTACAGGGACGTTCCGGATGAAAAATGGAATGACTGGCGCTGGCAGCTCAGCCGCCGGCTTAATTCCCTGGAAGATTTCGAACCAATCCTGGAGCTGACGGAGGGAGAGCGCAAAGCGCTCTCTGAAAAAGGGCTCTTCAGGGTGGACGTCACGCCCTATTTCGCCTCACTGATTGACCCGAAAGACCCGGATGACCCGGTCCGCAGGCAGGTCATCCCGACCGAACGGGAAGTTTCCGCTTTTACGGGCATGATGGAGGACTCGCTGGCGGAAGACGCCCATTCGCCGGTGCCCGGCCTTGTGCACCGGTACCCGGACCGTGCCCTGATGCTGGTTACCACCCAGTGCGCTTCCTATTGCCGCTACTGCACGCGTGGGCGCATCGTCGGCGACCCGAACGCCACTTTTTCGCGGCCGGAGCTGGATGCGCAGATCGATTACCTGAAAAATACCCCTCAGATCAGAGATGTGCTGCTTTCCGGCGGCGACCCGCTTGTGCTGGCCCTAAAACTGTTGGAAGAGCTGCTTTCGCGCCTGCGCGAGATCCCGCACATAGAAATCCTTCGCATCGGTTCGCGCGTGCCCGTTTTCATGCCAATGAGGGTGACGGATGAACTGTGCGCCATGCTGGAAAAGTTCCACCCACTTTGGTTCAATATCCACGTCAACCACCCCAACGAGATCACCGCGGAACTGGCCGAGGCATGCGACAAGCTGTCCAGAGCGGGCATCCCGCTCGGCAACCAGTCCGTGCTGCTGGCTGGCATTAACGACTGTGCCCACATCCAGCGCAAGCTGGTGCAAGATCTTGTGCGCATCCGCGTGCGCCCGTACTATATTTATATCTGCGACCTTGTGGAGGGCGCGGGTCACTTCCGCACGCCCGTATCCAAGGGCATCGAAATCATTGAGGGGCTGCGCGGCCACACCACCGGCTTCGCCGTGCCTACTTTTGTGGTGGACGCTCCCGGGGGCGGAGGGAAGATCCCGGTCATGCCGGATTACGTGATCAGCAGTTCCGACCACAAGGTGGTCCTGCGCAACTACGAGGGATTCATCAGCACCTACGAGGAACCCCTGGATTACAAGCCGCACGATCCGAAAACCTGCCCATTCTGCCGGGAAAAACGGTCCGAACCGGGGCAGTCCGGCGTATTCGGCCTGCTGGACGGGCAAAAAATGGAAATCAAGCCCGAGAACTATGACCGCATCCACGCCCGCGGCGGGGAAATCCACCGCCTGCGCGAGCACGGCGAGAAGTGGAAACCGCTGGGGATCGGAGATGGGGAAGAAGAGTAACTTCTTAATAGTCCCAAATTAAGAAGTTTTCCGGCGGATATTTTCCCTGCTGGGTTATAATCCTGAAAAATAATCGGGGAATATCGGATTTCTTTATTTCCAGGGCGGGAGATTTGGACGAAAAAAAGAAAGACACCGCTGCTTCACTGCTCATATTGTCTGTGCTTTATTTTGCCGCGTTCGGGCTTGTGAACACAGCCGGCGCGCGGGACATGGATATGCTTGCGGTATTCGAAATTGACGAATACGCCCAGTACCCACACCTCCTGCGGATGGTCGAACCAACGGGCAGCATCAAGCTGACCATACGGAACTTCCTTGTTTACGGACACTACTATTATGGTTATCCTTTTTACTTTTTCTCGGGGCTGGTCCTCCTGCCATTCCGGCTGCTTTTCGGCATCGGCCTGGCATCCTATACCCGGTGGATCATGCTGGCACTTCGGCAGCTGGTCAATGTGCTGCCAGGCATCGCAGGCGCATTTTCCCTGACATACTTCACGACCCGCTTTCGCTCGCCATGGAAAAGCTTGACAATCTTCCTGCTGATACTGCTCCTCCCGGCTCTGGTGCAGAACGGTTTCTGGTGGCACCCGGACGGGATCGGGCTGATGTTTGTGTCCCTCACATTCCTGCTTCTCTCCCTGGACTCTCTGGATTTCGGGTGGAAGTTTTCCCTGGCAGCGGTAGCGACCGGGATTGCCGCAGGGATCAAATATCTCGGCGCTTTCTTTATCCTGACGATACCGGCATATCTAATATTCGGCATTATCCGGGACAAAATCAATATAAAGCATGCCGTTATAAAAGGATCCGGGTTTCTTGTTATCACAGCCATCACACTCGTCCTTACGAATCCGCTTCTCCTGCTGCCGCTGGAAAGGTCGGAACTCATCGCAACCCAAATTTCCCAGTTCAACCGTTCTTTAAGAGGTGAGTTGCTGGGGCGGCAACCCTTCCTGGAAAACGGCCGGCTGCCCGGATGGCTGATCACCAATTACGGTTCCATTCCTTTCCTGGTGCTACTTGCCGGATCCCTCCTGTGGGGGCTGTTCCAAAAAAAGCACCGGCTGCATGCCATTCTCATCCTTTCTTATATTTCTCCCCTGATCATTGCCATCGGTGTCGTTTCCCTGCGGCGGACACATTATTACCTTCCCATCATCCTACCCCTGATTGCTTCCCTGGGCTTCCTCCTCCCGGACCGCTTGCCAAGAATTCCAGAAAAAAAGGCTGCGGGAGCGGGTACGCTGCTCATTATCCTGCTGCTTGCCTGGCAAGGCGGACGATTTTTGCTGACGGATGTCCGCTACTTCGACAATATGCTCCACAGGGAGGAGCGCTCGTCCAGCATCGCCTTTTACAGGAACATCCAGGAAGAAATATTCCCGGTAGGACCGGATGAAGGAAGCACAACCATTTACCGCGACTGGCATGTGTATTTTCCAGCAACGGAGAATTTTCAGGTGTTTATAGATTGGGACCTTGCCAATTACAGCCTGATCGATGAGAGAAAACCGGATTACCTCCTGCTCGAACGGGCGAATATGGAAACATACGGCTCAGAGGAATATCTAATCGCCGCACCAGACCCCGGCAGGCTGGCACCCATGCACGAATTTTATGCGGATGCGCTTCATGACAGGATCCAGGATTATGACCGCATTTATGCAGACCATTTCGGTTTTGTGTTCAAGCGAATTGAAAAACAATCCTGATCCGGCGCCGCGATAGCGGTTTCTGAAATCTTATTAATAGAGAACCCTGGATCTTACGTATACAATCCAGCCAGAACACAGGAGCATTTTGATGGATATAAAAAAATTCGCATCCAGCCTTTTGCTTGAAGAGAAAGCGACACTGGTATCCGGGATGGATTTCTGGCACCTGGAAGCCCTTAAGCGCTTCGATATCCCCGCGATACTGATGACAGACGGTCCGCACGGACTGCGGAAGGAAATCGGTGAGAGCGACGCCGCGCTGAAGGAAAGCGTGCCCGCTACCTGCTTCCCGACCGCGTCCTGCCTTGCCAGCACCTGGAGCCGTGACCTGATTTCACGCGTCGGACAGGCCATCGCGGAGGAAGCGAAGAGCGAGGGCGTGAGCGTTGTGCTTGGGCCCGGAGCAAACATCAAACGCTCCCCGCTCTGCGGCCGGAATTTTGAATATTTTTCCGAAGACCCACTTCTCTCGGGAGAAATGGCGGCAAGCTGGATCAAAGGGCTGCAGGGTGCGGGAGTCGGCGCATCGCTGAAACATTTCGCCGCCAACAACCAAGAATACCTGCGCATGTCCATCAATGCCGTTATTGATGAGCGCGCCCTGCGTGAGATCTACCTGGCGGGATTTGAAGCGGCGGTGAGACAGGGACAGCCGTGGACGGTCATGGCAGCCTACAACCAGCTGAACGGTACATTCTGCACCGAGAATCACTATCTGCTTTCAAAGATCCTGCGGGAAGAGTGGGGCTTTGAAGGGCTGGTGATGTCAGACTGGGGAGCCGTGAATGACCGTGCGGCCGGGTTATCGGCCAGACTGGATCTGGAGATGCCGGGCGTTAAAAACGGGAATGCCAAACGCATCCTTGAACTGATTCAGGATGGATTCCTGGAAGAGGAAACCCTTAACCTGGCTGTCAAAAATGTGCTGGACCTGATCGACCGCTCCATGCAGAACCTGGATGAAGGGTACCGATATGACGCGGACGCGCATCACGAACTGGCACGCAAGGCAGCCGCAGAAGGAGCCGTCCTGCTCAAGAACAAGGACAACCTGCTGCCGCTCAAAAGAGGCATGAACATCGCCCTGCTGGGCGGTTTCGCCAGACATCCGAGGTACCAGGGAAGCGGCAGCTCACGCATTATCCCAACCCGGCTGGACACCCTGTATGACGAAATGCTGAAGACCTTCGGCAAGGAACATATCACATATCTCCAGGGGTACCCGATGAATGAGGGGGAAGATATGCGCATCCTGCTCCAGCAGGCGGTTTCCGCCGCGAGGTTGTCAGATGCGGTGGTGATATGCGCCGGTCTGCCTGACCGGTACGAGGTGGAGGGCGTTGACCGGGATTCGCTTTCCCTGCCGGACACCCACAGCTGGCTGATAGAAGCCGCCGCCCTGGTAAGCGACCGGATCACGGTCGTCCTGAGCAACGGGGCACCCGTAGAGATGCCGTGGCTGGACCGGGTTTCCTCCGTGCTGGAATGCTACCTGGGCGGGCAGGCAAGCGCGGGAGCGGCAGCGGATATCCTGTCCGGGGCGGTAAACCCAAGCGGTAAATTGGCCGAGACTTTCCCCCTCCAATTGGCGGATACTCCCTGCTACCGGTATTTTCCCGGCGGGCCGGAAACCGTGGAATACCGTGAGAGCATCTACGTCGGCTACCGGTTCTATGATACTGTCGGTAAAAAAGTGCTGTTCCCATTCGGCCACGGGCTGAGCTACACCGAATTTGAATATGCTGACCTTAAAACAGAAAAAAATCAGATCCGCGCGGAGGAGAACCTGATGGTCACACTAAAAGTCAGGAACTCGAGAAAGAGAGCGGGCAGCGAGGTGGTGCAGGTTTATATCAGGAAAGCGGATTCAGAGGTCTTCCGGCCGGAAAAGGAATTGAAGGCATTCTCCAAGATTGCCCTAAAACCAGGTGAAGAAAAAGAAATTCAATTCACCCTGGATGAGCGTACATTTGCTTTCTTCAACACCAAAACAGAAAACTGGCAAGTGGAACGCGGTACATACCAGATATTGGCAGGTTCTTCCTCCCGGGATATCCGGCTGTGCACCGAAATTGAAATTATTTCTGGCAGGCTGGAAGAAACCAGAAACCGGGATGAAATCCCGGATGCATATTTTGATTTCCCCTCTGATGGAATGATATCACAGCAAGATTTCGAGAGGCTGCTTGGCATGCCGGTTCCTGAAAACAGGAAGCCCAAACGGGGTGAATATACCATCAACACACCCATCAGCCAAATGAAGGGGACGCTGACCGGCCGGTTGATCGGGATGGTCATGAAACAGCAGATGGAAAAGATGGTGTTGGGCCAGGAAGATTCACCCAACGCCATCATGATGCGGAAGATGGCTGAAGAAGGCCCGTTGAGAATCATGCTGATGTCCGGCGTCGACCGGGATGTGGTTGACGCGGTGCTGCTGATGGCAAACGGTAAATTCCTTAAAGGGCTGGCAGCCCTGCGGAAAGCCACAGCGAACAAAATTAAATAATGCAACAGGGAGTTTCCTGCTGCATCATACATTAATTAAAAGGCTGATTATTCTGCCTTCCGAACCCTGGCATCCAGTTCTTTTTCAAGCTGGCTGATAATCCGGTTCCGCACTTTTCCGACCTCTTTATCCGTCAGCGTGCGGTCCGGTGCCTGGTAGGTAAGGCGGAAAGCCATGCTCTTTTTGCCAGCACCGATCTGCTCCCCGCGGAAGAGATCAAACAAATCGACGCGCTTCAAGAGAAATCCGCCGGCTTCCCGTATGATATCCACCACTTCTGCACCCGCGAGCGCTTCATCCACAATCACAGCAATATCCTCGATGACGGGCGGATAGGCAGCCACAGGCTGCAAGGCGAATTTCTGGCTGCCGTATTCGTACAGCCGGTCAGCGGAAAGGTCCGCAACCAATACTGCAGGTTCCAGAAACTCGTAATTTGCCTTAACTTTCGGATGCAGTTCACCCAGGAAGCCAATTTCCTCCCCTTCCACCATGAGCCGGGCACATTTCCCGGGATGAAAACTTGGATGTTCCACTCCATCATACCGATAGTTTTCGATATGGAGCACTTCGAGCAGCAATTCAACGATCCCTTTCAGGTCAAAAAAATCCATCTCATCTGTTTCCGGCCTGTCCCAGGAAGCAGGATGGCGCAGGCCGCTGATCGCGATCGCCAGCCGCTGCCGTTCGAGGGGAAGCAGCTGCTCTTCCGTGGGTATGAAAACCGGCCCTATCTCAAAAAGGAGCAGCCTCCTTCGGCGGCGGATGTTCCCCTCAAGCGCTCTAAGGATGCTCGGCAGGATGCTGCGACGCATGACGCGGCGGTCCTCGGCGATGGGATTCTGCAGTTCGATATACTCCTGCAGCGCAAGTTCCCCATCAGGCGGATACATGCGCCGTTCTTCCTCCGGGCTGGTGAGACGGTAGCTGACCACCTCCTGGAGGCCCATGCGGACGAGCGAATCCTGGAAGAAGCGGTCGCGCTCCTCAGCGCGGTTACCGCGCTGGGGCGGCAGCTGGGCGCTCATCCTCTCCGCCGGGATGCGATCATACCCGTACAGGCGGGCGATTTCCTCCACAACGTCCGCTTTCCCGACCATTCCCCTACCAATATCAGTACGGTAGGAGGGAGACTTGGCTTTTACCGTATCGCCTTTTATATCGCATTCAAACTCAAACCTTTCCAGCAGGGATGCCATTTCCCCGGCATCCAGGTGAATGCCGAGCTGACGCTCCACGTCCGCTTCGCTGATCTCGACAAGCGGATCTTCGTACGGTTTGGGATATTCGTCTATCAATCCTTCCGCTATCTGCCCGCCACCCCACTCCGCCATGCGCTTCAGGCCGAGGCGTACGCCTATCTCTGCCAGTGCAGGATGTACATTGCGCGCAAAACGGTAGGCGGCTTCGGAATTCATCCGCAGGTATGCCAGCGAGCGGCGGATGTTGATGAAATTCCAGGAAGCGCCCTCAAGCAGGATGTTTTCTGTCTTTTCTGTTACCTCGCTCTCCTCGCCTCCCATCACGCCCGCAATCGAGAGCGGACCGGCTGTATCGCATACTAGCTCAGTGAAATCTTCCAGCTGCCGCTCCACATCGTCAAGGGTTGTGAGCATCTCCCCTTTCGCGGCGGTGCGTGTGATGATGGTTGGGTTCTTACCGCCCGCGCGTTCCCTGAGAATATCATAGTCAAACGCGTGCAGGGGCTCCCCCGTCTCCAGCATGACATAATTGGTAGCATCGACCGTTGAGTTGATGGGGCGCATACCCGCCAGGCGAAGCCGGAACTGCACCTTGTAGGGGCTGGGGCGTGCAGTGACACCTGAAACCAAACCGGCAACAAAGCGCGGGTTGAGGTCAGGATCGGTAATTTGTACAGAAACTTTTTCCGCTACCGGTTCCTTGCCCTTGGGAAGTTCCAGATCCGGGATCTTCACTTTTTTGCCCAGGTATGCTGCCACTTCCCTCGCAATGCCGATGACACTAGATAAATGGATCATGTGAGGCATGATATCCAGTGAAAATACCGCATCGCCCAGATAATCTACGAGAGGCGCACCCACCGGCGCATCCTCATCCAGGATCATGACACCCTCATGCTCTTCCGAGATGCCGAGCTCTTTTTCCGAGCAAATCATGGAAAACGATTCCACCCCGCGGATCTTCATGCGCTTCAGAGTCGTCACCACCTTGCCAGGCTGGTGGCCGTCATACAGGCGGGAACCTTCACGCGCGTAGGCAACCTTGAGCGGTTCCTCAAGAGGACCTTTTCCCTTGTATTCAAACAAATTGGGCGCGCCGGTGAGCACAGTAGGCTCTTCCTCCCCGTCGAAAAGGCGGCAGAGGACCAGACGGTCCGCATTGGGATGGGGCATAACCTCATCCACCCTGCCCACAACGATCTTATCCGGATCCCATTCCAGGCCGTGGAAGGTGATCCCCGCATTCTCCTCCTCAGGTTTGGGCAGGCCAACCAGCCAGACATCCTCCACTTCCATTCCGAGCAT
>Ga0272441_10012804_pt1 | contig 12167 bp, 9 predicted proteins | sample SSMProp6N_FD_193582 | JGI IMG/M metagenome (GOLD analysis project Ga0272441, IMG submission 193582) | Marine sediment archaeal communities from Little Sippewissett salt marsh, Falmouth, MA, United States - SSM-Prop-6N | ecosystem: Environmental > Aquatic > Marine > Wetlands > Sediment ...
TCGGAGTCTTTTAACGAGATGACTGCCTATGAATCCTCCTGCTCCACAAACCAATGCCTTTTTCATTTCGTTCCTTTCCTGGAGTACAATGTTAATACTTTTCTGCTCATCTCAAAATGTTGTATCGCGGCGTTTTCCTGTTAGATAATGGCGGCTGGGAGAAAAGAATGCTAAGAAATGATCGCTCAATAATATCTCCAGAGTCGCTGCTGTTATATGAGGACGACGAAACGATAGACGACTTCGATGATCTGGATGATTTCGATGATGACGAGTTCGAGGACGACTTCTTCGATGGCGAGGAGTTTAATGGTAACGGAGATTATGACGACTTCGAAGACTTCGAAGATGAGGAGGAGGAGGATTTTACGCACTAGATTTGGGGAAATCGGCTGCGCGAGAACGTTGGAGATGATTCGAAATTCGAAATTCGAAATTCGAGATTGCGGGTGACACAGCCGTCTCGAAGCTGTGACCATTCTCCCAGCTTACAGGGTCACAGGCAGGATGCCTGTGCCACATCGGATCTGTACCATTGAACAAAGCTAGAAACGTTCTGACGTTCTAACGTTACAACGTTCCAAGCGCGGACCGGGAGGTCCGCGTTCCGTTCGAGACCCGAGGCCATTTCAAGAGATTCGGTCGAACCGGGCCTGGAAGAACCTCAGATACTTAGGTTCATAGACCATTTGCAGCCCTTTCACCTGTTCACGATTGTCGAAAACTGCCTTCACCGATTCGGCCACCACATCCATATGGGCTTGCGTGTATACACGCCGAGGGATAGCCAGGCGGGTAAGTTCCAGCGCCGGGTAACGATGACCTCCTGTTTCAGGATCCCTGCCTGCGCTGGCAATTCCTCGCTCCATGGATCGGACTCCTGAATCCAGATACAACTCAGCTGCCAGGGTCTGGGCTGGGAATTGATTCTGGGGAAGGTGCGAGAAGAACCTCTTGGCATCCAGAAAGATAGCGTGACCCCCAACCGGTTGTACGATGGGGACATTCCAGGCCGTTAAGAGATTGCCTAGATAGCGGACTTGCTCGACACGGCTCTTGATATGGTCATCATCCACCGACTCAGCAATTCCGATGGCCAGTGCTTCTAAATCGCGCCCGGCCAATCCCCCGTAAGTGTGAAGTCCCTCGTAGATGACCACCATATTGCGCACCACGTCGAAGACTTCTTCGTCGTTCAGTGCCAGCCAGCCTCCTATGTTTACGAGGCTGTCTTTCTTCGCACTCATCCACGCTCCGTCAGTGTAGCTGCAGAATTCCTTGAGAATCTCCGCAATGGGGTGATCCTCGTATCCCTCTTCTCGTTCCTGGATAAAGAAGCAGTTTTCGGCCATTCGGGTAGCATCCAGATAGACAGGGATTCCGTAACCCTTGCTGAACTCATGCAACTCCCGGGCGTTCTTCATGCTGACGGGCTGGCCGCCTGCCATATTGACCGTTCCTGCCAGGCTCACGTAAGGGATGTTCTGCTCACCGACCTTTTGTATCAGCGCTTGCAGCTTCTCCAGATCAACGTCTCCCTTGAAAAGATGGGAACTGTCGGGGTCATGAGCCTCATCAATAATGACGTCGACGAAGGTCCCTCCGGCCAGTTCTTGATGCAGGCGAGTGGTCGTGAAATACATGTTGCCGGGAATGTAGTGCCCCGGTTTGATCAATGCCTGGCTGATGAGGTGTTCGGCGCCCCTTCCCTGGTGAGTGGGAACCATATGGCGGTAACCGTAGAAATCCCTCACAGCTTTTTCCAACCGGTAGAAATTTCGGCTTCCGGCGTAAGCCTCGTCCCCGAGCAGAAGTCCGGCCCACTGTCGATCACTCATGGCGGAGGTGCCGCTGTCGGTCAGGAGATCGATGTAGACATCCTCTGAACGCAGCAAGAAGGTGTTGTAGCCGGCCTCTTCGAGAGCCTTTTCACGCTCGGCCTGACTCTTGACCTGGATCGGTTCTACCATCTTTATTTTCCATGGTTCCGCCCAGGAGCGTCGACCAAATTGCTGTCCCATTGTCTTTGGCTTGGAATCAGACATTTCACTTCTCCTTTCCCAATCGGAGAATAACTCTTCCAGGCTGGATTTGCATCCATATCGCGGGAGGATTCAGGTCAGAGCCCCAACCTTCATTCTCGTTAATCGTTAATCGTTGGGGACAATTCGAGATTCGACATTCGAAATTCGAGATTGTTCTTCTAATTCCGTATTCCGTATTCCGTATTCGGGTTGAGCTGATCTGCGAGATTTTCTGGAAGTGTGGTAGCGTGAGCTACCGCTTTGTAGTCGAGTCTCAACAACGTTGGAACGTGATGACGTTTTGACGTTTCCAGAATTGTTCAGTTGTGCAGCCGCTTACTTCGTGCGCGGCTCTGTCGACTCAAAGATTTGGACTTCTGTTGCCCTTCCAGGGCCACAGGCATTCCCAATTTCCAGAACCCAGAACCCAGCACCTGGAACCGATCCCAATCTCGGATTTCGAATCATTACCAACGTTCAAAGTTTCCGCGCAACCCGCAACCGATTCCAGTCCCCAGTTGCCAGTCCCCAGAATCAATCTCGAATTTCGAATCTCGAATCCTCTCCAACGATCAACGAACTAGCGCTCTAGAAAAATGACGTCGCCAGGATGTCGATAGGCCCTCAATCTCTACAACCTTCCGCAGCATCTCCTGATCCGCATCGGCCGCTTGATGCAGTTCCAGAATCTCTCGCACCGACACGGTTTCTTTTTCTCTGCTGATGAGCTCGATCTCATCACCCGCTGTAACGCTCCCCTCCAGGGCGACTGAGTAGTACCAGCCGCTCTTCCCGCTGGCCAGGAACCGCTTGATAATCGTCTTGTCCTGGAAACGCATCCCCAGTCTGGAGCAGGGCATCCTTGGCTGGGTAACAACGAGTTCAGCCGAGCCCACTCGATGACAGTCTCCAATCTGGACGGTTTCTTCAGAAAGTCCGATCGTGGTCAGGTTCTCTCCGAACATCCCTAAAGTTATTTCAGTCTCAGGGAATTCACCTCTCCAGTAGGGGAAGTGTTCCGAAGGATAGGCGTAGACGGCTTTGTCTATTCCTCCATGGACCGAGAGTTCCGCCTGGCCATCCCCTTGCAGGTTATCTCTGCGGACCGCCACCGCCCCTGCCACCGGTTCCTTAAAGATGCCGGTTCTGTAATTTCTCCCTTGCCATTCGACGTCTCTTGGCAGCCCAACATTAATGGATAGTATCCTCATCGGAACCTAGCTTTCTAACGTTCCAACCGTAACACATGGGTCTCGGGTCTCGGGTCTCGCGCAACGCGCAACCGAATATTGCCAACTTCCCTTGGGTGAGTCCCAGCGTGCGCCGAAGGCGCATCAGGGCAGTAGCCTGGGGCCTTAAACGCCCCGTGATTGAAGCTCTGAAAGAGCGCAGAACCCGCCACTCAGAGTTTCACTACCTGCTGGCGTTTCGCTTACCCATCGAATCTCGTCTTTCGTCTTCTAGCTTTCAGCTTTTTGCCTTCATCTGGAAGAGATTCGCCTCAATCGTTCCAGCGCTTCTATCGACCGGTCCCGCAACAAAGACATATCGTACTGAAAGGTTATAAAACGCATGCCTTCCCCCACCCAGCGCTCCACTGCTTCATAGGACTGCAGATGAATCCCGGGAGCCACGCCGTTTTTCTGACACGCTTCTATGACTCTGCTAAAGGCATCCTGTAAACGGGGATTGTCCATCTCTCCCGGTATCCCCATGCTCTGCGAAAGATCGAATGGTCCTATCATCACGGCGTCGATTCCATCGAAAGCCAGGATCTTGTCGGCGTTTTCTACTCCCATTTCCGACTCGATCTGCACCACGATCAGCGTTTCACGGTTGGCCCATTCCAGGTACTCCATTGTGCCGCAGTCAGGGAAACGGGCACCGACGGAAGTCTTACTGGCACCTCTCTGCCCCATGGGGAAATACTTGGTGGATTCAACAATCAAGGAGGCCTGTTCTTCTGTTTCTACCCGCGGAATCACCAGCCCATTGGCTCCGAAATCAAGCGTCTGTGCCAATTGATGGTAGTGCTTGTCAGGAACCCTGACCAGCATCGACAGCGGTTCGTAACTGGCCGCCAGAGCCAGATCCTTCAGCGTTTCGGAATTGTAAGCGCAGTGTTCGGTGTCGACTACAATGTAATCCCATCCGGCCGTCGCCAGCACGGGGATGACCTCTGGAGTACGGATCATTCTCACCATCGTTCCGTAGACAACTTCGCCCCTATTCAATCGCTGTTTCGTCAGGTTTTCCTTGAGCATAGAACTATCCTCCAGCACCGCAACACCTTTTGTATTTCTTCCCACTACCGCAGATACAGGGATCGTTGCGCCCCGGGCGCCTTTTACCGGACTTCTTCATATCCCCGAGCCTGGTCCAGTTCATTACATTAGCAGGGGGTCGCTGCTCTCTCAACTCGGCCGCCATAAACCTCATATATGGATCGATGTGGTTGAAGAACTTCTTGTAGCCTGCACATAGGTAATTCAGGCCAGCCTCTCCCTGTGGGGTCTTCAGGAACCGATGTTTAGGACACTCACCATTGCAGGCAAAACGGACCTCGCACTCCCTGCAGTAGCGAGGCAAGGTATCCCGCTTGTCCTGTCCGAACTTCCTCTGTTGGGCTGAAGCAACCATTGAGCCGAGTGGATTGTCCATGATATTCCCAAGCCGATTCTCGGGATAGACGTAGTGATCACATGAGTAGAGGTCGCCATTGTGTTCAATCGCCATGGCTGATCCGCAGGTCTCCCTGAACACGCACAGGCTGGGTTCCATTCCCACCCATGCCTCCAGTGCGACATCGAAGACCTGGACGAAGTGACTGCCGACATCCTGACGGACCCATTCATCGAAGATGGAGCACAGGAAGGTTCCAAACTGGGCTGGCTCGACGGACCACTCAGACACTTCAGCCGGTCCGGGCGAAGAGGCCGAGACCAGGGTCAGTCCGTCCGCACCCGGCTCTGGAGTCACCCTTTCCACAATTGGGATAAACTGCATGAAGGTACTGCCTATTTCCTTGAAGAAGCGGTACACCTCCAGAGGGTGGTAAGAGTTGTGCCGCTGTATGCATGTCAGCGTATTGAACTCGACCGAATGTTTCTTCAGGTATTCCAGCCCTCTCGTAACCCGGTTGAAACTGGGAGCGCCTCCACGATCGACCCGGTAGTGATCATGCAGATCCCGCGGACCGTCGATTGAAAGCCCGACCAGAAATCCCTCGGTGGCCAGCAGTTCTCCCCAGTCGTCGTCGAGCAGTACACCGTTGGTCTGAAATGCGTTCTCTATCCTCTTGCCGTCGGCGTACTTCCGTTGGTACTCAACGACCTTGCGGAAGAAGTCTGTCCCCAGCAGGGTCGGTTCCCCACCTTGCCAGGCGAAGCTGATGACGGGTGCCTGCTGCTGGGTAATGTAGTTTCGGATGTATGATTCCAGGACCTCATCGGACATGGCCCAGCTGGTCTGGTTGGGATAAAGCTTCTCTTTTTCCAAGTAGAAACAGTATTTACAGTCCAGGTTGCACAGGGGTCCGATCGGTTTAGCGATAACATGGAAGGATTGGGGCAAGTTGGCGGAAGAAGGAGGTGTGGAACGTTCTGGTGTGTCGGCCATTCTGGTTTGACTGCTTCGTAAATTGTGCGCTCGCCATAAAGGCGTTACAGAACTTCGATTGCCCTGATATTATACGATCAAATGTCTAACCTACTAACTCCGAAACCATTGGCCCGCCTGTCGGGAGCAGGAATCTGATGCGAAAGGAAGAGCCGGACGCAGGTCGCTGGCGTCTTATCTACGCAGCCGTTGCTTTGAATACTCTCGTGGTTTACGCAGCCCTTTGGTGGTTCTCACGGGCTTTCGACTAGTGTCCTGAGTCATGAATACGTCTCAGAACCGTCGCGCTCCCAACATGTGCTAACGTATTCATGACTCAGGACACTAGCATGCACTTTCTCGATTGGCTCATCGTTTTCGCATATCTGGCCTGGGTCGTTTTTGACGGTGCCAGACGAAGCCGGACGGCTAAAGGCGTTCGCGGATACTTTCTGGCGAATCGGAGCCTTCCCTGGTGGGCGGTTGGACTCTCCATCATGGCCACTCAAATGAGTGCCATTACGCTGGTGGGAACTACCGGCCAGGCCTATGACAATGGACTGCGCTTTATCCAGTTCTATTTCGGACTGCCCTTCGCGATGATCATCCTCTGCGTCACTGTGGTCCCATTCTTCTACCGTGCCAATGTCTTTACGGCTTACGAATATCTGGAGAGCCGCTTTGACCTCAAGACCAGGACCTTGACCAGTTTTTTCTTTTTGCTCTCTCGAGGCTTGGCCTGTGGAGTCATCATCTCAGCGCCCGCAGTCATCCTCTCGATTGTGCTGGGTTGGAATCTTCAAATGACCGTGCTTGCCATCGGAGTACCGACTGTTTTCTACACCATGATGGGAGGGGTACAGGCGGTGACCTGGACCGATGTGAAGCAGATGGTCATCATCTTTCTTGGACTGGCTGCCGTCTTGATAGTCATCCTTGGAAAAATGCCCGAGGGTGTTTCTATCGGCGATGCCCTGGCCGTTGCAGGTCAGGCGGGGCAACTCGACACCATAGACTTCTCCTTTGATTTGAGCGAGACCTACACATTCTGGTCGGGACTGCTGGGAGGTCTCTTTCTTATGCTTTCCTATTTCGGATGTGACCAGAGCCAGGTTCAGCGGTTCCTCACTGCGAAGTCAGTCGCTCAGGGTCGTACCTCACTGCTTATGAGTGCGGTTCTGAAAATCCCTGTCCAATTCGCGATATTGATGATCGGCGTGCTGGTCTTTGTCTTCTTTCATTTTGTGACGCCTCCTCTGGTTTTCAACCCGGTTACTGCCGGACAGATGGCGGACGTGCCCGAGTTTCAAAAACTCGAAAACGAGTATGCCGCAGCATCCAGGGCGGTGGCGGATTCCTCTCTGGCGGTCGCAAAAAATCGAGATACACCTGAATTGAGGGCCGCCTATCAGGATGCCCTGGCGCAGCGCGGCGAGATTCGAAGTCGCGTGCTTGACCTTGTCAAGGAGGAGACGGGTGACAGCAAGTTCACCGACGTCAATTATGTCTTCCCTTCGTTTGTCATCAACTTCCTGCCGATCGGTATTGTCGGGCTGATGATTGCAGCCATTTTCGCGGCTGCTATGTCGAGTATAGCCGCTGAGCTGAATTCGCTTTCCACCGCCACCGTGATCGATTTCTACCGCAGACACTACAAGCCGGATGCCAGTGACAGTCACTACCTGGTCGTTTCCAAACTGGCTACAGCGTTCTGGGGCATCATGGCCTGTGGTGTGGCGATTTTTGCGACCCATCTGGGGTCACTGATTGAAGTGGTGAATCGATTTGGATCTTTCTTTTACGGATCGCTGCTGGGAGTCTTCATTCTTGCTCTGGCGACCAAATGGGCGACATCACTGGGAGCCTTTGTCGGTTTGCTGGCGGGAATGGCAACGGTTGGCATTGTGAGCCTAACGACGGATATTTCCTATCTCTGGTACAACGTAGTCGGTGCCGCCACGGTTGTGCTGGTAGCCAGGGTGATTGCTGTGTTCCAAACACGTTGAGGGTTGGGGGTGATTCGAGATTCGACATTCGAAATTCGAGATTGTTCTTCTAATTCCGGATTCCGTATTCCGTATTCGGGTTGAGCTGATCTGCGAGATTTTCTGGACTGCGCACCGCCTGCGGTACGCTTTGTAATCGAGTCCAGATAACGTTGAAACGTTAGAAGGTTTCTAGAATTGTCCAGTTGTGCTGTCGTTCTGCAGATCTGTTCACTCGAAGTAGATACGCTGCACGTTGCAAAACCCCATACCCGCGGCGAAGGTGCAGCAACGTTTTAACCTTGCTAGATTTGTTCAGTTGTGCAGACGCTATAGAAAAGCGTAAGCTCACGAAGTTCACTTCTAGCTTCCGCACTCCAGAAAATCCTGCAGATCCGTAAATTTGGAATACGGAACGCGGACCTCCCGGTCCGCGATTTGGCAGACCAGGAGGTCTGCCTTCCGGTGGTACAGGTTCAATACATCGGTAACACTTCAGGTTCAATACATAGGTAACGGTTTCAGTGATAGAAAGCTGGTCAAACCTGAGAGGGGAGACCAAGCCGATGCCGTGGAAGGAGTGGGATGTGAAGAACCTGAGGTATGAGTTTGTGTTGCGATCACTGAGTGAAGGGATATCCTTTAGAGCATTATGCCGTGAATACGGGATAGAGCCGAAGACTGGGTACAAATGGAAGCAACGATTTTTGGAGGAAGGGGCAGCGGGACTGGCGGATCGTTCGAGACGACCGCGATCGCATCCGGCGAAGCTGGGAGAGGATGTGATCTGTGAGATGGTGAGGCTCAAGAAGGCTCATGAGAAGTGGGGTCCCCGCAAGCTAAGAGAAGTCTATGCACGTCAGCATGCGGATCGGAAGTTACCGTCGGAGAGTTCCTTTAAGCGAGTGTTGGAGAAGGCGGGACTGGTGCAGAAACGGCGTCGTCGACCCAGTGGCGACAGTGGACGTCTTCAGAACCGAGCTTTGAGTGAGAGTCCCAATGATGTGTGGACAGTAGATTTTAAGGGTTGGTGGTACACGCCAGCAGGAGAGCGCTGTGAACCTTTGACGGTACGCGACGACTTCAGCCGTTATCTGTTGTGTACCTCAGTGCCAGAAAACGCTCGTACGGAAACGGTCAAGATGGAGTTCGAACGGCTTTTTGACAAGCATGGTTTACCGCAAACGATCCGTAGCGATAACGGAATTCCTTTTGCGATGACGAAAGCACCACTGGGACTGAGTCGATTATCTGCCTGGTGGCTGGTTTTGGGGATTGATCTGGATCGAATCGATCTGGGATGCCCCTCTCAGAACGGAGGTCACGAACGAATGCATCGAGATATCGCCTACGAGCTGGAGGGACAGATTGCAGGGGATCTTCGCCAGCAGGCCGCTGCACTGGAAACCTGGAGGCGCATTTTCAACGAAGAGCGACCGCACGAGGCCTTAGGGATGCGTTGTCCGGCCGAACTCTATCGGAACTCCAAGAGAAGCTACAAAGGAACTCCGCAAAGCTTGGATTATCCACCCGAATACCGACAACGACAGGTTCATCAGACGGGGACGATCCGAATCGATGGGGTGGCGATTCGCTTGACCAAGGCCTTGGCAGGCTGGAATGTTGGACTCAAAGCCAACCAGCCAGGATGTTTCTCGGTTCACTTTGGCCGGCTTTGTCTGGGTCAACTAGAACTTGAGAAGGAATCATTTTCAGCGGCTGGGGATACCATCCAAATGGGTGCCCAAGGAGAATGACCAAGATGGAAACCAGGGTTAGAAAAGGCATAGGACGGTGGAGCCGGACGGTGCCTTTTCTATTGCAGAACTAATGCTCAATATTCAGAAAAGTGTTACCTATGTTCTGAACCAAGAGTGTTACCTATGTTTTGACTGTGCCCGGTCTTTCGGAATACGCAATCCGGAATACGGAATACGGAATCGAATGACCCTCGACTGCTATGCCTTGAACATGAGTGAGGGGGGCTCTGTTTGAACGGTCGCGGAATTTCGAATTTCGAATCTCGAATTTCGAATCATGAGACAATTGGACCCTGGGAGGCAGACGATGGTTTTTGATTCGAAGGAGCATCCTCACCGGCGATTTAATCCTCTGACCCAGGAATGGGTCATGGTATCTCCGCACAGGACTCTGAGACCCTGGCAGGGCCAGGAGGAGGAACTCTCACCCGAGCAGCAGCCCAGGTATGATCCCAACTGTTATCTGTGTCCGGGTAATGAACGCGCAGGCGGAGCCAGGAACCCCGATTACAAGGATACTTTTGTCTTCGACAACGACTTCCCGGGCTTGCTGGCTGATATTCCTGAAGGCGGTTCAGATGAGAACGGATTGCTGATTGTCCGAAGTGAACGCGGAATCTGCCGGGTGGTTTGCTTTTCTCCTCGACATGATCTGGCTCTTCCCAGTATGGAGTTGGACAAAATCCGCAGGGTTGTGGATGTCTGGACCGAGCAGTTTTTGGACATCGGAGCCGTTCCGTGGGTGCAGCATGTCCAGATCTTCGAAAACCGGGGTGCCTTGATGGGCTGCAGCAATCCGCATCCTCATGGTCAAATCTGGGGTACCGAGAACCTTCCAAATGAACCCTCAAAGGAGCAGCGATCTCAGGAAGCCTATTACAGCAGTCATGGTACCTGTCTGCTCTGCAATTACTGGGCGACGGAATCACAGCTTGAAACCCGCATCGTCATCGAGAACGAGAGCTTTGCAGTGGTTGTCCCTTTCTGGGCTGTCTGGCCCTTTGAAGTGCTTCTCATCAGTAAGAGACACTGCACCGGCCTGGATCAATTGTCTGAAACGGAGCGTACTGACCTCGCCGAAATCATCAGACGTATGACCATTCGGTACGACAATCTGTTTGAGACAGCCTTTCCTTATTCGATGGGTTTTCATCAACGTCCGACCGACGGTGAGGCGCATCAGGAATGGCACCTGCACGCGCATTTCTACCCTCCACTGCTTCGATCAGCAACGATTCGGAAGTTCATGGTGGGATTCGAGATGCTGGGAACTCCCCAGCGGGATATCACGGCTGAAGTGGCGGCCGCAAGATTGAGAGAATTGCGGGAATAGCCGGCTGCTGGAATCGGTTGTGCGTTGCACGAAACCGTTAGAAAGTTAAAGCGTTGCAACGCTATAACGTTCCAATCGCGGACCAGGAGGTCCGCGTTCCGTTCGAGACCCGAGACTCGGGACCATTCTTCGTCACAAGCAAGATGCTTGTGCCACGGCAGATCGTTAATCGTTTCCAGCGCCAGGGATTCGTATTTCGGGTTGAGCTGATCTGCGAGATTTTCTGGACTGCGCACCGCCTGCGGTACACTTTGTAATCGAGTCCAGATAACGTTGAAACGTTAGAAGGTTTGAACTTTTCCAGAATTGTTCAGTGGTGCAGCCGCTTATTCCATGCGCGGCTCTGTCGACTCAAAGATTTGGACTTCTGTTGCCCTTCCAGGGCCACAGGCATTCCCAATTTCTAAAACCCAGAACCCAGTCCCTGGAACCGATCCCAATATCGAATTTCGAATTTCGAATCTCGAATCATCCCCAACCATCAACGATCAACCAGGAACGATGAACTGAACGGCCGCAGGCCGGGCGGGAAGCGACGTCGCTAGATCCGCTGAAAGGTGACTCCGTCCGAAGGCTTGCAAACATAAACAAAAGGGGTCTTTTCGGTCTTGCGCGTGTACCCTTCGGTAATCGCCGCGCAGAAAGGATCCACCTGAGTGCCGTGGACTAGGTTTACCGTACAACCTCCGAATCCCGCACCCGTCATGCGGGCGCCGTATGTCCCCGGGGCCTCCCGGGCCAGTTCCACCAGCAGATCGAGTTCCTTGCAGCTGACCTGAAACTCGTCTCTCAGGCTCACGTGTGACTGATAAAGCAATTCCCCAAAAGCATCGACATCACCCTTTTCGAGAACTTTGATGCCTTGGACGACTCGATTGTTCTCAGTGACAACGTGCTTGACCCGCTTGAAATAGTCCGCTGAAAGGAGTGGCCGGACCTCATCGAGGGCCGATTCCGGCACATCTCTCAGTGCTGTGACTTCCTTTCGCCAGTTTCCAAGTATCCTGGCCGCGTCCTCACATTCCAGACGACGTTTGTTGTACTCGGAATTGTCCAGACTCCTCTGGACCCGGCTGTCACAAACCACCACACTGGTATCTGGATTGAGAGGCACCAGGGAGAAGGAAAGGTCTCGACAGTCCAGGAAGAGGACAGAGCCTTCCTGAGATAGCACCGAGGCAAACTGGTCCATGATCCCGCACTGGACACCTACATACTTGTTCTCAGCAGCCTGACTCAGAAGAGCCAAGGCTACCTTGTCGATTTCGAGGGCTCCCAGAACCCTGAAGGTTTCAGCAATAGCTACCTCAAAGGCCGCCGAACTACTCAGACCAGCGCCCAACGGAACGTTGCCGCTGACCACCAGGTCCACGCCCGGCAGGTCATAGGAACCCTTCTGGTATTCCGATACGACACCTCTCAGGAAGTTGCTCCACTGTGCATCCCTAGAGGGTTCAAACTGCCGGTG
>Ga0272441_10012805_pt1 | contig 12166 bp, 7 predicted proteins | sample SSMProp6N_FD_193582 | JGI IMG/M metagenome (GOLD analysis project Ga0272441, IMG submission 193582) | Marine sediment archaeal communities from Little Sippewissett salt marsh, Falmouth, MA, United States - SSM-Prop-6N | ecosystem: Environmental > Aquatic > Marine > Wetlands > Sediment ...
CACCCACGACCCGGTTGCCTCGTCCATCACCATGGACGAGCGGCGCACTTCTCCCTCCTCGACAAGCCGCCGGATGGCTTCCTCGTCGAGCGGCTCTGACGTCTTTCCCCCCGATATCGTCACCCGCCAACGCGCTTCCTCAGCCACGGGCGGCTCCTTCGGATTCGGAGATCGACGGCCCAACGGGGACTATGGCGTTATCGGCGAGACGTGATCCTGGGTCGCGGGGATATCGTAGACCAGACCGCCCGGCACGGCCAGCTTCGTTCTTCCCAATGTGGCCACGCGGAGGGAGGGGTGTCCCCCCTGGACGACGACGCTGACCGCGTCCTGGGAGTAGGTGACCTGGAGGGCCCCGATGGGTTCATCAGCCTCTGCGAGCACGACACCGTCGGCCTCGAGCCGGCGACAGGAAGCTGCGGCGAACCGTTGTTCGGGCCCGGAGCCGGAGATGTGGCAAGCCGCCCCGGCCATCTTCAGGCTGCCGCCCGCGAAGGTCGTCTCCTTCGCGGGGTCCCCGAAGAGCACGACCCTGTGAGACGAACCCGGTGTGGCGATGGAGATGAGGAGGCCCTCGCCGTCTCCGGTGTCGGCGGACACCGCGGCCGCCGGCAATGCGGAGTCGGTGAAGGGGACCAGCAGAGTCGCGAAGTCGGCCCCCGCGACGCCGCGCCGCGAGTACTGGACGGCCGACCCCGCGGCCACGGACGCGCTCAGGCCGTCTTCCAGCACCGGAATCAGCGCGAGGTTCGCCCCGGCCGGGAACGTTGTTCGACCCAGGTTCCCCTCCCCTTGGAGCGTGGCCGAGTTCTCGGGCAGCCGCCACACCTGTGTGAACACGCGTTCGGCCGCCGCGGATGCGGCCACATTGGCGGTCTCGCTGGGAGGGGGCGGCGGCTCCTGCGGCTGGAGAGACACCGTATCGGCCACCACCCACATGTCGGGCTTGATGTAGGCCACGCACCTTCGGTGGACGAGGAGCGGATAGGTCTGGGCCGATATGTCGATGAAGTCGACAGAGGGGAGCAGCACCGCGCAATGGACGGTCACGTCACCGGCGGGCGCCTGGTCGGCACCGTCCACGGCGAGGGTGCTGTGCGCGATGGTCCGGGTGGCGGATCTCGCGCCCTCGCTTCCCGGGCCGGGATCGACGAGCAGCTCCCGCCCGCCGTAGTGGAGGACCATGGAGAACAGGTCGTGATGTCCCCTTGCGCCGACCCCGCCGCGCAGCAGCGCGTAGGGCATAGCGCCGGCGTCGGTGCCGGCCGGCGGCCAAGGGGCTCGCATGCAGTACCAGCCGCCCTCGGGGAATGCCAGGGATGAGCGTTGCGGCGGTGTGCCCTCGGCGCCCCGGGTCCCTATCCAGAGGAGGTCGGCCCTGCCCAGAAGCCGGCCTGCCCTCTCGGCCAGCGGCACGGTGTCGATCCGCGGCGACTCCCCCACGGACGGCAGGCTCCCGTCGGGGGCGGCCGCGAGGCAGCAGAAATCCAGCAGCCTCTGCAGAGGCTTCAGTGCATCCCCTCCCAACTGCCTGCCCTTGCTCTGTCCGATCTCGACGAGGTCGAGGAAGGAGGTGCAGGCGGCTATGGCGCGGGCGGAGTCGCCCCCGGCGGGCGAGCCGTCGGCCAGAGCCGCCGCAAGGGTGCGCGCCGCCTCGGCCTCCACGGCCCCGTCCACCCACGAGCCGGACTCGGCGAAGATAGGGTTGTCCAGGGCGAAGCTCAGCAGCATTTTCGCCGCGCCTGGCCTGGCCGAGCCGTGCGCCAGCTTGAAGGAGACGAGTTCGGCGCAGGTTGAGAGATGGTGCATGGCCATCAGCGCCGCCTCGGGACGGCCGCGCAGGGCCGCGATGACGTCGCGGCCGCGGCTCAGTCTGCCCATCACGGCGCTTTCCGACCAGACGCCGGCGGTCGCATCCGGGTCCGGCGGGGTCATGCGCGGCAGGTGCCGGCTGAGCGACCCGGCCATGGCGTCGGCGTATTCGGGCGATTCGGCGCAGGCGACTTGAGCCAGCGCGTGGATGTCGGCCCAGTCGTCGGCCGGTGCGTTCGGCCGGTCTGGTCGAGTCAGCCGCGCCAGGGCGGCCTCCGCAGCGTCGGGGCCCCCGCCCTGAGGCCCGGCCCCGGGGATGGCGACGGCGGCGGCTATGGCGGCGGCGGCCTCGGTGAGCCCCGCGTCGGGGTCGCCGGCCTCGGCTGCGCTCACGGCCCGCGCCATCCCCTCGTTGGAGGCGTCGAAGACCGAGAGGAGATCGACCAGTTTCTGTGACGGGCTCCGCTCGTTCCTGCGCACCAGTACTCGGAACGGAACGTCGTATTCCTGCGGCGTGCCGCTGAGGTAGGCGCGGCCGCCTTCGTACGAGACGACCTTGGGCAGCACGGCCACAGGGCCCTCGACGTCGCTCGTGGTGAGCTCCCAGTAGTACGGGCCGGTGCTCTCGACGGGCGTCTCGAGCCTGAAAAGCGTGGTGGACTCCGGACGTCTGGTGTCCGAGGCGATGGCCCGCATGCGTGCCGGTCCGTCCCAGAGCGTGAGCTTGACGGCTGCGCCGGCGGCTACGTCGCCCGCCGCGGGGCGCAGTGCCACCTCGACCGCGCCTATGGACGCCGCGCCGTGTGAGAGGCGGAAGGTCTGGCCGATGCTTGTGCCGGCGGAGAGCGCGAGGCCGCCATCGGCGGGTGCGTCCATGGGAAGTGCCGCCGAGTCGACGGTATATGAGGACAGATAGGAAAGCAGGGCATCCCCGAGGCCTATTGCGGGAACTGCGAAGAAGCAAAGCGCCGCGCAAGCGGCGCAGACGGCCCGATTTGGCAATGTCCTCTCCAGCGCCTCCGTGCCCGGCTGCATGAGGCGATGTGCCGTCGCCGGTTCCGGCTATGAGCGGCCGAGGGCCCCGCGCTGTTTGCGCGTCGGTTCCTCCGGTCGCACGCCGAAGCCGCGCATGGCGAGAAGCTGCACCGCCACTCCCACGGCCGCGGCCACGGGCATGACCCACCGACGGTCGAACGCCACTGCCAGCATCGAAGCGCCGACGGCCTCGGTTATGACCACGATGAAGTAGCGGGCGGCCGCCATGAAAAGCAGGCCGCCGATAACGGCGGCGACCAGGTCGCCCCAGTCGTAGGTGATGGAGGCTGCGACGCCGGATGCCTCCTCGAAGAGCGCGTCGAGTTCGCCCCCGAAGAGCTTCTTGATGGCGACGCCGGCCACAGCCCCCCCTATGAAGGCGAGCAGGTACTGGAATCCGCCTGCAAGGGCCACTCCGACGAGGCCGAATATGACGGCGCCGATGACCACCATCAGCAGTTCGTGTCCGACGAGTGCGGGCAGCACGGACAGGCCGAGGCCGACGAAGCCGCCGAAGAGCGCGCCCGAGAGGAAGCCCACGGCCCGGATGCCGAGGTTATAGATGACCCAGCCGAAGAGGCAGAGTGCGAGGCCGCTTACGCCCAGGTACAAGGCCATCCTGTCCACGGTATCAGACTCTCCCTTCGCCTTCGGAGCGGGTGGACTGATGATAACCCTGGGCCCGGCGCCGCGTCAACAAGCGGTCGCGGCCTTGGCCGGCGGGCCGGCGGCCGGCGGCGGCCGTAAGGCGTTGGTCGAGAGAGGCTTAGGACGGTGGGCCGGAGCACGCTCGCGCGGCCCGCCCGAGCCGATCCGGCCGGGGGGCACCCCTGGGGCGAGTCAGGGGGCGGAGGAGGACAAGGCGGGCGTCTCAGGGAGTCGGGCGGTCGAGCCGACCGGCGCGGAGCTGCCCGCAGGCGCCGTCGACGGACAGGCCTCGCGCCCGCCTCACGGTGGCCACCAGCCCCCCGCCGCGCAGCACCTCCGCGAAGTCGGAGAGGGCCTCGTCCGAGGCCGCCGGCGACGCCTGCCCCTCGCCGGGGTTGCATGCGATGACGTTGACGGAGCACTCCATACCGCCGAGAAGGCGGACCACCCGTTGCGCGTCCTCGGCGCCGGAGTTGACCCCCGGCAGAAGCACGTACTCGAAGGTGACCTGCCGCCCGGTGGAGCCGGCGTAGTCGGCGCACGCGGCCAGAAGCTCGGCGAGCGGCCACTTGCGATTGGCGGGCACGAGCCTGTCGCGGAGTTCGTCGGTCGCCGCGTGCAGCGACACGGCCAGGCCCACCTGGATCCCCTCGCCGGCGAGCCGGCGTATGCCGGGGACGACGCCGCACGTGGATATGGTGATGCGCCTGGCTCCTATGCCGAGGCCCCAGTCGGCGTTGATGGTCCGCACGGCGGCTAGTGTCGCCTCGTAGTTATCGAGTGGCTCCCCAACGCCCATGACGACCACGTGCGAGAGCCTCCGCTGGGGGAAGGCGGCGGCGATGAGGAGTGCCTGTTGGACGATCTCGCCCGGCCGGAGGTCTCGGCTGAGCCCGTCCCTGCCGCTGACGCAGAAGGGGCAGGCCCATCGGCAGCCGGCCTGTGTGGAAAGGCAGGCGGTCAGCTTATCGGGTCCCGCCGCCCGTGGAAGGCCGACGCTTTCGACGGTCTCACCGTCGGACAGGCCGACTAGTATCTTGACGGTCCCGTCGTCGCTTCGGCGGGTGTCCAGCGCCTCGGCCGTGCCGATGAGCCACCGGCCGGCGAGTTCCTCTCTCATGGGAGCGGGCAGATCGGTCATGGCGTCGAACGCCCCGGCCTTCTTCTTGTAGACCCAGGCGAGTATCTGGTCCGCTCTATAGGCGGGACGGCCCTCCTTGCGGAGGGCGTCGCGCAGCTCATCTTTTGTCAGGTCGAGTATATCAGTGGACTGTGTCATAAGAGGTCATCGCGGCGCGGAGGCGTCTGCCCCTGCGGGCGCATGGGTTCAGGCGGCGGCCGCCTCGGCCTGGCGTCGCCGGCTGGACAGGCTCTCGACCAGCGCGCGTCGCAGTTGGTCGAACTCGAAAGGTTTGTATAGCGTATTGGCCAATCCCTCCTGCTTTGCCCGGACGATGCAGTGCGCCTCGTCGTAGCCGTAGCCGGTCATCATGATGATCGGCATGTCCGGTTTGGCCTTGTGGATCTCGGTGAAGACCTCGTAGCCGGTCTTGCCCGGCATGCGGATGTCGGTGAGGACGACGTCGAAGTTCTGGCTTTGCGCGAGGCGCACTGCGTCCAGTCCGTTGTCGACGGCCATCACGGTGCAGCCGGCCTGGCTCAGCAGCGTATCCAGGGTCTGTCGAATCTCCTCCTTGTCATCCGCGACGAGTATCCTCAGCCCCTCGGGCAACGGGGCCTCCTCCAGCGGGAGCTCGGCCACGCGGATCATCCGCACGCCCTTAAGGTACTCCTCCGTCTCGTACTTCCCGTCCTCGCGCATCTCCTTCAGCCATTCGATGACCTTGGCGACTCGCATCGACTCCCGCTGCATCAGCTTTATGCGGCCGATCTCCTCACCGTGGACGCCCAGCAGGCCCTCCGTCTCGTACATCTGGCGGACGGCCGGGCGTGACAGGTCCGACAGCAGCAGCCGCGCCTGCCCCATCACGGCAGCCAGCGGGTTATTGATCTCGTGCCCCATGGTGACGGTAATCTGGCGCAGGGCCTCGGTCTTGGCGCGCTCCTCGTTCCTGAAGCGCGAACGCAGCATGACGACGAGCAACACGGCCGCCACGGCCGTTATGAGGAATACGACGCCCGTCAGCAGCCAGGCGCCCCGCTCGGCTCTTCTCACGGCGCTGGTCACCTCGGAGTAGGGTATGGTCACGGCCACGGCCCAATCGCCGTCACCCACGGTAACGGGAGCGAACGCCAGCAGCGCCCGCTGGTATCTCTCGGAGCCGGGGCGCACGGGCATGTAGGCCTCGGCGCTGCCCACCAGCCCCGACGTCATCATCTCCAGTAGGTCCAGCGTGTCCGGGTAACGCTCGCCGTCGACCAGGTCTTCCGGACCGAGCCCGACGGCCTCCGGCACGACCGGGTCGGATACTATAGTGCCCGTGGGGTCCATGATCCATGCGTGACCCGTCCGCCGCAGGTCCAGCGGAGCGACGAAAGCGTCGGCGATGGTTGCTATCCGCACGATTGCGGCCAGCACCCCCACGCTCTCGTTGCTCGGACCCTCGTCGCCTTCACGCCACACGGTTGCGTACACGGGTTCCCACGCAAGCAGGTACAGCGTTCCGTCCTCATCGGTGAACGGGCCCTCTATCCTACTGGCGCCGACGGAGCCCGCCTCGACGTGTCGTCGCCAGGTATGCGATGGGGAGGCGTAGCGCGCGTGTTGTTGAGCCGGGATGACGTATGTAGTCTGCCCGTCGTCCCGGATGATGACGTCGCCGAACCCTCGCAGCTTCTGGTGGATATTCACCATGGTGCGTGGGGTGACGACCTGGTCTGTTTGCTGGATATCCTCGAACCCGGCGGCCAGGCCCAGCGTGGATTGGATCTCGCCAATCGTGCTTTCGATGTTGGCGGCCATCTGCTTGGCGAGCGTTTGCTGGTCGGAGCTGAAGTCTTCGGCGACCTGGTGTTCGAGATGCCGGTGTGCGACGGTGGACAGCACGGCCGCCGCGCCGACGGCGAGCGCCGCGGCGCCGCAGACGGCGGCCACCATCTTGTTGGCCTGCGAAAACCTCGCTAGTCGGAGAATCAAGAGATGCCCTCTCGCCCACCGCCTCTGCCTGCCACCGGTCGAGTTGACTCTAGCACAGCGGCGCCGGCCCGGTCAAACGGCCGCCTCCGGCGCATGCGCGTGGCCTCTCCTACCAGCCGGCCGAGCCCAATTCGATGGTCTTGCCGGGCCCTTCGGCGAACGCCTCGAAGATGCGCGTGACGGCCCATGCGTCCCTGCCTCCCCCCTTTGCCGGCTGCCTGCCCTCGAGGACGGCTTTGGCGAACTCGTTCACCTCGCCGTAGTAGCCCAGGAGGAACAGGCCCTTGTTGTAGAGCTGTCCCAGCGAGAACTCCGGCTCCCACACCGCGCCGGCCTCTTCCGGACCGCCGCGGTAGAAGTCCGGGTTATCTCCGTAGCCTACATTAGGATTCCGCCACAGCGTCACGCGGATGTTGTTCTCCACGGTTACGTGCCTGCCGCGGTCGGAGACGATGACGGTCCGTTCCATGCCCCCGTTGAGCGAATCCCCGGCCGTCAGCGCGATGGACGCAACGGCGCCCGACGCGTAGGTGAAGGTCGCGATGCCGGCCCCGTTGGCCGCACGCTCGTAGAACAGCGTGCTCGGCATACCGGCCAGCATGACGAGAAGCGACAGCGGGTGGCAGAGGTGGTCGAGGAACCCCACGCACCCGTGGACACTCTCCCTGGTGAGGAAGGTCGTCAGCTCTTCGGTGGTGGGGATGTACTGCGGGTAGCGCAGCATGATGAGGGAGGGATTCCCGAACTCGGGCGAGGAGATGAGCTCCTTGGCCTTTTCGTTTGCGGGCATGAACATCTTCTTGAGGCCGCAGGCGTATATCTTGCCGGAGTCTTTCTCGGCCTTGTGGATCCGCTCGACCTCCTCGCATGTCATGGCGGGTGGTTTTTCGGTCCAGACGTGGACCCCGGCGGAGAGGCACTCGGCGGCGATGTCGGGGTAGAGAGGCCCGCCGCGTTTGGCGGGTGGGAGGACGATGAACACGGCGTCGAGGTCCTCTTTGGCGATCATCTCTTTGTAGTCGGCATAGTGGCCGGCTGCGCCGAACTTCTCGGCGAAGGCCCGGGCCTTTTCGACTTGCAGGTCGCAGCATGCGGCGAGGTGTACGGGTGCGAACTGGAAGGTGGGGATGACATTGCGGAAGGTATGCGAGCCGCAGCCGATGAGCCCCGCGCGTATTTCGGGCTCGTCTGTGAGGCGGCCGAGGAAGTCGATGTGCACCGTTGCCGTTCTCCCCTTGCCCACTGGCTGTGCGTGTTATCGTTGGACCTGGGCGGGGATTGTCGCACCAAGGCCCCCCTCGGGCAAGCCGGAAGCCGCACTCAGGCGCCTGTCGAAGCCCCACTGGCTGCGCGGTCCCTGTCCGTGGCTCACTTGACCCCTGTCCCCACCACCAGGTATACTTATGCGTAAACCCAGTGTCGGGGGAGACCGCGGGCATGCGGGCAAAGAGCAGGATTTCGATCGCCGATCTAATGGCCGTCTGGACCAGTGCGTCCGGGCGGCTTCTGCCTTGTCTGGGCCTGTTTTCAGGCTCTCGCCGCACACCCTTCACCTGGAGGTCGCTACGATGAGACAGGGGCTATCTCTGGTTTGCTCCATCCTGCTGGTCGGATCCGCCGGTTTCACAACCGAGCTATCGCGGGTCACTTTCACGGTGGATCCAGATGACCCTAGCATAATACCCTGGGATTACAGGATTCTGCTAGACGATGAGACCACGGATGAATTCGACATCGGCTATGATGCAGTCGCACCTCCCTGGTCCCCTGGACCAGACGTTAGGATCTTGACCCACGGCGTGCCGCCATACGAGTTGCCCCTGTACGTCGACGCGCGACCGGGCGATGAGTTGGTCGACGTATCTGCCTACTGGAGCCCGGCAGACGGTGACGGAATACGCGAGGAGGTATGGGGGCTCGGTGCGGTTGATCCTTCGTATCCCGACACCGTAACTATCAACGCAGCTTCAGACGGCATTGGTTACGGTCCAGTCAGTGGCACACTGACCTGGGATCTCAGCGAGACAGCGGATTCCTCCTTCTACCTCTATGACGTAGACGCCGATACAGAGATAGCCCTCCAACCGGGTGGCTCCTACGAGTGGGACGTAGATGAAGTGGGGCAAGGACCTTTCTTGGTGATTAGTTGCGCCTACTCGCCCGGGCCTCCACCCCCACCGGCATACGTTACCGCCTCAGACGGGGTCTTCCTAGATAAGGTGCTCATATCTTGGTCTTTCGTTGATTTCGGTTGTTTTTACGAGGTCTGGAGGGAGGATCCTGATGGCTCTAGGCACGATGTGGAGATCACGTACAACACTTTTGCCTACGACGCAACTGTGCAACCGGGCGTGCATTACTGGTACGACGTCTGGTCGGTCGATCCAGAGCTAGGTTGCTCCCTGTCGCCGAGCAGCGACGAGGGCTGGGCAGCTGTCCCCGCAGACATCTACGTAGACGTTAGCAACAACACAGGCGTCGAGGATGGTTCGCCGGCGCATCCCTACAACACCATTCAGGAGGGCATAGACGCCGCGGAGAACTGGGATACGGTCATCGTAGCGCCAGGCGAGTATGTGGAGAACATCTCCCTAGTCGGCTCAGGGATAGTCGTCGAGTTCACGCTCCGCAGCGTCGATCCTGAGGACCCCGCCGTCGTGGCTTCAACGATCATCAATGGTGATGCGGATGCCAATCCCGCCACAGCCGATGGCCCTGCTGTCACGTTTTCTGGTTCCGAGGATGGCACCTGCACGCTCTCAGGGTTCACCATACGCAACGGATACGCGACCTTATGCGGCGGCGGGATAGCAGGGAACGGGACACACGCCCGCGTAGAGAACTGCGTAATCGAGAGCAATAGAGCCGACTTCGGTGGAGGCCTATGGGAGTGCTATGGCAACGTCGTGGGTAACATCATCGCTGACAACTCGGCGGTGCACCATGGAGGAGGCATATATGGAGGCGGCAGCGTCATAGGCAACACGATAGAGGGCAATACGGCTGAGCAGGGGCACGCTGGCGGTCTGTACCAGCCTGGGACGCTCATAGCCGATAACAGTATCATTGCGAACACAGCCTATCTCTGCGGAGGGGCAATCTACGGCAGAGGCGATGACGATCGGGTCCGAATCGTGAATAGCCTTATTGCGGGCAACGTGGCAATCACCGATTCGGGCGGCGGCATCTACAACGTCGAGAATGCGACCCTTCGGAACTGTACTATTGCCAACAACTATGCAAACGACTGGTACGGAGGCATAGGCAGCTTCAACTGGCTGGAGAATTGCATCATCGCGCACAACACTGCGCCCACAAACCCCAACGTGGATCCCGATGCACAACCGACCTACTGCTGCATACCTGGGTGGGCGTCGGGTGGAGTGGGCAATATCAGCGATCCGCCTTTGTTCATAACCCAGGGCTATTGGACGGGTGTGCCTGGAGAGTCGGAGTGGGTACACGGGGACTACCGGCTCTCCCAGATAGCTGCGGGACAGGTCGAAGACAGCCCCTGCCTGGACGCTGGTGATCCAACAAGCGAGAACTATGGCACTACGAGGACGGATGGGCTGCCCGACGAGCATCCTGTCGACATGGGCTACCATTTCCCCGGCGATGATGTGGCGGAGTGCCCCGTCGGCTGGCTACAGGCGGGGTGGAATCTCATCTCGCTGCCCCTCCTTCCCAGTTGCTCGTGTCCAGAGGCGGCTTTGCCAGGCGTTGTCAGCGCTGGCAATGAGCTAACGAACAGTCTGTATCGCTATATCCCTGGAAGCGGATACGAGATCTACCGCAGTGGCTTCGCCGACGTGGGTATCGCGAAGGCGTACTGGCTGTACCTACAACACACCTGCGAGAACGCGACGAGCGGGCTTACCCTTGAGGGCGATGTTGAGGTGGAACTGGCAAATGGATGGAATATGATCGGCAGCCCGAAGCCTTCGCCGGTGCTTCTGGCATCATGCTGGCTGAGCGACGGCGTAGAGCAGAAGACATACGAGGACGCGGTTTCCGCGGGATGGATTCAGGAGGTCGCGTACTGCTACGAATCAGGTGCGGGCTATGGAACTGTTTCACCAGCAGGAGCCGAGGATGACTACCTGAGACCGTGGTACGGCTACTGGCTGCTTGCGTATGTCGACGGGCTCACACTAGTAGTCCCGTAAGCCGTGGACTTGCGCACAAGCAAACGCCCCGTCGGGGGACCGGCGGGGCGTCTTGCCGGCGGCGCGGGGGTCCTACGCCGCCGTGTGCTGGGTTTCTGCCTATCGCTCTCTCGGAGACCCCACCCCCGACCGTCCCCTCACGTCGGCTGTCCCGGCCGGCAGGTTGATGATCGGTGGCAAGGGCTCCTCGGTGTCTTCGCCGCCACCGCCACGAAAGCTCGTGCCCTGCGGTATTGCGCCGGGCACGGCCACTCCGTAGCCCCCGACCGCGCTTCTCCTCATGCCTACACCCCCGACCATGCTCATGCCGCCGCTGGCCTTCCATTCCTCTTCGCTGACGGCCTGAACGCGCGGCGGCTGCACCAGTCTCGGCGCGCGGGCTTCCATGGCCATCTCCTCACAGTCCTCCAAGCGCTTGCTGGCCATGACCCCCTGCAAGCGCGCCTCGTCCATGCGTTCCGCCAGCCTGTCGAACTCCAGCTTCCGGCGCCGCAGGTTCTGTCGTTGCTCCACCATCTCATCCCTGGCCCGCTGGTAGGCCACCGTGCGCGCCTCGAGGCCGATCAGGTCGAACTCCCTGCTGGAAACCCTCTCCCGCAGTTCCGTCTGTTTGTCCTCCAGCTCCATATACATTCGCAGGTACCTCTCCTTCAGAGATGCGAACTCCTCCTCGGAGATTACCCCTTCATCCCTGGCCTCTGGGATCTCGGACAGCCTTTGTGAGACCTCCTTCATCCTCGCCTCCAGGCCCTCTAGCTCATTGGCTGCGTACTGGCTGAGGCGCTCGGCCTCCAGCTCCGCGATGTCGCCCTCTATTCGCAATTCCAGAAGCTCCGACTGCAGGGCGGATATGCGTTCTGATACCCGCTCGATCTCTCCGTCGAACTGCGCCCCTCCAACCAGGACGGCGTCCTCGTACTCCGAACGAACATCCTCGTACTCAGCTTCCGCGATCGCGAGCCTCTCCCGCCCGTGATCAATGCGCTCCATTACATATGGAAGGTAGACGTCCCTGGTCAGCATCTCGTCGACGGAGTCAACAACGGCGCCGAAGATCCGCTCGCCCTCCTCCATCGAGGACGCCCTGAACTCGGCGTTCAGTTGCAGCAGCGCTCCGTCGCCCGATCTACTCATCACGCTCAGGGCGAAGTTATCGGCGTACTTGTCCAGGCCCTCCCCCTCGGCCAGGCCGAGCTTCTCGCTGGCCATCTCGAGGAAAGGCTCATACTGGGCTATGGCCTCGATGGCGACCTGCGCCTCGTCCGGCATAGGCCCCACGGTCCATGCGGCTTGGGCGATTATGACAACGAGCGTCGCAGCTGTGGTAACCACGTTTCGTCTCTCCTCTCTAAGTCAGTGGAAGACCGGAACACAGTCGCATGCGCGCATCCGGCGGCGGCTGGGC
>Ga0272441_10012807_pt1 | contig 12165 bp, 9 predicted proteins | sample SSMProp6N_FD_193582 | JGI IMG/M metagenome (GOLD analysis project Ga0272441, IMG submission 193582) | Marine sediment archaeal communities from Little Sippewissett salt marsh, Falmouth, MA, United States - SSM-Prop-6N | ecosystem: Environmental > Aquatic > Marine > Wetlands > Sediment ...
CTAAAGGCAATGTATAGAACAGTTGGATATATGCCATTAAATTAATCCGACCAAATGCACTATCTTCCCAAATAAACCACCCTTTTTTAAGAGGAATGTATGGATCTAGATACGCATCAGTATCACCCCCATTAATAATCTGAGTGAAATCAAAGTTGAATGACATCATAATTAAAAGAGAAAAAATCAGCATATAAATCATAAAAATTAATAAGAAATATTTCTTTGTTGATATATTACTTATTAATCTCATTATTTGCTCCTTCTAGCCAATATTAAAACATTTGTTGCAACTGTTGGAAAATACCCAAGAAATTTTAATGATCTCCAATTTTCTAATCCCCATAAAAACTTAACATTAAAACCATTTTTTTCCAATATTTCTTTAAATGAAAGGGGAGTAAATCCTCTGATATGGCCGGAAGGTTCGAAATCCTTAAAAAACCCATTAAAAAATTTTAATCCATAATATCGCTTTAATGACACCTCTAAATTTAATGGTGCTACCCCCAGCAACATTGCAATTCTATTTTTCAATGAGACTGTATTTGGTGTAGAAATTAGTAAAATGCCATTTTGATGTAATGTATCCTGGACATTTCTAACAAAACCATCTGTATCATAAATATGCTCAATCACTTCAAAACAGGTAATAAAATCCGCTTTAATAGGGAGTTTTTCATGTTCAATATCAGAACAGATTACATTGATTCCGCGTTTTTCAGCTTCATTGATATTATCAGAAGATATATCAAGTCCCGATACAGATATATGCTCATAAAAATTATCTAAAAAATTCTTAAATAACTTTGTCCTTTTACCGGTTCCACAACCTATATCTAAATATTCTATTTTACTGGTATCACAATCTTCACTCATTATCTCTTTTTGAACGATAGATTTAATATCCTTTCGAATAAGAATTTCTTGATAAATATTGAAGGATTTATCGCTTGTATGATGGTTTTGATAAAACTCCTTTTTTTTCATTTTATCACACTATTGATCAAACGAGCCTAGTATTTGGTGATTTGATAATTCATTTCCTAATAAATTAAGATTGGACATTAATATAAAATATTTCAATTTCACTTTATCACTTTTTTATATTTTTTATTCATACCAATTTGATCATAAACTTGCACATATTCTTGTACAATATGTTCCCAATTAAATGTTTGTAAATAGGTATCATGCTGATATTTTTTTTCTCCATTCAATACTTTTTTTATTGCAGTAACAATGGAAGCATCATCATTTTGATCATAAAAAAGTACATTTTTACAATCTGATAAGAATTCCTTCAATCCACCTTCGCCTGAAGTTATCACGATTTTTTCCAATGCCAATCCCTCTAATGCAGTTAATCCAAATGGTTCCCATAAAGATGGAACAATAAAAACATCACTTTCTTTAATTATCTTGTTCTTAATGACTTCATCAATAAAGCCTGTAAAAATTATTCGATTTTTTATACCTTTTTCTCCCGCTATTTGCTCTAATCGTCTTTTATAACCATCATCAGCACCAATAATAAAATAATACACATCTGGAAAATCATTTAGCAGTTTTGGCAGGATGTTAATCACCATATGAAATCCTTTCATTTTTGAAATTCTTCCAACAGAGCAAATTAATTGAGAATTTTCAGATAAATGAAATTTTTTATATATATTAATATCATTATTTTTCTTTTTATTTAGAAATTTTCCTTGATTAATCCCATTATAAATCACTTTTACTTTATCTTGAAAACAATCCAGTCGTTCATCCTCTGCAATCCATTTTGATACACATGTAATTTTCTTTGAATGATGTAATGCGGATTTCATTAATGTTTTATCATATATGTTCCAAATAATTCTAAATACCTTATTTATTTCAGGTGTTTTTGGATAACCATGAATAGTAAAGAGATAATGAATATTTAGTAAATGACTTATTATTGAGCAGAAAGTTATATATGGCAATCCGTAACCATGAAGATGAATAAGATCAGGTTTTTCCTTTTTAATAATTTTAGGTAGAGAAATTAACCCAGAAATATTAGGTGGCATTGCAGTTCTTAGAAATGGTTTTGATTTGAGGTAGGGTATTTCAGGAACTCGAAAAAATTTGATTCCATTAATCTCTTCCTGTGTTATTTTTTCAAAGATACTGCTTGATGGATAGTATCCCCATATTACCGTTACCTTATGACCGAATTTATTTAAATTTAATGCCAAATTTTCATATACAATCCCTCCACCTCCAATATTATATGGCGGATATTCAGGTACGATAAGCATTATTTTCATTGTTTCATTCCGTCTTGGATTTACTTAAATTCTTATATATGCGATAATGTTTTTTCCCTATCTCTTTCCATAGCCTCTCTCTTTTTAATTCTTTTATATAATCCTGCATATGTTGCGATGACTTTTTAGATTCAAGAGTTGTATTAATTTTCCTTGCTAAATGATATGCATCTTTTTCAAAGAGGATTTCATCATTTAACATATTTTTATAAGAAGATGATGCCAAAAATGGTTTTTCATATGCGATTGCCAATGCCATTGGTCCGCTACTAGACATGACAATAGTATAAGGAAAAACGACAAGATCTGCAGCACTAAAATACAAATTGATTTTATCTTCTTCAACAAAACCAGTAAAAATAATATTTTTGTTCTGTATCCTCTTCTTTAAAGAATTTATATATTTTATATATGTTTGATCATTCTTTAATCGAGGGTGAACGCCACCAGCAATAATGAATAGTATATCATCTCGATGTAAATATTTAAAGGAGTCTAAAAAAATCTCAATTCCTTTATATTTTGATAAATACCCAAAGAATAATACGACATACTCTTTTTTGATCTGTAATTTCTCTTTTGCTTTACCTGCATCTATTAAATCAATTTGTTCCTCAATTCCATGGGGAATCACATTGATTTTCTTATCTCGTTTAAAACCATATTCATTAATTAAACAGGATTTAAACAAGGTTTCATGGACAATTATACTATTTGAAAAAAAACATATAAAATTGAGCAATATCTTTAATCCTTTTTTAAATACGTATGGCGATCCTTTTACCCCCAGGATAGATAAAAAGGTATTATCTATCTTTGATATGGGCAATACTTGATGAATAGTAAGGACTACTGGAATTTTTAATAACCGTAAAAGCGTTATCAACAGTGGAAAAGTTATTGCAGATAGTATCCCTCCATACAAAAAGACTTCATATTGGATATGAATTAAATCTAGTTTTGTTTTTTGTTTTAATATTCTGTATATTATCTGAAAGGGATATTTTATGCTAGCACTATCCCAACAATAAAAAATTGTAATATCATCATCAATATGTTCAGTCATTTTTTTTCTTGTTTTGTCTGAATAAATATAATAATCATTAGCAAATGTTTTTAATGAATCCATTAGATTTTTTGTATATGATCCTACCCCGCCTAATTTTGCATGTTTTGATTTGGGCGGTGGATAAATAGAGATTATTCCAATGTTCATGTTACCCTGCTCTCTACCATTGTTTCAGTTATATTTCTTTTTTAGAAAATTTAAGTATCATAATAGCCCGCCATTATTTTCTTATTATATCTTGGCACGCGATAAATGATATAAATTATACTAAATATTAACCATGCTAAGTAGGTAAAAATAAGAATTGTAATCATTTCTATCATTGAATTGTGAAAAATAGAGATAAGCCCAACTCCAATAAATGAAAATAAGGAAAAAATTACTACAAATTTAAAGTCATGAATAGCAAGACTATATCGCATCACAACAAAAGATAATGCAAATAGAAACATAGCAATACCATATATTTTTACTAAAGGAATAGCTTGGATGTATTGAGCCCCAAAGGGTATTTCAACAACTAGAGATGGAAAGAACCAATAAAAGATCGCTACACTTCCCGAAATTAATCCGGTGAAAAATATACTCTGAATAAAAATACTGATACTGCTCTTTTTCATTGCATAAGCTTCAGTCACTTTTGGAAACATGGCTATTGCAATTGCATCAGTAATAAATAATACAATTTTCCCAATGACCGATGTAGCAGTATAAAAGCCAGCTTGCTCTGGAGAAAAAACATGTTTTACAATAATAACATCAACATTTGCTGGAAGAGCGAAACAAAACATTGTTAATATAGTAGGAAGTGAATATTTATAGACATCAGCAAAATTAACATTGATTGTTTTTGATGTTGGAATTTTTTTAATAAATGGATTCAAATAGTAAAAAGATGCCAGCAATGCTATTGCTGCCCCTATTGAGAAGGCAATAAGGGCACCATTTACACCAAAACCTAATGATACTAATAATACACCAAACAATAGTTTCGAAGAAAAATTAAGAATTACACAGAATCCAAACGGAACAAATTTTTGTAACCCTTGCATAACACCCATATTAATTGGAGGAATCATCGAGAATAAGAAAAAAGTACCAACAATAATTACGGGTATCGTTGAATTAATTCTTAAAAATGATGCAATAAATGGGCTGCAAATCGCAAAAATAAACAATATTACTACACCCAAGATAAACATTCTTTTATACATACCTGATAAAAATGGTCGAATTTTTTCAGTTTCATTTCGTCCTACAAAATTAGAAATAAATCGAGCGGAACTTGTTTGTATTGTTCCTGCCAAAACAAAAATAATATAAGAAATTGCAAAAAGGGAACCGAAAATACCATATTCTGTTGGTCCTAAAATACGCCCCATATAAAGTTGATATAAATAATTGCATATCCCTCCGATAAAGGTTGCAATAAAAACAATGAAAATAGGTTTAAGTAAATCATTATTACTATCAAGCTTCAAAGATACATCCCTTATCTATCTGTGACACGTGATTAAACGAATAATTATTAAAGTTATCTATATTGTTTTCAATTTGTTGTGAAGTGGTTTAATGATCCATTGAGGAATAAAAATCCAATAAGGGGAACGTTTTATCCTTAAACCAATAACTGATAAAAACATAGAGGGGATTACTTTTGCCATTTTTAATTCAGTAAAATCATCATGTTTCCATTGTATAGGAATTTCAAGAATTCTATATCCATTTTTTTGGATGGTAAAAAGCAGTTCTACATCGAATGCAAAATTAGTAAGGATAAGATCATCAATAATATTTTCAATAACATATTTATTAAAAACTTTCGCACCACATTGAGTATCCTTTATTGGTAAGTTAAAGAGGAGTCGTACCATAAAATTAAAAGATCGGCTGGCAAGTCTACGAGGGAGGGATTCTTTCTTTTCTATGATTGAATTTTTCATCCATCGAGATCCTATAACTACATCTGTTTGATTCGTATGCTGTATCAATTTATAAAGTTGGGCGGGTGAGGTGCTGCAATCAGCATCTGTAAATGCAATTATTTGCCCCTTAGCATTTTTAAATCCTTTTAAAATGCCGCCACCTTTTCCCAATTTTTTTGGAAAGGTAAGATATCGTATTTGCGAATAATGAATGCTTAATTCATGAACAATGGAAAATGTATTATCTTTACAACCGTCCATGACAACAATAATTTCAAATGGAATTTTTGTAGAAAAGTAATCAATATGATTAAGAAGTGTTTTTTTTATGTTATGCTCTTCATTGTAAGCAGGAATAATAATGGAAAGTTTTTCTCCCATAAGATTATTCATCGATTTGATATTATATAAATATTATTATACATTTATTGTTTGAAATTATAATTCCTTATAATTTTGATAAAAAATAGATATTTGAATTATATAGAAAATTAAAAAAAGAGCAGAAAAATTATGCGAACCGAGGGATATGTTCGATAATGAATTGGTAAATAGATTGTATGACTTTGATTAAATTTGGAAAGAGCAAGAGGATTTTATTAAATAAATTTTCCCATGGTGAAGAAGGATCTGTCCCTTTTGGCATGCTGACTACTAATGGTTCTGACCAGGGGCTTTCTTGACCATAGACATCTTTTGCTTTCACGCGAAGGGTGTAACTTCCCTCACTAGTCCATTTGAACGTCTGGGTACATACTTTTCCTGAATCATATGGTCCTATCCAATCTGTAGTGACTCCTTCTTTATATTCCCATTTATAGTATACTTGATCTCCATCAGGATCTGATGTCTGGCTACTATAGGAATATTGTCTGTCTTCTCTTCCACTTGTTGGACCTAGCGGTCGGTCTGGTCTGTTTGGTGCTGCATTATGATGAGATGTCGTTATAGGATGATAATCTCCCCCCTCACTGATCTGATTTGAACTTGTGTAGGGAACATTACTATCTCCAATCCCATCACCATCGGTATCCGTACCGGTAAAATCATGCCAATAATTACCTGCCAAGAATGACCCACCAATGATATTGGTTCCATCAGAAATATACGAACTATTCCAGTAGTTCATATCATCATCCCAGGCATTGTTAATATTATTGAAATAATTATTATAAATATAATTCTTATTTGATGAATAACAATAGACACCGTTTGCATTATCTTTTAAATAATTTGTTTTAATGGTGTTAGCAGTTGCATAGCGAATATAGATACCTTTTTCATTATTGTTTGAAATCGTATTATCAGAGATAAGATTGCTTGTTGATTTTCTGATATATATTCCATTGGTATTGTTTTCAACGAGGTTATTAACAGCAATATTTCCTTCTGAATTTGCAAGATTAATGCCATTTTGATTATTAGTAAAACTATTTTGTCGGATCTCATTATTTGATGAAACTTCAAAATAAAAACCATTGGTATTTCTATAAACCGTATTACTTTGAAGGATGTTATGCGTGGCTTGTGTTAACGAGATTGCGTTTGCATTATCATAGAATTCAGAGTTTTTCACAACATTATCATTTGCATTTAGAATTACCACGCCATTGCCATTATTTGAGAAAATATTTTCGTTAATGATATTATTAGATCCTCCATCAATATAAATACCATGTTCAGCATTTGATATTATATTGTTGGTTATAGAACAATAATGGACTACATCTAGATGAATGCCTTCAATACGTAAATCAGAAATGGTAATATCATCTGATGTTATGGAAATCGCATAATTCGCATTTTCTTTTTCAATAATTGTGTTTTCGGATCCTTCTCCCGAGAGAGTTACTGGTTTATCGATGAATATGCTACCATAATATGTTCCTTGATAAATAATAATATTTGCTCCATCATTGGCTCTTGATACAGCCGATTGAATAGTGGGGACATGAGTGGTATCATACCAATTTGAATCTGCATTATCATCAACATAAATAACATCTGATGGTGTTACATCTGATGAGACGGTAAATGAATCTGATGACCCTGATTTATATGTATGGCCTTCTGAACTAACAAATAATTTTGCTTCAAAGGTTCCTGGCTGATGGGTTTTATAGGTTATGCGATACTTCAGATTGGTATCAGCAGAGCCTGCATAGCCATAGCCATGACCATAGCCATAATCATAATATTGAGTGGTTCCATCTAATTCATCATACCCATAATAACTTCCTCCATATCCATAGGGTATACTTGCTAGATCAAACAATCGGGTAATAGTAAATGTTCCTGAAGGATTCTGTTCAATAATGGATCCTGCCATATTGAATGTGACATATGACACCTCACTACTTCCAGAATTTATTTTAAATTTGAGATTATTTATTGGAATTCGTTCATCACTTCTTATGGTCAATCGTACATTGTTAAAGGTTATCGTTGTTCCTAGAGACACCGTACTATCGCTTGGGGTTCCTGGAAATACTTGGACACTTTGCGAGGTTGGTATCAGATTAAAGAATAATAAGAATATTAAGAGCAAGGAAATAAAAAATGAAGTTCCTTTTTTTAACGTATTATTTTTCTGCATTATGTATACTATCCTCTAATCTTCAAAGTCTTTAAGGTTCATCATTTAATTTATTGACAATTATAATTTTTAATAAATTTATCTTTATATATAATTTTCTATTTATTTTACAAAAAAGCACATGAGATTTCAATTTTATGCGTAATGAAAAAAAAATTTAAATAAAATTATAAGAATTTTAAGACATTTATAATCAAACAATTATGCTTTTTCAAGAAGTCCTCCTCTTATATATATTTCCATTTGTGCATCGGAAAAAGGTTTTGCATTTATGATCTTATTTGTTTTAAGATCCTTAATTTCACCTGTTTTAAAATTAATTGATAGTTCGCTTTTATCTGTTACTAGGTCGCTAATATGTTCCTTTGCAAGAATAGGCATTGCATTATTAATCGCATTCCGTTCATAAATAGATCCGAATGATTCAGCAATAATCACACTAATTCCAAGTGCTTTGAAACAATCAACAGCCTGTTGTCGACTGCTCCCGCAGCCAAAATTTTTTCCAACAACGACAATATCACCTTGCTTTGCTTTTTGTGCAAAATCTTCATATCCTTCAAGGTTATCAAATGTGTACTGTCCCATTTCATTGATGTTTGTGATATGTAAATATCGATTATGAAAAATCATATCCGTATCAATGTTATCTTTTTTTATCACCCATGCTCTTCCAGAAACTTTAATTGGGGTGATACTTGCTTGTTTCTTTGAAATCTTAACATCAACGGATTTTTTATCATAAACTGCTGGTTCTCCGGGTTTTTGTATATTATCAACTGTTGTGATCACCCCAGAAACAAGGGATGCTGCAACTGTTTCAGGACTTGCTAAATATACCTTTCCTTTTCCTTGTTTTCCAACAAAATTTCTATTTCCCGTTGATACTTCAACTTCAAATTCACCGGTTTGCCCTATTTGACCTGCTGCGCATCCCGCACATCCCGCAGATCCAATCAGCGCACCTGCTTCCTTGAAAATAGAAAGTAATCCCTCATCAAGACAGTGATTCCACATCTCATCAGTTGCTGGAACAATTTTTAACACACGTCCGGGTGCAATTTTTTTACCAGATAATACCTTTGCAGCTGCCCGTAAATCTTCCATTCGACCATTCGTACAAGAACCGATAAAACCAGAATCAACAGATACCTCTCTTACATCAGAAACCGCTACCACATCCTCAGGATGACCTGGTTTTGAAATGTGTGGTACTAAATCAGCAATATCAACTTCAATAACCTTTTCATAATCAGCATCATCATCAGCATAGACTGGGTTAATCCTTTTTCCAATCGTTTTTGTAAAAAAATCAATTACATCGTTATTTGGTGGAAATAATAAAATAATTCCCCCCATTTCCGTTGCCATTGATGCAATAGTTATGCGACCATCTAAGGAAAGGGAATTAATATAATCACCATATATTTCTGCGGCATACCCAAGTAATCCATTTGCACCAAAATGCTTGATCATCGCAAGAACGACATCTTTAGCTGAAGCATGTTTTCCGGGCATGCCCTTGAGTATTATTTTCACTGTTGGTGGGACCTTAAACCATACCTTTCCAAACGCCCAGGCATGCGCAATATCTTTATCCCCCATCCCTTGACCAAATGCACCAATTGCACCAAGAATGTTTGCATGAGAATCTGTTGAAACCAGTGTTTGACCTGGTAGCACCAACCCTTGATCCATGGCTAAATGAGTGCCAATTCCTTGATCAATATCATATACTTTAATTTGATTTTTTCGTGCATATAATCGGCAGATATGCTGATTTGCTGCATATTTCTGATCGCATCCTCCTGGATTACAATCAAATGTGAAATATGTTTTTGTAGCATCATGAATCTTAAGATTGTTATCTTCAAGATTTTTTACTACATTTGCCCCACCGAAATCTCGAGCAACCCGGGCATCAATAGCAATATCAATATTATCTCCCACAAGTGGTTTTGATTGAGAATGATTCTCAAAAATTTTCTGAATCATTGTTTTACCCATTCATATCAACCTCCATATCTTACCTAATAAAACATCATATTTCTTTTTCATCAGGACCATCATAGATACAATCCACAGTAAACATTTTCCTCATCGGTTTAAATTCAGTCTGTTCCTCATAGGTATGAGCGGTTAAACCAGCAACCCTTCCAAGTAAAAAAAATCCTTTCCCAAGACGCCAATCAAAACCCATATCTGATATAATAGCAGCAATTGCTCCATCAACATTTATTGGAAGTGCTTTTCCTAATGAACCAGTGAGTTCTTTTTCAATGGCCTGTGAAAGCTTCATATGATCCCCTGCAATATGTAATTCTTCAGCAAGAGCAAATAATCGCTGTGTTCGAGGATCCTTTGTATGAACACGATGACCAAAGCCTAAAATCCGTTGTTTGTTCTTTCTTGATTCTGTAACTAACTCTTTGGCGATCTCATCAATTGATGTATTATGCTGTTTCATCTGTTTTATTCCATCTTGTAAGAACCGTGCACCCTTCTCAATAGCACCACCATGTGCATCACCAATAGAAAGAATCCCTGCCGCAACTGCAGTTGGAAGTGGTACGCCACCTGAAGCAACCACACGGGTGGCCATCGCAGAAGGAGGAGTGACACCATGATCGATACACGCGGTAAGAATCGCATCTATCATTTGACCATGTTCTTCACTTGGAAGTTCACTTTTTAATAACAGATAGACGACATGAGAAAAAGGTACATTTCCTATAAGATCCTCTTGTCGATACCCGCGTGTTACTAAATGATTTGGTTCTACTTTTGTTATTTTTGTTTTCCAAGCTTCCATCTTTTCATTATCCCTCCAACACTTGATAAATATTATCTAAAACCGTACCATCAAAATATTTTGTCATACCAATAATTTCATTTCCTAGACGCGGTTCGGTCGGCCCTCCGGTCGCCTCATAGGCACTATTTTTTAATGTTTCGATATCCACTAACTCAATTTTTCCTTTCACCGCATTAAGTAAATCAATTCTTTTCGGATTAATAGCAATTCCTTCATTGGTTACAATAGCATCAATGATATCGCCTGGTGTAGAAATCGTGGTAACCATCTCTCGCACAATAGGATTTGTCTTACGAAATACCGGAGCAGTGATAATCGTTAAATGTGCTGTTGCTGAAACATCCTGATGGCCTCCTATCCCATGAAGCATGCGACCATCGCTATGGGTGTTGACATTGACATTGAAATGTGTATCAACCTCTGTTGCACCAAGAACAACGGTATCAAGACGATCCGTATTTCTCCCCTTCATTGAATGATCAGAATATTCACCAATCGTTGATTGAGCTTCAATATGTTCTTTTACAAAATTTACTGCAACCGTATCAAAACATTGACAGGTATTGACCTGCTTTAATACCTTATTTTTATACATGTTAACAATAAACTCGGTAAGCCCTCCGGTGGAACATCCCGCTACCATTTGTTTTTCCTGTAATCGCTCTCCAAGATATTTTAATGCAGCAAGTGAAATCCCACCCGCACCTGCCTGAAAAATCATATCGTTTTTTATGATGCCTGCAGCATCCATCAAATCAACACAATTTTTACCAATCTGTAGTTTCATCGGATCGGTTGTAATCTGAAGGGACCCACTTACTATTTTTTCAGGGTCTCCAATTTGATCGACTTCAACAATATAATCAACCAATCCCTCATAGATTTCTCTAAAGGGACAGGGATACTCAACAAGATTATCTGTTACGATTATGACCTTATCAGCCTGCCATGCATCGGATTGAGAATAAGCAATATTTCCAAAAGCACTTTTTCCTAAAACCCCTGTTGCATTCCCCCTATCATCTGATCCTGATGCAGCAATAACGGCAATATCTGGATGCAGCTCTCCTGAGCGTACGGCTGCCCAACGACCTCCATGAGATCGAAGAATAACTGGTGCTTTCAAAGGATTATTTTTTGAAATAAAATCTCCAACCACCCCATTAACACTGCCCTCAATACGAGTGACAATCCCTTCCGAGATATAATCAATAACCGGTTTATGAACATTAAAGAGAGCGGTTTGTGCTAATCTTATATCTTTTACTCCAAGATCTTTCACAGATTCAAGGGTTTGATTAATAATATAATCTCCATTTCGAAGTTGATGATGAAAGGAGATGGTCATCCCATCTTTCAATCCACATTTCTCTAATGCTTTGGATATGCTTTGTTCGACTTTTGATGCTCTACTGTGTTTTTTTCCACCACCATACGGTGTAAATGTTCTATTATCTAGTTAA
>Ga0272441_10012808_pt1 | contig 12164 bp, 11 predicted proteins | sample SSMProp6N_FD_193582 | JGI IMG/M metagenome (GOLD analysis project Ga0272441, IMG submission 193582) | Marine sediment archaeal communities from Little Sippewissett salt marsh, Falmouth, MA, United States - SSM-Prop-6N | ecosystem: Environmental > Aquatic > Marine > Wetlands > Sediment ...
ACCTTAACTATTTGATTATTATGGCTTTTTTTATAAAATCCTAAAGAAAAAGTCAAGGCCAAAATATTAATTTTTATAAAAATTTCAGATACATATAAATTTTGGACTTTTTACGAGTTCATCAAATGTTGATAATACATCATTTTAATGATAAATCAAGCGGGTATTAAACTGAATCAATGCTCAGCGGCCGCTCCCGTCAAAAGGCAAAATATATATACGGCGCTAAAGAACGGGAATTAAATAACTTACGCGATATCTTCCGGAACTGAGAGCAAGGGGAAAAATTGCGTTTTTTACAGGAAAAACATTATGCTGAAATTATTTGAGAGCCATTGCCATTTAAATGACCCCGCATTCGTTCAGGATCTGGACTGTGTGGTGAAACGGGCAAACGCCGCCGGCATTGCCGGCATCATGGTCGTCGGTACCGATCTCGAATCTTCACTCAAAGCCGTATCGATCAGTCAATCACGACCCGGCATTTTCGCGTCGGTCGGCGTGCACCCCCACGAAGCACAATCATGTTCCGAACCGGTCATGCAGAAACTTATAAAGCTGGCCGCCTCCCCGAACGTTCGGGCCTGGGGAGAAATCGGCCTGGACTTCAACCGCATGCACTCTCCAAAGGCCGACCAGGAAACCTGGTTTATCCGCCAACTCCACATCGCGGACGAGACGGCACTTCCGGTTATATTTCATGAACGTGACTCCGAGGGGCGATTTCTGGAAATTCTCAAAGCCCATTATGATCCGGAACGAATGAACGGCGTCATCCACTGCTTCAGCGGTACCCGAATGGAATTATTTGACTATCTGGACCTGGGACTCCATATCGGCATTACGGGCGTTGTGACCCATCAGGCACGCGGGGCCGCTCTACGCGAGTTGCTTCCGCTGATTCCCTCTCAAAACCTGCTGATCGAAACCGATTCTCCTTATTTGACGCCGGCTCCGGAGCGAAATCGAATCCGCAGGAATGAACCGGCCTTTGTACGAAGCGTCCTGATAAAAACAGCTGAGGTCAGGGGCGACACCCCCGAATCTCTGGCGCCGATCATATGGGAAAACAGCTGCCGTCTGTTCAATATTTTTGAATTTCCCGAGTCGGGGATCGGTATCGGATGACAATTGCAAACGTTTTTCACCGGCGAATGGTGCGGTAAAATTTAAAAAGCACACACAGACACACCGAAGGCATCCATTCACAGGGTTAACAATTGACACGTTATTTACCCGGTGGTATGTATAACTATATTTTTTGTTGTACTTTATTACCGGGCACACTCTTGACTGAAACGGTTCCGCTGCATCAGTATAATCGATTATCATTTTTCCGATAGAGAAACGAGAGCACTTGCCGAAAATTCTGACAGATTACGTCCGGTTTTTCCGTTGCAGAACATGACGTTTTTTATTTAGGAGGATTTATGTTCGGAATAGGTATGCCTGAACTCATTATTATTCTGGTTATTATCCTGATTATTTTTGGCGCAGGAAAACTGCCGGAAATCGGCTCCGGTATCGGCAAGGGCATCAAAAATTTCAAAAAAGCCACCAAGGACGCTGAAGAGGAAGACAAACAAAAACTTGAAGACAACAGCAAGGCCTGATCTTTTTTTTACGGACAAGCGGCCGACAGGGCGCCATTTCGTCCGATGTTTCATTGATGCCGGTGCGGTGCGTGACGCGCCGGAGCCCTGACAACGGACCCATGAATGCATGAATAAAAAGGGTGTAAAACTGAAGTCTTACACCCTGAAACCTGTAATCCGCATATTGTCGGCGGTTAGAACGGAATATCGTCTTCCGGGGCTCCGCCGCCGTAGGGAGGCGCTCCCGCCGGGGAATCCGCAAAACCTCCTCCCCCTCCTGTCGACGGCCTGCTCGAAGACGGCTGAGAAGAATTTGCGGTGCCCCTATCCCCCAGAAACTGAATATCGTTGGCGACTATTTCGGTTGTATACCGGGTAACCCCGTCCTGTTCCCAGGATCTTGTCTGAAGCCTTCCCTCGACATATATCTGCCTGCCTTTGGATAGATATTCACCACAGACTTCGGCACGCTTTCCGAACACGATGACCCGATGCCACTCCGTTCGCTCTTTTTTCTCGCCGGTTTCCTTGTCCCGCCACTCCTCTGAAGTCGCTACGCTGATATTCGCCACTGCAAGCCCGGCCGGCGTATACCGAACTTCAGGATCACGACCCAGCCGACCGATAATTATCGCCTTGTTAATCCCTGCCATGTTTCCTCCTGTACCCCGATGAATTCCAAACGGGCGCAATGAACGGTCTTCATTTCCACCCGCCGTTTAACGAGGGGGGTTGATTAAAAATTAAATGATTAAAATCGTTTTTTCCCGGTTTCGTTACCGATAGATACAGAAAATACCCTTCAAAGTCAATTGCTGCGGCCGGCCTTCAATCTTTTCGGGTACCGGAATCGGCAGACTTGAAAAGCGTATTCGCATCTGATAGGACACCTGCTTAACCGACAGGGCTTATCGGTTAAAGGACGTCAAAAAAAACAAGAATTTTTCCCGTTGTGTTTACCGCCCGCTTCGCTCGAGGCACAGAGAACGAAGCGAACGGGCGGTTGAAAACAAAAGATGCCGGATCACGCGATGTCGTACACCGGGAACGGGCGGGACTCCGCAGTTAAATTTACGCAACAATGGCCGACGTTAGAACCAAACCCTGAAAGTTTTTTTTGTAACGGCAATTGCATGAGAATTGGGTTGCGGGCATAGCCCGCATTGGAAAATAAATATAATGATACCGACCACCGCGTTTGCCAAGCGAATCCGTCGCCATGTCACCGGACGGATGCGAACTTATTTTGCCGTCACACTGCCGGGGTTCGAGCCTGTGTGTCTTCAGGAACTGACGGCGTTGCCCCTTCACCTGGAAGACGTAAAGGTCATTCCGGGCGGCGTTGAATTCAAAGGGAAATTGATTGACTGCTGGACGGCCAACCTGAACCTGCGAACCGCCGGCCGTATTCTGATGCGTCTGGCCCATTTCACCGCCGGCAATTTCAGACAGATGGATCGACATCTGGCTGATATCCCATGGGAACTTTTTCTGTATTCCGATTCGATTCCGATCATCCACGTCACGACAAAACACTCGCGCCTGTATCACTCGGATGCCGTAAGGGACCGCATTCAAAACGCCGTATCGCTCCGTCTTCATCAGCACGGATGCCCTGAAACGAAAGCCGGCGAAGCTTACCGCCAGGAACAGAAAATTTTCGTTCGAGCACTGGACGATCACTTTACCCTGTCGATAGACTCGAGCGGAGCGAACCTGTACAAACGGGGCATAAAAACACTGGGCGGCATCGCACCCATTCGGGAAACCACTGCCGCCGCCATCCTCAAACTCTGTGAATTCAGCGGCGAATCCCCCCTGATCGATCCCATGTGCGGCACCGGCACCTTTTCCATCGAAGGGGCCATGATCGCCCGGGGCATTGCGGCCGGAACATTCAGACGTTTTGCCTTCATGAACTGGCCGTCATTCAACCCCGCCCGCTGGAATCACCTGAAACAACGCCATGAACCGAAACCGGTGCCGGGAATTCTTCCGGAAATCTTTGCATCCGATACAGATTCCCGAACCGTGAAAAAACTGAAGATTATCATCTCACAACGCTCCTTTTGCAGGACCATCAACGCTTCTCAAAAAGATTTTTTTGACATCGTCCCCTCGAATTTAACCGATCGAAAAGGCCTTGTGGTGATCAACCCGCCCTACGGCGTTCGCATAGGCGCTCCGTCTCACAGCAATAAATTTTTCCTGAATATCTGCCGTAAACTATCCCTTGATTTCAGGGACTGGAAAGCGGCTCTGATCGCCCCGCCGACATGCCGACCGGATCAGATTCCGTTTGATTGCAGGCCCCGCCCGCTGTTTCACGGAGGGATCAACAGATCCCTGCTGCTGGGGCGTATCCCCTGACGCCGGCACACGAAGTCTTCAAACCAGTCTGATTTGTAACGCCTTCAAACTCGTTCAATTTCTACCGCCCGCTCATTCCGTTCTCTCAAGGCACGAAGATTCCGGAGCCCGCAACCGCCGTACCGGGACGCTGCGTCAAATTACCGTTTTCCCGGAGTCGGGGCTTGATTACATCTTCGCCCACGCTGTTGCAGGCTGCGTCCCGCCCGTTCCCGGCGTCGATATCCAGTGACGCCTGTTTTTACTTCCCTGTGTTGCGATAGCGCCCGCATACTGAAAACCAAAAGCCGTTCTTATAAGTTATTATATGTCATTAAAAATCTTTTTAATTTAAGTTTAATATTTATATTGACATAATATAACCCAAAGAATTACATATGCCGTGCTGAACTCATTAAACATTGACGGCTTTCGGATATTTTTTCGGAGTGTCGTTCGATCGGATCTATTTTTTTGATGAATTAATTTTACTATGCAACTTTTATTATTTTCTTATTTAACGATTGCCTGTTTTTCAGCGTCTCTGTTTTTTCTTTATAAAAAACGCTTTGCTGCAGAAAAATATTGTGCAGCGGGCGGCTGTCTGTTCTGCGGGCTGATCCTGGTAATACTGATGACCGCCAAGGGCAACCTTCCCGTTTTCGGAGATTTCGAATCTTCGATGTGCGTCACGGGCGTGCTCGGCATCCTCGTTTTATTCTGCAGTCCCCGACAGAATGCCGGCACAACTGCTCGCGGATGGGCCTACGGGTTCATTCTGGTCTTACTGCTGCTTTCCCTGTATTATCCCAAAGTCCCTTCCCCCGATGAACACAACCATCAGTATATCTGGGTGATATTTTTTCACGGCTTCCGCCGGATCGCTCTGGCCGCCATGCTGTTTTCCTCCTGTTTTTACATTCAATACCGAAAAAACCGACGGCGGGGCGTCCCGGCCTCGATGTTCAGCCATCAGGGCAGAAATTATCTGCTGGCGGCCGCCATATGCTTTCTCGTTTCCGAATATGCCGGCATGATCTGGTGCCAGAACGGATGGGGAGATTTCTGGCACTGGAGCAACGCGTTTTTTCAATCCACGCTGGTCCTGCTGTATCTCATGGCTGCCTTTCATATTCCCGGCAGAAACGGAAATTTTGACAGAGCCCGGTCCCTGATCGGCAGTCTGAGCGGAGTTTTCTTTCTGACCATGATGATGATCCGGAGCCTGATATGAAAAAACTGACTGAACACCTGTCTTCTCTTCACTTCTGCCTCTGGCTGCTGGTCGTTCTGATCGGCTGGTTTACATGGGCCGTGGTTCTAGCCACCGCCACCGGTCATTCCGAGACATTTCGGCAGATGAACAACCATCTGCTGCGAAACTGGCTGTCGATATCCCGCGAAGGATCTTCCCTGATCCGTTTCTGGTTTTTCGGCTTATGTGCGGCCACGACGGCCCTGGGCATCAACCTGATCTTCTGTTCCTGGAACAAAATCCTCAAAATGACCGCCCGACGAATGAACCGATCGGCCATGCTCATGCTGCTGATTCATATCGTATTCGGGCTGGTCATCCTGGGACACTTCGGCAGTCTGGTTATGGGGTTCCGGCTTTCGAACGTCAGGCTTCAGCAGGGCGAGTCCTTTGCATTTGGAAACGGCTACCGGATCATCGCCGACCAGATCCATTTTACGGACGACCCCGCGGTGCTGTCAAAACCCCTGAAAGCCATGAGGTCGGGTGAATTCAGCTTCGCGTCCAATTATGTTCAGGTGTCCGTGTACCGGAACGACCGGTTTCTGAAATCCGGAAAGCTGTTTTTTCTCAAACCGTTTGTTCTGGACGGCATTCAGTTTACGCTGAGAAATTTTACCCCGCCCGTTTCAAAAGGCACCATCGGAAAAACCGTTCCACATACTACACCGTCTGCGGGAACCGTTCTGTTTATTTCCGCAAATCCGGTTAAAAATTTTGTTTTCGGCCTGTTTCCGCTCATGATCATCGGCATTACGATATACCTGATACTGACCTGGAAGCAGCCCGGTCATTTGCAACATGCATCTACAGCAGCAGGAGGTAACACCCAATGAAAGGCAAAGTATTCGTATGGGCCGCAGCACTGGCCCTGGCATGGTCATGGGGAACGATCTCATTTGCCCAGGACACATTGATCGCAATGGATTCCAAAACGTTCGATCTCGGCGAAGTCGTCGTGGAAGGCAAGGCGGAAACCATCACCCAGGTATCGACGGTGGAAACCGTGGATCAGGAACGCATCGATCTGATCAACGCAAAAAACGTTTCCGATGCACTGGATTCCCTGCCGGGGGTCAATGTATCGGTCGGAACCAAAAACGAACGCAACATCAACGTTCGCGGATTCAACGAACGATATATCCCGACGTTTCTCGACGGAATTCCCATTTACATTCCCAACGACGGGTATGTGGACACCGGAAACCTTCCCACCGGCAACATTTCAAAACTCACGCTGACCAAGGGAATCAGTTCGGTGCTTTACGGTCCCAACACCATGGGCGGCGTCGTCAACATTGTCACCATGAAACCGGAAAAACCCTTTGAAGGGGAGATTGAAGCCGGTTACGCCGAACAGAATGCCTATCATACGAACTTCAATATAGGATCCCGGCTGGATAAATTTTATTTCACCCTGAACGGATCACTTCTGGATTCCGACGGGTACCGTCTGTCCGACGATTTTGACGCAACCACCATCGAAGACGGCGGGCTTCGAGACAATTCGGACGTCGAGCAGGAAAGCGGCGCCATTAAAATCGGCTTTACGCCCACCGACAACCAGGAATACGCGTTCGGCTACAATACCGTATCCATGGAAAAAGGATTGCCGCCATCATCGTCACCGGCCGATAAAACTCGCTACTGGCGGTTTACCGACTGGGACAAGGACACCTATTATCTGATCGGCAACATTGATTTCTCGGAAAAACTGAGCGTCAAACTCAGAGGGTTCCACGACACGTACTACAACGTGCTTGATTCTTATGATGATGACACCTACGCCACACAGACAAAAAAATATGCATTTCACAGCACCTATGACGATTACAGCGACGGCGCTTCTCTGACTCTGCGGTCCCGGCATTTCGAAAATCATACTCTGAGCGCAGCGTTTCATTACAAGAAAGACGTCCACGAAGAACAGGACGGTTACGGTGCCGGCTGGGAACGATACGAAACTCAAATGTACTCGGCCGGGTTGGAAGACGATATCCAATTCTCCGACCGGCTGTCACTGGTGCTGGGTGCCAGCTACGACCTCCAAAGCCCCGAATTTGCCGCAGGCCAGTCGCTTCGCGACGATGAGGAGGCCTTCAATCCGCAGGCCGGTGTGTATTTGACGGTATTGGAAGATACGGCACTGCACGCATCCGTCGGCCAGAAAACGCGCTTTCCGACCATGAATGAGCTGTATTCCGGCCTGCTGGGCAAAAATACCCCCAATCCTGACCTGGCCAAGGAAAAAGCGACTAATTTTGAAGTCGGCGTCGACAAACCCCTGCCGGCGGATTCTCTGCTTCAGGCGAATCTGTTTCTGTCGAATGTAAAAGACAAAATTGCAAACAAAACACTTCCGGACGGAACCGATCAATACCAGAATATCGGAGAGGCACGATATCAGGGATTTGAACTTACGTTGAAAACCGGATTTTTCCGAAATAACGATCTTCAATTCCATTACACCTATCTGGATGCCGAAAACCGATCAGATGACCGGACCAGCGACCAACTGGAAGAAGTCTCCGAACACAAGGTTTACGTAAGCGATCTGTATACGTTTAACGACTGGCTGTCGGCATTTGTCAATGTGCATTGGGAGTCTGAACGTTACGAAGAAAGCAACACCGGCCAGTTTGAATCCATTGGCGGATTTTTCACTGCAGATGCTAAAATCATGGTCAAACCCATGGACTTCCTGACCGTTGAAGCCGGTGTAAAAAACTTGTTTGATGAAGATTATAAATTCTCCACCGGATATCCCCGAGAAGGAAGTACTTTTTTTGTAAATATGCGTGCAACGTTCTAAGTTTCTTACTCCGGGCGGAACCGGCTTTCCTCACACCCCCGAAAGCCGGTTCCGATTTTTCCGGATTTATTTCCCGCCTCTCCGCTTGAGGCACAAAGAACGCAGAGCCCGAATCGCCGATTCAGGCTCTGCGATCTCTGCGTCTCGAGTGAGCGCAGCGAACGGGCTTTTAAAAATAAAAAATAAGACACACATGACATCTCACAGGATGTCGAGGCCGTTATGAACAACATATTTCACCATATAATCCACACATCCGGCAAGCAGACGCTCCAGTCGCTCCTGCTCGGAATTCTCTGCTTCAGCTTTAGTATTTGTGTTTTCCCCATCCGTGCATCCGCCCACAGCCCGTCCACCATCGTGGATATGGCCGGCCGGAACGTCATTGTTTCCGGCCGGGCGGAACGCATCATCACCACTTTCAAACCGGCAACGCTCAGCGTGCTGTCCCTGGGACTGGCCGATCGCCTGGTTGCGGTGGACAGCCATTCTCCACGGGTCGAAATCAACACGGCGGTCTATCCGGCCATGCGGGATCTTCCGAAAATCGGCAACCGTTCCATGGGCCTGAACCTGGAGACCATCATGTCGCTCAAACCGGATCTGGTCATCCTCTACGCCCAGAAAGACGGCATCCGGATCGCCGACCGACTGGCCGGGTACCATATCCCGGCGGTCGTCATAGTGCCGGAAAACATGGCCGCAATCAAGGACACGCTCAGAATTATCGCTCAGGCGGCCGGCTGCCCCGAACGGGCCGACCGGGCCATTCAAGCCGTCGATCATATCATGAGCGTGGTCGGCACCCGCATCAACGGCCTGCCGGATCAACGTCGCAAAACCGTCTATTATGCCGGTCCCAAGGGATTTTTCAGTACCGCTTCGGGCAACATGCTTCAGGATGAAATGATTTCAATGGCCGGCGGAATAAATGCGGCTCATGCATTCACCGGCTTTTTCAAATCCATTTCCCCTGAACAGTTCGTTCAATGGAACCCGGATGCGGTGCTTGCCTGTCGGGAAATTCGATCGTCCGCCGGGAAATATCTCCGCAAACCCGAACTGGCCGAAGTCACCGCCATAAAAACCAGACAGGTTTTCTGCATTCCATCCAGCAATGCGCCGTGGGATTTCCCGTCTCCCTTATCTGCCCTGGGTGTGCTCTGGGCTGGAAAACGCCTGTATCCGGACCGTTTTCAGGATGTGGATTTAATCAAAGAAATCGATCAATTTCATGAAATCCTGTTTTCCAGATCCTTTACGGAAATAGGGGGGCGTCTGGCCGACACGGTAAATCCTTAATTTTTAAAACCTTTGGTTTCCCATGCGCCTGCATGGGAGTTTATTTATTGAAAGTGTATGAAAAACGATCCGGTCTCCGATCCAAAATCTGCCGTGAGCAGCGTCCACGACATGCGTTATATGACTGTTATACTGACAATTTTGCTGGCGGGTCTGTTTTTCGTTTCGTTGATGGTCGGACGACTGGATATCGGATGGAAGGAAATCCGAACGTTTGTCTGCGCGTCGCTGTTCGGGACACCGGTGGCTCCGGAGCTGTCATCCAAGGCCCTGGTGTTCACCCTGATCCGTTTTCCCCGATGCCTGCTGGCGGTCTTTGTCGGGATGGGGCTGTCGATTTCCGGGGCCGTCTACCAGGGGCTGTTCCGAAACCCGCTGGTGTCTCCGGACATTCTGGGCGTGTCGGCCGGGTGTACGTTCGGTGCCGCCCTGGGTCTGATTCTGCCGGGAAACTCTTTCATGATCGTCCGGATCTTATCGTTTGCATTCGGGTTGACGGCCGTATGTCTGGCCGTCGGTATTGCGCGCATGATCGCCGTCCGCCCCATCCTGGTGCTGGTGCTGGCCGGTCTGGTGGCCACGTCGGTGTTCAGCGCCCTGCTTATGGTACTGAAGTATATGGCAGATCCGTATAACGATCTGCCGGCCATCGTATTCTGGATCATGGGAAGTCTGAACCGGGTGGAATGGAACGATCTGTATATTATCATGCCGGTGGTCGGCGCCGGTCTGTTTCTGATTCATGTGCTCCGGTACCGCCTGAATGTATTGTCTCTGGGAGATCTTCAAGCCCGATCTCTGGGCATGAATCCGACCCTGTATCGAGTCATTTTCATCATGATCAGCTCGCTGATGGTGGCGGTGACCGTATCGACCTGCGGGCAGGTCTGCTGGATCGGGCTGGTGATTCCGCACATCGCCCGGACCCTGGTCGGACCCAATCATTCAAACATGATTCCGGTGACCATGCTGCTCGGCGGCATTTTTCTGCTGGCGGCCGACATGCTGGCCCGGTCGATCACGGCCGCGGAACTGCCGGTCAGCATCATCACCGCACTGACCGGAGCGCCGCTGTTTGTGTATCTGCTGTATAAAAACCGCGGGAGTGGATGGATATGACCCTCGAATGCCGATCCGTGTCGTTCAGTTACAACGGTCGAAACGTCCTGAAAAATATCAGTTTTCAGGTGGGAAAAGGAATCTTCTGCGCGATCCTGGGACGAAACGGATCGGGCAAAACCACCCTCCTGCATTGCCTGAACGGCATTCTGAAACCGGCAGGGGGGCATATTCTTGTGGATGGTCTGGACCTGGGCCGCATGCCTCAGACACAGATCGCCCGTCATGTCAGCATGGTGCCGCAGGAGCATACGGATATTTTTCCGTTCAGCGTCATTGATTTTGTCGTGATGGGCCGAACACCGTTTTTGAAAATGACCCGGAGCCCGGGTCCGACGGAATACCGCATGGCACTGGATGCGTTAAAAACACTGAATGCCGATTATCTGGCCAGGCGAAATTACAACCAGATTTCGGGGGGTGAACGACAGATTGCCCTGCTGGCGAGGGCGCTGCTGCAAAGTTCCTCGACCATCCTGCTGGACGAACCGACCAACCATCTGGATTTTAAAAACCAGTATCGGATGTTGAGCCGGATGAAGGGCCTCTGCAGAGACCACAACACCCGAATTATCGCATCCATGCATGATCCCAACCTGGCCATGATGTTTTCCGATCAGGTGGTGATGCTCAAACACGGACGCATCATCGCACAGGGAAAAACAGATGCGGTCATGACGGGAGCCAGCGTAGGTGAGCTTTATGACACATCGACTCAGAAAATGGGGTTGCAGAACTCGGTAAACATATTTCTGCCGGCGGATATCGTCCGGGAAAATACCGTATCCAAAAATAAGGACTGTTGCCGTGAACCAAACCGGTGATGTATATCCCCGGATGATCCTTATTACCGGAGACCCTCAGAGTGGAAAATCCACACTGCTTGAAACGCTGATTTCGGTTCTGCGGGGGCAACACATAACAACGGCCGGAATCCTGGCAAAAGGATTATGGGATAGCGGGGTCCGCAGCGGATTTCACCTGATCGATCTGAAACGCAACGAACGCGTGCAGCTGGCCCGACGGTTAACCCACCGAAAAAAAGATTCAATTGCGTTTGAATTTTTCCCTTCCGGGATTCAGGCCGGCCAACGCGCTCTTTCCAGAGCGTCCTGCGCCGGGGCCGACGTCGTCATCGTGGACGAAGTCGGTCGACTGGAAACGGACGGAAAGGGATGGGCCCCGCTGCTGCCGCCGCTTTTGAAACTGGACGATATGATTCACCTCTGGGTGGTCCGGACCCGGCTGGTGGAGACTGTCTGCAGGATCTGGCATCTGAACCGGCCGCATATTGTCCGGGCCGATGCACCGGGTGCGCTGGACGATCTGGCAAGTTTCATAATGAAGACATTAAAGGGAGTATCTCATGCAGAGGCGCAAAAGCGCCGGGATACGGAGTTTATTTGAATTATACCGTCAACACGGGATTTATGGGGTTTGTTTCGGGTGTAATACAGTTTGCATGTTCCACTCCACGGATGCAGCGCTATTCCGGGAACTCCTGCTTGTGCCGTTTATATGGAAGGATTGACGAACACCAGTTCGAACCTGTACATCATAAACAAACGGATGTTTCCGAAGGCGCTGCATCCCCTCCTTTTCATCGGCAGGGACAGCACTGATTCATCATACATTCATGGAGGGAACCATCATGCAACAAAAAGACATTTTAAACACTCTGTTGGCCGAACTCGATCAGGTACCGGATCACCCGGTAACGGATGTCATTTCA
>Ga0272441_10012809_pt1 | contig 12164 bp, 8 predicted proteins | sample SSMProp6N_FD_193582 | JGI IMG/M metagenome (GOLD analysis project Ga0272441, IMG submission 193582) | Marine sediment archaeal communities from Little Sippewissett salt marsh, Falmouth, MA, United States - SSM-Prop-6N | ecosystem: Environmental > Aquatic > Marine > Wetlands > Sediment ...
TGAAGATGGGCAACCAGGCCCAGAGTTCCGGCATGACCCGGTTCGCGAAGACGACCTCCGTGGCGAGCAGCTTGCAGACGAACGTCGTGACGAAGCAAGCGGCGGTCAGGCCGAAACTGAGCATGACGGCCGACTTCATCGTCCTCGGGTCCCGGCAGATCAGCACGGGCAGGCTCACCATGAGCATCGTCAGGTTGATGATCGGGTCCGTGATGCGGAAGTGCTTCTGGCTGAGGAGGTCGGCCATGTCCTTGACCTTCGTCTGCCGTGCCGCCAGGGCCGCTAATTGCCGCGAACTCATCAAGGCGTTGTAGCCCTCCTTACGGCGAACCGCGATCTCCCTTGGCAGAAAGTCGGGAGCGCTGTAGGTGGGGATCGGGGCAGGCTCGGCTGTCGAGTCCGTGGCGACGTACAGGCCGTTGACAAGGTCCCAGACGTCGGTCTGCGGATTGTAGGTGGCCCGGTCGGCCGTGATCCGGCCGGTTACTTCCCAGCCTAATCCGTCCGTGGGCCGGCGGGTAATGATCGTGGGCCGGTCGAACGTCGCTGTCTCCACGTCGTACCGCGGGGAGCAGATGAGCGAGCCGTCGCCGTCCGTGAGGAACCATACCGCGTACGACTCGCGGCCCGGAACGTCGTCTTCATCCCGGACGAGCTTGTCGCTGAGCGACGGGATCAGAAACTCCTGGTCCGCCACGGAGAGCCCCGTGAAGAAGATGGCAAGAACGAGGATGGGGCCGACGATGCGTTTGGCGCTGACGCCGGAGGCGATAATCGCCACCAACTCGTTGGCACGCACCATCTTGCCCAGCGAGAACGCGGCGGCCACCACCGTGATGACCCCGGCGATGTCGCGGAAGTACAGCGTCGTGTTGAGCCCGTAAAACGAGATGACGTTCTTGATGATGGCCCACGTACCCAGATCGGCGTGCTCGGCGAACTCGTCGAGGTTCACGAACAGATCGATGATGATGCGCAGGCCAATGAGGACGCAGAACGCAATGGCGTAGCCAACGAGAAAGTTCTTCGCAATGTACCGATCAAGGATTTTCATCGTCTTATGCCCGGTTCCAGATACGTCGTCAGCTCCGTGACAGCTTGCGGTAGATAAAGGCGGTCAACACCATAAGAAAGGCCAGGCCGCCCCACATGATGGCGGCCCCGGAAGGCCCCTCGGCGCCGGCGTTCTTCGTGATATTCTTGCCGCTCATGATGGCCACGACGAGCACGGCGGCCGGCAGACAGCTTGCCCCGAACGCACTGAGCAGATGCCCGCCTCGCTGGAGAATGCCGAGGCCGATCCCGATCAGGATCATCGGGATACAGCCGATCCCGAAGACGAGCCGGGAGTTGATCTCCGCCCGGATGTCCGTCAGGGTATCGGTGCTCTCCTCGATCAGCTCCTCCTGCTGTTTCGCCAGGATCGCGCTCGGCGGCCCGCCCAGAAGCGCCGCCACGTTATTCGGCTCTACAATATCCAACAAGGACTCTCCCGCCAGGCCCTGTGCCACGGCTGTGGGCAAGACGAGGCCGTCCACGACACATCGCACTAATTGCAGGGAGGTCTCTTCGACTCGCGGACTGAACAAGTCGAGGCTCAGGGCCGGCACGAGGGAAACGGGATCCACCTCCACGTGGATCTCGGCCTTTCCGCATCGCAGCCGCCGGAGGCACTCGCCCGAGTGGCTGTCGTACTCCTCCACGACCACGGGACCTGCCAGCGTGATATCCGCCTCTTTGTCCACGCTGCATCCGGGCGCTGAGAATCGGACGGTACGATCGGGACCGTTCAATCGGTAGAAGGCAACCGGCGAGCTGCCCAGACGCGCGCGGAGATCCTTGGCGAGCAACTCCGTAACCAGTTGCGTGTGAGCGGCCCGCACCATCTTGGCGACCGGGTCGAACTGCATCAGATCGACGCGGATTCGCTTCATCTCGTCGATCTTCTTGAACTTGATGTCATCCCCCAGCAGCGAGCCGAATTCCTTCTTCAGCGACAGCAGTTGCGTCTGCCACCAGAGATCGTCCGCCGCATCTCCCATCTGCTTGCTGTTGTAGATCGTGAGTTGGACCTCGTTGTACTTGTCTTTGGGGTCGAACTTCACTTTGGTGAGCTCTGACGTGATGATCCTCTTGATCGTACCTTCGTCGCGCTGGACGACGACGATTCCGGACAGGGCATCCGTCTTCAGGTCGGCGTGATCCGCGTAGATCAGGTACCGTCCCTCGGGAGGGAGGCTGTAGAAGCCCTTTCGCTGGATGTTGCGAAAGAGGATCTGCTTGGCATCGGCCTTGAGCGACTTCTCGGCCAGGTGCACGAAGTACGGCATGACGTGGAAGCTCAGCAGCAGATTCGCGATCGCGACGAAAACAGCCAGCGCCAGGCCGGGATAGACCAGCGTCGGCATGCCGATGCCGCTGGCGCGGCAGGCGTCCAGCTCATTGTCGCCGGCGAACCGGCCGTAGGCGAGGGCCGAGGCGAACAACGCCGCCATCGGAAGCACGAAGGTCAGCGTGATCGGCATGAAGTAGAGCAGGATATGCACGACCTGCTGAGGCCCCACCCCGTACTCCTGTACGGGACTCAGGATACCGCCCAGGCTCAGGATCAACGTCAACCCGACCGTCGCCAGGACGAAGATCCGGAACAGTTCCCGGAATATATACCGTTGCAGCGTGAAGACCATGTTCAGATCCGTCTGTCCGGGAAGCCCTTCCCGGCGGTGGCCGGGCACACGCTGAATGGCCTGATGCCAATCCTCGTACGCTCCGGGCCCCGGCTCATTTGTCTGCCGGTTCCATCGCGATCTCCAGGGGATCCATACCCTTGATCCTGTCGTCGAAGATCTTGTGCGGATACTTCTGGAGCAGTTCCTTTCGGTACTCCGCGAGAACCCGCTGTCTCTCTCTGGCGACCATCGCCCATTTGACGCGATTGGCGATCTGTTCGGAATACTCCGGCACCTTCGCCGGGGTCTTCTCCAGAACCTTTACGACGCGCCACCGAAGGCCGCTCTCGTAGAAGCCTTTCACGGGACCGAGCACGTCGTTCGGCTCGCCCTTCCACAGTTGAGTCCAGAAGAGCCCTTCCCCGCCCGGATATACGTTGTGGGCCTTGCCATCCTTCCGCAGGGAATGGTCCTTCTTCACGGTCTCGAAATCCTCCCCTTCTCCAAGGAGCCCTTTCACCTTCTTCGCGGTCGCCAGATCCTCGCACCAGATCTCGTCCACCTTGAGCGTGGCGTTCTGGCCAAACCGCTCCTTATCCTTCTCAAAGCAGGCCTTGATCTTCTCGGCGGTCGGCTCGTCGATCCCCTTGGTCTTCTGCTCCTGAACCTTGTAGAACAGGCGTTGATCCTCGACCTGCCTGATCCGGCTGCGCAGCGTCTCGTCCTTGTCGTAGCCCCGTGCTCTCGCCTCGGCAACGAGGATCGGCGTTCGCAGCGCCTGGTCCAGCAATTGCTCGAGGCCCGCGGCCGTGTTCAGATTGGCCGGGCGTCGCGGAGGAACGATATTGCACAGCGCCTTGAACCAGTCTTTGAGGGTGAACTGCCCGCCTTTATAGGTGGCAAGGACCAAGGCCGTCTCCGCGTCGGAAAGCTCTTCCCTCACCTGGCTGTTCTTGATCCAGTATTCCCCCCGACGGCGAGGCGTGGCAGGCCGCAGCAGAAGCCGCTGGTGGATGCGGACGGCCTCCGCGAAATTCTTCTCGACCTTGGTCAGTTGGAACTTCTTCAGAAGGCTGTTGTAGAACTTCTCGAGCAGCCGAGTCACGACGGACCGTTGAATGACAGCCGTCGCCTGCTCCCGGCTCATGTTGGGATCGGCCTTCTGAACGCGATCGATCTGAGATTCATCAATCGACATGTTCTCGGAGACGTAGTTCTCCAACAGCATCCGGACGAGCTGCTGATGCTCGATCCGCTCGATACTGGACTGGATGATCTCGTCCTGGAGATACCCGAGCTTCCGCCCTTCCATGCTCATCGCCTTCTCGGCGACCATCTTCCGGAGCGTGGCCTCGGCGGTGACGGGCTTGGGGTCCTCGAGGTTATCGTCCTCACGAGGCCGAATATCCTGCAAGAGTCTGGCCTTCAGTTCCTCCTGCGTGATGGTGTACTCCCCGATCCGGGCCACTACCGTCTCGGTTTCCTGAGCGACCGTTCGTACCGAGGCGCCATTCGCATCCTTCGCCGGCAATGCACGCGTTTGGCCAATGGCGACAACCGCACACGATACGCACAGAATGATTGTGGTCAGAGACAGACACTTGACAGAAAGACTTCTCTTCATTCGGGCTCTCCTCGATTCCCATTCTGTCGCGGGCAAATCAATGGATTACTTTGTTGAGCGGATACGTGAAAATCCCCGAAGCGCCCGCTCGCTTCAACGCAGGGACCAACGACCTCTCGACGCTTTCGTCGATGATGACCTCGATGGCGACATACTCGGAGTCCGCCAGACCCGAGACAGTCGGGCTCTTCTCTGCGGGCAGGACCTTCAGGATCGAATCAAGGTCGGCCCGGCGAACGTTCAGTTTCAAACCTACCTTGCCGCGTGCCTCAATCGCCGCCTTGAGCAGGATGGACAGGTTCTCGATCTTTTCACGCTTGAAAGCATCCTTCCAAGCCTCCGGGTTGGCGATCAGCCGGGTGGTGGAAACGATCACGGTATCGATGATGCGCAGATTGTTCGCGCGCAGCGAGGTCCCCGTCTCCGTCAGTTCGACGATCGCGTCCACGAGGCGTGCCTTGACCTCGGTTGCGCCCCAACTGAATTCGACCTTCGCACGGATGTTCCTGTCCTCGAAGTATCGCTTCGTGACCCCGATGAGTTCCGTGGCAACGATGGCCCCGTCCAGGTCCTCCGGCCGGGTCACCGGGGACTCGCTGGGCACCGCCAGCACCCAGCGTGTGGGATTGCTCGTCGCCTTGCTGTACGGCAGCTCGCACACCTCCACGACCTCACAGGCGTTTTCCTGAATCCAGTCGAAACCGGTGATGCCCGCATCCAACACGCCGTCGCCGACGTACCGGCCCATCTCCTGGGCCCGCAGGTACACGGGCTGGATTTCCTTGTCGTCCATCGACGGAAAGTAACTGCGCCGGGAATCGGAGACGTGCAGCCCCGCCCGGTCAAACAATTCCACCGTCGCCTTTTGCAGGCTTCCGGCAGGAAGACCAAGTTTCAAAATTCGTTCCGAAGTCACTTCGATTCCTTATACCAGTATTCTCATCGGACGGGCGCCGCTGCTCTCCCAACGCGGCTGTTACTTCTTTGCCCTGGCCTTGGGCGCCCGGGCGGATTTCGGGCGGGCCTTCGCCCGTTTGCGGGCGGCTCTGGACGACTCGCTCTCTCGCCGAAGCAGCCAGTAAAATTCATACGCATCCTTCGCGGACACTTGTCGAGTCAGAAACCCCTCGACGTCCTGGTCCTGGGCGTCCGCGTCGATGATCTCATGGCGCTTCAGGTACTCGATCATCTCGACCGTCAGGGGAATGGCATGGGCCTGCATCGAGGTCAGCATACAGTAGTTGACCACGAACCGGCTGACGCCTTCGAGCTTCTCCAGATCCTGCCGGGCCGGCCGTTTTCCCAGCTTCTTGAGATATTGGAGACTGATTTTGTGATGCTCATCGAAGATACACTTCAGCGCGGAAGTCAGGGCAAACGCCGTGGCGCGGCTGGAGGCCGTATCCTCGCCCAGCGCCTCGGTGATCTCCTCGGCCCGCGAGACCCGCAGGTCGTTCCAATCGACAAACGCTCCTCGGATCTCTTTGATCGCCTTCTGAGCCGCCGACTCTCTCATCCCTTCCCGGATGATTCCACCGATCAAGGCATCCGCCGGATCGTCATACGTGGCTCGTTCGACCTTGGGATGTCTGCGCTTCAACTCCCGGTACAGCTTTTGCAACCGTTGAGCATATTCCTTGCTGTTCTTCATGGCCTTTCCAGATACCGCAACGGGTCGGCGACTTCTTATGTCAAAGGGTACAGGAGCCGCGGGACGTTAGCTCAGGGCACCTTGCCCGACCGGAAGCCTGTCGTTTCACTCCGGCGGCTCGGCCTCCTTCTTCTCACGTTCGCTGGCCACCTGGTCGATTAGCTTCATCACCTCCAACGTCTTGCGAAACTGCTCATCCGTGTGAAAATGCAGCACGGGACAGAACTTGCTTTCCAGCGCATCGGCCAGAAACGACTGAACCCTCGGCCTGGCATGGGTGATCGCGGCGAAACTCCGGTCTCGCGCACTGTCGGTCGACGCGAGGATGCTCAGATAGACGTCCGCATTGCGCAGATCCGGCATCACCTCCACCCGGGTGACGCTCACAAAACCCGTAATTCGCGGATCGCTCAGATGGTTGGCGACCACGTCGCTGACAACCTCTCGGATCACGCGGGCCACCTTTTCCTGCCTTCGGGTCGGCATACAGATTACTTTCCTTCAGGGCTGCAAACCCACGAACCTCAGGATCCGAGCGTCCGGGCCACTTTGACGATCTCATAGAAGTCAAAGGCATCGTCCATTTTGATATCATCGAACCCGGCCAGTTTGATGCCACACTCGAAGCCCGCTTTGACCTCGCGCACGTCATCCTTAAAGTGTTTCAACGAATCGATGGTCAGGTTGTCCCGTACGACAATGTTGTTCCGAATCAACCGCACCTTGGCGTTCTTGACGGCCACACCGTTGCTGACGAAACAGCCGGCCACCGTCCCGACGCGAGAGACCTTGAAGGTGGCCCGGACCACGGCACGACCGAGGGCCCGCTCCTGCTCTTCCGGTTCGAGCAGACCGACCATGGATTTCTGCAGGTCTTCCGTAATGCGGTAGATGACGCTATACAGCCGGACATCCACGCCCTTGGCCTCGGCTACGCGGGCGGCGTGTTCGTCGGCGACCACGTTGAAACCGATGATGATCGCGTTGGATGCCTCGGCCAACAGGATATCGCCCTCGCTGATTCCCCCGGGCATGGCCTGCAGGATGTTCAGGCGAACCTCGCTCGTGCTCAATTCGGACAGGTACTTCTTCAACACGTCCACCGAGCCCTGCACGTCGGCGCGGATGATCAGATTCAGCTCCTTGACATTTCCGGCCTCAATCTGGCTGAACAGATTGTCCATCGTGACCTGGGTCCGTTCCGTCAGCGACTTCTCCCGCGCTCTTAGCTTGTTCTCTTCAGCGGCGGCCTTCGCCCGGTTGATATCTTTCAAACGATAGAACCGGTCACCGGCCTGAGGAACATCGTTGAGACCGCCGATCTCCATCGGCATCGAACTGACGGCGGTCTTGACCTTCTTGCCGTAGCTGCTCGTCATCGTCCTGACGCGCCCGTACGTATTGCCCGCCAGAATGACATCGCCCCTGGAGAGTTGGCCCTCTTTGATCAGCAGCGTGGCGACGGGCCCTTCTTTCGGGGACATCTTCGCCTCCACGACCCACCCGGTCGCCGGGATGGTGTCGTCCGCCTTGACTTCCAGCAACTCGGCCACATAATCCAGCGCCTCCAACAGGTCGCTGATGCCCTCGCCGGTCGTGGCGCTGGTTTTGACCACTTCCGTCTGGCCGCCCCATTCCGTCGGAGTCAGATCGTGTTCCGCCAACTGCGCGTAGATGCGGTTGATGTCACAGCCGGGCAGATCGATCTTGTTCAGAGCGACCACGATGGGGACCCCGGCCGCCTTGCTGTGCGCGATCGCCTCCAGCGTCTGGGGCATCACGCCGTCGTCGGCCGCTACGGTCAGCACCACGATGTCGGTCATATTCGCCCCGCGCAGCCGCATGGCGGTGAACGCCTCGTGGCCGGGTGTATCCAGGAACGTCACCGTCCGGTTGTCCCAACTCACCTGGGAGGCTCCGATATGCTGGGTGATCCCACCGGCCTCGCCGGCGGCCACCTGCGTCGACCGGATCCGGTCCAACAGACTCGTCTTGCCGTGATCCACGTGCCCGAGCATGGCGGCCACCACGGGGCGTCGTTTGAGGCTCTTCCGCTCCCGCTCGTCGAATTCCTTGCGGATCTCTTCCTCCAGGGACGCCCTTCGTTCCACCACCAGTTCCGTTTCGAATTCCAGGGCAACCAGTTCGGCTACGTCGCTGGCGATCGCCTGATTCGCCGTAGCCATGACATTGTGCTGCATCAGCTTGCCAATAATGTCGGTTACCTTGACCGCCAGTGCGGCAGACAGGTCCTTTACGAGAATCGGCTCGCTGACCATGGCTTTCGTCGGGCGGGCGGGCGCGGCGGCTTCTCGCTGGGCCTTGGAGGCAACGCGGCGGGTCGGCCGCAGACGCAAGCCCTCTCCGCCGGCCGCACTGAGCCGGGCCTGGCGCTCCTCGATATCCCGCTGCCGCCAGTTCTTTCGCACCCGGGCGGCCTTGTCGCCCCCGGCTTCCTGCTCTTCCTTTCGGCGACCGTGCGTGCGGTCCTTGTGCTTGGCCTTCGTGCCTTTGACGGCGCCTCGCGGCTCATCCTTGCCGCCCGACATCAACGGCTCGGTCACCGGCGCATCATACCGGGGCCTGGATCGCGGCCTCGGACGATCCAAAGGCTCAGGGGCCTCCACGCGGACGACCTGGGGGCCGGTCAGCTTGGCAGGCTTCGGCTTCTCCAGCATCGGCCCGGCGGGCACAACGACAATCTCGGGTTTCTTGGGCGGCTCTACCTTCGTGACCGGCGGAACCTCCTCAACCTGCTCAACTTCCTCCGCCTCCTCGACCTGCTCGGCTTGCTTGGCCTCTTCCTCCTCCTTCGCCTCTTCCGCCGGCTCCACCTGCTCGACCGGCTCCACCTGCTCCGCCACCGCGGGCAGGCTCGCCTCTTCGGCCACTACAGCGGGGGCAGTCGGTTCCTCCACAACTTCAACGGTTTCTGCCTGCTGTGGCTCTTCCTCGAATACGGCCTCCTGGTCCTCCACCACGGGCTCCGCCACAGCCTCGTCCGCCTCCAGCACGGAGACTTCCGTCTCGTCGCTCATCGAATCAGCCGCGCCCTGAACCACTTCCCTGTGCCGGGGCTTTCGCTTGACTCGGACCTCGGCGAGATCCACCTTCTCCGCCGTCTCCACCGTCGTGACGTTCTCTCCCTCACTGAACCATTCCCGAATGGTGGCCGCCAGCCCTGCCGAGATGGTGGCCATGTGGTTCTTTACGTCCAGTCCCTCCACCTGACACTTCTTCACAATCGCGGAGCTCTTCACGCCAAGCTCACGAGCCAAAATGTAAACTCTTGTAGTAGCCAAAAAACCTCCAGGGATTACTCTCGGTCTTCCTCTCGTTGCGTCGCGTCGGACGACCTCGCCTGCTCGGTCAACTGCTTTTCTGCTTGTTTCTGATCGGCTTCCGCCGTCAGCAGTTTCGCTTCCTGATCTGCGGCTTCCACCAGCTTCAACGCCAAATCGCGATCCAACGTAAGCTCGCTAACCAAGGGGTCCGGCCCGACGTCATCCAGGTCGAGAACCGAGATGATCCCGAGCGCAATGAGCTTGTCCACGAGCACCTCGTCCGCTCCCTCGATCTTCTTGACGCACGTTGCCAGCCGCTCAATCCCCTGGTTATACTCCTCCGGGGTCAAAATATCGATATCCCAGCCCGTGAGTCGTGCGGCTAATCGAACGTTCTGACCGTGTTTTCCGATGGCCAGGCTCAACTGGTCCTCTTCCACGACCACCGTGGCCCGCCCCAACTCGAAGCACAACGCGATCTCGCTCACTTTCGCCGGCATCAAGGCATTCGCCACAAGAATCTGCGACGAGTCATTCCATCGGACAATATCGATCTTCTCGCCGCCGAGCTCATCGACGATGTTCTTGATTCGACTGCCGCGAACCCCCACGCACGCCCCCACGGGATCGACCTTGTCGTCATACGACGTGACGGCGACCTTGCTTCGATAGCCCGCCTCCCGAGCCAGGGCCCGGACCTCGATGATCCCCTCGGCAATCTCCGGCACCTCGGACTCGAACAACCGCCGAATGAAATCCGGATGCGTCCGCGACAGGATGATCTTGATCTGGCTGGCCGTCTCCTTCACGTCGAGAATCAGGCAACGGATCCGCTCACCGGGACGGTGGGTCTGGCCCATGATCTGCTCGCCTTTCGGCATGAAGCCTTCCGTCCAGTGGTCCAGGTTGATGATCAACGTCCCGCCTTCGTAGCGGACCACGGCCCCACTGATGAGCTGCCCTTTTCTCTGGACGAACTCGCTGTAGATGCTGTCCCGCTCGTCGGCACGGATCTTCTGGATCATGACCTGCTTGGCCGTCTGGGCGGGGATCCGTCCCAACCTGCGAATATCGATGGCCTCGCCGTCCTTGAAGGCGCTGACCTTGCCCGAGCTTCTGTCGATCTGAACGATGATCTCGCTTTCGGTCTCCCCGAAATGCTTGCGGGCCGCCGAGACCATAGCTTCCTCCAGATCGACAAAGATCGACTCCTTGTCGATGTTCTTGTCTCGCGCGATGTTCTCAACGATCCTCAGCAATTCCTGGTTCATAATCCAAATCCACAAGTGTAAAAAAAAGTGGAAACTCGTACAGTTTCCACTTCAAGAACGCATCCGCCAGACTGAGGTTGTCACCGACCCTTCGTCTACATCAGTTGCCTCCGATAGTCGTCTGACCCTTCATGCGGCCCGAAAAGCCAAACCTCATCCTCAACCTCGCCGGCAGTACGACATTGAAGCAGAAACATCGATTCCACAGCCGCCATCCGTGCGGAAATGCAACGATCGATAGACATTATATGCCTGCGCCGCCGCACTGTTCACGTATCCATTTCACTACCATCATCTGCACTTTCCCTGTCGGTGCCGATAGCTGTGGCAAACCATTTGCTTCTGTTACCAAAGCCGTTATAGTAATCGTCAAACCCATGGATGGCAATAACTTTTTTGAGGATTTTGCCCCTTTTTGAGCCTCACCCAAGGCTGGCCGCCGTGTCCTGCCCTGCATCCCACGATTCGCGTCCTATAAAACGCTCATCGGTCGGGCTGGTAACTTCGCTCATCATGAGGTACGACAGAGCGTACCTCACGCCTCACGAGACCGCTGCCGCACCGCACACACCCTCCATATTGGGGTAGCCATCAGGGAGACCCACAACTTGTTGGCCCTGCCACCATACTGCGGTCCTTCTGCCAATGCGTTCACATGGTGCTTGCCAAGCTCTCAGGTACCGGCTATATTCGTCATGACTGGCGGATCATTCACAGGCAAAGGAGCACGAAATGAGGCCGAAACTGGTCGTTGTAGGAGCAGGTGGACGCATGGGGCGACGGATCGTCGCACTGGCGGCAGAGTCCGGGCGGTTCGAAATTGTCGGCGCAGTGGACAAAACCGACCACCCGGATATCGGCAAGGATGCGGGCCTTCTCGCGGGAATCGAACGACTCAACCTGCCACTGAGCGATTCGTGGCCGGCCGGCGCGAATGTCGCCATTGATTTCTCCCTGCCCGAGGCGGCCGAAGAGACCGTGCAGCAGTGCCTTGCGAACGGCATCGCCCTGGTGATGGGAACCACTGGATTGACGGCGGCGCAGCGGGATGTGATTTCCGCCGCCGCAAAGCGCATCGGCGTTATCTACGGCACGAACATGAGCGTCGGGATGAACGTCCTGTTCGCCCTGGTGGGCAAGGCCGCCGCCATGCTGGGCGAGGGCTACGACATCGAAATCGTCGAGCAACACCATCGGTTCAAGAAGGATGCCCCCAGCGGCAGTGCGCTAACGCTGGCCCAGAATATCTGTGAGGCCAGTGGCCGACCGTATCCCGATAGCCTGACCCACGGTCGAAGCGGCAAAGAAGCCCTGCGGCAAAAGGGGGAAATCGGCATGCACGCCGTGAGGGCCGGGGACATCACCGGCGTTCACTCCGTCATTTACAGCACGCTCGGCGAGACGATCACCCTCAACCACACCGCCCACAACCGCGACACCTTCGTTCGCGGCGCCCTGCGAGCCGCCGAATGGCTCGTCACCAAGCCCCCCGCCCGCTACTCCATGGCCGACGTCCTGGGAATCAAGTAGGCTGCCGCGACCGCGTCCGGCAGTCTATGTGCGGCAAGATAGCCCCGCCTTGTCATTCCTGCGCAGGCAGAAATCAGCACGCGGACTCAGGTCCCCACACTTTCACCTTCGCAGCAAACGACGCTCCAAAAGTTC
>Ga0272441_10012810_pt1 | contig 12163 bp, 5 predicted proteins | sample SSMProp6N_FD_193582 | JGI IMG/M metagenome (GOLD analysis project Ga0272441, IMG submission 193582) | Marine sediment archaeal communities from Little Sippewissett salt marsh, Falmouth, MA, United States - SSM-Prop-6N | ecosystem: Environmental > Aquatic > Marine > Wetlands > Sediment ...
TTGGGAAAATGTAACTGAAATTTCATGAGCAGGCCAAGATGGGTGCGATTAACTCCGGCACAAAGGAAGCTGAAGAGCAGGGAGATACATGAGGTCCAGCGAAAGAGGGGAAGCAATTTAATATTAAAATCGGCAGGCAGGGAGTTTGGCTGTGAGGGGGAAGTTGAACTGCGAGGTGGGGTGGGAGCTGAGCAGGCAAAGATAAAACAGAGGAATAAGCAGAATACAGGGATCAGCAAGGGCAACAAAGGGCTTTGTTTGACGAGGTAACCTCCCAAGAGAGGACTTACGAGGCTTCCTCCGGCCCAAGAGCAGTTGTAAAGCCCCAGACGACGATTTAGATCGGGACCTTCGTGATCGGTTGAGAGCCAGCCCATGAGAAAGGGCCAGAAAAAAGACATGGGAAGGCCAATGGCAACATACAGTCCAATGAGTAACCAGATCCTGCCGCCGGGAAGATTTGGGTAGATGGGAAGGCCCACCGCAAAACAAAGCGTGACAGCCAGCAGGAATATAATGGTGGTGCCTAATAACACGATGTGTTTGGGATTCCAGTGGTGCAGGAGCGAACCGGTGAGCAGACAGCCGCAGGCATACACACCCATGTGCAGGGCGAAACAGGTGCCCACGTCCGCGTCAGAACCGTTGAAGTACTTGATAATGAAAGGCAGTGAGACCCACCATGTGCCCAGGCTGAAGGCCATCAAAAAAGCAGACGCAAATATACGTCGGGCCGGGTCGGGTGGGGGAGCTGATGAAGTATTAGGTAACGGTTCGATGATTCGGAATCCTTACTACCCAAAATGGTTATCGGTCTTTTTGATCACAGTATGTCCTATAATAATGGCCTTAGTGACTACACAGAAGTTAAATTACATTAATTTTACCCATTAATTTGCCTGGGAGGATTTTAATTATTATATTGAATATAAAGGCGGCCTTCCAGCCGGGACCGCCCGGAAAGGTAGTCATGAGAGGTACAATTAGAGGGGCGATACTCAGAATGCTGTTGGCATTCTTTGCCGGAGCGATTGCAATGTTATTTGTGCTCACCCCCGGTAAGGTGCGCTACAGGGATCTGTTCAGCGCTAACGAACGGAACCAGATGGCCGATTTTGACCAAGCTGCGGACCGAGTGGAAAAGGGCCATGAAGTGGCTCTGTATTACGCTCGGAAAGCCAAGCGGTATGTCAAAGAGCAATTGAATTAGACAATAAGTACAAACGAGATTGTTACCGCTTATTCTAATGATAGCCATGAGTCTGTTGTTGTTACGATGTAAACAGGTTAGTTTACAGCTTGACAAATGCGCCTGCGTTGCTTAGGCTAACTATGTCACTCGGAGAGCATCATCATGGCCAAAGGCGCCCGCGGCGAACAAACACGTTTGGAGATTTTACAAACGGCATTGCGTTTGTTTGCCCTGAATGGGTATTTTGCCACCAGCATGAATGATATTCTGGAAGCGGTGTCGCTGAGCAAAGGGGCGTTCTATCATCATTTCAAGAGCAAGAAAGATTTAGCTCTGGCAGTCTTGGAGCAGTTGCGTGGGGATTATCAACAGGAGTTTATCGAACCGGTGCGGGCGGAAGAGCCGGGCCGACGGGTCGGTGAAATGCTGCGGTTGATTGTGGAGCGCAATCAGTCGGGAGAGTGGTTCGGTTGTTTATTATTGTCTCGTTTGGTGGCGGAGATGACCCAACAGGAAGCAGAGCTCGCCGAGCAGATCGTGGAGCTCGTCAAAGGGCTGATCGAATTCTGGCGGGAAATCATCAGTGAAGATCAGACTGCCGGGACCATAGCAGAGGATATCGATCCGGGGGTCTGGGCCGAGACGATCTTCACCGCCATGGGCGGGGCCATCGCTGCTCGCGAACTGGCTCAGGAAATGATCCACCTGGAGCAGATAGCCGAGCAGCTAAACATGTTAATTCAGCGCAAAACACCCTGATAGGGAACTAAATGCAATTCTGTGTACATCGGGGTGCCAGGGATTTTAAGCAAGGTTGCTATCCACGCGTTACTTCTTAGTGTTTGAAGTGGCGTTTGCCGGTAAAGATCATGGCCATATCGTTTTTGTCGGCCTCATCGATGCTGAGCTGGTCCTGCTTGGAGCCACCGGGCTGGACAATGGCAGTGATACCGGCTTTAGCGGCCTGGGTTACATTGTCCGGGAAGGGAAAGAAAGCATCGGAAGCCATAGCGGAGCCGGAAGCCTTGTCCTTGGCCTGGCGGATGGCAAGCATGCCGGAATCGACGCGGTTCATCTGCCCGGCACCGACGCCGACAACCGCCTTTTCCTGGGCCAGGACGATGGTGTTGCTCTTGACGTGTTTGACGACAGTCCAAGCTAGTTGCAGGTCGGCCAGTTCCTTCTCGGAAGGAGCACGTTTGGTGACGACCTTTATCTTATCGGGCTCCCAGCCCACCAGATCACGCTGCTGGAGCAGGATACCTCCGACGATACAACGGAGGTCCTGTTCATCAACGTTTAGATTGGAGCGATCGATCGGGCCGGTCTCCAAGAGGCGGACGTCTTCACGCCCCCAGCGTTTGCGAGTGCGGATTATCTCCACGGCAGCGGGGTCAAAGGCTGGGGCAATGATCACCTCGGCAAAGAAGCCGCCGGCATTGAGGGCTTTGCCCCAGCGCTGATAACATTCGCAGATGGCGTCGGCGAGGTCTTCGGTAATGGGCCGATTAAAGGCGAGGATTCCGCCAAAGGCGCTAATTACATCGGCGGAATAGGCCTTGCGGTAGGCTTCGACTATATCGGGATCAACGGCTACGCCGCAGGGATTCATGTGTTTGACAACCACGGCGGCCGGTTCGTCGAATTCCTTGACAAGTTCAAAGGCCGCGTTGGTATCCATCAGATTGTTAAAGCTGATCTGTTTGCCACCAGGTAGTTGTTGGGCGTTGGCGACACAGGGTTCGCCGCTATTGTGGGCCAGACGGTAAAAAGCGGCTTTTTGGTGGGGGTTTTCGCCGTAGCGAAGTTCTTCTCCGCGCTTCAGGGAGATGGTGACGCGTTCGGGATAGGTTAATCCGGCTTTACCGGAAAGGTAGGCGCTAATGGCAGAATCGTAGGCGGCGGTGAGGGCAAAGGCCTGGCGGGCCAACTCAGATCGGGTGGCATCAGTGACCGAGCCGTCGTTCTGTTTCATTTCCGAGATGATGGTTTCGTATTGGTCGGGGCTGGTGACAATAGCGACAAATTTGTGGTTCTTGGCGGCGCTGCGGACCATACTAGGACCGCCAATGTCGATATTCTCGATGGCGTCTTCAAATGTACAGTCTGGTTTGGCCACGGTCTGTTCAAAGGGGTACAGATTCACGCAGACCAGATCGATGCCGTTGATTTCGTTGTCCTGCATGGCCTGGACGTGTTCAGGATTGTCGCGCAGGGCCAGGAGTCCGCCATGGATACGGGGATGAAGGGTTTTGACCCTACCATTCATCATTTCGGGAAATCCGGTGACCTGTTCGATGCCCGTGACTTTGATTTGGGCTGCGCTTAAGGACTTGGCGGTACCGCCGGTACTGATGATTTCCACGCCCATATCGGCCAAAAAACGGGCAAAATCGACTACACCGGTCTTATCCGAGACCGATATCAAGGCACGCTTAACTTTCACTTGCTGGCTCATTCAACCTCCATGTAAAAAAAATGCTGCGGGGTAAAACCCCATCTTACCAATTGAATCAAAGAATAAAGTTTAAAAGACAATCTGACAAAGGAAAAATTTGGATCCCCGGATGTAATTCGAAAGATATTGTTTAAGGAGCGGTTTTTGCCGGATTATTGGCTGCGGGCGCTGTTTCCGCCGGTGCGGCGGCATCCGGTGGTTTGGGAGTCGTGTAGATCCGGGTGGGCTTCAGGGCTAAAATAGAGCCGTTGCGAGAGGCCAGGAAAATCAAGGCGTCCTGGTCGTTGCGGACGCACAAGTCCAAATCGGGAACATAAAAGGATATAAGACGTTTGCCGGTATTATTGTCCATCAGGGTTATTTCGTTATCCAGGGTCATGGCATAGCTTATAGGGCCGTTTTCGGCCAGCAGGCAGGAGCCGTTTTTAAGCTGCCACTTCAAGGCACCCTGGCTGCGTGCGGGGCGACGGTCAAGGCATAAAAGGGAAGCCTGCTTTACGGGTTGATATGCGAACCTGTCGGTTAAGGTGGGCAAATCGAAAAGAGGGCCGCCGGCATAGTATTTCCACATCAGATCGCCTGTCTGGGCTCTAAAACAATACAAGGCGGTGTCCGTACTAGGTAAAAAGCATTGATCTTCGTCGAGGACAACGCCGGTCACCTTTCCGGCGGTAGGTGCCTGCCACACCAATTTTCGCTGTTGGGTTTCGGAAGCGTAAAGGGTGCCATCAGCACAGGTGAAATACACATAGTTTTGCAACGAGGCCACTGGGCCGACCGGGTCAGCAGGCTGGACACTTTGCCACATAGGTATTCCATCAGAGCGCCTGAGGGCATAGAAACGGCGGTTATCGCCGCCGAGAAACAGGGTATTGTCTAAACGCAGTGCAGTGGTGGTTGGAGTGAATTTCAAATTGAGTGTGTGCACTATTGTGCCATCGCTCTGTTTTATCTCTACTACCGATTTGCCCACCACGAAAACAAGCAGATCCTGATAGAATTCCCGTTGTGAGCAATTTAATAAAGGTGCACCGATAGACTGGACCCATTTTAATATGCCTTCGTTGGCGTCGAGGGCGTGCAGTTGATTGCGATTGTCTAGGACATAGAAAGTACTATTGTGATAGAAGATCTGCTTGACCTGAGCACCAGTTTCCATCGGCAGCCGGGAGATGTACCAGAGGGTACGTAAATCGGCCTTTTCCAGTATGGTCAGGGGGATTCCGGCCACGTGGGGGGGTGATTCTACAACGGGGGCGCTGGTCTGCGAGGATTTTTGGCGAAGGCAACTTCCGGCCAGGAGTACAAGCATGGTCAGGAATACGGTGTGTGCCAGCCGGTGCAGCATACGCCTATGAGAGAGCGGTGTTCGGGTGCCGGAATAGTATTTATACTGGCGGAAGGCAATGATGGTTTTACTGGAAGTCAACGGTCTGGGCACGTTCAGCTCCTCCATTAGTGAGGCTTAGGTCAATCCGCCACGAGCGAGGCGGGTAAAATAGTCGGGATGTTGAGGGTAAAGACGCTCATGTGAGCACTTTCTGCTGTGAAGCATTGGTTGCCAACCGGACGGTGGCGCCGGGACAAATTGGGTGTTTTCGGGTGGCTGCTTTGGATGGTATTGTCGTTACTGATCCACATTGGGGTGCAAAGGCGGCTTTACGCAATCAGCCAGCTTGACACCATGTTCCTCTTCAAAGGCCTGCAACTTTTCGATCCGGGCCATATCGTCGCGAATCCGGTTGGTCAGCTTGAATATAAAAGGACGACCTTCGAGCCGATTCTGCAGATCGGCCATCATGGCCTGCCAACTGCCTTCGTACAATTCGCTCTGCAAGAGAATAAGCATTCGCTCTTGTTCGTTCAGTTGAGCGACAAAGGCCTCAATAACCCCTTCATTTGGGGTTTGTTGGTTTTCAGCACTGACGTCTTTGCCAGGTTGGCCCTGCCGGCTGGTCCTGTCGTTCTGGTCCTGCACAGAGAAGATCCTAAAAAGGGCTGCTTTAGTAAAGGGAACCCGGAAATTCCGGCCAAAATTTCCCTTTGAAAGCGCAATTGCCCGGCAGCGTTAGCTACGCTGAGAACGATAATAACATTCCTACCGATTTTTTTCAATAAAAAATCCCAGCTTGGCCCATGGGCCAAAAAGGACAGGCCCCCTACGATTGGCCAGTATAGGCAGGGATTTGGCCACTTTTCTGTGATTTTGAGGGGGCAGAAGCGTTATTCAGGGTTACCTTGGGGAATATATGGTGGAGTTTGCCTGAACTATTGAACCATCCCTGCGGGGCCAGGCGTATTACTATATTGAGTACAGATTGTGATGCCAGAGCGACTTGCTTAAAGAATGTTTTGCTTTAAGGTCGATTTTAGTATAATTAAGAAGATGAGCTCAACCGCCCTGGGAGTGCAATAATATGAAATTTTCCTTCCTGAATAAATACCTAAATTATCACATTAAGCCAAAAAATAAACGCCCCTTTCACCCTAAACAACCCAAACTATCATCTGGGTTGCAAGTAGAGTTCCTGGAAAATCGGCTGCTGCTTACAGTGCTGGAGGATTTTGCAGATACGATAATCACCGAGGTAGAACCGAACGATGTGTCACCCGGCCAGGAGGTGACCTTTGATATTGAAAATTATGTTTACGCGGTGGGTCTTGATGCCAATCTGAGCGACGGGGAAGATGTGGATATTTTTAGCTTTGATGTCGATCCGAACGGGAAGCTTGAATTAATGGCGGAAATTGCAGGGGGAGGAGATCAGGAATTAACGAGCTTGGCGGCTAATACAGTTGAGGTTGACGGAGAGTATGTAGCGTATGTAATTAGCGGTAATAGTGTCTGGCGACAGAATCCATCCGACTCGGACACAATAGTTGATTTATGGGCCTCCCAAGACGACTTGGCCGAGGCAGCAGGTCTAACGGCCGGTGAGGTTATCTTAACGGACCTGGCGGTTAACCCTGAAGGAAAAGTGTTGGTAACTCTGTCCGGGCGTGGTGATATCTTGTCTATCAATACCAACAAGAATATCAGCCAAATATTGGAAACCGATGATATTATTGCCCTGACGGGTCAGTCAGTCGATCTGGTATCCATTGCCGTGGATGGTGACGGGATTATTTATGCGGCAGATGATCATAGCGGCTCGATTTTGCAGATCACCGAGGGATCTGGGAATTCTTACAGCGTGGCTTATTATGCTTCCGGTGAGGACATGGTCGCGGGGCTGCGTGATGAGGTTTTTGCAGACATATATGCTCAGAGAGCAAGTATTCCCACGACGGTAATCGCTCAATGGGAGGGTGAGACCGATTTCGTTGCAAATGACCTGGTCTGGGGCAGCGGGGTCTATGGGGTGACGGGGTATGATGGTTATTATGTACCCAATTTAGGTTGGATTGAAACTCCTACGGTACCACGAGAGGCCGGGGACGGTACAATTACCCGGATTCTGATTAATCAGGATGATCCGGAGGACGTTATCTTCGAGAAGTTTTTCGACCCGGAAACGAGTCAGGTCACCAGCGGCGAGACTTTGGATCCGCTGTTTTTGAATCCTTCGGCCCTGGCGCTGGACAGCAGCGGCGCTTTCGGGAATCAGTTATTCCTGGGGACCTTTGGCTCTACTTTGGGTGATAATAGAGATGGTCGAATTTTTGCGGTGGACGAAGACGGTAATCTAAGTGAATTTGTTACCTCCTATGTTGATCAGGAAGGTGATCCTATTGAGGATGGCGGTTTTTTTGATATTACGGCTATGGCGTTTAGTCAGGGTTGGGGTTTTGACAATGGTTCTGAACCATATTTATATGTATTGGATGAAAATGACTCTACAACGAGCCTAGGCGATTTTGGTTCCAATATCTGGCGGGTGGACTCGGAGGGGGTAGCCGAGCTTTTCATTGAGGATATTACTGATCGGGTGATTTCTCTGGCGTTTAGTGATTTCCTTTACGGAGGTGATTTGTTTGTCAGTACCTATAACGGCGGAGAAATTTTGCGGGTGGAGAATGACGGCAGTACGAGCATGTTTTATCGTTTTGGTTCCTCATATTCGGTAAGCGATCTCGTTTTTGCGTCGGCGGATTCGATCATGGAAGGGGAATTGGTTTTTACTTTCCAGGGCCCTGATTCAAACTATTTGGCGCAGCTAGGTCCAAGTACCACTTCGAGCCATCCTGACATTCAGATCTGGATGAGCGGACTGGTGACGGGAGATGTTTCCAGCGGTGATTTAGTGTTCACTCCCAGCGGTGATTTGATCATGGCCAGTGGGGGCGATGAGGATCTTATCCAGATTGATGAGCAAGACGTACTGGATTTTACCTTTATAGACCTGCAGGTACGCCCGGTTGTTTATGAAAGAGAGATACCGGGGACGGAGCCGCCGGAGTACGAAGATGCCACGGTGTACGTACCTTACATGTTTCTGGAGAGTATCGAACAGCCGCGCATAGTGAGTTTGGGTCAGTCGGGTCAGTCGGATGATATCGTGACCGAAGTGACAGCTGCGACATTAGGACTCACGACGGCGGACGCTGACAATCTTAATATCGCTTTCACCTTTGATGATGACGGTGATATATACATATATGTGCAAAAAAGCGATGTGTTGTTGATGAGTTTCCGCACAGAGGAGGAAACTCCCACCCAGGAGAATCCTTATGTGGCCGGTGTATTTGATGATTTTTCGTCAAGGGTCAGTGGTGCCGACATAGCTGCGGGGACGGATTTAATTGATCCGCAAATTACACGGTTGGCGTTTGCTCCGGACGGCTCATTTTTCTGTTTAGGCAGTAACGGTACGGAACCGGAGGAGGAAGGTGGTGATCCGCCCAGTCAGGAGTTTGACGACGCTCTTTTATTTTTGGGTACGGAGCTGGCTATCACATGGGCGCCGAGGAAGTTGTTGGGGGTGGACAATCTTACGCGGCTGCAGGTATCTCTAAGTGGTCCGGGGATCAGTGATATATTTGAGGTCGCACCTGATGCTGTTTCTCGACACTCGTGGGAGGACCTCCAAGGGGGTACTTATCTGGTCAGTATGAGCTCCCTGGTAACTACCGACACGCAAATTAACTATAGTCTGGTGATATCCTTAGGAGAGGAGACGACACCAACTATTATCATAACAGAAGATACCGGGACGTGGACTTTGACCAACACGGATGATGAGCAGCTAAGGATTACCTACACAGGTATGGGGCAAGTCGCGGTGGAAGTTAACCAGCGACCCAATGGAAAGATAATCGATATCCCCAGTCTGAGCATCACGGGTAGTTATTTAACTTCGGAGTTAAATATAGTCATGATGAATGCTGATGCTCAGTGGATGCTGGATGAAGTTCTTTTGGGAGGGTCACTGGGCAAACTTAGTTTTGCCGGCACGATCGATACTTTGCGGGCGGAGTCAACTACATTTGGTATAGTGAAAGAAGCGCAGTTAGGTGAGGTTCACAATGTGGATGCGCCCCTGTGTTCATTCTGGGATTTTCAGGCTGAGTCTCTGGGGCAGGCGGAACAGGCCGATCAGGTGTTCAATGCTCTGAGCCTGCGTAATTTAGACGTGGTGGAGGATATTGCGAACGTTCAATTTTTCGAGTCAGGCAGCACTAATGTTTATCGTAACATTACCGTGGGCGGGGTTATAGAGGGCAGCACTTTTTACGGAGGTCTGATCGATACGTTGCTGGTTGAAAACCATATCGAGCGGACGGACCCCGAAAATCCCAATATGACCGTTTTGGATGTTGAGGATACGGCCATTAACGACAGTGCTTTTGTACTCAGTGAGACCGCAGGTTCTTTGAGGCAGATTCTGGTGCAGGAGGGGGATGTAATAAATAGCGCCTTTTACGTGGGGAAACGACTGGATAAGTTTGAAATTGTTAACGGTAATTTTGAAGGCAGCATATTGTATGCAACAGCTTATATATCCCGGATAGGAGAGGTTATCATCAGTCGCGAGGAGGGGACCGCTGATGAGGATGCGGGCAACGTGACCGGCAGTCAAGTCAGGGCCACAGGCTGGTTAAGCAAACTCCGTGCGGATGGTGCAGTATCCTCCGACTCACAAATAGTAGCGACTGGTACGCTGGTTTCCCGGATAGGAACGATCAGCACCGGTGGTGATTTTGCAGGTGTAATTAGTTCGTCCGGATGGGTTTATTCGGTATTAATCGGATTCGATGCTGAGGGTAGTCGCATAGGAGAAAATGATGAATATACGGGAGCCGACTTTACTGGGACCCTGTATGGTTATACCGGCATTATGAGATTCAGTGTGACGGGCAGTATTACCGATGCCAGTATCATTAGTAGTGTTGGGTCGATTTTCACTATTTATGCGGAAGATGGGCTGACAGATACCAGTATCCAAGCGGGGCAGTTGATCTCGCGTATCATGGTTGGTTTTATTAACGGCCTAAATAGTTATTATTACGTTGCCAACTATCAGGCGGATGTCAGTGGCTCCATCAGTGCCTATTACCTGGGTAGTTTGTACTATACGGGGTTTACGAACACAAATAACCCAAATGTTCTGGATGTGAGAAGTGTAGTGCGTAAGGGAATTATAAAGGACAAAATAGCCGATATTACGGTCGCCGATATTTCCCTGAACGAAGGCAGCAGCGGTCTGTCCAATTTTGCATTTACAGTGACGTTGTCGCAGGTCAGTTCCTTACCGATAATCCTGAACTATGCGACCACTGACGGTACAGCCACCGACGGTGCCGATGACGGCGAAGATGATGACTACCAGGCTGCATCCGGGCAGTTGATTATTCCGGCCGGTTGGCTTTCCAAGACGATTACTGTTTTGGTGGGCGCGGATCGGAAATATGAATTGGATGAGAACTTCAGATTACAGATCAGCCAACCTACAGGTATGGTGGCGTATGCGTACCTAGAGGATGCCCAAGCAGTGGCGACCGTGAAGAATGACGATTCTGCTCCCAAGTTATCGATTGATGATGTATCCCATGCAGAAGGTGACTCAGGTACCACGGAGTTTGTATTTACGATAAGTGTTAACGATCAACTTACCTCCCTGCCGGTGAGCGTGGAGTATTATACTGAGGACGACACCGCCATAGAGTTCGATAACGATTATCAATTTGTAGAGGATGATATTACTTTTGTACCCGGGGGCGAAAAAACTCGGACAGTGACAGTTCTGGTCAATGGTGATTTAACAGGGGAACCTGACGAGACATTTTTGGTAAGATTGTCAAATCCAACCAACGCAACCATTGATTCGGAGAACGGTACAGGAACGGGCACCATCGAAAACGATGATGCCGCCTCTTTGTCAATTGACGATGTCTCACGGTCTGAGGGTGACAGTGGTACCCAGGTGTTTACGTTTACGGTGACGCTCTCGGTAGAATCGACTGAGACGGTGACAGTGAACTATGCCACTGTAGATAATACGGCTACGGCAGCAGATAATGATTACGAATCAGTTTCCGGGACTTTGACCTTTGTGCCGGGTGATCAGACGGAAACGATCCAGGTTACGGTCAACGGGGACACGAAGGTAGAGTCGGATGAGCTGTTCAGAGTAAATCTTTCCAACCCGGTCAACGCTGCAATCACAGATGGCCAGGGTACCGGCACGATAACAAATGATGATGCTGCCTCTTTGTCCATTAACGATGTCTCGAAATCGGAGGGTAACAGTGGTACCCAGGTTTATACCTTTACGGTGACCCTCTCGGCGGAATCGACCGAGACGGTGACCGTGAACTATGCCACCGTAGATAATACGGCTACGTTGGTTGATAATGATTACGAATCGGCTTCCGGTACATTGACCTTTGTACCGGGCGATTTGTCCGAGACAATCGAGGTTACGGTCAACGGGGATACTAAGGCAGAGCCGGACGAGCTCTTCAGGGTATTGCTCAGCAATCCTGTCAATGCAACGATTAGTGATAACGCGGGTACCGGCACTATAGTAAATGATGATAGTACATCATTGTCCATAAACGATGTCGCGCAGGCGGAGGGTGACAGCGGGACGCAGGTGTTTACCTTTACGGTAACCCTTTCGATAGAATCGGCCGAGACGGTGACAGTGGACTATACCACCACGGATGGTACGGCTACGGCAGGTGATAATGACTATGTATCGGCGTTGGGCACATTGACCTTTGAGCCCGGCGATTTGACGGAGACGATCGAGGTTACGGTCAACGGTGACACTAAGGTGGAGCCGGATGAGCTGTTTACGGTCGATCTCTCCAATGCGGTCAATGCCGTAATCAGCGATTCTCAGGGTGCCGGAACTATAGAAAATGATGATACTACCTCTTTATCCATAGACGATGTCTCACAGGCGGAGGGTGACAGCGGTACCCAGGTTTATACCTTTATGGTGACCCTCTCGGCGGAATCGGCCGAGACGGTGACAGTGGACTATACCACCACAGACGATACAGCTACGGACGAGGAAGGCGACGATGACTACGTATCGGCTTCAGGTACATTAACCTTTGAGCCG
>Ga0272441_10012812_pt1 | contig 12162 bp, 12 predicted proteins | sample SSMProp6N_FD_193582 | JGI IMG/M metagenome (GOLD analysis project Ga0272441, IMG submission 193582) | Marine sediment archaeal communities from Little Sippewissett salt marsh, Falmouth, MA, United States - SSM-Prop-6N | ecosystem: Environmental > Aquatic > Marine > Wetlands > Sediment ...
CGGATTATCCATTTCTGGTTTTTATCAGCACAGACCTGTGGGCTGATGAAAGAAGAGAGCTTGTTAAAGGATTTTTTTCTTCCCTGATAAAAGGTCTGTCCCTCGTAAAAACCTGGACACCCGGTGAGTGGAAAGAGTATACAGATACGGTTCCCGGCAGAACCCCGGAGGAAGAGATGAAAATCTGGGAGGCAACACTGCCTCTGATTGATGACGGTGGAAAACTGTTTGCCAATAACATCACTGAATTAGAAAAACTTCAGAGGATTCTGTTTCAGAAGGGGGTATTGAAAAAAGAATACATATGTAAGAAAATCTTTCTTAATCCTTAAAAAATATATATGCAGTGATAAAAAACCTGGTGTTTAGGGTAATAAATTTGACCTGCCTATACAGGAGTTGTCTCCGTTTGCCTGATTACGGGGACAGGTGTCGTGCGGAGAGCACCGGATAAAGGCCTTTAGAATATCTATGACGAATGGTATAACAGGGAGAGTGCTACATGATCAGTGAAAAGGGAATAAAAATACAATTTGCGGGGATACTTTTTTCTTTAGCAGCTTTTGCTCTTTCAGTGAACGGGATTTTCCCTCTTATTACCAAGCTTTCAGAGGAAGGGGCCTTCCCCTTTTCCTCTTTCGGTACGATTCTCTTTGCCCAGTTCAGTGCCTTTGCCCTTATGTCCTTTATCCTTCCGAAACTCGCGGTACGGCTGAACCACGGCACGGCCGCAATGGTTGCTCTGGGTCTCGGAGGATTGTTCTTCATTCTTGTAATTACACCCCTCGTAAAAAGCTATCTCCTCCTTCATGCCTGGGCATTCTGTTTAGGTTTATCCGGAGGAGCAGTAGAAACAGGGAGTTCCATCCTTATCACAAATTTTGATAACCCCGGTTCTAGCAGAATGATAAACCTGTCCCAGGCTGTTTACTGCATAGGCGCTATTGCTGCGCCCCAGATAATTGCTCTTCTGCTCTCCCAGAATATTCAGTGGAAGATATCATTTTTTGTTCTTAGTGCATTAATCGGTATTATTACCCTGTTTTTTTGTTTTACCAACCTCCGGGCGGATAAGTATACCGAACATAAATCGGAAAATGACCACGGGGGTTTGAGTGTCCGGGAATTATTTATGAAAAAGCCCCTCCTCTTTCTGCTGTCTGCCTCCATGTTTTTTTATACAGGAGCAGAATGCGGCTATTTCTGCTGGACCCCTTCCTTTTTTGAGAAATATCATCAGATTACCGTTGCCCGGGCAGCTTTGCGGCTGTCCCTGTTCTGGGGGGGACTGATAGTGGGAAGATTCGCGGCATTTTTCCTTGCGTCAAAACTGAAAACCAGGGTTCTGCTTGTTTTCTGTACATGGGCCATGACTGCTTCCGCTCTGCTTTTCGTCCTTTTTACACGCACTTCCGCGGACACGCTCATAATACTGCTTATCGGTCTTGCTGCGGGGCCCATATGGCCCTGTATTGTTGCGGTTGCAAGAGAATACGGAAGATCGGAGAAAGCTGCATCTACAGTCATCGGTGCCGGCGGAATAGGGGTTGCTGTTGTCCCTCTGATTTCCGGCTGGATTATCGGGCGCTACGGGTTTTCTCCTCTCTTTATCCTGCTTGTCTTTATGAGCGGGGCAATGGCTGTGTGTCTTACTGTCGTGTACGCCGCGGCTTCCAGGGGGATTAATGAAAATTCGTGATCATCAAATAATAAGTTCTTCGATTAATTGTTCAATTTTCTCCTTAGCATCGCCTAAAAAGAGGGTGACATAATCCTTTTGCTCATAAAGAGGATTGTCAACACCAGCGTAACCGGGCTGTGTGTCTTTATTGCAGACAATCACATTCCGGGCTTCATCAGCATTCAAAACAGGCATACCGTAAATTGGGGTTCCTTCAGCGGATCTGGCTGCTGAGTTTACAACATCATTAGCCCCGACTATAAGGACACAATCAGTATCTCTAAAGCCGGGATTAACTTCATCCATCTCCCGAAGTTTATCGTAGGGAATCCCTGCTTCAGCTAAAAGAACATTCATGTGTCCCGGCATCCGTCCTGCTACCGGATGGATTGCAAAAGAGACGTCTTTGCCGGCGTTTTCGAGTTTTTCGTATAATTGTCCGACCTCTTTCTGTGCTTGAGAAAGAGCCATTCCGTATCCGGGAATGATAATAATCTTCTGTGATTCTTTAAGTATTGCTGATGGATTTTTTTTTTCTGTTTTTTTCTGCGGTTCTGCACGAGTTTCTGTTTTTTTCTCAGGCTGTTTCGGCGTGGATGTCTGCCGGGGTGTTTTGCTGATGATTATTTCCCAAAGGCTGCGGTTCATGGCTCGGCACATAATCCCTGTAAGGATAATTCCCCCGGCACCTACAATTGCACCGATGGCAACCAGCAGGAGATTTCCTATGGTTAATCCGGCAATGGAAGCAGCCAGCCCGGAAAGGGAATTAAGAAGAGAAATAGTAATCGGCATATCGGCCCCGCCGATCCGAATAGTCCATACCATTCCGAAAAACAGGGAGCATCCTGTAAGAATCAGCACCGTCGGAAGGACAGGGATGTTCTGTGCAGAGCAGAGGAGCGTAAGAGATGCTGCAAGTAAGATGAGTACTATGGAACTGATTGCCTCATGGCCTTTTAAAATTATCGGTGTCTGCCGAATCCGCTGGTCCAATTTCCCTGCTGCTACCAGACTGCCGCTGAAAGTTACTCCACCGATAATAATCGCGAGTCCCCCGGCAATGAGGACCCCTGATTTTTCCGCTCCGTCCACGGTAAAACCAGCAATACCGGCAACAGCGAGCAGGGCCACAAGAAGAGACGCGCCTCCACCGAATCCATTAAGAAGGGCAACCATCTGAGGCATTTTAGTCATAACTGCTTTTGCTGCCAGCACTGTCCCCAATGCTGAACCGACAGCAATGGCAATCCAGAGATCTCCTCTGTTGATGATCCCTTGGCTCAGAAGAGTCAGGACAATTGCGCCTGTAATGCCTATTGCGCCGAGAGCATTTCCCAGGACCGCAGTTTTAGGAGAATTCATAAACCGGATGCCGGCAAGGACCAGAGCGATCATAATTATTGTTGCAGTCATGCTATTTTTTTTCCTTTCTAAACATTCGGAGCATACGGTGAGTTACCAAAAATCCGCCTGTTACATTAATCATTGCCAGTATAATGGCCGCCAACCCAAGAAGACGGCTGCCTGTTCCTGATGCCAGAGCAGTGGCTGCAAGAGCTCCGGAAATGGTAATCCCTGATAATGCGTTCATCCCGGACATCAGTGGAGTATGCAGAAGACTTGGGACATCACTGATGATTTTATAACCCGCTAGTGCGGCTGTGGCGAACACGAGTAAAAGAATCCACATAGGCATCATCTAATTTTTTCCTATCGGTATATTCATTGCTTCGAGTGCACCTGCGTGTACAATCTGATTATTATGGGTCACCAAAGCACCGGAGATGATTTCATCATTCAGATCAAGGTTGAGCTTCCCGTCCTTGAGTATATATGAAAGAAGATTGTAAACGTTTTTAGAAAACATCCAGGTAGAACTGGTTGGAACCATGCCCGGGATATTCTTTGTTCCGACAATAGTAACGCCTTCAGTTTTAATTGTCTTTCCTCCCTCACTGAGTTCGCAATTTCCTCCCTGATCAATGGCAATGTCCACAATAACTGATCCCACTTTCATTCCTCCAACCATGTTAGAGTTAATTAATACCGGCGCTAGTTTTCCCGGGACCAAAGCACTGAGAATAACTATATCCGCCTGGGCAGTAATTCCGGATAACCGCTCTCTTTCATGGATGAGCCAGGATTCCGGCAGCTTGTTTGCATATCCTCCCCGGCCTACAGCTATGTCCCCGGGAACCTCAAGATCGATAATTTTCGCCCCGAGACTTTGCGCCTGCTCGCATGCATCGGGTCGAATGTCAGCGGCATACACCTCCGCCCCCAGTCTTTTCGCGGTAGCTAATGCCTGCAATCCGGCAACCCCTGTCCCCACTACAAGAACTTTTGCCGGGGGTATCATTCCTACAGCGGTTCCGATCATGGGCATAAAAACCGGCAGCAATTCAGCCCCGACAAGTACTGATTTGTATCCCGCTACTGTGCTCATTGATGTGAGGGCATCCATGGACTGGGCTCTGGTAATCCTTGGTATTGAGTCCAGGCTGATGGAAATAATACCTTTTTCAGCCAAATTCCGAACCATTTGGTGATTAGCCGGGGATGCAGGATGCAGGAATGTGATGAGATACTGTCCGGATTTCATCAGGTCTATCTCGTGACAGCCTGCGGCTATTGAAAAAAGCGGTTCTTTTACTTTTAGAATGATATCTGCGTTTCCATATGCTGCAGCGGCATTTTCCGCTATATGCGCGCCGGCTTTCAGATATTCATCATCAGAAAAAAAGCTGCCTGTACCTGCTCCCTGTTCAATCAGGACACGCGCGCCTTGTCCTGTCATTTGAGATACAGTCTCCGGTGTTGCTGCGACCCGGCATTCGCCCTCCATTATTTCTTTCGGAATCCCGATTGTTAACCTTTGGTTTTTCATTATTAAATCTCCTCTCTAGGGAAAATTATATTACGATAATAGTAATCTGTCAAATATAATATACGAAAAACGTATTGGTTAAATTATTTTAAACGAAAATCGAAATATTATTAAATTAAACTGAATCAGCCTCCCGGGTTTTTCTGAACACTTCTTCAGGGTATCCAATACCCTTCGAGAGATTAACTGCTGAATGTATAATTCCAGGCAAAACAGGAAAAAAGTGCGGTATTTTAAAAAATATTCATTTTATCAACATCAAATCGTGAAGATAAAAAAGCAAATTTACATCGATCAAGAACAGAATGATAACTGCTTATTGGACTGATGTGCGTCCTTAGACGTTGCAAATCAGGAAAAAATCAATTACATTTCAATTTATTATGCAGCTTGATGAAACAGATTGGCAGATTCTCAATATTCTCTCCGAAGAAAATCAGACAAACAGTGCCATTGCCCGGCAGTTAGGCCTTTCCGAAGGAGCAATCCGGCAGCGGATTAAAAAACTCACCGGTGAAGGTATTTTGAAGATTAAAGCCCTCCGGGACCCGAATGCCCTGGATAATCAGCAGCTGGCAGTTATTGCAATAAGTGTTGAGGAAACAAAACAGCTCGATATTAAAGCCCGGGAGATTGCAAAGCTGAAAAATGTTCTAGCTGTATCCGCAGTATCCGGCCAGTATGATCTCCTTGCGGAGGTTCTCGTGGATTCCAATAAAGGTCTCGTCAAATTTCTGATTGACGAGCTTGCCTCGGTTGAAGGTGTTGCAAAGACGGAATCCTTTGTTGTGCTTAAGTCTTACAATAAGTTTATTTAAGCGCAGCGAGAATATAATTGTGACCAGGGCGGAGCTCCTCTAATACCTTTAGTTAACAGAAAACAGAAATACAATATGAAAGATCGTCAACCCGCTTCTCTCGCATCGCATATTCCGGATGAATCAGACTCTAAAGGGCTGATTGAACAAAAATGCTCTCGCAGACGGAGACCGCATCCTAACACTTGAGATAAATGAGCTTTAATCTCGAATATGCCGAAGGTTTTCATTAATCAAGCATATTATTCAGCCGACCTGCTGTTAAGTATAACTGCCCCTCTCCTCCGGAAATCCATTGCCACACTATACGCAGGAACCAATTCGGCGGCCGCTCCAGAATATCCAGCATCCCTTTCCGTAAAAAGCTGATGCCGTTGTATTCATACTCGGCAGCATTTTTCACTATGCACGCCTTCACAGGATTCGTGGCTACATAGATAAAGGTTATCAGATACTGCAGAAATGTGTGAATAATAACGCTCTTGAAGCGGTCAGAAAATACATGCCCGGTAAGTTTGAATGTCGTGTTGAATTTCATGGCAAATACACTGTTAATCCATTGATTTATCCTTGAAAGGCTCTCTTTTCCCAGGGGCTTCATGATAAAATGATAATGGTTCCCCATAATACAGAAATTTTTTATTTCAAATCGGTATTTAGTTTTTGCCCGCCGAACTACTTCCATAAACATCTCTTTTACTGCCGGATAATTGAAAATCATTTCTCCTCGGTTTGCTTTGGAAAAAACATGGTAGCTTGCACCGGGTTTCAGCTTTCTTGGCTTTCTCATGAGGCATCCTCCATATGAAGATAACTGGTGTTTTTGCCTGTTTGCTTCTAATTCCGTCATTTTTATTTCCTTTTTTATTTCCTCTTATTTCCTCCGTCCCCCTATAGCCACATATCCATTGAGAACCGTTTCGTTTTCATGAAAACCGATATACAGTACATCGCCGGATTTGAAGATTACTTCTTTATCCTATGCTGTGAGAACTGTGTTTTCCACCGGCTGACACCATGCGAGATTCCCGTTCCTGTGATACCTGAACAAACTCAAGGCCTTCAGTATTATATCGCTGCTCTGTACAGGAATAGCTGTATCCCGGGCCGGGGCACCTCTACCGGTTTTCCCTGGACAATTAAAATCGAATTTTCGGTTAGAGTACTGTAGATTAGAAGCCCTGTACCCGAAAAAACGATCGTATCCTTGAACCTAAAGGCTTTGCCGTTTACCTCGAAAGAAGTCTCCTCGGCCAGACCGCCCCGATAAATATAGCCGTTTTCATAAAACCAAACCTTATTTAATGCTTTCACCGTCACCTCTTTGCCCTAAAGAATAAAAACAGTATCTTCAGCGAGAGTGACCGAATAGAGAAGGGGAGTTTCAGTGCCGTCTTGTTTGAAAAACATAACAGATGCTTCGCCCTTCAGCACGATATCCTGGCTGAGAAAACGGGCTGTGGTTTCTTCCTGCAGAGCCTTCCCGTAAATATCCACATCCTCGTATATCCCTCAGGCTAAGATCCGAACGATTGATCTGAAAAACAGAAGAAAAAGAAACCCGAATAGCATGTCATTTTTCATCTTTATAGTCCTTAAAATTCCCGCCGGAGAGGGCGGCACACATTGCTTAAAATATAATTAAAGCATAGGACAAATCCGATTATCCGGAAATCCCGGAGTAACAGATAGGCTGTGCAGTGGATGATTCCCGGTAAAAAAGGGCATCTTTAATTTTTTTTATATCAAAGAGCACTTTTTCGTCTGCTCTCGGATCTGAGATATATAAACCTTGCTTCGTCCCCATCTCCATACATCTCCATCTTACCGAAAACAAACATCTACAGAAAAATTGACACATTCACACTATTCCCTAATAATTTTAATAAGGAATGTTTTAGGGAGAGGAATCTATGATTATCGGAACTGTCAGGGAAATAAAACCCAGGGAATACAGAATAGGACTCACTCCGGACTGTGTAAGCACGTATGTATCGAAAGGTCACACAGTTCTTGTGGAGAAAGGCGCAGGTGACAATACAGGTTTTCCTGACGAAGAGTATAAAAGTGCCGGAGCTGAAGTAATCGGCGATAAGAGAAAAATATTTGACCGGGCTGAAATGATCGTAAAAGTAAAGGAACCCCAGAGAGAGGAATACGATCTGTTCCATGAAAATCAGATACTTTTTACGTATCTTCATCTTGCCGCTTCCGTGGAAGTAACGAAAATGCTCCTTAAGAAAAGGATTAAAGCCGTTGCTTATGAAACAATTCAAACGGAAACGGGCGGTCTGCCATGCTTGAAACCCATGAGTGAAATTGCGGGCCGGCTGAGCATCCAGGAGGGAGCAAAATATCTTGAGAAGACCTTCGGAGGGAGAGGCATTCTCCTCGGCGGAGTTCCCGGCGTTTCCAGGGGAAGAATCGGTATTATCGGGGGCGGGGTAGTAGGAACAAATGCCTGTAAGATTGCCGTCGGAATAGGCGCCGATGTTACGATCCTGGACATAAATGCAGAAAGGCTTGCATATCTTGATGATATTTTCAGTACTCATATCACAACTTTGTACAGCACAAAAGCAAACATCGAGAAGGTGGTCTCTGAAAGTGACCTGATTATAGGTGCTGTGCTGGTTACCGGCGGGAAAGCCCCTCAGTTGATTCAGAAACGGCATCTTTCAATGATGAAAAAAGGAGCAGTAATTGTTGATGTTGCAGTGGATCAGGGAGGCTGTGTGGAGACCAGCAGGCCGACCACTCATGATGACCCGGTTTTTGTTATTGACGGAGTAGTTCATTACTGCGTATCAAATATGCCCGGGGCTGTAGCTTTATCCTCCACCCAGGCTTTAACCAGCACAACACTGCCCTACGGCCTGATGATAGCGGATTTAGGCCTTGAAAAGGCTTGCTTAATGTCAAAACCCCTGGCCTTGGGATTAAATACATACCGGGGACAGTGCACGTATCCGAATGTGGCTTCCGCTTTCGGATTGGACTGGAAACCGGTTGAAGAAATCCTGCACTGAAACTCTCGACTTTCACTGATGTTTTTACTATTTTTAAGAATATTGGAGGCAGTATGAAGGTTTCTCGATATCTAATTTATGCTATTACAATATTTTTGCTGATATCAACAGCAGTTTATGGAAAAGGCGCGGCAGAATGGAATATCCGTACCATTGATGATACCAATCTCGAAAAAATTCTGCCGACTGACCCTTCGATCCGGATCGGAACCCTTGATAACGGTTTGAAATTTTACATTAAAAAGAATACCAAACCAGCTGATCGGATGGTACTCCGACTTGCATTAGACGCGGGGTCCATCCTTGAGGATGAAGACCAACTTGGGCTTGCGCATTTTGCCGAGCACATGGCGTTTAACGGAACGGAGAATTATGAGGAACATGAAATAATTGATTATCTGGAATCAATTGGAATGCAGTTCGGCCCGGACATAAATGCCCATACCGGATTCGATGAAACAGTATATAAACTCAATGTCTCCACTGAAGATAAAAAAGTAATGGAAACAGCTTTTGAGATTCTGAGTGAATGGGCATTCCGGGTAAGTTTTGAAGACGAGGAAATTGATAAAGAACGGGGTGTAATCGTTGAGGAATGGCGCTTGGGCAGAGGAGCTGAAGCGAGGATGATGGATGAATATTTTCCTGTTCTTTTTAGGGGATCTCAGTACGCAGAACGCCTTCCTATTGGGGACATGGATATTGTTCGGAATTTCTCCTATGACGTTATACGGCGTTTTTATGCTGACTGGTACAGACCGGATTTAATGGCAGTGATCGCGGTAGGGGACTTTGATCCGGATGAAATAGAAACCATGATCCGGAAAAACTTTGAAAAAGAAGAGAAGCGGAATAATCCAAGAGAGCGGAAGGAATATCCTGTACCAGATCATAAGGAAACACTTTTCTCAGCTTCTACGGACCCGGAAACTGCAAATTCTGTTGTTCAGATTTTTTATAAACACCGGCAGCAGGATTTTGCAACGTACGGAGATTACCGGGACCTGGTAATCCGCAGGCTTCTTCAGTATATGTTTAACAGCCGCCTGGATGAACTGACCAGGGAGGAGGAGCCGCCCTATATTTATGCCTTTTCGGGGAATGCGGATTTTGTCCGCACCAAGGGGCTTTACTATCTTGCTGCTGTTGTTGATGACGGAAAGATCGAAACCGGTCTTGATGCCCTTTTTACTGAAGCCATGAGGATCCAGAAATACGGATTCACCCAGACTGAACTTAACCGTGCAAAACAGGAATTGATGAAGCGGATGGAAACCGTCTATAAGGAGCGGGACAAGACTGAATCTGTTCTCCTGGCAACCGAGTATATCCGGAATTTTATGGCAGATGAACCGATTCCGGGAATTGCTTTTGAATGGAAGTTTTATCAGGATTATATGCCGGGGATTACCCTTGAAGATATCAAGGACCATTACGAACCGTGGCTCGATGAAGAGAACCGGGTCGTTATCCTCACTGCTCCTGAAAAAGATGACCTTGATGTTCCCGGGGAAGATCAGCTCAGGCAGGTTATGACTGCAGCGGAGACCAGGAAAGTTGAACAATACAGGGACGTAGCTGCAGGAGACAGCCTCATTGATTCGATGCCGATCCGGGGCTCTGTACTTTCTGAGGACTATTACGGGGAAACAGGAGTTTATGAATGGAAGCTATCCAATGGAGTTACTGTTGTTCTAAAACCTACTGATTTTAAAAACGATGAGGTTCTTGTGACAGCATTCAGTCCCGGAGGCAATTCCCTGGTTGATGATAATGATTATATCTCGACCCTGCTTGCTGCCTCCATAGTTCAGGAGAGCGGTGTCGGTTCCTTTGATCGTACCCAGCTGGAAAAATATCTTGCAGGCAAATCCGTGTACGCGGGTCCATACATCGGTGAGTTAACCGAAGGCTTTTCCGGGGGAGCAAGCCCGGAAGATTTAGAAACAATGTTTCAGCTGATATATCTTTATGCGGTCGGCATACGGGAGGATGAGAAGGTTTTTACCTCCCTTATGAGCCGGTATAAAGGAATCCTGAGGAACCAGGAAGCAGACCCCGGCTTTCTCTATCAGAAAGAACTGATAAAAGTCCTTACCAATGATGATTTCCGGTCCCGCCCCCTGACTTCGGATTCTCTGGACGCTGCTGATTTTGATACAGCCCTGAAAGTATATCAGGACAGATTCAGGGATTTCGGTGATTTTACCTTTGTCATGGCTGGCGCATTTTCTCCTGAAGCCATTAAACCACTAGTTGAAACCTATATTGCGTCCCTGCCTGTTACCGGCAGAACGGAATCCTGGTTAAACAGAAATCCTGATCTCCCCGAAGGAATTATCAAAGGGGATGTGAAGGCAGGAATAGAACCGAAGAGCAGGGTTTCCATTGTTTTCTCGGGAATGGCAGTGTGGAGTCTTGAAGAGACGTTTCTTCTTGATGCTATGGCTGATGTCCTGTCCATCAGGCTGCGGGAAAAGATACGGGAGGATGAGAGCGGCACTTACGGCGCCCGGGTCTCTGCAAGTCTCGAACGGTATCCTGAGGAGGAGTACAGTGTGATTATCAGTTTCGGCTGTGATCCTGAGCGTGCCCAGGAACTGATAGAACTAGTATATGAAGAAATTCAAACAATCATTAGCGAACCCCTGGACGAGTTGTATGTCACAAAGGTCACCGAGGGACTGAAGAAATCATACCAGGAAGCCCTTGAGCGCAACAGTTTCTGGCTGAATCAGCTTCAGCAGGTCTATTTTAATGACCTTGATCAGGCAATAATTCTGGAGAAAGAAGATCTGTACGATACCCTGACTCCGGAACTGGTGCGTGAAACCGCGGCTCTGTATCTGAATATGAATAATTATGTGGAGTATATTCTCTATCCTGAAGATTTCAGGGAGTGAGCTTTCAGCCGTTTGTAGATCATACCGGCAAGAAGAGCAATATCTTCAAGGGTCAAAAAATTGATAATTGAGTCAGGATGAAGAATTGCAGCATCCGGAGGGAATTCTTCATCCCCTGCGTACAATACGATGTCTGCTGTTATCTTCGGGAGGATCCTGAGGGTTACTGAGGCGTCGCCGTAAGATGATTCTTCTCCTCCGATAGCTTTTCCAGCAGGGATAAGCTTTTTTGGATCATTTCCAAAAAGTCTGAGAATCAAATTGGGTCCCCGCTTCCGGTAGGCTGACTGATAAAATGAACCTCCGGGCAGATTTTTGAATTTCACCAGGGCGCCGGAACAGGGATGACCTCCGTCCCCAGTTAAATAGTGAAGCACAAGAATCTGCTCGATAATCGGTATTTTTGCACCTGTGAAAACAGCTTCTGGCAGTTTTATCACAATTTCTTCATCGAAATAGGTAAGCCTTACACCGTCTTTTATTTTTTCAGCCCCGGTCTTTGCTATTACTGTATTGATATCCATTGTTCTGAGAAGTTCCGCGGCTTTCTGGTATGAGGTTTCGAGATTTATTTGTTTCGGCAACTCGTATTTCATGGTTTTATCATCCCTAAAATTTCATCTACATCGACGTATTTTTTAATCATCTCTTTTACAGTATTTATTTTTTCTGTATCTTCCGGTTTTATCTTGATTATCAGGTTATTTATTTTCTTGGCAGTTGTAAAGGTGTCTTCATTTACCAGAATTGTAGGAATATTGCTTTTTTCCACCATAGATAAGATGGAATGATGGGGATATACCCCGCAGGTTAGTATAATCCCCTTTACAGCACATTCCTC
>Ga0272441_10012813_pt1 | contig 12160 bp, 13 predicted proteins | sample SSMProp6N_FD_193582 | JGI IMG/M metagenome (GOLD analysis project Ga0272441, IMG submission 193582) | Marine sediment archaeal communities from Little Sippewissett salt marsh, Falmouth, MA, United States - SSM-Prop-6N | ecosystem: Environmental > Aquatic > Marine > Wetlands > Sediment ...
TATACCTGCGTGACACGCCCATGCCCTAACGCGGCAAAATCGGCGGCAATGGCATCAACCGTGTTGGTGGTGCTGGCGGCGGCAAAGACAATGAGTTTTTCACCTGCCTGGGCCGGGGCTGCCAACAGCAAGGCCGTTCCGACCAGCACACGCATGCGCCATCTATGCGTCATGACGCTGCTCGCAGGCGGGCAAAGCCCTGATCCAAATCGCCGGTCAAGTCGTCCAAATCTTCGAGCCCCGCGTGAAAGCGCAACAGGCGGCCGGGACTATCCCACGTAGTGGCGGTGCGGTGGCGGTTGGGGTTGGCAGGGATCACCAGGCTTTCAAACCCGCCCCATGAATATCCCATGCCGAACAGCTTAAGCCCGTCGAGCATGGCGGCCAGCGCATGGCCGGATACGGGCTTGAGCACCGCTGAAAACAACCCGCTGGCGCCGAGAAAATCCCGCTGCCAGATGGCGTGGCCCGGATGCGACGGCAACGCCGGGTGCAGCACCTGCGCTACCTCGTCGCGGGCGGCCAGCCATTCGGCCAGCGCGATGCCTTGGCGCATATGCTGGTTCAGCCGCACACTGAGGGTGCGCAGGCCGCGCAAAGCTAAATAGATGTCGTCCGGCCCGGCGCATTGGCCTAGCTGGCCGTGGGCGGCGTGGATCAGCGGCCAGGTTTCTTCGGTGGCGGTAATGGTGCCCAGCAAAGCGTCTGCGTGCCCGACCACGTATTTGGTGGCCGCCTGCACCGACACATCGCAGCCGTGTTCGAAAGGCTTGAAAAATAGCGGCGACGCCCAGGTATTGTCTGCCACCACCTTTGCGCCGTGGGCATGGGCTACGCGGGCGATCGCCGGAATGTCCTGCATTTCGAAGGTGAGCGAGCCGGGGCTTTCCACGAACACGACCTTGGTGCGCTCGGTCATCAAGGCATCGATGCCGGCGCCGATCGTCGGGTCGTAAAATTGCGTGTCCACGCCCATGCGCGCCAGCAAGGTGGTGCAAAAAGTGCGGGTCGGGCCATAGGCGCTGTCGGTAAGCAACAAATGGTCACCGGAATTGAGCAAGGCCAAGAGGGCGGTTGTGACCGCCGATAGGCCCGATGGCACGACCGCGCAGCCGGCGCCGCCCTCCAGTGCCAAGATGGCGTCTTCGAGGGCAAACACGGTTGGCGTGCCGCGGCGGCCATATTGCACCCGGCTGGTGGGGTGTTTTAGCTCTTCATAGGTGGGGTACAGTACCGTGGAGGCGTGATACACGGGCGGATTGACGATGCCGTAGTTTGATTCGGGGTCGCGGCCTGCGTGCACAGCCTTAGTGTCGTCTTTCATCTCATAAGCCGCTTTCATCGGGTTGAAATATAAGAACGGGCGCAGACGCCCGTGCCTTGATCCGCCGCTATTGGCGGATTAGAGGATGTTACACTTGCGCAGGCGGGGGTATAAAGCGCCCGCGACATTTTCCGCATCCTTGTTCTACACGCGTCCCACATATTTGCAGTTGAGGATTTTTCCGTATGAAGCTCCGTCGCCCGGCCGGTTTGTGCCTTGCGTTCGCCATTGGTTTTGCCGTCACCACCCCCGCCTGGTCCGAACCCGCCGAGCCAGGGCCGACGCTTGCCGGCGTTTTGGACAAGGGCTATGTGCAATGCGGCGTGAGCCAAGGGCTGCCGGGCTTCTCCAACCCGGATGCGGCGGGGGAGTGGACGGGGATCGATGTCGATCTGTGCCGGGCCATTGCCGCGGCCATTTTTGCCGACGTCACGGCGGTGCGGTTTACGCCTCTATCAGCAAAAGAGCGGTTTACGGCGCTGCAATCGCGCGAGATCGACGTGTTGTCGCGCAACACCACGTGGACCTTGGACCGCGACACCTCCTTGGGCGTGAACTTCGCCGGCGTCAACTATTACGATGGGCAAGGCCTGATGGTGCGCAAGGATATCGGCGTGACCGATGCGCTGGAGCTCAACGGGGTGACGCTGTGCACCAATACCGGCACCACCACCGAGCTTAACGTGGCGGATTTCTTCCGCTCCAACAATCTCGATTACAAAGTTTTAGCCTTCGAAAAGGCCGACGAAGTGGTGGCGGCCTATAACGCCAACCGCTGCGATGTGTACACCACGGATGTGTCCGGGCTGGCGGCGCAACGCCTAAAACTCACCGACCCGGATGCGCACGTGATCCTCGATACCACCATCTCCAAAGAGCCGCTCGGCCCCGCCGTGCGCCAAGGCGACGATCAATGGCTGGATATCGTCCGCTGGACTCTCAACGTCATGGTCGCGGCTGAAGAACTTGGCGTCACCTCCGCCAACGTGCAGGAGATGACCGCCAGCACTAACCCGCAAATCAAGCGCCTGCTTGGCACCGAAGGCGCCTTTGGCGAGGCCTTGGGCCTCAGCAACGCTTGGGCGCTGAACGTGATTGCCGCGGTCGGTAATTATGGAGAGAGTTTTGAGCGCAACCTTGGCAAGGACACCCCGCTTGGCTTAGCGCGCGGGCAAAACGCGCTGTACCGCGACGGCGGGCTGCAATACGCCATTCCCGTGCGCTAATGGCCGGCTCCCAGCCCCCCGCCCAAACTGGAGCCCAAACCGGGCCCCAAACCGGGGCAGTACCACGGCCCGCGCTAATCAACGATGCGCGCGTGCGCGCCATCGTCTACCAGGCGCTGACGCTGGCCGTTGTGGTGTGGCTTGGGGCTGAAATCTGGACCAACGCCGTTAGCAATCTCGAGCGCGCCAATATTGCGTCGGGGTTTGGGTTTCTCGATACGACGGCGGGGTTCGGCATCGTCCAGACGTTGGTGCCGTATACGGAAGAATCCACCTACGCGCAGGCGTTTCTGGTCGGCTTGCTCAACACGCTGCTGGTGGCCGTTGTCGGCATCGTGCTGGCAACGGTGCTAGGCTTTTTGGTGGGCATCGGGTCGTTGTCGCGCAATTGGCTGATCCGGCAAATATGCATCGTCTACGTTGAGACCATGCGCAATATCCCGCTGCTGTTGCACATCTTCTTTTGGTATTTCGCCGTGCTGCGCTCGGTGCCGGGCCCGCGCGACAGTTTGGAATTTCTCGGCAGCATTTTCGTCAATAACCGCGGTGTCTATTTTCCGCGCCCGGTGGCGGAAGAGGGGTTCGGCCTGGTGGTGATGGCGGTCGCCGTGGGCATCGCCATCAGCGTTGGCTTGGCGCGGTGGGCCAAGCAGCGGCGCGAGCGCACCGGCCAACCATTTCCGGTGGCCTGTGCAAGCTTTGGGCTGTGCGTGGGGGTGCCGTTGGTGCTGTTTGCGAGCATAGGCCAACCGTTGACGTTCGATTATCCGGTCTTGCAAGGCTTCAACTTCCGCGGCGGCCTGGTGATGATCCCGGAGTTCTTGTCGCTGCTATTGGCTTTGTCGATCTATTCAGCCGCCTTCATTGCTGAGAACGTTCGTTCGGGCATTTTGGCGGTGAACAAAGGGCAGACGGAGGCGGCCTACGCGCTGGGGTTGCAGCCGGGGCAGACCATGCGGCTCGTCATCATCCCGCAAGCCTTGCGGGTGATCATTCCGCCGCTCACCAGCCAATATCTTAACCTCACCAAAAACTCGTCGCTGGCGGTGGCCATTGCCTATCCGGATCTTGTTTCGGTATTTGCCGGCACGGTCTTAAACCAGACGGGACAAGCGGTCGAAATTCTGTTTTTGACCATGGCGGTCTATTTAACGCTGTCGCTGCTCACCAGCCTGGTCATGAATTGGTACAACAAAAAATTCGCGTTGGCGGAGCGTTAGAGCATGCCAACGCACGCGTCACCTCTGACTTTCGTCCGCACGCAGACGGTGCCGGTATCCCCGCCGCCGCGCCCAAGGCGGGGCGTGGTCGGCTGGGTGCGGGAGAACTTGTTTTCCTCCATCGGCAATACGGTGCTCACCGTGTTTGGCGTGTATCTCATCGCCGTCACCGTGCCGCCGGTGCTCGATTGGGCGGTTTTCAGCGCCACCTGGAGCGGCACCGGGCGCGAGGCCTGCTTGCGCGAGGGGGCGGGCGCCTGCTGGCCGTTCATCGACGCCAAGATGGGGCAATTCATCTATGGCCGCTATCCCTTAGACGAGCGCTGGCGGGTCGATTGGACCTTCTTCATCGGCGTGGCGGCGCTGGTGCCGCTGCTGATACCGTCGCTGCCGTATAAAGGCTGGAACGCGGTGTTCTTGCTGGTGCCGTATCCGATTATAGCGTTCATCTTGCTCACCGGCGGGGTGTTTGGCTTGCCGGAAGTTGAAACCTCGTTGTGGGGCGGCATGCTGGTGACGCTGGTGGTGGCGATTACCGGCATCGTTGCCTCCTTGCCGTTGGGCGTATTGCTGGCGCTCGGGCGGCGGTCGCACCTGCCGGTCATCCGCATGCTGTGTATCGGCTTCATTGAGATATGGCGCGGCGTGCCGCTGATCACGGTGCTGTTCATGGCCAGCGTGATGCTGCCACTGTTTTTGCCGGAAGGGGTCACCTTCGACAAATTGCTGCGCTGCCTGGTTGCGGTTGCGTTATTTTCTGCCGCCTATATGGCGGAAGTGGTGCGCGGCGGGCTGCAAGCCATTCCGCGCGGGCAATACGAAGGGGCGCAGGCGCTAGGCCTCACCTATTGGCAGACCATGCTGTTTATTATTTTGCCGCAAGCGCTAAAGATCGTGATCCCGGGCATCGTCAATAATTTCATTGCCCTGTTCAAGGATACGACGCTGGTGCTGATCATCGGCTTGTTCGACCTGTTGGGCATCATCCAGCTCAATTTCACCGACGCGGAGTGGTCGACGCCGCAAACGGCCGTTACCGGCTATGTGTTTGCCGCTATGGTGTATTTCGTCATCTGCTCGGGCATGTCGCAATATTCGCGCTATATGGAGCGCCGCCTTGATACGGGACACCGCAATGACTGACACCCCCCCGCATTTACCCGCTAAGGGCGTCGTCGATACGTCGCGCATGTCGGTTAGCACACACAAAGCCATAGAGATCACCGGCATGAATAAGTGGTTCGGCGAGTTTCACGTGCTGCGCGACATCGACCTCACGGTGTTTGGCGGTGAGCGCATTGTGATTTGCGGGCCCTCGGGCTCGGGCAAATCAACGCTGATCCGCTGCATCAACCGGTTGGAGCAGCACCAAAGCGGCAGCATTTTTGTCGATGGTATCGAACTGACGAACGACCTTAAGCGGGTGGATGAAATCCGCCGCGAGGTCGGCATGGTGTTTCAGCATTTCAACCTGTTTCCGCATATGACGGTGCTCGACAATTGCACGCTGGCACCGATCTGGGCGCGGCGCGTGCCGCGCAAGCAGGCGGAAGAACAGGCCATGGCGCTTCTCGAACGGGTGCGCATTCCCGAACAGGCGCATAAATATCCCGGCCAGCTTTCCGGCGGCCAGCAGCAGCGCGTGGCGATTGCCCGGTCGCTGTGCATGAATCCGCGCATCATGCTGTTTGACGAACCAACGTCGGCGCTCGACCCGGAGATGATCAAAGAAGTGCTGGATGTGATGGTGTCGCTGGCCGAAGATGGCATGACCATGTTGGTGGTCACCCACGAAATGGGCTTTGCCCGCACGGTGGCCAATCGGGTCATTTTCATGGATGAAGGACAGATCGTGGAAATGAACGAGCCGGAGGCGTTTTTCTCAGCCCCCCAAAGCGACCGCACCAAGCTGTTCTTGAGCCAGATCTTGCACTAAGCCTGATGTTGCGATAACCGGCCGTTAATCGACCTCTTCAAGCTCCACTTGCCGCTGCGCGTAGGGCACGAAGCCCATACGCTGATAAAGGCCCAGCGCCCGCGGATGGTCGAGAGTGCAGGTTTGCACCTTTAACTTCGCGATCGGCCGCGACCAGGCGATGGTAATGGCCTGGCTTAGCAGATAGGTGCCAAGCCCTAGGCCGATGAACTCCGGCATCAGGCCCATATAGGCCAGTTCGGCCTCGTTGCCGGCGCGCAAATCCAGCTCAGCGAAACCCGCCGGCACGCCGTCCACGTAGAGGACGTAAATCTCAACCTTGTCATCGCCGATGATCTTGGCCAAATCCGCATCGGAAAAATGCTTGCGGTTGACCCACACATAGTCCCGGCCCACCGCGTCATACACATAGCGGTAAAAATGCACCGGCGGCGCATGCGCCCGCATCAGCGCCAGCTTGCGCGCAGGGGCGTCTATGCGGTGCTCCGGCGCCGCAGTCATCTCCAAAAAGGTGACGGTGGTTGTGTGTTTCTTGCCCATTTGCGGCGCTATGTTTCAACCAGGCAGTCGGCGCGGCTACCCCATTCAGCCCATGACCCATCATAGAGCGCGGTTGTGTCTGCGCCTATGCGGGCGCGCGCTAACGCCAAAATGGCCGCCGTTACGCCGGAGCCGCAACTGGTTATGACCGGCACGCGCGGACCGGCGCCGGCGGCATCGAACAGGTGTATAAGCGCGTGGCGGGGTTTAAGGTGGCCATCCGCTTCAATGACATCCGTAAACGGAATGTTGGTGGCCCCCGGCATTATGGCCCATGGCCAGGCCCGGGCGCGGCTCCGGCGCCTCGCCGTTAAACCGTGCCGCGGGCCGTGCATCCACAATGGCTGTTGTGCCTGCGGCAAGAGCGGCTTTGACGTCCGCGCAGGTAGCGCGTAGGCGCCGGTCTAGAGCGGCTGAAAACCGCCCCGCGGCCGGGCGGGCAGGGCCGCTGTCCATGTCGCCCCCGGCGCGCTGCCAGGCCGGTAAGCCGCCATCGAGCACCGCCACCGGCGCGTGCCCCATGGCCTTGAACATCCACCAGACGCGCGCGGCGCTAAATATGCCCACCGTGTCATAGACGATGATCTGATCGCTATTTGATACCCCTAGACCGGCAACCTGACGGGCAAATGTTCCGGCATCCGGCAGCATGTGCGGCAGCGGCGAGGCCCTATCGCACATGCGATCAATATCGAAAAACCGCGCGCCGGGGATGTGTGCTTGAGCAAAGTCAGCAGCTGCATCGCGGCCGCTGGCAGGCATGTGCCACGACCCATCCAAAATCACCAATCCCGGCGACCGCAAGCGCGCGCGCAGCCAGGTGGCCGATACCAGAACCTGCGGATCGTCCGCTGTCACGTCTCCAGCCAGCGCGGCACCGGTAGGCCTTTCTCTTTGAGGAAGGCAGGGTTGAACATTTTTGATTGGTAGCGCGTGCCGTAGTCGCACAGAATGGTCACGATGGTGTGGCCCGGCCCCATCTGCCGCGCTAAGCGTATGGCCCCGGCCACGTTGATGCCGCTGGACGAGCCCATGCACAGCCCTTCGTGCTCGAGTAAATCAAAGGCAACGGGCAAGGCTTCCGCGTCGGGGATTTGGAACGCGGCATCTACCTCCAGGCCTTCCAGGTTGGCGGTGATGCGCCCTTGGCCGATGCCTTCGGTGATCGACGTGCCTTCGGCTTTAAGCGTGCCGTGGGCGTAATAATGGTAGAGGGCGGCACCCATCGGGTCGGCGATGCCGATCACCACGTCCTTTTTGCGCGCGCGCAGACCGGCGGCAACGCCAGCCAAAGTGCCGCCGGTGCCGACGGCGCAGATAAACCCATCCACCTTACCTGCGGTCTGCTCCCAGATTTCCGGGGCGGTGGTGTCAATATGGCCTTGCCGGTTGGCGATATTGTCGAATTGGTTGGCCCAGATCGCGCCATTGGGCTCTTTGGCGTTGAGCTCTTCTGCCAGGCGGCCGGAATATTTGACGTAATTGTTGGGGTCTTTGTACGGCACGGCAGGTACTTCAATAAGCTGCGCGCCGGCTAAGCGCAGCATGTCCTTTTTTTCCTGCGTTTGGGTTTCCGGGATGACGATCACGGTCTTAAAGCCCAAGGCGTTGCCCACTAAAGCCAGGCCGATGCCGGTATTGCCGGCGGTGCCCTCCACAATGGTGCCGCCCGGGCGCAGCCGCCCGCTAGCAACCGCATCTTGGATGATGAACAGCGCTGCGCGGTCTTTGACCGATTGGCCCGGGTTCATGAACTCCGCCTTGCCCAAAATCTCGCAGCCGGTGTCTTCCGAGGCCCGGCGCAAGCGGATCAAGGGAGTATTGCCGATCGCCTCGACAATGCCCTGTTTGACGCTAGGAGCCGCAGTATGCGCCGTCATTGATGCCGTTCCTCTTGCTGTCTTGGGGTGCTGTCTTGGAGTGCTGTCTTGGAGTGCTGTCAGGGGGTGTAGGCAGGTGGCAGCTGCCATAAGAGGGCGTTTACCCTAAATCGCCCACGGCCAGCGCGCGAAAATACGTAGCAGCGGCCGGCCGCGCAACCATTGCGCGCTGATCTGCCTGACAATTCGGTATATCCCCGCATCTTCTAGGGAAAATAGTGATCCAATGCGGCCGCGGCCGCGTAAATGAGCAATAAGTGACGGTGTGTGAGGCATCCCCTATGGGGGCCAAAACCCACTGCAAGATTGCGTTTTGGTGTTGCGCGTATGGGCCTCCGACCCATATTCATGCGCATGTAGACGGATATAAGAGTAGAATGCCTGACCTTTCCCCCACCCACAGCACGGTGCCCACTGGCGAATGGCTGGTGACCCAATACGCGCTAGGCCAATTGCCTCGCGCGGCGGCGGTGTTGGCCGAAGCGTATATGGATATGCACCCGGCGGCGCGCGCAACGGCGCAGCGCATTGAGCAAGTGGGCGGCTGGTCGTTGGAGACGGTGGAGCCTTCCGGGCTGAGCACCGCCATGACCGCCACCGCAGTGCTGGAGCGTATCCGCAAGCAAGGGGAGGCGGAGGAGACGGCCGCCGCCGATGCGCAGGCAGCTAAGGCGAATGACCTGCCGGGCACTCATGTGCCGGCCAGCCTTGCTCGCGCTGTCGGTCAACCGATTGGCGCGCTGCCTTGGAAGTGGCGCGGCCGCGGCGTCTATGAACATCGTCTGCGCAGCTTGGAAGATAATGGCATCGTTGCTCGCCTGCTGCGCATCGAGCCCGGCCGGGCGGTGCCCCAGCATAGCCATGATGGGCTAGAGGCAACACTGGTGCTGTCAGGCGCCTACCGCGATGACGCTGGCCGCTTTGCCGCCGGTGATCTTGAACTGGCCGATGGCAGCGTCGACCATAAGCCGATTGCCGAACCGGGGGTCACGTGCATCTGCTTTGCCGTCAACGAGGCACCGATGCGCTTTACCGGGCCCGTCGGTAAGTTGTTTCAGGCGCTGTTTTCGGCGTAACCGCGGCCACCCCGCCACCGGCACCCGCCAGGCATAGCGTGGAAGGCCCATATGGTACGCCCCGCAACCCCAAAAGACGGTATCGCCTGGGTGACAGGCGCAAGCTCCGGCATCGGCCGCGATGTGGCGTTAGCGCTTGCGCGTGACGGCTGGCACGTGGCTGCCACGGCGCGGCGGGCGGAGGCGCTGGCCGATCTCGCGCAAGCAGCGTCCGGGCTGGCGGGCACCATCTATCCGCATGCAGGCGATGTGACCGATGTGGCCGCTATGGCCGCCATCGCTACCGCCATCGAACGCGACCACGGCGCTTTGGCGTTGTGCATTTTCAACGCCGGTGTTTATCTGCCGATTGACGCGCGCGATTTCAAAGCGGCGGCGTTTACCCCGACATTCGCCATCAACGTGACCGGCGTTGCCAATTGCTTAGAGCCGGCGATTGCCTCTATGACGGCGCGCCGGTGCGGCCAAATCGCGCTTGTGGCCTCGGTGACCGGGTATGGCGGCCTGCCCACCAGCGCCGCCTATGGCGCCAGCAAGGCAGCGTTGATCAATCTGGCGGAAACCCTGCGCATCGAATTAGACCCTGTTGGCATTCTTGTCCAAGTGGTCAATCCGGGCTTCATCGATACGCCGGCCACGCACGATAACCCGTTTCCCATGCCCGCCTTGATGGCCTCGCCTGATGCAGCCGACCGCATCGTGGCAGGGCTTAAATCCACAGCGTTTGAGCTTACCTTCCCACGCCGGTTTACCTATGTGCTCAAGGCGCTTAGCTATTTGCCGACACGCTGGCGGCTCGCATTGGTGCGCCGCGCCACCGGGTGGGCGGACGCGGACACAACGCCGCTCGATAAGGGCTGATACGGCTTACCGGCCCCACGCGCCACCCACATGCAGCGCCAGCATTATGCTAGGGGTTAGGTGCTGAACGGGCCTTTGCGGGCAATCCGTTGACGGACGGTTCCCACCGGCAAGCCGAATTTGCTGACACTGGCCGTGTTTATCAATTCATCGGCGCCATTGAGTTCAAAGCGGTCGTCAAACTTCAGCCGCCAGGCGCGGCCGCCCAACAGTAGGTCGATGGGGTAGGACCAGCGCAAGCACGCGCCTTCAACCTGGCCTTCCGCCGTGCCGACCACGTCCGTGGCCTCGCCGCGGTAGCGGCCACGGCCGAGCGCCTGGATCACCCATTCGCGCTCATCGGTTTCGCCGTCATTGTAGCGGAACTTTTCCCGCACGCGGATTTTGTCGCCGCTGCGGGTGCCGGTGACGGTGGCATTGAAGGTGCGCCGCACGCGGCCGAACGGATCGCGGAACTCGCCTTGCGCTTCCAAGGCGCCGTCAAAAAACTCTTCAAGCTTCAATTCGCGCGGCGTGGCGGCAGCGCGCCCGCGGTGTTCCGGTTTTAGCTTTTCGCCCATAGCGTTACTCGTCCTTACGCATCGCCGGAACTGGGGGCAGCGCCTGCAATCTTGGCGCGCAACCGCGCCTGCACGTCCCGGCTCAATGGAAAGTTCCACATTAATACGAGCGCCGGCAGCTTTAGGATCACCGGCAGGCCGGCATAAAGCATTGAAACGGCAAATAAACTGCCGCTGCCATTGGCGCTTTCCGGGCCCGGCGCGGTATCTGCCTGAAAGCCGAACAGCGCCAACAGCGGAAACGCAATGCCGGCGGCCAACGCCAAGGACAATTTGGTGGCAAGGCTCCACATGGCGAAATAGAGCCCGGTGCGCTGCTCGCCGGTTTGTGCCGTGTCGACGTCGACGACGTCCGCTTGAATGGCGCCCGGCAATATCAAGTCGCCGCCGACCGCAAAGCCTGACACGACGCAAATGAGGGCGAACAGCATAACATCCCCGGCGCCGAGAAACGGCACCCAGATGAACGTAACGCAGGCCAACAGCATGGACGTAACCCACGCCTGATGCTTGTTCCAGCGCCGCGCCAGCCACAGCCAGCCCGGTATCGCCACCATGCCGGCCAGGAAATAGACGAACAGCAGCGTCCCCACCATCTGCGGCGCCACCAGCACGTGGGTGACGTACAGCACAAACAGCGATGCCGGCAGGCCATTAGCCCAGCCATTAATGAGGAAGGCGGCAATCAGCCGGGCAAACGCCTTATTGTGGCGGATGGCGGCGAGGCCTTCCCTGAGGCGCACCCGCTGCACGCTGTAGTTGCGCGGCGCCGGAACGCGCCACAGGCACACAGCGGTGGCCAGCGGCAGTAAAATAATCAACGCCACGGCTAGGACGCGTAAGGATTGCGTCAGCCCGCCTATGCCCAACGCGTCCAGCACCGCTGGGGTAGCGGTAGCCAGCAACGTCCCGACCACGACCAAGCCTTCGCGATGGCCGGTGACGGCGGTGCGGCCGTCATAATCTTCCGCCAGCTCCGCGCCCCACGCGGTATAGGGCAAAATGATCAGGGTCCATCCTATGGACAGAACCGCGCTCCAGCCCAAGAGATAGCCGATGCCCGGTGCGGCGGGGGGCACGAATACCATCCATACGGCCAGCAAAGTGGGCACGATGCCCACTACGAGCCACGGCTTGCGGCGGCCATAGGGCAAAGGCAAGCGGTCGCTTAAAAACCCGATCAGCGGGTCGGTGACCGCATCCAACAGCCGTACCGCCAGCAAAGCGTATCCGATCAAGGCCAACGGCACGCCCAACTCGCCATAATAGGCGGGGACAAAAATATAGACCGGCAATGTCAGCGCCGCGAGCGGCAGCCCCGGCAAGGCATAGGCCCATAGGGTTGACGTAGTCGGGGGTGCAGCAAGGGGGTTGCCGCGCAAGGGCGTGGACATAGTAGGGGGCATGGCGGGCGGTTAGGCGCGCGCCAGCGTGATTTGCGTCACATCGGTATTGGCAGCGCTGAAACCGGCTTCGCAATAGGCCAGATAAAAGTGCCACAAGCGTTTGAAGCGCGCGTCAAACCCCAGTTGCTCTA
>Ga0272441_10012815_pt1 | contig 12159 bp, 9 predicted proteins | sample SSMProp6N_FD_193582 | JGI IMG/M metagenome (GOLD analysis project Ga0272441, IMG submission 193582) | Marine sediment archaeal communities from Little Sippewissett salt marsh, Falmouth, MA, United States - SSM-Prop-6N | ecosystem: Environmental > Aquatic > Marine > Wetlands > Sediment ...
CTAAATCGATACAAAAAATTTCAGCGGGCCTTTGCGGCCCGTCGATACGGACAGTGAAGTATAACAGATATTTGTTATTAATGTTGGAAAGTGTTATCTGAATTGTTTGTGAGAGTGTACAGGGGGAGACCATAGATGAGTTTCTTCTTGTAGGACCCGATCTTTACTATCTACAGAGCGGCCTTGCTTTTCCCGCGCCACCCGAGCCGGGTTTCCCTGGCGGAAGTTTTGTCTATACTGGGGTAGTTGGTTTTTATGATCGGCAGCAAATAAAGCACTCCTTCCAGCAGCAGGTGGAGGAGTCCGGCGGTTTCAGACGAATTCGAAAAGGAATTGTGATTGTATGGACCGAAAGACACTTTGGAATCGGGTTTTGATTTTATTACCGGCATTGCTTGGCATTCTTGGAGCGGGTGCTTTGGGCCTGGCTTTTCCACGTTATCCTGTATTGCACTTAAGTATAGATCTGGGCAGCCTCCTGATTGTGGTGGGTATTCTGGTTTCCGTACTGCTTATTGTAGTGCGCCTGGGTAATAACCGTTATGAAAAGGAGGCTCAGAAACTGATTTCAGATATACAGGATGAAAACAAACAGTTCCTCCTGCGTCTGGATCATGAATTAAAAAACCCGATTTCAACGATAAGAACAGGTGTCGCCCATCTGGAACAGGTATTTATTAGCGAAGGAGATACAGGTATCGGTGCACCCGCTGAAGAAATCCGGCAGACAGTTTCCAGGATTTCCAGTCAGTCCATGCGTCTGAACCAGTTGATCAGCGATCTGCGCAAATTGGCGGAGATGGAAACGTGCCTGCTGGATTGGACATTTGTAGACATACATTCTCTCCTTGAGCATGTAGTAAAAGCTGCCCGGTCTGAACCAGCCGGCAAAGAAAAAAATATAACACTGTCTCTACCCGGGGCACCCTGGAACCTTCCTGAAATTCGTGCCGATGAAGATCTTCTATACATTTGTTTGCGAAACGTACTGGATAATGCCGTAAAATACACCGAGCCCGGTGACAGTATTGTTATTCGTGCTTTTGAAAGTATGAAGACTGTGCAGATCGAAATAGCAGACAGTGGAATCGGTATTCCGGCAGAAGATTTGGCCAAGGTTTGGGGCAAGTTATACCGGGCGCAGAATGCACGCGGTTATCCGGGAAATGGACTGGGACTTTCCATGGTGCAGGCTATTATCATGAGGCTGGGTGGCGATTGTGATCTTCGCAGCCGGGATGGTGAAGGTACTGTACTGACAATAATCCTGCCTCGATCGGCGGAAGAGTAGCGCAGCCTGTTACAGATTGGTTGCTTATTTAACACTGAAAGCGGATTCCCTTTTGAGATACTCTGACTGAGGAAATCAATGAAAACTTTTAAAACATCGCCTTTGCTGCTTTTCTTATTATTCCTGACCGGGTGTCAGGAAATTCGGATCGTGGTGGAGGTTCCGGAAGAAGACTCTTCAGTACAGGTTTTGGAAGATGAGCCCTTATTGCCTGACGATGTACAGTTAACTTGTGCTGCACAAGCCCCAATTGAAAAAACAGCAGTACCAACATCAGAGGTGGAGGTACCAGAGGCATTCAATCCTGATCTTTATTTCTTTCCACAAGAAGCCTTGCCTGACGAAGTCAGTTTCCATGCTGATAACAAGAAAACACTCCTGGTTTCCTATTTGGAAAATCCAGGAAGCCTGTATGGGATTGCGCATGTACGTGAATATTGTGCCTATGAAGATGATCTGTTTGTCACGCAGATATTGATACAGCTGCCGCTGGATGGCCGGCCGGAAATGCTGCGCTCGGGACATTTCGGGCAGGATTTTAAGCCAGCGCCTGAAGGTATGGCTCTGGGCGATGAATCATTGCTGCTGCATTACGAGGCAGAAAACCAAATCAGCTATAGATTCTACAGGAACAATATTATGGTTGTTGTCGACATTCTGGGGGCACATCCTTTTGCTGCTGAAGAAAATGCATACCAGTTGGCAAAGCTTATTTATGACACGCTCCCGGAAGATTTCCCGACTCCGGAAAATATTGAATCACCACCACTGGACCTTCAACCATCGCTGAGCGGCAGATGCTTCCGTGATCTTATACTGGTTAACTGTTACCCTCCTTATGAGGAGACGAAACCGGTGATAGAAACCGAACTTGGTTATTGTTTCCAGGCGGATGTGACGGAATTGATCCTGAATTTCAAGGTCGGAATCTATGACAAAAGGTATGACCGGCTGGTTTATATGAAGGAATTTTTGACAATCCCTTCTATGGGAGAATGGCGAACGGGATTGTTTTTTCCTGTTTGGGGGTACGGCTGGCAGCATTTCCACGAAGGTGAATATGAGGCGCTTTTCTGGGTGGATGATCAACTCGTGGAAGTGATCGAGTACTCATATGTGAAGGAGTTGTTTCCATAAAAATTAGTGTTGTAACGCGGTGTATAAATAAATAAAGAAGTGTTAGTATTGCATAACTTTAATTTCGGAAGGAAAACACCGCAGCTTCATGGCAGACACTAACGAATACTTATTTCTCCTTTTTAACCATTCTTCAAATCAAAGCCAGGCCCGTGTGATCAGAAAAACTCTGGAGAGCCTTTCTTCTCCGGAGAAAACTGTTTTAATACTGCATGGCGATGAGAAGGGGATGGATAAAAATATCAATCTGGAAAAAATCGACGGATTGATTATCCTGTATACCCCGCAGCTGGCAAAAAGCAGCGTGCTCTTTGACCTGCTGCAGAATGTGTCTCCCCGCAGCGAGTTGAAGCGCTTCTTCATTTTTCCCCGGAAAGATGGTACCAATGAGACGCGTTTTCCAGCTGTGTTCCATTCCCTGCGTTTTCAACAACATAACCTTTTCTTTTATCCCCAGTCCACACAGGAAGATATCAATCCAGCTGGATTCGTAAATGACCTGACTGCGGCTTTCAAAAAAAGACTAATGGAAGATGCGCTGCCTGCAGCCGGGAGGGATTCGAACACACGCAGCCTGAGATGGGGCAGAAGGTTTCTGGTTTCTTTGATCGGTGCCGCACTGGTAATACCGGGGATTTACCTTATGCCGCATTTTATGGATTCTATGCGGACCCTGCAGATGCCTGTACTGTCTTCCGTCAAAGCCCCTTCATGGAATGCGTTCTGGCTGGATGAATCGTTCACGTTTCTTAATACCTCTTCAGTCTGGAACGAAACCAGTCTATTCAGGGGTAGGGTTCCAGCAAGTACCTATACGGAGGACAAGAACCTTTCGATCTCTGCTGAACCGGGAACTATACAGGCAAGCTATGAGATTGAAAGTATAGAATCCTGGCCGCTGGATTCCCTGGAAGGTTTTGAGACAAGCATCTTAATGGAGAAGCTTGAAGAACCGGATGCCGAAGCCGAATTGCGTTTGCAGATCGAGTTGGAGGAGAACGAGGGTTATTTTTTTGGATGTGGTATTACTCCCGATCGTTCTACCGTGGAGGTCGAGTGTTTTATCCAGGAGCCGGAGGAGCGGGTAGTATTGGCTATTGAACAGCCTCTGACACCTCAGGACATGCACAAGCTGGCTGTTCGTTTCGACCCGGAGAACTACACCATCCAGGTCTTCGTAGATGACATGTATGCGGGCAGGGCTGTTATTCCGACACCGGCGGACTGGCGAAAAAGTTCCTTCAAGCTTAGCCTGGCAGCGGATTTTGGAAATCTGGTTTATTCGGGCTATTCAGTAAATATTTTTGATATCTCCCTGGCATATCAGGAACAGGCAGCATATGAGTAGATTTCAGGTTCTGGTGAATTGTATAGAAGCGGATATGGCCCAGGGCGAGCTTCTTGTTCGGAAGCTGGCAGAGGATGGTATTGATGCGCAGGTTCTTCCAACCACAGAGAATCTTGATTCGCTTGTACAGATAGTGCGCTCACTGGAAGAGGTCATCGGGGCAGGAGGGGTTCTGGTTAGTTTCCTCTCGGAGAACGCATTGAAGGACGGCTTGTTTATCAGCAATATCCAGTATGCCTGTGAAATAGCGGCAAGTCGAAAGGTGCTGGTGCTGTACAGAACCGGCAGAGTCGAGATGGAAAACCCGGCAGCCCTCTACTATCCCCAGGCGGTTACCGTCAGGGCTGTAAGGAATGAAACAGTTTCATTTGAAAGACTGCGTACTCAAGTGAAGCGGCTGCTTGGTATCGAGAAGAAACGGGCTTTCATACCGGAGCGCCTGAAAAGCAGAACAGTAAGGCGCACTGCCGCGGGTTTCGTGCTGTTGTCCATGATGGCTGGCGCTGCAGCTGCTATGCTTCCCGAAGCACGGGTATATTTCAGCCGGCGTGCTCCAGTTATCGCGACTCCAGTTGTGTTTTCACAACCTTTTAGTAAGGAGAGTGTGGATCAGGGGTATACCGTGAACCAGCGGCTGTTGCCCAAAACCAGGATTGAGGGACATCCAGTGGAGGATGCTCCATTCTTCCTGGAACCGGCAGAAGTACACAAGCAGCTTGATTTTAACGACCCGCAGATGGATGGCCTCCTGGATTATGAATCAGTCGGCGGCTTTGAAGGTTTCATTTCCATCCAGGACCAGTTATTCATACGGCAGATCGAAGGAGCTCTGCAAATTGCTGTGGCTCCAGAGCAAACACCGAATACCAACCACAGCATTACGATCCAGCACCTGTTCGTTCCCTCTGACCTTGATTACCTTGGCGTTCGCTTTTATCTGGATGCGTACCAGGGTTGGTCGAGTGCGGATATGCCGATAAGGTTTCACCTGATGATGGTTGGCCTTCAGACGGACCTGTATCTTGGTACAGTGAATCAGAGCCAGCAGCATTATTCCAGCCCCAATGGACAGCAGTTCAGCCTGGACTTGGGTTGGCATACGCTTGAGTATGTGCAGGAATCTTCCTCAGCGGATTGTCTGGATGTCTATCTGGATGGTACAGCAATCGGTCGAACGGAAGCCTTCACACAGGATGACCAATATGCGGGATTGAATTTTTACTATGAAATGTCGTCTAACTCAGACTGGGCGCTTTTTACCATCGATGAAATTCTCTTTGGTGGAGAAAAGCCTCTCTATACTGCTTCTGTACCTGAACAGGCTGGATTTCGTTTTTTACCGGATGAGGTTGTTTTCCAGGAAACTTTTGAACAGGGACTGCCGTCCGGTTTGTCTTTAGGATCCGATGTGCAGTTGAATACATCCGGTAACATGCTGAATTTTTCTTTCAGCCCGCAGGACGAATCAGAACCTCTTTTGATCAACTGGCCCGCGCCGCCGCTTCCTGAGTGGAATTATTTTGGTGCACGTTATCGCCTGGAGCCAAATCAGAATGAGCATTGGTCCGACTGGGGATATCTCAACTTTTCATTTGTGAACAACTCATTCCAGCATCCGGATGGATACAGCCCAATTATTGAAGCTTCCCGTTTTGATGCCATCTATTTCTACGGGGCAGCGCAAAATTCCTGGGAAGGGCTGTACGGGTCTCCTGAAAATTTCGGGGCGGGCGAATGGCACACGATGGAGATGTTGATACGCCCATTATCGTCTGCTGGTGAGGATCTTGTTCTTGAGTACTGGCAGGATCGTGTGCTAATAGGGAGCGGCATTCTTGAAGAAGTTGAAAAATTCCGGGATCCTCAGGAAGAGTACCACCTTGAATTCCAGGTGTATCCCGGCAACCATCGATCCAAACTGTTCTCTGGTCAGATTGAAAAAATTGTGATCGGGACACTGGAAATTCCAGCGAATGAAGAATGAGGCCATTGTGAAACAGGTAAAAGATTCTTACGTTTTTATCAGTTATTCTTCAGCAGACAGAACAGAAGCAAATGGACTCTACGAAAAATTGACCAATCGTTTCAACCGTCTGACATGCTGGATGGATGTTTATGACCTGATCCCGGATGATGAGACCTTCCAGGAGCAGATCATCCATGGGATCAGGAATGCAAGCGGTTTTGTTCTGGTCGACACACCGGCTGCTGCGGAATCGGATTATGTAAATCGAGAGCTGGGAACTGCAGAGTCCGATAACGTGCCGGTATTCCGGTATAAGACGCGTCAGGGCGCTTCGCGGTCTATGCAGGCAGTACAGACCATGCTGCTCGCCAGGCGGATCAAGGCACGCATTTCCAGACCTTTGTGGGCTTCCATTTTGATACTCGCCATGACATTGATTCTGATGGGAGCTGCCGTCTTCTTTGTAAGTAAAAACGTCACACCTGGAGTTGTGGAAGCTTACAACCGGCTGCTGCCGGAAGCTGCTGCTGACTCAGATGCTCAGGAAATGGAATCCGGACCAGGCCCATCAGACACAGCTCCGTTCTATTTTGAGCCGGAGATGATTGTATTCCAGGAAGATTTCATGGCCGGGGATGAGTTAAATCCCTACCAGTTCTATTATGATATTCAACCTTCCTGCGAAGAGGTTGAAATCCTGCAGCATGACGGCAGTCTTGTCCTGAACTATCCTGCTGGATGTTCGACCTCGGAATATTTATGGTCTTGCGAGACAGAAATCCACAGCTATCTTCTAAATCTGGAAACTATCGAATATATCGGTATGCGCGTTCGTCTGCAAAATAGTTCGGACAGCAGAGAAATATCCATCTCTCTATCATCCTCCACGTCGGATCGCAGGCGCACGGGTTTTGGCTGGGCATTTTCCACGCATGCAGCACCGTTCTTCCGTTCCAATATCAACCTTCCCGAAGAGGATTATTATGCGTATGTACCGGTTGAGGATGAATGGCACGCTTATGAAATAATCCTGGACCCGGACACGCGCACAATTCATTACTATATGGATGGCCAGCTGCTTGATTCTTACATAATGCAGTATTATGAAGAGTGGGAGGATGCACCGCTTATGCTCCTGATCTATTCCACAGGTAATGATATGGCCTCTTTCACGAAAAGTGCAGAGAATCAGGACATGATGCTGGTGGTGGACCGGGTTGTGCTGGGGCGATTTAATAAATAGAGGTTTCAGAACGGCTTTATTTTGCTTTATCTCTCAGGAGGAAATTATGGCACAGGAAAAGACTCAGAAAAAGGCACTTTCAATCCTCGGCGAGGGAGAGATTTTGGCCAACCTCAAACCTGGCCAAAAAGGGGAAGTTTTAATTAATTATGAGCCGGGTGGCATCTGGCGTACGGAGCGGATCTTGAGCGCACTTCTCAGTGAGGCTGCAATTCCCAATGCGCGGATTCAGGTCAAACCGGTGCCTGCTTTGGATGATAACGGCTGCTACGACAGCAGCATCCCACAGGCTTTCCGTATCTGGAAAGAGCAAGGCCAGGCCTGGCGGATCAGCGAGTTGATCGGAAGAACGACAGCTGGCAGCAGCGCAAACGAAAAGGAACCATATTATGCTGATGGCAATGTGGTTCTGATGTATGACCGGAACCTGGATCCCGGCCGGGGCATTTCACTCGATTTATCCAACGATTTACCAGAGTGGATACTTTACGCGCCACAGGCACCATTGTTTGAGTCTTCTGTCTGGAAAGATGTCTATGACAAAGCGTTGGACAGGACCATACTGGTGCTTGGAATTGAAGATCTGCGGAAGGATTTTCTTTCCATCAGTGAGGAGATTTCCTGGGAGAAAACGATTGAAAACCTGATCGTTGAAATCTACCAGAATAAAAAACCGCGCTTCTACGCATTGAGTCAGTGCCCATATGTTGTGGTTCGCATAGGCCTTAGTGCACTGCTCCTGCTGGAAAATAAAAACGGCAGGGCAGACTGCAGTTTTGTGTTCGATCCGCAGAGGATTGAATGGGAGTATACAAAGCTGCATCCGGGTCATATGGATGGAGTAATTGACAGCCTTCTTTCGATACTGGGTCTGCTCGCGTTAATGATGCCGTTGGATTCCCAAACCATGCAGGCCTTTGCACGCCACGCGCTGCAGCTTTCACGCAAGCTGCATAGCAAGGGCGGGATTCCGGAAAATGGCATTCAGTTCCCTGTATCAACCACGATAGAGAGTATGAAGGGCTTCCTGAATCACAAGAATGGGCCGCTTGAAACCGGTCTTGCACAGGTGCATTTCAGCAGTACCAGGCTCCTTTCTCTATTGGAAAATGAACAAACAGCAAACTGGTCCTTGCTAGATATCCAGCAGAAAACGGATTACCTGGAGCTTGCCAAGGATATCGTGCGTTATGGCCCGGAAGAATCCCTGACCAGCACACCCATTTGCCGGATGGGACACCTGCTGACAATCGACCGCAGTGAAATCGAAAGCTACCGCTATATCAAGAAGCTTATGGTTTCTTACCTGAATCAGAAAGGGAATAACAAACCACTGTCCATTGCGGTTTTCGGCTTCCCTGGTTCAGGAAAGTCGTTTGGTGTAAAACAGATCGCTAAATCCCTGAAAGACGAGGGATTCCTGCTTACCAGCACAACCTTTAATCTCTCACAATTCAACCAGCCGGAGGAACTGTATCAGGCGTTTCACCAGGTACGGGATATCATCCTTTCCGGCGAGGTACCGTTGATCTTCTGGGATGAGTTTGACACAGAGAAGCTAAAATGGCTGCGTTATTTTCTGGCACCGATGCAGGATGGGCAGTTCCAGGAAGGACAGCTGGTTCATAATGTCGGTGAGGCAGTGTTTATTTTTGCGGGCGGCACCTGCAGCAATATTGAACAGTTCCGCGAGTCATGCTCCACACCAGAAGGAAGAGCCAATAAAGGCCCTGATTTTGTCAGCAGGTTGAAGGGGTCAATCAGTATCAAGGGACCGAACTCGATCAGCTGTTATCAGAAAACCGGAGAACCGGCCGAGGAAGACCCATACTGGATGCTGCGCCGGGCTATCCTGCTCCGCTCGATGCTTCTGATGGGAGCGCCGTCCATTTTCGAAAAGCGTGATGGCATCAGGTTTGCCCGAATCGAGGATGGAGTACTTAACGCTCTTCTGAATATCCCCCAGTATTATCACGGTGCGCGGTCTATAGAAACCATTCTGAGTATCAGCAGCCTCCAGGGAGAACCCGGTTTCACTCGTTCGCTGCTTCCTCCAGCCAGTGAGTTGGAACTCCATGTAGACGGCCAGTCATTTATGGACCTGGTAGGTGATGTAGTCTTCTCGGATGATGACATCGACCATATGGCACGAGCCATCCATGTAGTCTGGCAGAAGGAGAAAACCGCTGTGCAAAAAGAGCAGAAGTTGGGGGAGAGTGATCAGAAAACAGAGGCTGCTTCTGTGTCCTATGACAGGCTGCCGCTTGATGAAAAGCGCCAGAATCGCACAAGTGCACGGCATATACTGCGGCATGTCCGGGCGATCGGCCTGGACCTCATTCCACTTTCTGCAAGCGTAAAATCAGTTACACTTTCCAAAGATCAGGTTGAACAGATGGCTGTATTGGAACACCGGCGGTGGGTGCAAACACACATGAGGGCGGGCTGGGAATATGCGCCTGAAACCCGCAAAGCTTTCAAGCAGCACAATGACCTGGTCCCATGGGACGAAGATGAAAAAGCCAGGATCGAGGAAGTATATGGTCCTGATATTGCCAGCAGGATGGGGGCCGCAGTACTTGATGAGCAGGCCAGGGATCTTGACCGTGCAATTGTACGGTCGTATCCTGACATTCTACGCCAGGCGGGGTATGCACTCGTTTCCAACAGGCAGGTTGAAGAATAGCTTTATTCAGGAAAAGCGGGATAGTTAAATCGGTAATGACGCCGAATCCTTTCGGAGAAGTTTGGGCTCATGCAGCAGTCAGAATATGAAAAAAATGCAATTCTGGTAATCGATGATGACGAGAGCGCAGCCGAAGTAATTTGTTCGTTTCTGGAACGCTGCGGTTTCGATACGCGCGCGGTATCAAACGGACAGGAAGGACTTCAGTCCATAGGTTTTTCTGCACCAGATCTGATTGTTTGTGATGTGATCATGCCCGAGATGGATGGGCGCGAGTTTCTCCGGCGTTTGCGAACGAAAAAAATCCAGATACCTGTGATAATGCTCTCCCGGGTTGGTGAAACACATGAAAAGGTATTGTCGCTGGAGGAAGGCGCAGACGATTACATCGATAAACCGTATGACCCGCTCGAGCTGGTTGCCCGCATCCGGTCCGTCCTGCGGCGGAGCAGGCAGTATCAGCCTTCACTCAGCCATGCCTGGATGCTTACAGCCGGCGACCTGATGATGAACCGCCAGCGAAGGGAAGTGTTTTTACAGGGTCAACTGCTGCAGCTTACCAGGCGTGCATTCCTGCTGCTCGAGTACATGCTCACCCATCCGGATGAAATCCTTTCACGGGAGCGTTTGCTGGAAATCGTATGGGGATGGGAGAACCTGGTTGATACCCGGGCGGTCGACACCCGCATCGGTGAACTTAGGAAGATGTTGAAGGATCATGCGGATTATCCCATATACATTGAAACAGTCCCCCAGGAGGGATACCGTTTTATACATCCGGTAAAAGTCAGCGCTTGAATATCACGTTACCGGACTGGTTTATGGCTGCCCCTCCCATACATTTGTAAAGGAGGGGCAAAATACTTTTCGGATTCTGTTTGGGGATGCTGCAGGATCAGCGGGCTAATACTGGCATACAATTATGTCAGTACCTGTCCTGATTCAATCTGCCCCACTGCCCATTGTAATACCTTGAGTATGTCCGGGTCCTTTTCTGAGTAGAGGTCGAGTTGTAATGTGCTCAACCAGCGCTTGATACGAGCGAGGCCAATCACCTCAACAGCATGTTTACGTACAACGGCGGAGGCGGATTCCTCATAGGTCTGATAAACCGGGCTGAGAATGTTGGCTGAAGCGGTTGAGCGTCCGATACGTCCGAGTATGGCTGCAGCAGCACGCCTGATTCCGGCATCGGGGTGTTCAAAAAGGCTGACCAGGGGTTTGACTAACTTTCCACGGTCACACTCCAGGAGCTGCTCTGAAATACTGATGCAGTCGTCTGTGTTACGGCATATAGCGAGGTCGAGGAGAAGTTTTTCACTTGAGCCGTGTCTTTCCATGGCGATCAGGCGCATTCGGACATGTTCTGTAAGTTCCGGATTCATGCCAGCAGCATTAACTTTTCCAAAGCCGATGACTCATATACACACTCAAGGAGCTTTCCGGTTGATTTGTTCTTCCATGGCTGGTGGCTCCAGGACCTGACTTCATAGGAGGTCAGTGTGTCAACAGCCTCCGGGCTGCCGATCCAGTACATTGCGTCGATTTTTGCTGGAATCAGTGTCAGATAGTCGGGTTCAGGTTCGGGAAGCCCTTTGATAATCTCGACAGCACGTGGATCCCCTAGTTTACCCAGCCCTCTGATATAGCCGGTGAACCAGGAATTGATATTGGTGATGGTTTGTGCTTTCTCGATATTTGTTTCCAGAGTATCCACAAGTGGCTGGAATACATCTGGATTTTGTGTGGTTCCAAGCGTGATCGCAATCTCGGGTTGAAGTCTGGAATGAATGTCCAGTTGTTTTAGAAGCGGTTCGACAATTACAGGACTGCTGTTGCGCTGCAGTCCCTCAAGAGCCCAATCAGCGGTGAGTGCCTCCGTATCTCCGAAACCTTTCAGCAGCGGCTGGATGACTGCCGGGTCTCTGAACTGTTTCAGAACCCGGATAACGTTCTTTCATACATCTGGACCTGACCTGTCCATAAGTGTTTTGAGTGGTTTGATTGCAGGCGCACTAATTCTCGGAAGGATCGTTTCCATATCGTATATGTGGAATCCATACGGGTCGGATTCCATGATTGAAATGCATGCCGGTACGACTGGTTCGCCGATCCGGATCAGGGCGCAGCGGGCCTTGTGTTTGATCTCGTAATCATCATTATCCAGGAGGGATAAAAGTTACTTTACATTTCCTTTTTCTTCAAGCTTGCCTATATCAGGTGGCCCAAATAATCCCATGGCAAATCCTTTTTATATAGTGTGTGAGTAGATTGTTTACTATCTGTTGATAATAGTTGTATTTACTCAATGTCTTTATATACCGTGTAAACCAGCCTGTGGTTTACTGAAGTGATATCACCGGCTGTATCCTTTCGCCTGCTTTTTCCCGTCCCTTATTGGGATCGATATTATTAAAAATCAGCCCAAAGCTCAATATACGGCCGAGCCACTGGAAGGCTACAAATACAAAGCTTTGCAAGGATAATC
>Ga0272441_10012816_pt1 | contig 12159 bp, 9 predicted proteins | sample SSMProp6N_FD_193582 | JGI IMG/M metagenome (GOLD analysis project Ga0272441, IMG submission 193582) | Marine sediment archaeal communities from Little Sippewissett salt marsh, Falmouth, MA, United States - SSM-Prop-6N | ecosystem: Environmental > Aquatic > Marine > Wetlands > Sediment ...
GAGTCCCGCTCCGTCTCGGTTTCACTTCGAGGCAGCGCGATTCGGGTGGCCCCGCACGTCTACAACGAGGAGGAAGACCTGCACGCCCTCGTTGAGGCCATTCGAGCGACCCTGAGGTAGCGCACCCGGACAGCGGCGTGAGTCCGCAGGTCTCGCGCTCAGGGTCGTACCTTGCGGTCGTGCGAGCGCCGACGGAACACGTACCACCCGCGCGTCACCCTGGACTTCCGGTAACCCAGGAGATGAAACACGTCCACGGTGAGCCACCGCGCGACCCGCCGATCGACGATCAGGACGTCCTGGCGCCGCCGCGCCGGGTGAATGCCGGGCAGCCAGCGGGCCAGATACGAAACACGCAGACCGCGCAGCCACGCCGAGAGGCGCAGCCACGCCGGGTGAACGTCACGGACGATGAAGAACCCGTCGTCCCCCAGGTCCTGGTACAGTGGAAGGAAGATCCGCCCACCCTCGGGCGCGGTCACAGGCCCGTTGCGGTCGTGCCCTACCACGTCTCCGGCGGATATCCTCTGAAAGTTCAGGTAGCCGGGTCGCATGCTGAACCCATCGCCGGCGGCGACGGGCTTCCTGTACCGGACTGCGAAGACCTTGGGCAGGTCGCGCCACGCCGTCCGGAGAGCTGCCCGCATCGATTTCGCTTCAGGCACGTCCTCTTCCGCGATATGACCGCCGGCGATCAGAGCCATCCATACGGCCCTCTCATGGTGATCCACGGAGACGGGATCGTCGTGCTGCCCGGCCTCGATTCCGAGCGTCACTGGACCGGCCGTCGTGAGGGCCTCGAGCAGCGCGCCGTTGATCTGCTCCTCGATTCCCAGCACGAGGGGAAGTCCGATGCGCCGGGCGAACGCCCGGTTTCGAATCGTATCGGCGAGGGTGAGAAACGGTGGGCCCTCCGCGGACGTGGTGTGCAGGTCGATGACCTTGATTCCGGAACGATCTCCCTCGATCTCCTTCCGCAGGACCACGATCAGCTCCGCTCGTTCGCCGTCCTCGGCCGGACCGCCGGGGGACGTTTCCGCCCTCTGCATGCCCCGTGGGCTCCACCCACGATTCAGGTCCTTTTCCAGGAACCTGCGCCCCGCGCGCAAGGCCGCGATGTTTCCAGCGATTGCCACGACCTGCCCCCTGAATGGAGGTCGGGTGTCGTGAAGCGTGGAGAGTACGCGTCGAAGGGCGAGCACCCCGGCCGGTTCGTTGCCGTGAAGTCCGCCCAGGCAGATGAGGCGTGGACCGGGGAGAGTGCCATATCGCCCTATGATGCGGTCGCTTTCGAGTCCGGGACCCTGACCTGGCCGTGGATCCGACGGGCGAGGTTCCTCCGGGCCGGACGCCGCCGGTGTACTGGCAACCCGGCTCACTCGCGCAGCATCTCCTCGAGAAGGGTGCCCGCGATTCGCATGAAGTCGTGTTCGGTGACGATACCGATGAGACGATCCCCCTTCACGATCGGCAGGCAGGAGATGCGGTGCTGCCGCATCAGCTCGATGGCCTCGAGCGTCGTCGTCTCGGGGCCGGCCGTGACCAGGTCGGTGACCATCACCCGGCTGACGGGAATGGGGCCCTCGTTCCCCCGGCCCTCGTCGCTGGCCAGGAAGCGCAGGAGCGGCCGGTGAGACACGAGACCTGCGAGCCGATGGTCGTTGTCTTCGACCGGAACGTGGTGGATGCGGTGCCAGTCCATCAGGTTGGCGACCAGGTCGATGGCCTGGTCCTCGTTCACCGTCAGAAGATCGGTGGACATGTACTGCTCGACCCTCAGATAGCTGGGCTTCCAGCTGCCTGCCTCGTTCAGCTCCGCCCGGGCCCACTCGTGAACCGGGCGAGCATGGCGCTGCCGCTCCACCGTGGCCGCGACCAGCGCAGCCATTCGCTCTTCGAGCGTGCCCAGTTCGCCCATTTCGGCCAGTGAGTTCAGCTGCCACCGGGCGCCGGTCCGACGCGAGTCGACCCGCGCTTCGACCGTGTCGAGGTACCGCTCGATGTCCGCGGCGTCGATTCCTCGAGCCTGCAGTCCCCGGCGAGCGAGCGGCAGCAGGGTGTCACAGATCAGCTCCTGCGCCGTGACCGGCTCGCCATCAAACCACGTGAGGTGGGCTTCCAGGCCATGTCTCGCGGCGGAAAGGAAGTTCGTGTACACGGAATCGAAGGCCATCATCTCGCGCACGTCATCCACTTCCTCGGCCAGGCCGCTGAGCAGGCCGAACCAGAACGCCGCGTTGGCCACCTCGTCGCGCACCGAGGGCCCGCAAGGCAGCACGCGATTCTCGATCCTCAGGTGGGCGACGTTGTTGGCCACGCCATAGCAGGCTCGGTTCCACCGGTAGACGGTGCTGTTGAACAGCTGTAGAGCCTTGAGGCTGGGCACCCGTCCCTCGGCCATCATTTCGAACGGATCCTCGTCGATTTCCCGGCCCAGAAGGACGCGGAATCGAGATACGTCGGACCTGAAGATCTCGAGGACGGAGTCGTTGACCCACTCTCGTCCGAAGCTCACGCGCGCGGGGACGTCTCGGATCTCGGAGATGGGATTCCGCGTGTCCACGGACTGCTGGAACACCGCGATGCGAGTCTCCGCCCACAGGCGTCGGCCCAGCATGAGCGGTGAGTTGACGGCCGCTGCCAGAACTGGTCCGGTGACTGCCATGGCCATGTTGTAGAGGCGGGCGAATTCCTCGGGTCCGACCTGGAAGTGCACCTGAAAACTGGCGTTCGCCGCCTCCAGCATCACCGAGTCATGCGTGACCCGAAGCTCGTCCGTGCCCTTGATGCGAAGGTCGTAGCTCGCTCCACGCAGCCGGGTCAGGGCGTCGTTGAGAGCGTAGTAGCGGTCGGCCGGCACCATGTTGTCGATGGACAGGTCCGACTTCCGGAGCGTCGGCAGAATACCCGCCAGCACGACCTCGGCACCAAGATCGCGGACGGTGGTGCGGACTTTGTCGAGGAGCTCGTTGAGCCTGTTCTCCATCAGCCGCAGGCAATTGCCGCCGAACAGCAGGGGCTCGAGGTTGAATTCGAGGTTGAACCGGCCGAGTTCGCTGGTGACGCGCGGGTCGTCGATGCGTTCGAGCACCTCCACCGCGATGGGGGCCGGACGCCACATGTCATCGACCAGGAAGATCTCCTGCTCCAGCCCGATCCGTCTGACCCCGGACTCGATCTGGCCCTTGCGGAGGAGCTCGTCCAGCGCCCGAACGTCCCGCAGTAGAGCCTGAGTGAATACCCTGAGGTCGGAGCTGTCCAGCTCTATCCGGATGTCCTTTTCGCCCAACGCAACCTCCGCTCCGATGGGACCGGGCCCCTGGCGGCCCGGACGGTGCGAGCGAGTAAGGTCGCGCCCGGTTTCCGTCGTGACAAGTACGGGCTCGGAGATCGGGTCAGGGCCGCCTGTCCGAGCGCCTTTCGGGGGAGTATCGCACGAAGTACCAGGAACCCTGCTCGCGAGACGGTTCTGGCTCCACCCCGCGGGTGCGCCGAAACCTCCTGGTCACGTACGTCATCAGGACCACGCCGAGGGCTACCAGGATGGTGACCACGATGATCGTGGTCACCAGATCGACGAGGGTCATCCGCCGCCTCCGGGCAGACGGGTCGAGGTATCAGGCACTCAGCGTCGCCCGGATCTCGTCCGCCTCCTCGGGGCTGGTGAGGATTCCCACTTCCGGGGCGCCAGCGGAAGGATCCAGCGAACGCAGAGCTCTTTCCATGTAGATGCGAGCGTGTCTTCCACGCGCGTCCTGCAGGACCACCCCGTAGCCGCCCTCCACGAGGCCCACGAAATCACCGGCCTCCAACCGGATACTGGCGCGAAGTGCTCCCAGCACATCCGATCCTACGTTCTGGGGAACCAGGATCAGCGTAATGTATCCCAGAGAGGGCGAAACGAGGCGCTGCTGCACTTCGGTCTTGAATCGTTCGCTGTCGACCAGGTCGGGAATCGGCTGCGGCCGGCCTGGGTGTTTCGAGACGTCGCGGGCACCGGCGACGACGGCCGCCGCCCTTCGGAAACGCGACTTGAGCTCACGCAGGCCTACGTCCTGGCGCAGGATGTCGTCCGCGCCGGCTTCCATGGCTCGCGCTCGGTCGGACGACCTGAGCTGTCCCCGGGACAGGACGACGATCGCTCCGGCCAGCAGCGGCCGAATGGTGTGGCATGTCTCGATGGCCTGCTCGATGCCCGACCGCTCGGCGGCGATGCATACGCCGCCCCAGCCCTCGGCCTGCAGCAACGAGATCACCTCGGCGGGGTCGCGGGTGTCGCGCACCTCGTACTCCCGGTTCAGCCAGTCCTCGACGTCGCGGGTGATCGCTTCGGTCATGCGAAGCAGGATCAACCGTCGCCGATCGCCGTGCGGGACGTCTCCAGTACGCCGGCGCGGCCCCCTGGCCGGCTGCGTGAGCCCCGCTCCGGGTCGCGCTTCGACCGTGATGGAGCCGGGGTCGTCTATCGGGGGGCGAATCCTGTGAACCGCGATCTCGCGCAGGCCACTGGACAGTCGCACGAAGTGAAAAACACCCGAGGCACGCTGCACCACCCAGTCGGTCGAGGGAGGCAGATTCTCGGTGAGGTTCGCGACGGCGGTCGCCACGACCGTGGCGCCAGCGGACTCCTGCCACTGAAGAAACGACCCCGCCATGGCCGTGCCCTGCCGTGTCTCCCACAGCAACGTACCCGGATCGACAGCCAGCCGGCTCACGGGTCCCTCGAGCGCCTCATCCAGCTCTCCGAAGGCCTCTTCCGGATCCGCCGCCTCCAGAATCCGCCGTGGATACTCGCCCCTGTAGCCCAGCACACTGAGCCGGCCGTCCCGCCAGGCCTGTTCGAGCCCATCGAGGCCCCAGTGCCGAGCCTGCTCGAACAGCTCTTCGGGGGAATGACCGCCAAGGAATGCCAGCCGCTCATCCGCCTCGAGGCCGGCCGCCAGGAACTGGAGCAGGAACGGCAGCTTGCCCGCTCCGGGGGCGCCTGCCAGGAGGTAGAGCCCACCGACCCTGAGCCCTCCAACCCGTTCGTCGAACGGCCCTACGCCACTGGAAATGATCACCGTGCGCCACCTGTCCGAGTGTTCGCCGCGTACCTGTTCTCAAACGAATTGTCACCCATGGGGCCCCTTTGACAAGGGCCGGCCTCCAAAAGGAGACCGGCCCTCGACGAATCGCCAACTGTTGACGGCGTGAACCGTCAACACGCAGTGCGAGCGGCTAGTGAACGCCCCCCATCATCCTGCGAATGGGCCTGGCGAACACGAAGAACAGCACACCCGCCACGCCGACGCTGGCCGATACCGCCATGAACAACTGCGGCAACGGAAGCGTCTCGAACTGACCGGCCACCAGGCCGGCGACGAGGTTGCCCAGGGCTGCTCCCATGAACCACGTACCCATCATCTGGCCCACGAACTTGGGCGGCGAGAGCTTCGTGATGCTGCTCAAGCCGACCGGGCTCAGGAAGAGCTCTCCGCAGGTGTGCAGGAAGTAGGTCGAGATCAGCCAACCCGGGCTCACGAGCTGTCCCTCGACTGTGTAGGTCGCGCCCCAGGCGATCACGAGGAAACCGACGCCCAGGAGAAGAAGGCCGAAGCCGAACTTCATGGGCAGAGATGGCTCCTTCTTCCGCTTGTCCAGCCACACCCACAGCCAGCCGAACACGGGCGCCAGCGTGATGATGAACAGGGGGTTGATCGCCTGCAGCCAGCTGGCGGGAGCCTCCCAGCCGAACACGTTCCTGTCGGTGAGGCGCTCGGCGAACAGGTTGAGCGATGAGGCCGCCTGCTCGAACCCGGCCCAGAACATGGCCGCACCCAGGAACAGGAAGAAGATCACCACAACCCGCTTCTTCTCCACCGAATCCAGCCCACCGAAACCGAGTACCGAGGCGAAGAACAGGACGGCGATGGCAAGAATGATCACGCCGGTGGCCTGTGCTGCTCCCTCGAGCGTGATGTTGAGCGTGCCGCGCGAACCCAGGAAGTAGAGCACGATCGCGATGACGCCGACGAGCGCCACTCCGAGCATGAGCTGGCGGAGCGCCTGCGGTTTGGTCTCACGACCTTCCTCGCGAAATTTTCCGGCCTCGCCCAGATATCCCCAGCCCAGCCGATACTGGATCAGGCCCAGGATCATGCCGACGCCGGCGGCCGCGAAGCCCAGGTGCCAGTCGATGTTCTCACCCAGGTAGCCACAGATCAGCGGGGCCACGAAGGCGCCGATGTTGATCCCCATATAGAAGATCGAGAAACCGGCGTCACGCCGTGCGCCGCCCTCGGGGTACAGCTCCCCCACGATGGTGCTGACGTTCGGCTTCAGAAGGCCCGTGCCGAGGACGATCAGAACGAGCCCCGAGTAGAAAGAGGCCATGCCGAGCGAGCCGTGCGCGGCGATGCCGAAGTTACCGGCCGCGATCAGCAGACCGCCCCAGAACACCGAACTGCGCTGCCCGAGGAGGCGATCGGCCACCCAGCCGCCGGGGAGGGCGAAGAGGTAGACGCTGGCCGTGTAGAGTCCGTAGATCGCCGCCGCCGTGGCGGCGGTCATGCCGAGTCCACCGGTCGTTACCGCGGCTGTCATGAACAGGATGAGGATTCCGCGTCCGCCGTAGTAGCTGAAACGCTCCCACATCTCCGTGAAGAAGAGGGTGGCCAGGCCGCGCGGATGTCCGAAGAACGAGGTATCGCCCGGGTGAAGGGGCGAGGCACTGTGAGGAGCCGAACCTGTGCTATCGCTCATCAGCTCAGTTGCCTCCTGATCGGTCCGAGGAATAGGTGGCGACGGGCAAGCCGCGGCCCGTCGTTGCTGGACGATCGAAGCGGACAATATCGTCGCGCCGGCGCCCGGTGAGCAAGTTCAGCGAAAACCGACCTCGGAAAGGAACCGTCGGGCAACTTCGGGCCACCCGAATCGTCTCCAGCGGGCCGCGCCGCCCGCTGCCAGCCGATGTCGCAACTCGAGGTTCGTCAGCAGCTCCACGAGTGCCGCGGCCAGACCCTCCACGTCGTCCGGCGCGACGAGAATCGAGACCTCACCGTGCGGCGCGGTCTCCGGCACCGCCCCGCAGTCGGCCGCCACGATCGGGAGGCCCGCGGCCATCGCCTCGAGGAAGACGATTCCAAACCCCTCCTGTCGCGACGGGAGGCAGAATACATCCGCCCGCGCCAGCTGATCCCGGACCTCGCGTTCGCCGGGCACCGAACCGACCATCTCCACGGTGTCGCCGAGGTTCAGCGATCCGACGAGCGTGCGGAGCCGCGCCAACTCGGGTCCATCGCCGAGGACGGTGAGACGGACGGCGGGGATGGCCTTCCTGACGAGGGCCATGGCCCGGATCAGCACGGCCGTGTTCTTGCGCCGGTACTGGCGGGCTACGCTCACGATCGACGGGGAAGCGCCTTCCGGTCTGCCCTCTCGTTGGAAACCACTCCAGCCCTCGAGGTCGAGACCTTCGGGCACGACGCCGACGCCTTCCGACTCGAGCCCATACGCCACGGTCGCCACCCTGCGGCTGTGCTCGCTGGTGACGATCACCCGATCCGCCCGCCTCGCGTTCCGACGTTCGAGTCGCGAGAGGATGCGGAATCGAACTCGAGTCCAGCCATGCTCGTACTGGAGCTCGTCAGCCGCCACTCCCTTCAGAGCTACTGCGTACGGGACGCTCGAGCGGCCCAGGAAGCACCCGTCAATGTCGAAGCCCACAATCAGGTCCGCGACGGCCGCTCGGACCCGTTTGCGGAACCCGAGATTGGCCACGATCCGCGTGAGGTCGGCCGAAACCAGCTGGACTCGGGGCCGCAGGATCGTGACCCGGTGACCCAGGGAGCGCAGTCCGTCGGCGAGACCCGCGATCGCGACCGCGGAGCCGCTGCCCCGCGCCCGATCGGCGAACCAGGAATCCAGGAAGATGATGTCCAGGGGTGCGAAGTCGTTCACGGGCGGCGGCTAGAGCCGGTCGATGCGGGCCGCCAGGACGAAGTCGCTCTCGGTCAGGCCGTCGATCTTGTGCGTGAAGATCTCGATCTCGACGCGACCCCAGGTGAGGCGGATATCGGGGTGATGCCCTTCGGCCTCCGCGAGAGCGCCCACCCGGTTCGTGAAATCGAGCGCCGTGATGAAGTCGGGAAACGAGAACGCCTTATGCAGGTGGTGTTCTCCGACCACGCGCCAACCGCCGCCCAGCTCCTCGTGAAGGGAGCGCAGGTCCTCGCCGGCCAGGGGAGGGATGCCGCCCCGGCAAGGCACGCAGTGCTTCGATGAAAGTGAATCACTCAAGGGGTGCTCCTTGCAGGGGTGAGCCCTCAGTCGGCTGGTGAATCCTCGTCGACCTCCGAGGCCTCGGAGGCGAGCACGACCCTGTTTCGCCCCAGCCGCTTCGCGGTGTACAGAGCCCGGTCGGCCGAACGCATCAGGGATTTCGGGTCGTCTCCGTCTTCACGGAAGAACGCTACGCCCAGGGAAGCGGTCAGGTCGACGGGGAGGGGAGGATCCTCCTCCAGAATCAGGTCGTCGATCCGGGTCCGCAACCGCTCGGCGATGCTGAGCGCCAGTTCGCGGTCAGCGCGGATCAGGAGGATCGCGAATTCCTCTCCTCCGATTCGGGCGATCTGATCACTGTCGCGAACGCTCTCGCGCAGAGTCCTGGCCAGGGCCTGCAGGCACCGATCTCCGGCCTGGTGACCGAACTTGTCGTTGACGGACTTGAAGTGATCGACATCGAGGAACACGAGGGCGAGTGGTTCATCATACCGGGTAGCTCTGCCGACGTTCTCCTCCAGCTGCTGGTTGAAATGCCGTCGGTTGAACAGCCCGGTCAGGGCGTCGGTGATCGCCAACCTGCGGGTTTCTTCGAGCAGTTGGGCGCTCCGGATCACCTCGGCTGCCTGCCGGGCGATGACGGTGAGCGTCTGGACGTGTTCATCGCTGAAGGCGTGGACTTCCACGGACTCGGCGTTGAATACGCCGATGATCAGGCCGTCGGCCAGAAGTGGTACGGCGACCTCACTTCGGGCTCCCGGGACGCCCGGGATGTACGCTTCCTCGTCGAGACTGTCGATGTCGTGTACGACTTGCGTGAGGCCCGTCTGAGCGCAGCGGCCCGTGATGCCATGTCCCACCGGGATCTCGAGGAATCGGACCGCGGCCTGGTATCCCTGGCCCGCCGCCACACGCAGGTGCTTCCTCGTGTCGTCCAGGAGGAGAATGGCCGACTGACCCTGCGGGATGACCTCGCCCGCGATCTCGAGCATGGAGTTGAGTGTGGCTCCCAGCGCCCCGGCCTCGCTCGCCAGGTTCGAGATCCTGTACAGGGCGCTCAGCTGGTCAATCCGCTGGCGCAGCTCCGCCTGGGCCTGAAACGCGAGAATGCCAAGTGCGGCCTGGGTCCCCAGTACGGTAAGCAGCTTCTCGTGCTCCGGAGTGAAGGCGTACAGGCGGTCCGATTCCACGTTCATCACTCCGGCGACCCGATTCCCGACGATCAACGGAACCGCCAGGTTCGATCTCGCCTCGGCCAGTCCCGGCAGGTAGCGCGGGTCCTGGGATACGTCGCCCACGCGGACGGACTCTCGATTGGCGGCTGCCCACCCGCTGAGGCCCTGGCCCAGGACGAGCGAGGTCCGCCGGATCTCGGCGGCCCGCTCGCCGTACCCGGTGAGTTGCTCGACCGTCAGGCGGCCGGTCTCCTCGTCGAGGAGCATGACGGCAGCGTGCTCGAAACCGATCAACTCGCGCGCCCGATCGAGCACTTCGTTCAGAAGTTCATCGAGCGAGTCGTGGAGGCCGAGGGCCCTCGTGCTCTCGTATAGCGCGTCCAGCGTCCCGAGTCCCCGGCTCCCCGGCTGTTCGTCCCCTGCCATCCGGCCTCCGTCAGAATCACTCATTCGAGCAGCGACTTACCGAACGCCTTGACCGTGAGAACCGGGCAAGCGGCGCGCCGGAGCACCTTGTCCGTCACGCTGCCGAGCATGACGTGCGTAAGGCCACCGAGACCGTGCGTAGCGATGACAATCAGATCCGCCGAAATCCTCTCCGCCGCCTCCAGGATTCCCGCGACGGCACGACCTTCCGTAACATGGACTTCGGTTTCGACCTCGGCCCCGGCCCTGGTGGCTACACCAAGAAGTGCCTCTCGCAGGCTGCCCTCGACCACCGAGAAATCAGACACCGCCGCCGGTCCTCCACCCGCGTACAGCTCCGGGGTTACGGGCTGTTCGAACACGTGCAGAAGGTGCATGCGAGAACCGTACGCGCGACAGAACTCGAGCGCGTGCTTGACCGCGCCCTCCGAGTGTCTCGAGAAATCCACCGGAACCAGAACGTTGTCGATACGCGGGTGGACCTCACCCGTGGCTGCACCACGAATCGTCAACACGGGTCGAGGGGATAGACGCACGACTTCTTCAGTGACGCTCCCCACCAGGGCGTGGCTGAGCCCGCGCCTTCCATGCGTGCTCATCACGATGATGTCAGCGTCGATCTCCTCGGCGTACTCCAGGATCACCGGGGCGGCAGACATTCCCCTGCGCTGCGCCCGGATCACGTCCAGTTCGCCCGCGCTGCGCGTCTCGAGTTGACTCGCCATGCGGCTCTCGGCGATTTCTTCGAGCCGGCCCCGGATCTGTTCAGCGTCCGGGAAGTGATGCGCGGGGTCGTTGGGGTCGTCCGCGTGCAGGACGACCGCGTGCAGCATGTGGAGGACGGCCCCGTGCTTCTGCGCGAGCGCCAGCGCGTGATCGAGCGCCGCGTCCGCCAGCGGTGAGAAATCGGTTGCGAACAGGACGATCTTCAGTGACAGCATCACTTGTCCGGCCGCCTATCGAGGAGCGCCGAAGGTGACCTCGAGTTCGACCCGTTCACCGTCGCGGATCACCACGATCGGTGCGGTGTCACCCGGGTTGGCTTCGGACAGCACTACCATGTAGTCCTGCACGCTCGCGATCTCCATCTCACCGATCTGGACTACGATGTCTCCTCGCTGCAGGCCGGCGGCCTCAGCCGGGCTGTCGGGTCGGACATCGGACAGCAGCAGCCCCGGAGAGCCATCGGAAGGGCCGGCGTAGTCCGGGATCGTCCCCAGGCGGGCCTTCAGCGCCATACGCCGCTGCGGGCCGTCAGAGGTCTTCACCAGGGTCAGGTCGCCGTCTCGGTTGGCGATCGTCCCGCCCACGTCCGAAACCAGCCACGCGACGCGCGCTCCTCCCTCGGCGTTGATCAGGTCGGCGTCGTCGGACGGCTTGTGGTATTCGGCGTGCGTGCCCGTGAAGAAATGCAGGACCGGGATGTCCGCTGCGAAGAACGCAGCCTGGTCCGATGAACCGAAGCCGTCACCGCCGATGGAACACTCCAACCCGTATCGCTCGCACAGCGGAGCCACCAGGTCGTCCCACTCCTCGGCCGAATCGCCTCCGAGCACCGACAGCTTCTCGTCGCGCAGTCGTCCCACCATATCCATGTTGAGCATGGCTACGGCGTCGTCCATGTCCAGTCCCTCGGGTGGTTGGCGCACGATGTTGCTTGCCCCGACCAGGCCCCGCTCCTCCGCAGAGAAAGCCATGAACACGACATCACGCTTGAGCTGCCCCCGGCGCTCGTACATCTGACGCGCGACTTCGAGGAGGGCGGCCGAGCCCGAGGCATTGTCGTCGGCGCCATTGTGGATGGCACGTGAGTCGGGCTCGAGCGATCCCTCTCCACCGAAGCCCAGGTGATCGTAGTGTGCGCCGATCAGTACGACGCCGTCGAGGTCGCCATTGCCCGGAATACGTCCGATCACGTTGAACGCGTAGACGAAACCCTTCTGGGCGTGCGGGTTGGAGGGGTCGGCAATAGGCACTCCGAACACGTGACGGTAGCCGCCGTCGTCGCCGGCCGGCTCCAGACCAATGCTCTTGAACTGCTGTTCCATCCACAGCCCGGCCCTGGCCAGGCCCTCTGAGCCGAGACCGCGTCCCTGTCGCGCGTCGTCCGCGAGCCAGTTCACGTCAGCGGAATACCGGGCCGCCGCCGCGTCGATGCCGCTGGAGATGCGTTCCGAACCGTCAGTCTGCGCGGCCGCCGCCGAGGCCGTGGACATGAGGAGAACGGCCACGAGCGCCGTCCGAATCGACGTTCTGTTGCCAACCGAAAATGACATCACTTCCTCCGTATGAAATG
>Ga0272441_10012817_pt1 | contig 12158 bp, 17 predicted proteins | sample SSMProp6N_FD_193582 | JGI IMG/M metagenome (GOLD analysis project Ga0272441, IMG submission 193582) | Marine sediment archaeal communities from Little Sippewissett salt marsh, Falmouth, MA, United States - SSM-Prop-6N | ecosystem: Environmental > Aquatic > Marine > Wetlands > Sediment ...
GATTCATATCTGGAAAGACAGGTGTAAGTATCTAATTTTCCATGACTATGCTGACAATGGTAAGAACAAACACAAACGTGTCTTCCAGGATGTGGTAGACGAGATCACAAAAGCTAAAGAGAAGTATGGTTGGGTTCAGATAGGTGAACGTGGCAGGTCTGAGGTGATCTTCAAGACTATGAATTCAATATAAAGGAGAACATCATGATCGCAGGAAAAATCTGGGGAACAACTGAGGTTCTTCTAAAGAACGAGGTCTTAGAGATTCACAGGATCAACACTAAGACAGGTGGTTATTGCAGTAAACACCATCATGAACACAAGTACAACCTGTTCTATGTCATCTCTGGGGTCATGGAAATATCAGTCTGGAAGAAAGACTATGACCTGATAGACGTCACCATCCTCGATGAAGGTGACTCTATGATTGTCAAACCTGGAGAACAACACAGATTCTATGCCAGAGTCGGTGGCGAAGCCATGGAAGTATACTGGAACAAAACAGTAGACTCAAATGACATAGTAAGAGAATCCCACGGTGGCTTCAAACCACCTAGAACATAAAAAATAATAAAAAAACTCTGTACTAAGACCGGTTCACGTGCTACAGTATATGTGAGCCGGTAGTCATTTCGGCATGGAGGAATTGATATGAGTAAGATGCTTGTGCAGTGTTGCGTGTGTCATAAGGTGAGGAACGAGAACAACAAGTGGGTGGTGTCAATAGTTCCTAGTGATGCTGTTGTTTCTCACACATACTGTGAGGAGTGTACAGACAACGCATTGGCGGATATCAGAAGGCAGAAAAGAATGCTGGAGATGGAAAAAATTATCTCTTCTTATTAACGAACAACTTGCATTTGCCTTCACCACAGTTTTTGCTTATCACCTTGCCAGAGATCGTGGGACATACACAAAGTATCCAACTGCCAAGGCAAGGTCTGTTTTCACTGACAATCTCATTAGTTTTTACTGCATAGATGCAAGCCAGTGGTTGTCTTGAATTGACTCTTCTACCGTTTTGCCTTCTATGCATTCGTAAACGCATGGCTCATCTCTCCAGTTGATCTTTCGTTTCTCAGCATTCTGTCTTAGATTGAAAAGTGTTCTCGGATGAGTCTTGCAAAGCTTACACACCTCTACATTGATTCTTTGATTGAGTCTCGTACAATAAAAGTTCTTTGACTTAGGAGGGTTCTCCTTTAGATACTGGATTTTAGCTTCAACAACCTTATTTATACCATCCCAATTACCTACCTTTAATTGTTCATAGAGTTTCATAGCAAACTCTACATTATCACCCTCAACTTCTTCGGGTTTACTTCTCCTAAGAGTTTTATCGATCATATCATAAGCACTTGAGAAGTCTTGCTCTAGAAACTCACCCAGAGATGACAGAACAGGTTCTGGATCATCAAGAAGATCATCATAGTTAACGATATGCACTGGAATATCACTGTGTTTAGAAAGCCAGCCAGCAACTGAAATCGCGCTGGCGTTAAACATTGCTACTGATCTGATGAGGACCTTTTCACCATCTCTTTCAGGGGCGTCTTCTGGGTCCATTGGATTGTTACGACCTAGTCTCTCTTGGCTTTTAGCAACAGCTTTTGGGTCTCTGACCATCATAACAACCTTGGTGATAAACTTAGGGTCTGACATAGCAAGACCTAGACTTACAATCTTACATATCTTTGGTTCAGGATCCATCAAGAGTTCATTTAAGGTGTCTTCAAAAGCAGGGTGATAACTTACGCCCTTGACACAGAACTCCATCTCATGATAGCCATTCGGGTTCATGTCTTTGGCTCTATCTTTACGTTTTTTCATCTTTTCAATACTATCTTTGTGTATCTTTTCAAAGATGTACTGATGGATCTCTGTTCTTTCTTTTTCTTCTGGTTCAGGTAAGATACGACCAAGAATACGGTCTTTACCATAAACCTTCTCCATGATCCGCATCATCATACTTGTTCCAGATCTTGGACATCCACTTACAATTATCACCACTATCTCCTTTTTAAATTATGGCCAGCCTTGACCCTTTGCCCAAGCATAGTTAACACCTGCAATTGTGGTATTCCCAAACATCCCGTCATGTATCTCAAAGTCGTTTGACCTTGGAGGGGATGCTCCAGTTGTCAACACACCAAGAGGAAACGAACTTGCACCGCTTAGGTTCATAGGTGGTGGCAGTGGCGTGCCAAATCCAGTGGCCGTAAATGAGATAAAATCTTGACTTGATGCTGTAGGCGCTTTATTCAATGCAATCCAAGTCTTAATTGGTTTTCCAAACGCCATGAACATCTTGTTAGCTAAGAGATCATCTCGTCTTGCATATTCTCTTTGTAGACGAAGGCTGTTGTAGTTGTATTCCCATACATGCATACATGAGATCACTCGACTGTTGAAGGTTGTTCCTGTTGTTGTGTTTGTGTATTTATAAAGTGCATAGACTGTCGGACATACTGACTTTTCAACACCACTGTCTGCAGGAAGGTTCCAAGTTTCTCCGCACCAGTTGATCGTCCCAGTAGTCCCTGTCACAGTCAAAAGCATCTCTGCATCAGGTTCACAAGGATTAGAAGCAGACCCAGCACACAGTGCTATAGCAACTTCATCTCCTGATACGTCTTGAACTCCTATAAAAAAGTCACCAGCGTTGATATCGCCAGTTGCAGGAGCTTGAACTTCTCTGCCAACGACATCTTCTACTGATATGAATTCATCACAGCAAGCTGTTTCTGGAGGACACACCTTTAAAGCAACTTCTCGTCCTGCTACATCTTCAACTGCTATGAAAAAGTCACCAGCTTGTACGTTGTTGTCACTCATGAGGTCAGTCTGTGAAACCTTAAGATAGGACCATAAGTGTTTCCAGTTTCAGCATCTACTTGTTGACCATATACATAATTAACTGTAGGTTCACCTCCACTTGATTCACTTGATGAGCTTTCGCCACCGAAGTCTATAGCTTTATAAAGCCGAGGTACGATGTTGATGTTTGTGTCCTGAGTAAGACCTGTTGAGACTCTAGAGTTAGCGCCGTTGATTTTTAAAGACTGACCTTTTCTGATCTGTTGAGCGACTGTCTGAATATCATTGAGTTGACTTGCAGACAACATCGTCTGACCATCTTGAAATCTATTTTTATTGATAACAGACATGGTCTAGTTTCCTATATCTCTAAATAAATCTATCTCCCACATTGTAGGAAATATTTCTTTAAAGTCAATCTCTTCATACTGACGACTAGCTTCGCTGAGTTCTTTATATGCAAGAGTCTTAGTGTCCCAGATATAGTCCCAAGATAGTTGGTTTCCTTCTGAGTCTATACCTGGAGCAACTTGGAATCTGAGATGGAAATCCATGCCGTATTGACCTAAGAACATACTATGTTCCATCTCCCAGTTAAGAAATAACACAGATCTAGCTGGAAATTCTATAAACTCTCTTCCAAACCACAACATCATTGACTTAGAGTTTACTTTACCCTTTGAGTAGTTTAGATTTGTAAGATTCAATATAGCAGCATCTTTTTCCTTATTTAACTCTTGTGATCTATAAAAACTTTGAATCTCTTGCACAGATTCAACCTTAGTTGCATCTCCTGTAAATTTATCATTATCAGTTTTAAAGGTTAAGTCACCTTTGTAGTTTAAGGTGCTTGTACCTGAACTTAATTGGTTCATAAACTTGCTGTAAGGCCTCTGACGATACTCAAGAAGAATCTCAGCTTTGTCATAGTCAATGAGCGTTCCATCAGGAGACTTATCATATGTCGTCATTGTCACGTTCTTTTGACGACCACCATAAGCGGGATAGATCCTCATCTTAGTAATACGAAGTTCTGTACCAAAGTAATCATCAATAGGAATTGATCCTTCTCCATTATAAAGTTCTGATGGAAAACTAGGCCAAATTGTATCTTTGTCATATAAATCATTCCAATCAGTATAAATTATCACATCTTGATCTATTTGACCCATGCCTTTTACAAGGTCCCAGATCTGACTCCAAAGAATCCTGATACGACGCTGAGCATAGATACCATTTTCATCAACATTGATCTCAACTGAGTCAAGGTACTCTTCATATTCAATGACAATATCATCTTTTTGCCCTTCAGAGTCTGTAACTTTAAACTTCATCTTGCCTTTGATGAGTTCAATTTGTTCTGTCATTACATCACCTTCCTACGATTTTGCTGTCTTTAATAGCGTCAATTTGTCTTTCTTTTAACCTTTTAGTAGTAATTGCTGCGTTTCTACCAGCTAATCCGCCAACATCTTCAAACATACTACCTTTACCGATATATCCGCCACCTTTAGATAAATATTTACCAATGGTTCCGCCGAAGGATCCAATACGTCTTGCATCTTCAGCTGTTCTATCTACAAGTGTCTTTTCTAATCCTTTTTCATATATCTCTTCTGTCAACTGTCTATAGAATTTTTGTGCTTCACCGTAGGCTTTTATCAATTCCCCAACGCCTTTAGCAAACTCTCTGACAGCTGCTCCTGTATTTTTAAAGAACTCTTGTGCTTCTTTACTGTTTACGAACTTTTGAAGCTCTTTAAGATCCTCTTTAATCACACCCATGCCACCAAAACCTCTGATGAGTCCTTTTCCTATGTCTTCTTGAACGTCTCCCCAGATGTTTGCAATTTGATCAAGCTGACCAGCAAAAGTCAAAGCTTCACGTCTTGCAGCGCCTCCATACTCACTTCTAAGCTCTTTCAAGATCACGCTTTGTGCTTCCATCATCCTATTTGACCTTTGAAGAGTCTCAATCTGTCTCTTTTGTTGCTCCGTAAAGGAGACGCCGCTTTTTGAAAGTGCAGAGACACCCTTGATTGGGTCATTTAGAGCTTTACCTACCTGGATAGCAGCAGACTTAAGATCAGTTCCTAGTACAGTAGACATGTCTAAAATGGCTTCTGAAGCATCTTTAAAGTTATCTCCTTTAACCTCTTTGAATGTAGCTAGCACTGCTTGCATGCTGATGATAGACTCGTCACCGTAGGTTGTCACATCTTGAAGAGCAGACGCTTGATTTTTAAGCTCTTCTGCTGAAAAACCTGCAGCATTGCCAGTGGCTTTAAGAACTGCTTCTAACTTTGCCTCAGCTTTTTCCTGAATACCGGCCATCTGAACCATCTTAATTCCAGCGGCAACAGCGGCTCCTGCAGCCACAGTAAACCCAAGAGCAGCTGTTTTAAGACCACCCCCGAGAACACCAAGATAACTTTTATAGCCTTTTATAGCACTCTTGGATTTGTTTATACCTCTTACCGATACTGTGGTGAAGACTTCTGCGATCTCAGTTGCCATTGGCTTTTTCCCTTACTTTCTTAGCCCATCTCTCAATCTGTTCAGCAGTACAGGTTCTTTCTCCTTTTAGCATAAGCGCTTGAAGTTGAGGTATAGTTAAGTTGCTTATCTCATCAAAAGTCATGTGGTAAGCCTCAACTAGGCCTGCGTAGATCTTCTCCCAGTTCATGAGCATGAAGTTTTCGTTTTTTTTTCACTGTCTTCGTCGTCATCTTCTTCCATCATAAGCTCATCTTCTGACTTCTTGACAGTACTGATGGCCATAAGAGTGTCATTGATAAGCGCCATGGTATCGAGCGTCACAAGTTCTTTTGTCTCGTCAAGTGTGAGCTCAGGATTTGTCTTCTTAAGACTAAGCCACAACAACCTGGCCGTGCCTTCCAGGCTGCTGTAGGCTTTACGCATCTCATCTGAAAACTTATTAATGGTCTTTTCATCAATCTCATGACCATTAGAGATACTAAGTCTTAACTCATACTCCTTGTGTGCATCGTCAACTAACTTTCGTCTCTTCTTCTCATGGTACATCTCACCATACTTCTGAAGATGCAAGTTGCAGTCCTCAAGTGGCTTTTCACAAAACCACTGCGTCATAGATCCTACATCTTTGACCCTGAGAGGTGACAACATGAGTTCTTTACCGTTGATAGTCACGGTAGTCGGCTCAGCAGTCAACTGCTGCAACGGAATGGTCATACTTTTCTCCTTTATGTTTTAATTATTACAAGCTGTTCCAATCAGTTTGATCCCAACCAGATGCTGTGAAGTTCAAGGTAAAGGTCACCAAGCCCTTGACAGGTGAACCAAGACTGAGCTGTCCTGCATAGCCAGGGATGGTCACGGTCTTAGTCTGACCACCTCCAGTGACTGTGATCTTGACTGTGATCTCATTCCCAGGCTTGCACTTTGGCACAAAGCTCTTGGTAGGATCATAGTTGCAAGTGATACTACCAGTTGCACCATCAAAGCCAGGCTCAAACTCCTGATGACCATCAGAGCAGGTGTCGCTAGCCTCAAGCAACTCGCACACTGCATCTAGATTGATGTCAGTGACACAATAAGTGTCATAGCTGCCATCTTCTTTCTTGATGCTTACAGTACTGTTCTTTCCTACGGCACGGTTACCCATTTTGTTACTCCTTATTCAACGCCAGATTGAAAGTAGGGCCAAACTTGTTCTTGGTCCCATCCATTAGCAGTAAAACTTATCACAAAACTTACAAAGCCCTTAACAGGGCTACCCCAAGTCAATCTATTTACAATAGCTGGTAGTGTGATAAGTTGATAAACACCATCAGCTCTATCAAATCGTAAGCTTAGGGTGATATCTTCTCCAGGGTATGTTGTTGGAATAGGGTCGTTTTCAGGTTTGTAGTTAGCAGTGATAGTACCAACAGCTCCAGATAAACCCTTGTCATATGTACGTGTTCCACGAGTACCGCCTGAAGAAGACTCATTTAACTCTATGTCAGATTCTAAACTCATGTCAGTGGCACAGTATTCAATGTCATTGATGATTACCTTACTGTCTTTTCCAAGCATACGGGTGCCCATTTATAACTCCTTAACTTGAGCTTTCAGAGCTGCTAGAAGACGAGCTATCTGATGATCCAGAGCTGTAAGAACTAGAGCTTGAAGACGCCTCTACATATGTTCCAGATACAAATATCTCATAAATAGCACCATCATTAGGGTTTATGTTCTCAATAGTGATAGTATCAGCTGATCCTGCAGTGATCTCCCAGCCCTCGTTTAGTGCAACAGTGCCAAAATGACTGTTTTGCTCTATGTTTACATAAGGAGTTGTCCCACCGATGAACCCTATGCCATTTGTAGTGATCCTGATCTTTGACTCTGTCTCACTTCTGTTGACTACAATGATGGTCTTAAGGTACTTTAGTGACATCACATTGTCATAGATGTCTTTCTGTGAGCCGTCTCTAAGGTTGATAGTTGTTGAACCTGAGCGACCAACCTTGTCAGTCTTACCCCACACATAGTTGATCTGAGCGTCTCCTTCACCTTGTGTAATAGTGCTGCTTTGATTGATCAAGAAAGATGTAATAGGGCTATGAAGTGGAAATGGATCAGTATTTCTACCGATCAAAGACGCACTTACATTAGCACCACTGATGTTTTGTGTCACTTTGCTTCCTTATGTAGAGCAGTCTGGATATGAAGTAGTAGGAGGCGTGAAGTTGCTGTTCCAAACTGCACTTCCGTTGACAACTCTCAACTCATCTATGTTTCCGTCGAAGTACGAGATAGACCCTGCTGTGTTAGAACCAACCTTTAACACACCAGTTGGACTTGGCATAGATGTTGAACTTGTTCTACTACCATCATTTTCGCCATCTACGTACAGTGTAAACGTGTTGCCGTTTCTAACGATAGCAACGTGTGTCCAGGTGCTTGAAGATATAGTTGTGCTTCCTACAAAGTTGACAAAAGAGACACCGCCTGTTGTAGCAATAAACTCTAGGATGCGATCGGTGTGGCCAAGTCTCCAGTAGTTTGAACCACTCATATCTCCGTGGTTAATTATTGTTTTAGTACCATTTGCTGTTATATACACCCAGCAGTCGATTGTGAAGTCGTTTGTGCTAAAGTCAAAGTCTGATGAATCTGGGACACTAAGGTAACCAGTTCCTGCTGTTGTGACTTGAAGAGAGGCTGTGCCAAACTTCTTGGTTGATGTTTCTGTGTTAGCATCGCCGTTGGCTGTGATAGTATGATATGAGCAAGAGTCGTCTGTAAAAGCGGTTCCTTCATCAACTCCGTTCATATGAAGAAGCAAGACTGTTTCAACATTTTGAATCACACTGCTTGATGACTCTGATGAGACTGAAGATTGACTTGAGTTAGAGCTTCCAGAAGAGCCACTACTTCCACTTGAAGCAGAACTTGGACTACTTTGGCTGCTTTGTGATGACTCTGATGAGACGGAGCTTTCAGAAGATTCACTACTCTTTAGTGGACTAGAGCTTTCTGAGCCACTGGAGCTATCAGATGAGTCAGAACTCATTGAGCTAGGGCTAGAGCTGACTGAGCTGTTCGAGCTATCACTAGAGGAGCTGCTCTTTAATGGACTAGAAGATGACTCTGAGACAGATGAAAGTGAAGAAGAAGACAGTGAACTAAATGACGATGATGAATCACTTGATGATGAATCACTTGATGAGCTAGAGCTAGAACTCTTTAATGGACTCGAAGATGAGATTGACGATCCAGAGCTGTAAGAAGACACTGAAGAGCTGTTATCATTGATGTTTACGCCTACAAATAAGACCTCAAAGTCTAAGCCATCTTCATTGGACAAGTTTGTGATAGTTACAGTGTCAGCTGAGCCAGGTGTTATAACCCAACCACTGTCTTGAGTATTTGTACTTGTGCTGCTGCTTGGTCCTACGTTGATAGAAGGCGTTGTTCCACCGATGAACCCTATGCCATTTGTAGTAACACTTAAAGAAGCTCTAGTACTAAGGTTGTTTACTTGAATACCCTTAAGATGTGTGAAGTTGAGTCTGTTGTTAAAGACATCTTTGTAGTCATCATGCAGGTTATATGTCTTAGAACCTAGCCTACCTACACTGTTCTTGTCAGCCCAGACAAAGTCTGCTTGACCGTCACCTGTTCCATTTTCAAGGTTGACGGACTGGTTTATGTTAAAGCTGTCAATTGGACTGAAATTTAGATGCGTGTTCTTGGTCGTAGAACCAAGAAATGCAACAGAAAAGTCCATGTTAGATAATGTTTGAACCATTGTAGTTCACTTTATGAACTTGAAGAACTTGAACTTGAAGAAGACTTAAGAGGACTTGAACTTGAAGAAGATGCACTGCTAAAGCTACTTAAACTGCTACTTTCATCAATCTTAACGCCAGCAATCATAAGCTCATATGTAGCACCATCTTCAGTTCCAATATTTGTGATGGTAATTGTGTCTGCTGATCCTGCTGTGACTTCCCATCCGTCTAATACACTGCTTACAACAGTGAATGAACCTGGTCTGACCTCTAGATAAGGAGTTGTACCAGTGATAAACCCTATCCCATTTGTAGTAACACGCAGAACAGAATACTTATCAGTGCTTGTGTTCTTAATGATCAACACCTTCAAAGTACTTAAAAGCATAAGGTTTCCATAGATGTCTTCTTCAGTGCCATATACATCTATTGTATTTGAGCCGCTTTTTCCCATCTTGCCTTCTTTAGCCCATATGTAGTTGACCTGATTGTCACCTACACCGTTGCTTAAAGTAAGACTATTGCTGATAGAAAAGCCACTATTAGGCACATGTAACGAGAAGTCATCAGAGATGCTTCCTGACATGCTTATGCTTAAACCTGCGTTGATGACTTTCTGAGACATAGTTTAACCTTATTAACTTTCAGAGGATTCAGAAGACTCAGAAGACTCAGAGGATCCAGAAGACGACCTACTACTTGAACTCGGGCTGCTTGAGCTTGACTGCGCTGAACTGGAAGATGATCCAGATGAACTAGGACTTGACGATGAACTGTTGATCTGGCTGCTAGTAGAGCTTGAACTACGACTACTTGACGAACTATGTGCAGAACTCTCAGAAGAAGAGTTAGAAGACGGTGATGAACTGCTACTGTTCAAGCTACTTGATGAACTTGACAAGCTACTCTGAGATGACTCAGAACTTGAAGAAGAACTAGAGACAGAACTCTTATTTTCAGGACTGGAGGATGAGTTAGAACTAGAAGAACTGAACACAGACTCACTAGAGTCACTAGATGAGCTAGGACTTGAGCTACTTGAGTTCAAACTACTGCTAGAACTGCTCCCAGATGATGACTCTGAGCTGCTAGATGACACAGATGATGAAGAGATGCTGCTACTACTAGAGCTGGACTTCAGTGGACTAGATGATGATTCTGAGCTACTAGATGACTCGTTGATCCTGACAGATGGATATAGTACCCAGATCTCCATGGTCAAGGTCGAGACCCAGATAGAGTCGCCTTCTTGGTTTCTGATCTCTTCTAATGTGTCTGTGATACCGTCTCTGAAAGCCTCGATAAAATTTGCATTCTCAAAGGTGATAGTTGGATAGTCTTCGAAAGCTGACCAAAGTTGATTTGTGTAGTCACTTGCCTCTTGCATAGTCCTTGCATAGCACTCAAAGGTGACCAGAAATTGGTCTGTGCCTGCTCTTTGTGTCTCGTACTCAAGGTCTTGGAGCATGTCGATGTTGTAGACTATGTATGGTGCATCGAGACCTGTGGCTATGCCTGGTCTCACTGGGATGCTTACGACACTTGTGACAAATGTATAGATACCTGTGAAGATCTGTCTCATTTAAGCTTCGCTTTCATTATCTGCTTAGTCTTTTTCTCAGTCTTCTTGTTCGTAAGTGTCATCCAGGGTCTTGCAGCCATGTCTGATGTACCTTTTTCAAGGTAAACCCCATGTTTTTCATCAGAGTACATGATCACTTCTTTGTCTTTCTTGTTCAATTTAAAGTTGACAGATGCCTGAAGATCACCTGAGTCTTTAGCAGGGTACCTACCTGGAGATGATGTGCCGCTTCTACTTAAGGCTCTTCTTGCTGTTTGGACCAAGTTTCGACCAATCTTGACAAGTTTTTTGTCAAATTCTTTATCAAGCTTGTCTAAAAACTGATCTCCCTTCCATACAATAGGCATTCTTAGTCCTCAATTTCAGTATCGACCCAAGAATAACTCCACTCTTCAGTTGTGTAGTATGTTTCTTCTGTTCCAGAGAGGTACTGGACATTCGGTTTCTCAAAGAACCACTTGTTGTCTGTGATCCTTTGCTCAGGCAATGCCCACCTTAAGGTGTTGTTATGAGGAAGATTCATATTTTGGCTGACCTTGGCCTCTACACCAAGAGCATCCAATTCTGTGTTGAAGACTAGACACATTCTTTTATCCATGTTCAACTCCGTTATGCAATGGGAGGATGATTCTTATATGGGTGATCTGAAGGAAGTGCATCAACTAGAGTTGTGACTCCTATGATCTCATCCCACTTCCAAGCCAAGTAACCCTCTGTCTTTTTATGATCTGTGTAAGAATTGTCACATGGCATGAATATGCTTTCATACACAGTACCCCATTCATAAGACTTGCCAGTACCATACCGTGTGATCTTTGATATACTTGCCGTAGATCCAGAAGAAATCAAGTCAACGCCGTTCTTCGTACCTTTGATAACGTCGCCTTCTTTTAAGTAAAATCCACCGATAGCAAGTTCTTGGTCTGCCCATTCTAATGAACCAAACTGAGAAAAACCACTAACATATGTTCCAAATTGATCGTTTGAGCTTCCATTCATGATATAGTATTGGTCAGCTCCTACGGTTGTGTCAAACAGCAAACATCTCCAAGTGCCAGTGACATCAATCCTGCCAACCCAAAATACAACCCAGTTGTCATTAAACTGCCAATCAGGAGCAAAGTAGTCGCCATTGAGGAAATGTACGCCATGTATTTCTTTAAGAGGCTGAATTGAGGCTGTTCCTTGAGTTAAGGTGTTTCCTCTTCCTGACTTGTCGTACCATGTTTCAACAGTAGAGCCATTTAAGACAATTGTATCGCTGTCATTGGAGTCATGCCATGCATATAGGACCATGTCTCCAGGAGTCCATAGGCTTCCAGAGCTTGACGAACTGCTCTTTAATTCACTTGAGCTTGAGCTCTTTTGTGGGCTTGAAGAACTTGAGCTTGAGCTACTGCTCTTTTGTGGGCTTGAACTACTGCTCATTGAACTTGAAGAGCTACTTGACTTTAATGGACTTGAACTGGAGCTAAGTGAACTTGACGAAGAGCTGC
>Ga0272441_10012818_pt1 | contig 12158 bp, 8 predicted proteins | sample SSMProp6N_FD_193582 | JGI IMG/M metagenome (GOLD analysis project Ga0272441, IMG submission 193582) | Marine sediment archaeal communities from Little Sippewissett salt marsh, Falmouth, MA, United States - SSM-Prop-6N | ecosystem: Environmental > Aquatic > Marine > Wetlands > Sediment ...
CTGGCGTACGCCTGAGTCCCCCTGAGCGCCTCGGGCGCCACACAGCCGAGGCCGAGGCCCCACGCCTCCACCGCCTACCGCGCGCACAGGCCAATCACAGCCAGCACCCCCGGGAATTCTCAGACGGTCTCAGGACGCTCGCCCCACCTTCACCCAGCGCTCGAGCTGGGGTATCGCCAAAGATGACCAGCATCACCTTCAGGTGAACCGATTTGGTGCCCCCTCGAAAAAGAAAAAAAGATGTGGAATTCCCTTCACAAATCCGGGTGTTTAGAGTACAATGAAGTAGGTTGTTTTCGAGCGGACTCGCAAAACGCTGGCTCCGATTGCCGTAAGTCCTTCGGGCAAGGAATGATGGACAACGGTAGCGAAGAAAAAAGGCGTTCCGCGCGGGCCACGGAAAGCCTGTGTGCTTGGGTGTCCTTTTCGGACATGCAGGGCGTTTTCAGCACGCTGACGCTGGACGTGGGAATGGGTGGGGCACAACTGAGTGCCACGCGGCCGGTCACGGTGGGCCAACAGGTTTCTCTCCTTATCCAACTGCACAACACGGATATCGAGTGCCAGGGCAGGATCTGTTGGTCAAGGCCAGCCAAGAGCGGCCCCTGCCGTTTCGGGGTGCGTTTCCTGGACTTGGCCACCGGCGGGCGCGGGCAACTCTACCAGCTCATTACCGAGCAAGCGGTGCTACCCGCGGTCGTGTGAATCGCAACGCGACGCAACGTGCTCACGGCGCGGCCACGGTCGACGCCGAGGGGGATCATAGCATTCCCCCGCCGATCTGCCGCATGTCCCCTGCGACCACGCGCCACTCCTGGGAATTTCCCCTCGAAATCCTATGCCGCGCCTCCGGGTTGTGGCTTCGTGACGGCGTCCTATTCGGTCGCGTTCTCGGTAGCCGCGCTTTCTTTCGGGGCCAGGGCTGGCTCGGGTTTTCTGAAGATCTCTGCGAGGCCGAGGAGCATCATGTAGAGCACCATGGCGAGGATCATGCAGGAGATGGTGAAGAAGAGCATGTAGCCGCGGTTATACAGGATATACAGCTTGTAGGCGACCATGGACGTGGCGAACATCAGGATGAGGCCGGCCGCGCGGGTGGGCCGCTCGAGCTTGCCGGCGAAGAACAGGAACGGCACGACCAGCATGACGTGGTAGTAGTAGGTGGGCGCGACGAGGAAGAAGGCGGGCACGTAGCTGTAGGCCATGGCCTCGTAGTCTTCGAGCCGCCACACGCAGAGGAATGATATCAGCAGGACCGCGGCCTGGATCCCCCACCAGTAAGCCTTGTAGTCCTCGAACACTTGGGCAAGGTCGCGTCCCCAAAAGGCGCTGCCTTTGTAGGACATGAGGAAGACGTACTTGAACCCGATGCGCCAGGCGGAGATGCTCTTGTTGTGCAGGCCGATCTTGCCCAGGAATTGCCGCCAACTGTCGAACCCGCCGTCATATAGGATCGAGCCGCCGACGAGCACCACCGCCGTCAGACCAAAGGCCGTCCAGTAGGCCAGGTAGCGCCGGTTGAGCGTGCGGGTCTTGACAAGGTCCCACAGGAACCGGGCGCCCATGCCAAAGGCGAATATCAAAGGGAACACGCGGGCGAGGGCGGCATAGGCCGTGAGTGCGCCTGCAACTGCGTAGCGTTCCTTCCTGAGCATGCACACGGCCATGACCAGGCACATGGCCCAGTCCAGGCGCAGGAAGGCCGAGCGGAGCGTGTAGTGCTGGCTGGTGAGGTAGTGCGTGCCCAGCATCAGGATCATGAGCAGCGCGATGCGGTGGTCAAACGCCCACCACACGCACAGCGCCGCGGCAAGGATTAGGAAGGCGTCGAGCAAGGCGAGCAGGGTCACGCCGCGCAGGCTGTCCGTGGACGTCATGTTGGCCAAGAACCCGCCCACCATCGTCCACACCGGGGTGGCGTTGTAGCCTTTGTCGCGCAGCATTCTGCCCCAAAGGCCGCTGCTGACAAAGCCCCGGAAGAACCGGATGTCCTTGACGAATTCCTGCCACCGCGCATCGCAGAACAGGCCCTTGATCGCGTCCCTCTGTCGAACCACGGTCGTGACGGGGATGAAGCCGTAGGTATCGAGATCGCGGATCGTGGCGCCTTTGTGGTTGAAGCCGGTCTCGCCATCGGCGATGACCGTGGCCTTGTACATATCGGCGTACCCCAGTTCGCCGAAGTACTTGGCCCCGATGTAGTAATGGTAGAACTCGTAGGGGTTCATGTAGCGCTTCTCGATCCAGTTCGGCGCGGTGTAATGCCAGACGGCCAAGTTGGCCGCGGCGAGAAGCACAAGCGTCAGGAAGAAGCCCAGAATCCGCGAACGCCTTCGCTGCAGCACGAGAAGAACGATGATCGCGGCAATCGCGACGCCCGGCACGATATATCTGAAATGAACCAGGTACGGATTCAGAAAGGGGATGGGCATGGGCTGCTGTTCCTCATCGCCGCACGACAAGCACGCCGGTGCCATTGATGCGGTCTGCTTTGAGATCCTGAAGGGCGCGGTTAGCCTCATCGAGGGGATAGGTCGTGACGTGGGGCCGGACGGGGACCTCGGCGGCCTCGGCCAGGAGTCCGCGGCCGTCTTCGCGCGTGTTGGCGGTCACCGAGTGGATGTCGCGCTCGTAGAACACATGTTTCTCGTAATCGAGTTGCGGGATGTCCGTCATGTAGATCCCTGCGAGGGCCAAGGCGCCGCCCTTCTGGAGGGCCTCAAGCGCGGGCAAGACCAGGTGGCCGACCGGCGCGAAAATGATGGCGCCGTCTGCTTTCGCGGGCATGTCGGCAGGGTTGCTGCCGGCCCAGTCCGCGCCCATGTCCTTGGCGAGCTCGAGGTGCTTGCCGCCGCGCGACACCACGAAGACTTTGTACCCGCGATGCTTGGCGATCTGAAAGATGACGTGCGCGGAAGAACCGAAGCCGTAGAGGGCAAGGGTGCCGCCTTCCGGCACGCAGGCGCGTTTCAGAGCCCGATACCCGATGATCCCCGAGCAGAGGAGCGGCGCCGCGTGCAGGTCGTCAAAGCCGTCCGGCATGCTGTAGGCAAAGGCTTCGGGCACGACCGCGTACTCCGCGTACCCGCCGTCCGCGTGGTAGCCCGTGAAGCGGAAAGACTCGCACAGGTTCTCCCGGCCGCGGCGGCAGAACGTGCACTGCCCACACGTGTACCGCAGCCAGGCCACGCCCACGCGCTGGCCGACTTCGATTTGGGTACAGTCCGCGCCCACCTTGTCGACAACGCCCACGATCTGATGCCCGGGAATGATGGGCAGCTTCGCGCGCGGCAAGTCGCCCTCGACAACGTGCAGGTCCGTGCGGCACACGCCGCAGCAATGCACCTGCAGCCGAACCTCGCCTGCCCCCGGTTCAGGGTCCGGCAGCTCGCACCAGCGCAACGGCGCCGCATCTATCGACGCGATCTCTTCAAGAACCATAGCCTTCATAATGTCACCAGGTTTCTACCGCAGGCGTCTCGCCTGTAATCCGACGCACCCTCTGCTTATCGGTCATTGTAGACAAGCCCAAGGTGCATCGCAGGCTTATTGTGCCGCTCCCAAAGCTTCAGCAGGGCCATCATCAGCGTGTCCGCGCGCGTAATGGCTTCGTAGTGCTCGCTGCGTGTGGACGCGCGGGGCAGCGCAGAGCCGCCGTCCAGGAACATGCCGACGGCGCGTTGTGCAAAGTAGTCCGCCCGCTCCAAGTACTTCGATTCGCCCGTCAGGTCATGCGCCGTCAGCAGCAAGAAGATCACGTCGCCGAACGGCCCCGGGTACAGCGTGACGTCCGGGGTGGGTTCGCTCGTCAAATAGCGCGCCGCAGCCCCTAACATAAGCCGCTTGTACCCATCGAGCCCCACCTGTTTGTAGCGCAAGTAGCAGAGCATGGCTTCCTGCGCATCCGTCATCTTGCCGTAGCCCGTCGCCCACGTCTGCGTATGCGTCCACCGGCCCTCGCTGAGCGGCCCAAGCGTGTCAATATCGGCCCCGGACACAAAGCCGATGCCGTCCGGGCCAAAATCGTGCGCCAGCTTGAGGAAGACCGCGTCCGTCTTTGCCGCACGTTGGCGCATCTTTTCGGCGAGCGCTTGCGGGACTTTCCCGGCGCTGTCCCACAGGTCGACGGCGAGCGACAGGCTGCTTTCCGGCCACATGATCTTGGCGCGTGCCGGACTCGAGGAGCACGGAATCGCCCCCGTGGCCGGACTGCTGAGCGATTCGTAGTAGTCCACGAGCGTCTCGATGGCATCGGGGAACTGCGGGGCCTTGGTCTGCGCGTAGGCCTTGGCCCACGTGCTGATGTAGAAACCGCCGTGGCGCGGGTACTCGTTGTCGCCACCCGTTCCGTGGCGGGTCCACGTGGCGTGGCGCGAAAACTCGCCGGTTTCATGATCGGAGATTTGGTGATCCCAGAGGCCCTGGGCGAATCGTTGGCAGGCCTCGGGCGCCAGCGCGTAGGATCGCTCCCAAAGCACCCACGGGCGGAAGAACTCGTGCGTATCACGGATGGGCTTCTCTTGTTCGAAGTCCCACCCCATGTGCTCACCCCATGCCAGCAGCCCGGTTGCCGGGCTTTGGCAGTGCTCGAAAAACCACGTCAAAGCCCTGTCGGCTTCCTCCGCATATCGGCGATCCCCGGTGATTTCGCTCAAGGCATAGAGCACCTGATAGAGGTTCTCGTCGTGCATCGGGTTCGCGCCCGTCAGCATCCGATCATTGGTGCGGATGCCTTCGATGTCGCCGGCCTCGGGCACGCCGAACGTCTTGCGGTCCAGGGCCGAGGCAACCAGTGGCGACGTCACCTCCCCTCGGCTGTCGCGCCCATGTTCGAGCAATGCGTCCGCGTACGCCTGCACGACATCGAGGTAGTCCACTTGGGCCGCACCGGCCCCTGGCCACACCAAGATCGCCCCAAGAACCGCCGTCACCCAAACCATACGTTTCGCCATGACTTCTCCTGTCCTTCACCGCCGGGCGGAGGCATCCAGCCTGCGCTCGCGCGCCTTCGAGCGTACGATGTCAGGGCGGCGGAAGTCCACCCCAGAATGAATCCTCATTTTGGCGAGGACCTCGATGCGGTCTCATCGGCCGGCGAGCCCGCCGGGATGGCTGACCCTTGACACGGCCGAGAAGAACCAACGATACCCCGGGAAGCGGGACGCCTGTTCAGAGCGGCCCTCTCACCGGCCGTTCGTGTCGCGCGTCAGCCCGGCGGCGGTAACTGGCCGGCGGGCAACTGCTCATCGGGATCGCGCACCTTGCGCAGGAAAACCGCGCCGTTGCAGCCGCGCATATTCTCGGGCTTGTCGCTCGAGCGTACGCCGCTGATATCGACGGTCAATCCATAGCGCGCGTTCGGCTCGTGTTGATCGAGCTTCAGGACGTATTCGGTGGCCTCTTTCTCCGGCTTTGCGACGCCTTCGTGCTTGTCGCTACTGATGATCTTGGCGGGTTCCGCGTCCAGATTCACGAGCGCCGCGCGATGCATGCGCAGGCCGTTGTAGCCGCCGGTATGCGCGAACTCGACCGCGTATGCGCCCGGTCCGTCGATCCACGCCGACACGTCGAGAGTCTTGCTGATATCCTCGTTGGGTTCGAAATCGTCGGTCGCCCAGCGGCCCACCTCGCAGCCGAACAGCATCGGGCCCGGGTCCTCGATGCCCAGCGCCGCGAGCGTCTTGCCGACGTCCTGGGCCGTCTTCTTCGTGACGTTCACCGTGTCGCAGAAACGCCCGCGCGAATAGTCGTGCTGTTTGGCCGCGGACTCCCACTGGTTGAGCGCTTCACAGGTCCGGTACGCGGCATGGGCCAGACGGTTCACACCCTCTTGCAGGGCCTCGAGCATGGCCCGGTCCGGCCCGGCATCGCCGTGATACGCGTTGGCAATGCCGTAGAGTGCGCCCAGCATGTGCACGTACCCTTGGATGGAGGCGGTCTCGCCAATCAACTCGGGCTCGCCGAGTTTTTGGGCAATACGCAGCGCCTCGTCGCACGTCGCCAGGTCGTTATCGAGATGCTGCGCGTCGGGGAAGTAGCGGAACATGCCGCTGCCCCACTTCGGCGCCGCCCGCCGCGCCACCATGGCGGCCGCCGTGTCGAACAGATGCGGGTACGGTATCCCGGAGCCATACACGTCCCAGCCAACCGGGCCGAGCATGACGGCCCAGCGCGCGGCCGCTTCCGGATCGCTGAGGCCGCGCCGCGTAGCCCATGCCAGGGCAAACTCCTCGGGCGACCGGCCGTGCGCATTCCACGCCCACTCGGCCGCGGCCAGGACGTTTAACTCGTAGAGCCGGTTGTCGGGCGTTGCGTACCCGCACAGGCAGTGGAGTTTCTTGTCGACGAACTCCTGCATGCGGTATTGGATGAACTGGGGGGCGCTCCACGGGCAGACGATGCGCCAGGACGCGGTGAGTTGCGGATAGCACCCGAGCCACCGGCCCTGCCCGGCGAAGTCCTCGAGCACCGGGTAGATCATCGGGTCGCGCGAGGAGTTGTAGGTGCGCCCGCCGTCATAGTACGTCACGCCCACCTCGGGCGGGCACTCGGCGATCACCTTGTCGTTCGTGGTGTAGCTTCCCTGGGTGAGGAGGATCCGGAGCCGCAGGCCGGGATGCGTCTCGCGTGCCTTGCGCCACCCCTTGACGAGGCCCCGCGCCTCGAGGGCGTACTGCCCCACCTTGCTGCACCTCTCGCAGCCGCATCGTATGTGGTGTTCGCTGAGCCACGCGCACACATCGGTCACGCCCCGCTGGCCGGCCAGGTCGCCCATCCAGTCTGCCAGCACCTGGAAGAACTTCGGGTTCGAGGCGCACGGCGCGCAGAGGCTCGGATGTGCATCGTCGACCGCGCCGTCCCCTTTGCCCTTGAGCTCGGGGTAGACGTCATAGAGTCCGGTGCGCCGCAGGTGGTCCAGGTGCGTGATGATAGGCACGACCTTGAGCGCGTGGCGCCGGCCCAGCTCGATGCGCTCGGTATCGGCCTCGACAAACCCTTTGCCGTCCTCGCTCACCTTGAGCTTCACGTGGGTTTCGATAAGATTCATCTTGTATTTCGCCAGCCATACGATGTCGCTTTCCGCGCTGCCGCACCATTCGCCGCGCTCCTCGAGGTCCGGCCAATCCAGCACCTCGGCCAGCGGCAGGGAAACCCGATCCCCCTCGAAATGCGACTCGATGAGCTGACACAGCGTCCGCGCGGCATAGAACACGCCTTTGCCGTCCAAGGCGGTCAGCACGAGGCGGTTCGCGCCGATCGCGCGAATGCAATAGGCCTGGTCGCGATTGGGCAGCCCGGCGAGTTTCTCCGCACCCGGTACGGAGATGCCGGCGAGGTCCCCGTCCTCATTGCACAGGCCCAGGAGCAACTCGAAGGCCTCGCCGTGCAACTCGGTTGCGGCCTTGTCCTTGAACAGCGCGCCAAGTTCGGCCGCTGCGGCACTCAGTAGATCGTCGGCCGGATCCGTTACCCGCAGGCCTACTCCTGAAGCCTGCACCACGAGCTTCGCCGGGATCGCCGCGTGTTTCGGCAGCGGCAGCAGCCAGCGCAGCCAGCGGGATTCCTCGTCCTTTGGGACGGGCTCTGGCTTTGCCCAAACCGCGGGCGCCCCTAGGGCGATCAGCATACACACAGACACAAAGAGGTATCGCATGGCATGATTCTCCTTCGTTTGCGTCCATCTTAGCCGTGCTTCTGGCTCAGCACAACCTTCGGCCCCCTGAGCAGACGTGCACGGAGCAGCGCGCGTTTCCGGCCGGCAGACCGAGGGAATGCAGGCAAGATGCCTGCGTTACAATCGCGCGGCGTCGGGCGCGCCATTCTTGCGGCGGGATTTCTCGGCCCCATACCGGAGCAGGGCCAGTTGCACGAGCACCCCAACGGCCACAAGGATCGGCGCGAAATGGAACGGCATACTCATCCCGTAGCGTCCGGCAAGATAGCCGAACACAATGCTGCCGCCGAATGCGCCTACCCCCACGGCGCCCTCATTGATGGCCGAGCGGCGGTGCTTGTGGGCCGGGTCGGCCATGCCGTAATAGACGCCGCTGAAAAACGACACCCCCGCGAATGCACCGGCCACGACGAAGCACGCCATCATCACGGCCAGGCTGCGCGCGTTCGCCAGTACCCAGAACGCAGCCGCCGTACCCACCTGGAGCCACAAGAGCACCTGGAACTTGTGTTGCCACCGGTGCGTGCGGCCCAGCACCAGGAAGGAGAGCGCCGTGGCCAATCCCAAGGCGAACGCCAGCCACGAGTACTTGGTCGCGGCATGGGCCGTCAGGATCGGCAAGGGGGTGCGCTCGAAGAAGAACCGGAGTTCCCCCGCGGCCACCAGTTCATCGATGTGCTTCGGGTAGACGGTTCGGGTTACGTTGGCCAGCAGGCTGCCCATCAGCGCCGCGCACCACGCCGCATACAGCACGGCCTCGCTCGCACGATCGTGATCGGTGTGGGCTTCCCTGACTTGCGCGCTCACCGTTCCGAAGTACTCCTTCTCGTCGGGCAGTGATTTGATCAGCAACAAGGTGAGGGCGCAAACGACAAACAACAGCAGGAACGGCAACCGGTAGTCGTAATCATAGAGCGGCCCAGCGATCAACGGACTGACCGCGAATCCTGAGCTCCACGCGATGTTGAACCAGGACATCCCGCGCGCACGCTGCTTCGGGTCCGGCTCGCCGCCGACCCACGAGTGTAGTGCCGGCCATACAAAGGCCAGCCCTGCCACGGCCAGCGTCGCGACAATCCCGCACACATACGGATCCCGGGAGAGCAGCATGGCGCACGAGAACACGGCGAACGCCGCCACCCCGCAAATCGCCCACGTCAGGCTCTTCTTTGCCCGCGAGACGAATCCCGCGGACACCAGGCAGATGAAGCCGTAGGCCGCAGCCCGGGTTCCGCCGATTATGCCCGACATGGCCGCGCCTCCGCCGATCTGGTTGTACACGTAAAACGGCAGAACGGTCATGGTCACCATGGCCGAGAAATCGATGAAGAACGCAGCCAGACAGATTCTGAAATGGGGCTTCAACATAGCCGCGAGAGTCTAGAGGCTTTCCGGGGGCAAATCAAGCGACAAGGGCGACGGGCTGCTGACCCCCCGGTCCCCTCGGAGGGCTAGCTTGCCCCAGCAAAGAAAAGACGGCTCGCGGGGACGCTCGCCCCACCACGCTCGCCCCACCGCCCCACCATCTATGCGCGGACGGTGGCGTCGCGTCAGGGAATCCTATTCGGTCAGTTCCTTGACAGAGAAGCGTATGGTTCTGGACTCGGCGCCCCGCAGGACCTCAAGGGCGACGCTGTCGCCCACGAAGAGACTCCAGAGTCCGAAGTCCAACTCGTGCGAGTAGGTGACGGGCTGACCGTTGATATCGACGATGACGTCCCCGGGCCGCAGTCCGGCTTCGTAGGCGGGGGCGTCGGTCAGGATGTTGGCAACGACGCAGCCGGTGTCTACGGTGACGCCCAACTCGCGGCGGAAGTCCTCGCGCAGCGAAGCGACGTCCTCGACGTTGAATCCTGCCCACGGGTCGCGGCGCCGGCCGTACTTGACGATCTCTTCCGCCACGCGCCGGGCGCGCTTGATAGGGATCGCGAAGCCGAGCCCGACGTTGCCGCCGCTGGGCGTGAAGATCATGGTGTTGACCCCGACCACGCGCCCGTGGGCGTCGACCAGCGGGCCGCCGCTGTTTCCCGGATTGACCGCGGCGTCCGTCTGGATCATGTCCTGGTAGAGGCGTTCGCCTTCGCCGATATTCGGGCTGACGCGCCGATGGTTGGCCGACACTACGCCGACGCTCACCGTGGGCTGCGGGTCCCGCATGAGGCCGCCAAACGGATTGCCGATGGCGATGACCCATTCGCCAATGAGCAACCCTTCGGAATCGCCCAGCGCGGCGCCGGGAAGGTCCGTGCCCTTTGCCCGTAGCACTGCGAGATCCGTGCGCCGGTCCATGCCCACGATCTCGACCTCGAGCACGCGGCCGTCCGCAAGCCCCACGGACGCGACCGCGTCCGCCCCTTCGATGACGTGGTAGTTCGTGACGATGTGGCCTTTGTCGTCAAAGAAAAAGCCGCTGCCGACCGAATTCACTTGCTTCTGACGCAGCAGGTAGCGGGGCTGTGGGAAGGAGAAGAAGTCCCAGAAATCCCGGGCAAACGGGTCGAGCACGCGCGTGGCCTCAACCTGGATGACGTTTATCGAGACCACGGCAGGGGCCGCGCGTTCTATGGCACGGACGATGGCGTTGCGGCGGGACTCGTCTATCGTCTCACCCGCGCACACACAAAATGCGCTGGCGAAACCGATAACGGCCGCCAGCGCAATCACGTTGGTCTTCTTCGTGCGCATGTCCTATTGACTTTGCGGGGCATCCGGTGCCGGGGGTTGTTCCGGCTGTGCTTCGGGCGCCGGCGCTTCTATCTTCACTTCGGGCGCCGGCGCGGGCGTTTCGAGCTTGACTTCGACCGGCGCGGGCGTTTCGAGCTTGACTTCGACCGGCGTAGGAGCGGGGGCGGGCTCCTCGACCTTGACCTCGACCGGTGCGGGTGCCGCCTCTTCGACCTTGACCTCGACCGGTGCGGGTGCCGCCTCTTCGACCTTGACCTCGACCGGCGCGGGTGCGGCCTCAGCAGGCGCCTTCTCCTCGGCCTTCTTCAGGGCATCGGCTTTCAGGAGCACCTTGGACGCATCGCCGTGATCGAGCCCGAACACAACGCTCTTGCCGGCAACCATGACTTGATGGACGCCGTCCTTGTTCGCGCCCACCGCAATCGTATGCGTCTCGCCGTTTTGCATGTGGACTTGGACGGTGGCGTCAGGGGCGCCCTCGATCTCTGTCTTGCCGAACATGATGTCGGACGCTTCGAGGCCGGCAATGTCCCCGGCCAGCGAATCGCAAGCGGCTTTCTCGGCCTCCGAGGTGGTCCCACCCAGCGTGATGGTCCAGGCCTCGTCATCTTTGCGGGCCAGGCTGAAGGTAGCCGCGGTCCCGCTGACGTCGATTCCCTTGATGTCGTCCTCGTCGATATCCAGCAACGCGCGCGCGTACAGATCCTTGGGCGCCACAAAAATTTTGTCCACATCGGTCTTTTTCAGGGTGAGGATCGCCTTGCCGTCGTCAAGCGTTCCATAGGCGCCCTCGATGTGTTTGGAATCGCCGCAGACCTTGAGGGTATGCGTCTTGCCGGCAGCAACCACGGTGGCCACGCGCGTCGCTGCGCCCAGCGCCATGTCGGCGTCGGCGTAGTCCCCAGGCTTCACGTTGGCCAAGGTCGAAGCGATGGTGCCCAATGTGCTCTCTTGCACGTCGAGGTCCGCAACGGGGGCAGCGACCGTCCACGTGTCATCAATCTTGACGAGCGATACATTGCCTTCGGGTTGTGTCAGGTCGATCCGCGTTATCTTGTTCTTATCCAACGTGAGGGCAGGCAAGTCGAACAAATCCGTACCTTTTGGGAACAACTGCTCGAACGTGTACTTGCTGACTTTGTAGACCAGGTCCTCTTCGCCGTCCGCGATGCGCACATAGCCGTCGCCGCTCGGGTCCGGCCGGCCGCCTTCGATGCAGACCTCCTTGTCCTCGCCTTCAAGAGTCACCACACACCTGTAGGCTGGCGGCTCCAATCCCCATTCGGCCTTCTTGGCGGGATCGACGATATCCGACGCACTGAGCGGACTGAGCTTCTGCAAGAGCGAATCCAGACCGCTCTGCTTGTGCGGCTTGCCAGGCCCGCCGGAAGCCAATACCCATTCATACTCCGGCTTCTCTTCTTCGGGTTTGGCCGCTTCCTCTGAAGCGACATCCACACTGACAGTACTCTCGTTCTCTCCGGCCCCGGCCGGTGCCGCTTCCGGCTTTGCTTCCGGGGGAGGCGCGGCCTCCGGCGCAGGTGCAGGTGCTTCTGGTGCCGGTGCAGGCGCGGCCTCGGGCGCAGGTTCCGGCGCAGGTTCCGGCGCAGGTGCCGGCGCAGGTGCAGGTGCTTCTGGTGCCGGTGCCGGCGCAGGTGCAGGTGCTTCTGGTGCCGGTGCAGGCGCAGGTGCGGGCTCGGGTGCCGGCGCTTCCGGCGCAGGCGCAGGCGCGGGCTCGGGCGCAGGTTCCGGCGCAGGTGCAGGCGCAGGTGCGGGCTCGGGTGCAGGTGCCGGTGCT